>Ga0075421_100004896_pt1 | contig 16149 bp, 17 predicted proteins | sample SoiMetdeltSBSDD5_FD_75292 | JGI IMG/M metagenome (GOLD analysis project Ga0075421, IMG submission 75292) | Bulk soil microbial communities from a Populus tree surrounding site in Tennessee, USA - Soil MetaG P. deltoides SBSDD5 | ecosystem: Environmental > Terrestrial > Soil > Tree plantation...
TCGACCATCTACACCGCGACCAACCAGTACTGGGTGATCCTGGAGCTGGATCCCAGGTTCCAGCGCGACCCGTCATCGCTGCCGCTGCTCTACGTGCGCTCGGCCAACGGCGCCCTGGTGCCGCTCAATGCGCTCGCCAAGCTGACCTACGGGGTCGGCCCGTTGGCGGTGACGCACCTCGGGCAGTTGCCTTCGGTCACCTTCTCGTTCGACCTGCGGCCGGGCGTGGCGCTGTCCCAGGCCATCGACCAGGTCAACGCGGCGATGCGCGAAGTCCAGCTGCCCGGGTCGCTGAACACCACGTTCTCGGGCACCGCGCAGGCGTTCCAGAGCTCGCTGCAGGGCATGGGCATCCTGCTGTTGCTGTCGATCGTGGTGATCTACCTGGTGCTGGGGATCCTGTACGAGAGCTTCATCCACCCGCTCACCATCCTCTCGGGACTGCCCACGGCGGGGCTGGGCGCGCTGCTCACCCTGATGGCCTTCGGCATCGAGCTCAACATGTACGCCTTCGTCGGCATCATCATGCTGATCGGCATCGTGAAGAAGAACGCCATCATGATGATCGACTTCGCCATCGAGGCGCAAAGGAAGGACGGGGTGGCGCCGGAAACGGCGATCCACCAGGCCGGCATCGTGCGCTTCAGGCCGATCATGATGACCACCATGGCGGCCCTGATGGGCAGCCTGCCGATCGCCATCGGCTTCGGCGCCGGCGGCGGCGCGCGCATGCCGCTTGGGCTCGCGGTGGTCGGCGGCCTGCTGTTGTCGCAGGTCCTCACGTTGTACATCACCCCGGTGATCTACCTGTATTTCGAGCGGCTGCAGCAATGGATGCAGCGGCGGCGCGAGCCGCAGCCCGCGGCCGGCGCCAGCGCGCTCGCCAGCCCGCAGGCTCCGGCCGCGGACCATTGAGCGAACCACCAAGGACGACATTGAACGAAACCCGCAATCTGGCAGTGTTCTGCGATTTCGAGAACGTGGCGCTGGGCGTGCGCGACGCCAAGTACGAGAAGTTCGACATCGGCCGCGTGCTCGAGAAGCTGCTGCTCAAGGGCTCGATCGTGGTGAAGAAGGCCTACTGCGACTGGGACCGCTACAAGGAATTCAAGACCACCATGCACGCCGCGGCCTTCGAGCTGATCGAAATCCCGCACCGCGGCCAGTCGGGCAAGAACTCCGCGGACATCCGCATGGTGGTCGACGCGCTGGATCTCTGTTACACCAAGGGGCACGTCGACACCTTCGTCGTCGTCAGCGGCGATTCCGATTTTTCGCCGCTGGTGTCCAAGCTGCGAGAGAACGCCAAGACCGTGATCGGCGTGGGCGTGAAGAACTCCTCCTCGGACCTGCTGATCGCGAACTGCGACGAGTTCATCTACTACGACGACCTGGTGCGCGAGGACGAAGCCAAGCGCCGCGCCGCCAAGAAGCGCCGCGAGACGCGGCCAGCGGGCGTCGCCAGAGATGCCGCGCCGGCCGACGGCAAGGAGCAGGAGGCCTTCGACCTGGTGATCGAGACGCTGCAGGCGCTGAGCGCCGAGCGCGGCGAGGACGAAAAGATCTGGGGTTCGATGGTGAAGCAGGCGCTCAAGCGCAGGAAGCCCGGCTTCAACGAGTCCTACTATGGCTTCAAGGCGTTCTCCGACCTGCTCGAGGACGCCGAGAAGAGGAAGCTGCTGACCCTGGAGCGCGACGAGAAATCCGGCGGCTACATCGTCCGCGCGGCGAGCGGCGCGTAGGACCGCTCAGGGATTGAGCTGGCGGTACACCACGTTGGCGAGCTTGAGCAGCTCGTCGCGGTCCATGTCGGCCGAGGACAGCGCGTAGCCGAACTTGCGGTCGATCCAGTAGAACACCCGCACGTTGCCCTCGCGCGCGAAGCGGAACGCGGTCTCTCGCTGGTCGAGCCCCTCGGTGCGGACGTAAAGCGTCACGCGCCGCCCTTGCGCGCTCTGGTACATGAACTGCGCCACCGGGCCGGGGTCGCGCGGCAGCAGGCGCCCGCCGACCAGCGCCATGCCCTCGCCGTCGAGCTTGGGCGCGCGCACCTCGCCGCCCAGGCGCTTGGACAGCCAAGCCACCAGGTGCGGCTCCTGGTCCGCGCCGACTTCCACGGGATGCCGCACTTCGGGCGAGTAGGTCGCGTGCGCCAGCGCGGCGCGGCGCGCGATCATCGGCGCCTCCGGCTGTGCAACCGGCGCGGGCGTGTGCAAGGCGTGCAATTGCCACCCGGCAAAGATGCCGACGGCGACACCCAGGGCGATCCAACCGGCGGCAGTGGCGAGCGGATGCCAGCGCACGCGGCGAACCAGTGCACGTCCCAGGCGCGGCGGAACCGGCTCTTCCAGCACTGCGTCGAAGTGCTCGCGCAGCTGCTCGTTCAAGGCGCGGTAGGCGCCTGCGCGCTCGGCCTCTTCCGGGTGCTCTGCCAGCCAGGCCTCGAGCTCTGCGCGGCGCTCGGCGCCGAGCCGGCCGTCGGCCCAGGCCTGCAGCTCCGCTTCGCTGATCGCTTGCTTGTCGCTCATTTCACTACCTGCAACTTGGTGCCGCCCTTTCCATGCAACATCGCCCGCAGCTTCTCGCGCGCCCGCGCCAGCCGCGACATCACCGTGCCGATCGGGATGCCGAGCACGCGAGCGGTCTCGTCGTAGCTCAGATCCTCGAGCGCCACCAGCAGCAGCACCTGGCGCTGGGCCAGCGGCAGTGCCGCGATGCCGCGCTCCAGGTCGCGCACCACCAGCGCGTCGCCCTGCGTCGCGCGCTGCGCCAGCTCGGGCATCTCGTCCTCGAGCGGCTCGGTGGGCCGCGCCGCGCGCACGCGGTTCACGTGCACGTTGTGCATCACCGTGAACAGCCAGGCGCGCAGGTCCGTGCCGTGACGGTACAGGTGCAGCTTGGACCAGGCGCGCTCGAGCGTGTCCTGCACCAGATCGTCCGCCGCGGAGCGCTCCCCCACCAGCGCGCGCGCATAGCGCCGCAATCGCGGTATCAGCTCGACCAGGCCCTGCGCGTCGCTCATTGCACAGAACAGTGCCCTGCTGGGCGCTATTCCGTCAACCTTCGCAAGAATTCACGGCGACTCGTCCGCGACCGCAGGCAGGGCGCGAAGATAGGCAATCATTGCCGCCAGGTCCGCCGGCACCAGCTGGCTGGTGGTATTGCGGATCACTTCGGCCATCGCTTCGGCCGCAATATCGCCGTCGGGCGTGATGCCGCTGAGCAGAAACTCGCGCAATTCCGCGTCGCTCCACCCTTTGAGGCCCTCGGGCGTCAGGTTCGGGGTCCGCTTGCCCTCGGCACCGAAGGCGGCGCCGGCGAGCCGGCGCTCCAGCTTCGCGCCACCCAAGCTATTGCGGGGGGTATGGCACTCTCCGCAGTGCCCAAGCGCGTTGACGAGGTACGCGCCGCGGTTGACCACCTGCGGTTGCGCGGCATTCGCGACAAAGGGTCCGGGCGTGAAGTACAGCCACTTCCAGAGCCCGAGCAAGAATCGCAAGCCAAAAGGAAATCTCAACGCGTGCGCGCGATTGGGTCGGGCGTTCGGCGGCAATGCGCGCAGGAAGGCCCACAGGTCGCGCGCGTCCGCGTCCGTGATGCCGGTGAAAGAGGGGTAGGGAAAGGCCGGATAGAAATGCGCCCCGTCGGGTCGCAACCCGGTCCGCAACGCGCGCAGAAAATCTGCCTCGCTCCAATGACCGATGCCCGCGCCGGGATGCGGCGTGATGTTGGGTCCGTAGAATGTGCCGAAAGGCGTTTTCAACCCACGCCCGCCGCTATAGGGCACCGCGTCTTTCGCCACCTCGGTATGGCAACCCTGGCATCCGGCGGCCTTTGCCAAGTACGCGCCGCGTCGGGCGTCGCCCTGCGCGTACGCCGGCGTCGCCACTAGCAGCATCGCAAGAGCAAAAAGCCCCGCGCGCGCGGGGCCCGGTGTCGCGGACAAGCTACCTGCTACTTGCTGCGGAAATCGTCGTGGCAGGAGTTGCAGGCGTTGCCCACGGCGCCGATTTGCGCCTTCACAGCGGCCTCATCGCCACCCTTGCTGACGCTCACGAGCTTGGATGTCTCGTTCTCCAGTTGCGCGGCATACTGCATGAACTTGGCCTTGTTGTCGTAGATCGCGGGCAATGCGCGGCTCTTCTCGCCCTTGGTGCTGGCCTCAAAGCCATCCCAGGCCATGCGTGACAGGTTGTCGAGGAGCCCCGCGTTTCGCTGCACCGTTGCCGCGTTGTACGGCACCCTGCCTTGCGCCACTCCGAACAGCGGGCCAAAGTACTTGAATTGCAGCGTCATCACCGCCTGGCGCTGCTTCACCAGAACCTCGGGCTTCGCCTGGGCGTAGGCGCCCTGCGCGATTCCCGCTCCCAGAATGGCCGCCACGCTGGCCGCTAACAGCTTGTTACGCATTGGGGACTACCTCCTCGGGTTGGAACACTCGCAGGCGAACAGCGCCCGCGGGGATTTTATTTCACTCGCCGGCTAGCGCAGTCCGGCAGCGTACTCGGCCGCGGCCTTGATCTCCTGGTCGCTCATGCGCGCCGCCACGCCGCGCATCATGCCATTGGGGTCGTTGGCGCGGGTCCCGGCGCGGAACTGCTTGAGCTGCGTTTCGACGTAGGCGGCGTATTGCCCCGCGAGCCGCGGGTACTGGCTCGGCACGCCGGCGCCGGCGGGGCCGTGGCAACCGGAGCAGGCCGGCACGCCGGTTGCCGCATTGCCGCCGCGCCACAGCTTCTGCCCGGCCGCCGCGAGAACCTTGCTGGTCGCCTTGGCCGGCTGCAGCTTCTGCGCCGCGTAGTAGGCCGCGACATTGCGCATGTCGCCATCCGACAGGCCGGCGACCATGCCGGCCATGATCGGGTCGATGCGCTCCGCCTTCTTGCCGCCTTGCGCCTTGAAATTGACGAGCTGCTTGTGCAGGTACTCCGGGATCTGGCCGGCGAGCTTCGGGTTCGCCGGGGCAACGCTGTTGCCGTCGGCCGCATGGCAGGCGGCGCAGACCTGCTTGGCGATCTGCGCGCCTTTGTCGAGGTCGGGCTTGGCGGAGCCTTGCGCAGCAGCCTGTGCCGCCCACAACAATCCCACAGCGGCCATTCCCGCCAGCGTACGATTCATTCTGCAACTCCCCGAAATTCGTAGGAAACGCCTCATTTTATTGGAATTTCAGGCATGCCGGAATCCAGCAACGCGTTTTCGCGTCTCCAATTCCTCGCCTCCGCCGGTCCGACCGGCGGGATGCCGCCCGAGGACCTGCCCGAATTGGCGTTTGCCGGCCGCTCGAACGTAGGCAAGTCGAGCGTCATCAACGCGCTCGCCAATCGCAAGCGCCTGGCCTTCGTCTCCAAGACACCCGGGCGCACGCAGACCATCAATTTCTTCGACCTCGGCGGCAAAGGGCGGCTGGTGGACCTGCCGGGCTACGGCTATGCACGGGTGCCGCAGGATGTGCGCGCGCAGTGGGATCGGCTGGTGGGCGGGTACCTCGGTTCGCGCGGCACACTGGCGGGAGTGGTCGTGCTGATGGACGCCAGGCGCCCGTTCACCGAACACGACGAGGTCCTGCTGGAATGGCTGCGGCCGGCAGGCCGTCGCTTGCTGGTGCTGCTGTCGAAGTGCGACAAGCTGACCCGGCAGGCGCGCGCCCGGACGCTCAAGGAGGTGCAATCCCGCCTTGCGCAACGGGCCATCGACGGCGAAGCGCGCCTGTTTTCCAGCTTGTCCGGGGAGGGCGTGGAGGAAACGCGCTCGCTGCTCGAAGCTTGGCTTCGGGCAGCGGGCGCGGGGCATAAAAGACCCCCGGTAAAGGGGAAGTAAACCGGGGGCGAAACGCCTTAATTTGGAGTTAAGGCAACCCGCTCAGGGAGGAGAAGCGGGAGACGATGAATATCGTCTGAAGGTAAGATTGCGCCGCAGGGGGAAAGTTCCAAGACCTGAAACACCCAGGAAAATCAGCACCATGAAGATCTATGGCCAGTTTCCGGCGGTACGCATGCGCCGCATGCGGCGGGATGATTTCTCCCGGCGGCTGATGCGCGAGCACCGGCTCAGCGCGGACGACCTGATTTACCCGGTATTCGTCCTCGACGGGAAAAACCGTACAGAGAAAGTGGCTTCAATGCCGGGCGTCGAGCGCATGACCGTCGACCGGCTCCTGCGGGTGGCCGAGGAGTGCGTGAAGTTGCGCATCCCGGTGCTCGCGCTGTTCCCGGTCATCGAGCAGAAGCGGAAAACCCCGGACGGACGCGAGGCGTACAACGCCAAGGGACTCGTGCCGCGTGCGGTGGCCGCGCTGAAGAAGCGCTTTCCCTCGCTGGGCCTGATGACCGACGTGGCGCTCGACCCCTACACCTCGCACGGCCAGGATGGCGTCACCGACAGTTCGGGCTACATCGTCAACGACGTGACGCTCGACGTCCTGGTCAGGCAGGCGCTGTGCCAGGCGCAGGCCGGCGTGGACATCGTCGCACCGTCGGACATGATGGACGGCAGGATCGGGCGGATTCGCGGCGCGCTGGAGAAAGCCGGCTACCTGCACACGAAGATTCTTGCCTACTCCGCGAAGTACGCCTCGGGCTTTTACGGCCCGTTTCGCGACGCGGTCGGCTCCGCGAAGAATCTGGGCAAGGGCGACAAGCAGACCTACCAGATGGATCCGGCGAATTCCGACGAGGCGTTGTGGGAGGTCGGACTCGATCTCGCCGAAGGCGCCGACATGGTGATGGTGAAGCCGGGCCTGCCCTACCTCGACATCGTGCGTCGCGTGAAGGACGAGTTCAAGGCGCCGACCTACGTGTACCAGGTCTCGGGCGAATACGCCATGCTGCGCGCAGCGATCGACAAGGGCTGGCTGCCGAAGAGTTGCGTGCAGGAAGCGCTGCTGGCGATGAAGCGCGCCGGCGCCGACGGCATACTCACCTACTTCGCGCTGGAAGTCGCGCGCGAACTGAAGAAGACAGCCTAGCCGAATACCACGGCGACGCCGTGCGCGTCCTGGGCGCTCACGGCGCAGGCGCCGTCTGGCAGCACCACCGGCTGCAGGCCGTTGCGTCGCAATACCTTGGCTGTCGCCGCGCGGTCCGCCACGCGGATGAACAGCGCAGCGGCAAGCGGCCGCTGCCGCAGCGGCAGACCCACGCCGTGCAGGCGATGCCCCAGCTTCCATCGCGACGCGAGCGCAATGGGCGCGCTGCCGGTCTGCACCAGGAGACCTTCGTCGATTGCCTGCGGCCTCGCGGCCAACAGCTTGCCGTAGCGCGCCGCGGCCGCCTCGACGTCTTCGGCGACCACCGCCACCGCCGCGATCGCGGCGGCGCCGTTCGCGTGGCGCTGCAGCTCCGGGCGCCACACCAGTTCGGGCGTGAAATGCTGGCAAGCGAACATGCGGCAGCCCGGCGAGGCCTCCGGGGGCAGCTGCACGATGCGAAAGCGCGCGTCCCCCAGACCCTCGACTGGCCGCGAGAAATCCAGGGGCGCGTCGGCAACGATGCCATCCGCGGCGAGGCCGGCATGCAAGCCGTTCGCGTCGTCGGTGGCGAGCGCCACCGCGCCGAGGCCCTCGCCCGCCGCCAGGAATTCGGTGAAGACCTGCATCGCCGGATGCGGCCTGGGCACCGCCAGCAGTTCGACGTAATCGCTGCCGAACATCAGGCAATGGTTCTGCGAGCCCAGCGTATGGAAGCCGCGCGGCGTCAGCGTGAAGCCCATGCGCGCGTAGGCCTCGCGCGCCTTGTCCAGATCGCGCACCAGGACCACGACGTGGTCGATGCCCAGGAGGTGCTGCCGCATGGCCGCGCTCAATCCGCGGCGGCCTGATCGAGCGTCTGCAGGAAGCGTTCGGCATTCTGGTAGCCGATGACCCGCAGCCCGCGGAGCTCCCGGCCCTGCGCATCGAAGAAGATGATGCCCGGCGGGCCGAACAGCGCGAACCGCTTGAGCAGGGCCTTGTGGTCCGCGGAGTTGGCCGTCACGTCTACCTGCAGCAGCAGCATGCGTTCGAACTGCGCCTGCACGCGCGGGTCGCTGAATGTGAAGGCTTCCATCTCCTTGCAGGACACGCACCAGTCGGCGTAGAAATCCAGCATCACCGGCCTGCCCGGCGCGGCGAGCCTGGCGTCCAGCTGCGCCACGCTGTCCACGCGCTCGAATACGGTGTCGCCTTTGCCGTCGAGGAACAGCGGCGAGACGATCCAGGCCGCCACGGCGAGCAGCAGCACGCCGAAGAACGCCTTCACCACCGTCATCCAGCGGCCCGCCTTTGGCAGCAATGCGCCCCCGGACACGCCGATGACGAGCAGCGGGATGCCCATGCCGAGGGCCATCGCGAACAGCGCCGAGCCGCCGAGGGCGACGTCGCGGCTCTGGCTGATGTAGAGCAGCGCCCCGGCCAGCGGCGCCGCGACGCAGGGGCTGACGATGATCGCCGAGAGCACCCCCATGCCGGCCACGGAAGCGAGCTTGCCGCCCTGCAGACGGTGGTGCGCGGCGGACAGCGGCTGGCGCAGGAATCCGGGCAGCTGCAGTTCGTACAGGCCGAACATGGACAGCGCGAGCAGCACGAACACCAGCGCGAAGGCACCCAGCACCCAGGCATTCTGCAGCGAGGCCGCGAGCAACGACCCGGAATAGGCGGCGGCGACGCCGGCGCCGGCATAGGCCACCGCCATGCCCAGCACGTAGGAAGACGACAGGGCGAAGGCGCGTGTCTTGTCCACGCCGCTGCCTTCGCCGGCAATGATGCCGGAGAGGATCGGAATCATCGGCAACATGCAGGGCGTGAACGCGAGCAGCAGGCCGAATCCGAGAAAACTCGCCAGCACCAGCCAGGTGCTGCCCTGGAACATCGCCGCGATGTCGAAGTCGCTTGCCGACAGCGCGGCGCGCCCGCGCGGCGCCTGGCCGGGAAAGGACGCCAGGCGCAGCGTCGCCGCCGATTCCATCGGCACGTAGCACACGCCGATGTCGGCGCAGCCTTGCGAGGTGACGAGGAGCTTGAGTGGATCGCCCGCGCCCGCCGCCACCGGCACGCGGATCCGCACTGTCTTGCGATAGGTCTCGCTGTCGCCGAAGAACTGGTCCTTCTTCCTCTCCCCGGCGGGGAATTCCGGTGCGCCAAGGCGCGCATTCTCGGCGGCGAACTTGAACCGCTCGCGGTACATGTAATAGCCGTCGGCGATGGCGAACTGCACTTCCAGCGCATTGCCGTCGACGGCGCGGACGGAGAAGCGGAAAGCCTGCTCGGGCTCGAGCAGATCCTGGGGCGCGGCCGCCAGCGCTGGCGGCGCGGCCAGCGCAAGGCCGAGAAGGAGCGAACGGATCATCGTGGCGGGATGGTTTCCGCGGCCAGCCACTCAAGATAAGCGGGCAGGCCGCGCTCGATTGGGACCGCCACGATCTCCGGAAGTTCGTAGGGGTGCAGCGCACGGATCGCCGCTTCGAGCGCGGCATAGCGCGCGCTTGTGGTCTTGACCAGCACCGGGTGCTCCTCCTCGTGGCGCACGGCGCCCTGCCAGCGGTACACCGAGCGGCAGGGGGCGAGGACATTGACGCAGGCCGCGACGCGCTGCTCGACCAGCGCAGCGGCGAGCTTCTCCGCGCTGGCGCGGTCCGGCAGGTTGGTGAAGACGAGCAGCGTATTCACTGCGCCGCCAGCGGGCGCGGCACGCCCTCGAACACCGTCGGGTAGCGCAGGCGCACGCCCAGCGCCTCCTTCATGCGCCGGTTGGCGAGGCGCCGCGATTCGCTCATGAAGGAAAGCGACTCGGCGGAGATGCGGCCCGGCGCCTCGGCGCGTGCGATGCGCGGCGGGCGCGGCAGGCCGGCGCGCTCGGCCACCAGGTCGAGCCAGTCGCCCATGCGGATCGCGCTGTCGTCGCAGGCGTTGTAGGTTCCGGCGGGCGCGGCATCCTCAAGCGCCCGCACCACGATCGCCGCCAGGTCCTCGGCATGGATGTGGTTGGTATAGACGTCGTCCTCGGCGCGCAGCACCGGCGCGCCCGCGCGCAGCCGCTCCAGCGGCAGCCGGTCGGCGGCATAGATGCCGGGGGCGCGCAGGATCACCAGGTCCACGCCGCGCTCGCTGCACCATAGTGCAAGCTGGCGCTCGGCATCGACGCGCCGGCGCGCCCGGTCGGTCTGCGGCCGCACGGCGCGCGACTCGTCCACGCGCGCCCCGCCGCAGTCCCCGTACACCCCGCTCGTGCTGACGTAGACGATGCGCGCCGGTAGAATCCGGCGGTTTGCGAGCGCTGCCAGCAGGTGGGTGGTGCGCGTGTCCGCCGCGCCCGTGCTGGGCGGCGGCGCGCAGTGCAGAACCGCATCGGCGCCCTGCAGTGCGTCCAGGGTCTCGGGGCGGTCGAGGTCGAAGCCGTGGCGACGCGACAGCGGCTGCACCGCGAAGCGCGTCTCCAGCCGTGGCGCGGCGCGGCGCGCGATATCGCCGTAGCCCGCGATCAACAGCATTTTCATCGGTGACATTCTAGCCACATGCACAGCGTCACGATCCAGCCCAGCGGTCACCAGTTCCAAGTGGAGGACGGCGAAGCCGTGCTGACCGCCGCGCTGCGCCAGGGACTGGTGCTGCCATACGGCTGCAAGAACGGCGCCTGCGGCAGCTGCAAGGGAAAGATCCTGTCGGGCAAGGTCGACTACGGCAATTACCAGCCGAAAGCGCTGCCGGAGGCGGACAAGGCGCAGGGCAAGGCGCTTTTTTGCCAGGCTAGGCCGCTCGGCGACCTGGTGATCGAGGCGCGCACCATCGGCGCGGCCAAGGACATCCAGGTGAAGACCCTGCCCTGCCGCGTGCAGAAACTGGAGCGCGTCACGCCGGACGTGATGCTCATTGGCCTCAAACTGCCGGCCAACGAACGGCTGCAGTTCCTCGCGGGGCAGTTCCTCGAGTTCCTGCTGAAGGACGGCAAGCGGCGCAGTTTTTCGATGGCCAACGCGCCGCACGACGACGAGCTGATACAGCTGCATGTTCGGCACGTGCCCGGCGGGCAGTTCACCGACCACGTGTTCGGCAAGATGAAGGAGCGCGACATCCTGCGCTTCGAGGGGCCCCTCGGCACCTTCTTCCTGCGCGAGGATTCCGCCAAGCCCATCGTGTTCGTCGCCTCCGGCACCGGCTTCGCGCCGATCAAGGCGATCATCGAGCACGCGCTGAAGAAAGGAGTTTCCCGCCCGATGGCGCTGTACTGGGGCGGGCGGCGCCCGGGGGACCTGTACCTGCACGCGCTCGCCACGGGATGGTCCGCGCGCGGCGTGCTGCAGTACGTGCCGGTGATTTCCGATGCGCTGCCGGAGGATGCATGGACCGGGCGCACGGGCTTCGTGCATCGCGCGGTGATGCAGGATTTCCCGGACCTTTCCGCACACCAGGTCTACGCCTGCGGCGTGCCTCTCATGGTGGATGCGGCGCGCAAGGACTTCACCACGCGGTGCCGGCTGCCGGAGGAGGAGTTCTACGCCGACAGCTTCACCACACAGGCGGACCTGCCTCAGCCGGCGCCTTCCCCCAGATAGGCCTCGCGCACCTTCGGGTCCGCGAGGAGCGTCCGCGCCGCGCCGGCGAGCGTGATGCTGCCCGATTCCATCACGTAGCCGCGGTGCGCGAGCTCCAGCGCCAGGCGCGCGTTTTGCTCCACCAGCAGGATGGTCATGCCGCGCGCCGCCACTTCGCGCACGATGTCGAAGATCTTCGCCACCATCAGCGGCGCGAGGCCCATCGACGGCTCGTCCAGCAGCAGGAGCTTGGGCCGACTCATCAGCGCACGGCCGATGGCAAGCATCTGCTGCTCGCCGCCCGAGAGCGTGCCGGCGGTCTGGGTGCGGCGCTCGCGCAGGCGCGGGAAGGTTTCGTACTGGCGCGCGACGTCCTCGGCGATGCGCTTCCTGTCCTCGCGCGCGTACGCGCCCATGGCGAGGTTCTCCTCCACCGTGAGCTGCGGAAACACGCCGCGCCCTTCCGGTACCATCACCAGGCCGCGGCGCGGCAGTTCGAACACGGGCAGGCCTTCGAGGGCCTGGCCGGCATAGGTCACCTTGCCGCCGCGCGCGTGCAGGCCGCAGATCGCCTTCAGTGCCGAGGTCTTGCCCGCGCCGTTGGCCCCGATCAGGCACACCAGCTCGCCTTCGCCGACCTCGAGGTCGATGCCTTTCACCGCGCGGATGCCGCCGTAATGGACCTCCAGCCCCCGCACCTCAAGCAGCATGCGGCGTGCCCAAGTAGGCCTCGATGACCTTGGGGTCGCGCTGCACCTCGGCGGGCGTACCCTCGGCGATCTTCTCGCCGTAGTCCAGCACCAGCACGCGGTCGCAGACGTTCATCACCAGGCGCACGTCGTGCTCGATGAGCAGCAGCGTTACCCCGCCTTGGCGGATGGCATTGAGCAGCCCGCGCAGCGCCAGCGTCTCCGAAGAGTTCATGCCGGCGGCGGGCTCATCGAGCGTCAGGAGCTTGGGCTCGGTGGCAAGCGCGCGCGCGATCTCCAGGCGCCGCTGGTCGCCGTAGGGCAGGTTCCCCGCCGGGTCATTGGCGCGCGCGCGGATGCCGACGTAGTCGAGCAGCTCGAGCGCGCGGCGCTGGATTCCCGCCTCCTCGGCCAGCGTGGCGGGATTGCGCAGGAGGGCGCCGACCACGCCCGCGCGCGTGCGCAGGTGGCGCCCGATCATGACGTTCTCCAGCACAGAGAGGTTCGCGAACAGGCGGATGTTCTGGAACGTGCGCGCGATGCCGCGCGCCGCCACCTCATGCGGCGCCAGGCCGGCGAGCGGCGCGCCGTCGAACGCAAAACTCCCGGCGTCCGGGGCGTAGATGCCGGTGAGCAGGTTGAACAGGGTCGTTTTGCCCGCGCCGTTGGGGCCGATCAGGCCGTAGATTTCGCCGGGCCGGATCGAGAACGAGACCTTGGACAGCGCCTGCACGCCGCCGAAGCGCTTGTCGACGCCCCTCGCCTCAAGCAGCGCGTTCATCGGTCAACTCGCGTTTGCGCACCGCGGAGGGCAGCAGCCCGGCAGGGCGGTACAGCATGATCAGCACCAGCGCCAGGCCGAAAATCAGCATGCGGATCACCTCGGGCTCGACCAGCATGCGGCCAAACACGGCTTCCTGCAGCGGCTGCACGGTCCAGCGCAGGATTTCCGGCACGAAGGACAGCAGCAGCGCGCCGAGCACCACGCCCCAGATGTTGCCCATGCCGCCCAGCACCACCATCGACACCACCATGATCGACTCGACCAGCACGAAGCTCTCCGGCGAGATGAAGCCCTGGATCGCGGAGAACATGCCGCCGGCGACGCCGCCGAAGCTGGCTCCCATGGCGAAGGCGAGCAGTTTCATGTGCGTCGTGTTGATGCCCATGGCGCGCGCCGCGATCTCGTCCTCGCGCACCGCCTCCCAGGCGCGGCCGATGCGCGAATTCTGCAGCCGCACGTTGACCACCAGGATCAGCACCATCACCGCGAGCAGCAGGTAGTAGTACTTGATCGGGCCGCTCACCGCGAGCCCCAGCAGGGTTTCGCTGCTCGAGAAATCGAGCGGCCCGAGCGTGAACGGGTCGATGCGCGCGATGCCCTGCGGGCCGTTGGTGATGTTCACCGGGCGCGACAGGTTATTCAGGAAGATGCGCACTATTTCGCCGAAGCCGAGCGTCACGATCGCCAGGTAGTCGCCGCGCAGTTTGAGGGTCGGCGCGCCCAGCAGCACGCCGAAGAACGCCGCCACCAGCGCGCCGATCGGCAGCACCGCCCAGAACGGCAGGTGCAGGCCGAACTGCGGGCTGGCGAGCAGTGCATAGGTGTAGGCACCGACCGCGTAAAACGCGATGTAGCCGAGATCCAGCAGCCCCGCGAAGCCGACCACGATGTTGAGGCCGAGCGCCAGCAGGATGTAGAGGATGGCGTAATTGGTGATGCGCACCCACGTGGTGCCGACTTGCGCCAGCGCGAAAGGCAGTACCAGCAGCGTGAGCGCCAGCATGACCACGCCGGCCCAGACCAGCCGCGGGTTGTTGCGCGTGTCGAACAGCGCGTTCATGCGCGGTCGCCGACGCGCTCGCCGAGCAGCCCGGAGGGCCGGAACACCAGCACCAGGATCAGCACGATGAACGCGAACACGTCCTGGTAGTTCGAGCCGAACAGGATGAAGTGCCCGTCGCCCGCGCAGCGCGCCTCGACCAGGCCGGCGAGCCAGCCATAGCGGCACAGGTCGGTGAGGTCGCCGATGTAGCCGGCGCCCAGCGCCTCGACGATGCCCAGCAGCACGCCGCCGAGCATCGCGCCCGGGATGTTGCCGATACCGCCGAGCACCGCGGCGGCAAAGGCCTTCAGGCCGAGGTTCGAGCCCATGGTGTACTGCGCGACGCCGTAGTAGCTGCCGACCATCACGCCGGCGACCGCGGCAAGCGCCGCTCCGATGACGAAGGTGGCGGCGATCACGCGGTTGATGTCCACGCCCATCAGCCCGGCGATCTGCGGATTCTGCGCCGTGGCGCGCATCGCGGTGCCCAGGCGCGTGCGGTACACCAGGACCGCCAGGCCGGCCATGATCGCCACGCACAACAATACGATCGTGATCTGCACGTTGGTGACCGCGGCGCCCGCGTAGCTGTAGGTGCGCGTCTCGATGATCTGCGGGAATGCGATGACGTTGCGCGTCCACACCAGCACCGCCAGGTACTGCAGGATGATCGACACGCCGATCGCCGAGATCAGCGGCGCCAGCCGTGGCGCCCGCCGCAGCGGCCGGTAGGCGAGGCGCTCGACGGCGTAGCCGACCAGCATGCACACCGGCACCGCGCAGCCCACGCCGATCAGCACCACCGCCAGCGGCGGCATGGTCCCGGCGAGCGCGGTGATCACCGTGAATGCGACCATGGCGCCGATCATCACCACTTCGCCATGGGCGAAGTTGATCAGCTGGATGATGCCGTAGACCATGGTGTAGCCGAGGGCCACCACGGCGTACACGCTGCCCAGCGTCAGGCCATTGACGACCTGCTGCAGGAAAATGTCCACGCGGCGGAGCCTAGCAGAAATGAAAACGGCACCCGCAGGTGCCGTTTTCGCGAGCCGTTGTCGGGACGCTTACTTGCCGAACTGGGCGAAGGGAATGGTCTTGCCTCCCTTGATCACCGCCAGCGGCTCGATCTTGCCGCCCTTCATGGTGAAGATCGTCATCTCGGCGTCCTTGCGGTCGCCCTTGGCGTCGAAGGAGATTTCCCCGGTGGCGCCCTTGTGCGTGATGCCCGCCAGCACTGGCAGGTATTTCGCCGGGTCGGCGGAGTCCGCCTTCTGCATCGCGGCGATCAGGATCTTCGCTGCGTCGTAGGTGAACGGCGCGTACAGGATCGGATCGACGTTGAATTTCTTCTTGTAGGCGTCGAGGAAGCTCTTGTCCGCCGCGGCCACCGGGATGCCCGCCTGCGAGCACAGCAGGCCCTCGGCTGCAGGCCCCGCGAGCTTGTTCATCTCGTCTGTGCAGGCGCCGTCGCCGAACGCAAACACCGCCTTGATGCCGAGCTCGCGCCCTTGCCGCATGAGCGGGCCGCCGGTGGCATCCATGCCGCCGTAGAAGATCGCGTCCGGGTTGCGCCCCTTCAGCTTGGTCAGCACCGCTTTCCAGTCGGTGGTCTTGTCGGTGCCCTTCTCGCGCGGCAGCACCGTGACGCCAGCCGTCTTGAGCGTTTTCTCCACCTCGTTGGCGATGCCCTCGCCGTAGGCCGTGGCATCGTCGATCACCGCCACCATCTTCGGCTTGTTGTTGCTGGCGAGGTAGCTGGCGATCGCCGGGCCCTGCTGGTCGTCCCGGCCGACGACGCGGAACTGGGTCTTGAAGCCCTGCTCGGTGAGCTTCGGGTTGGTGGCCGACCCCGAGATCACCGGGATGCCGGCCTGACTGTACAGCGGCGAAGCCGGGATCGAGGTGCCCGAATTGAGGTGGCCGACGACGCCGGCGACCTTGGCGTCGACCAGCTTCTGCGCCACGGTGGTGCCGACCTTGGGATCGGCCTGGTCGTCCTCGCCCATGAAAACGAAGCGGACTTCCTTGCCGCCGAGCTTGATCTTGGCCTCGTTGGCCTGGTCCACCGCGAGGCGCGCGCCGTTCTCGTTGTCTTTGCCGAGGTGCGCGATGCCGCCGGTCATCGGTCC
>Ga0075421_100004901_pt1 | contig 16141 bp, 11 predicted proteins | sample SoiMetdeltSBSDD5_FD_75292 | JGI IMG/M metagenome (GOLD analysis project Ga0075421, IMG submission 75292) | Bulk soil microbial communities from a Populus tree surrounding site in Tennessee, USA - Soil MetaG P. deltoides SBSDD5 | ecosystem: Environmental > Terrestrial > Soil > Tree plantation...
TCAAGCTCGAAGACGATCAACCGATTGATCCCGACACCGGCGAGATCGGGCTGCACACCGCGCCGATCGTCGCCAACGACGTCATCGTCGTCGGCGCCGCGCATCTGCCCGGCGGCGCGCCGAGAAGCAGGACGCACGAGAAGGGATACATCCGCGGCTACGATGCGCGAACCGGAAAGCGGCTGTGGATTTTCCACACGATTCCGCGGCCGGGCGAGTTCGGCAACGACACGTGGGAAGGCGATTCGTGGTCCTACACCGGCAACGCCGGATCGTGGGCGTCGCTGACCGTCGATGACCAGGCGAACATTGTCTACGTGCCGATCGAGTTGCCGACCGGGGATTACTACGGCGGTCATCGGCCCGGCAGCGGGTTGTTCGGCGAGAGCCTGGTGGCGCTCGACCTCAAGACCGGCAGGCGGAAGTGGCATTACCAGCTCGTGCACCACGGCATCTGGGACATGGACATTCCCTCCGCGGCGATCCTCGCCGACCTCAACGTCAACGGGAGGATGATCAAGGCGGTCGCGCAGCCGACGAAGCAGGCGTGGCTCTACGTCTTCGATCGACTCACCGGCGAGCCGGTCTGGCCGATTGAGGAGCGCCCGGTGGAGAAGGGCACGGTGCCCGGCGAGTGGTATTCGCCGACGCAGCCGTTTGTCACCAAGCCGCCGGCTTTCGATCGACAGGGAATCTCCGAAGACGAGCTCATCGACTTCACGCCCGAGCTCCATGCGGAAGCGGTGAAGCTCTCGAAAAACTATCGTCTGGGGCCGCTGTTCACGCCGCCGGTCGAAAGCACGTGGCCCGGACCGCTTGGAACGATCTTCGTACCGGGATCGGCCGGCGGCGCCAACTGGATGGGCGGCGCGCTCGATCCGGAAACGAATTATTTCTATGTGTACTCGATCACCGAGACACGTGTGTACGGCCTCGTGCCTGGGGATCCAGCGCGGACCGATTTCCGATATATGTCGGGCCAGGCACGGAACCCGAATGCTGCGCCGCCCGCGGCGGGCGGCCGCGGCGGGCGAGGCGGCGCGGGTGGCGGGGGTGAAGAAGGCGGCGGCGGCGGCTTGACCGTTCAAGGTTTGCCGATCATCAAGCCGCCGTACGCGCGAATCACGGCCATCGATCTGAACAGAGGCGATCTCGTGTGGCAGATCCCTCACGGAGAAACTCCTGACAACATCAGGAATCACCCGGCACTCAAGGGCCTGAGCATCCCGCGCACCGGACGTCAGGGACGCATCGGCGTGCTCGCGACCAAGACGCTCCTGATCGCTGGCGAGGGCGGATTCTTTACAGCTCCGAACGGACAGCGCGGCGCGATGCTCCGTGCCTACGACAAGGCTACCGGCAGGGAAGTCGGTGCCGTCTACATGGAAGCGCCGCAGACCGGTTCGCCGATGACCTATATGCTGGGCGGCAAGCAGTACATCGCCGTCTCGAGCGGCGGTGCAGGACGGCCATCCGAGGTCATCGCGTTCCGGCTCGGCAGCTGAAGGCGGCGTTCGATTGCTCCCGGAGCCATGGCTATAATGTGCGCGGATTCATCGGCGTCTCGCTCGACGCACAATCTTTCCTGGAGAAACCAGACGTGGCCAGGGCGCATGCGGTAGCCACATCGTCCGCAGCCGACGACCGGCTCGATCTTGCCGACGTCAGCCGGCGCCTGAAGGCGATCTTCGTCGGGTCCATCGGCAACCTCGTCGAGTGGTACGACTTCTACACCTACGCCGCGTTCTCGCTCTACTTTGCGAGCTCTTTCTTTCCAGGCAACGATCCGGTCGTCCAACAGCTCAACGCCGCGATTCTCTTTGCGATCGGCTTTCTGGTCCGGCCGCTCGGAGGATGGCTGTTCGGCCACCTCGCAGACTGCTACGGGCGGCGCAACGCGCTGATGCTGTCGGTTTTGCTGATGTGCTTTGGGTCGCTGATGATCGCGATCACGCCGACCTACGCATCCATCGGGGTCGCCGCGCCGATCCTGCTCGGCGCCGCGCGCATGGTTCAGGGGCTGAGCCTCGGCGGCGAGTACGGGACCAGCGCCACGTATCTCACCGAGGTCGCGTCCGAGAAGCACCGCGGCTTCTATTCCAGCTTTCAGTACGTGACGTTGATTGGCGGACAGCTGTGCGCGCTCCTGGTGCTGCTGGTGCTGCAGCAGCTCTTCCTGACCGGCGATCAACTGCGGGCGTGGGGCTGGCGCATCCCGTTCGCGATCGGCGCGCTGCTCGCGGTGATCGCGCTGCTCATGCGGCGCAACCTGCACGAGACCGACGATTTCGTGGCCGCGAAAACACTCGGGCGCCGGGAAAGCTCGGTCAAGGCACTCCTTCGTTATCCGCGAGAGATCATGGTGGTGGTCGGGCTCACGATGGGCGGCACGACTGCGTTCTACACCTATACCACCTACATGCAGAAGTTCCTCAAGCTGTCGGTCGGTCTCAACGACAACCAGACGACGATCGTCACGCTCACGTCGCTGCTTTTTGCGTTGTTCCTGCAGCCGATTTACGGCGCCCTCTCCGACAGGATTGGCCGCAAGCCGCTGCTGATCTGGTTCGGTGTGAGCGGCACCCTTGGTACGGTGCCGCTCCTGTACTTCCTCCAATCGACGAAGAGCGCGCTCGTCGCGCTGCTCTTGATCCTGGCGGCGTGGCTGATCGTGGCCGGTTACACCTCCATCAACGCCGTGGTCAAAGCCGAACTCTTTCCCACCAAGGTTCGAGCGACGGGCGTCGGCCTGCCGTACGCCGTCACCGTGTCGCTGTTCGGCGGGACGGCGGAGTCGATTGCCCTGTGGTTCAAATCGATTGGCCATGAAGCGTGGTTCTCCTACTACCTCACCGCCGTGATCGCCGCATCGCTCATTGTCTATGTCGGCATGCGAGACACGAAGCACCGAACCGCCATGGGCAGGCACGAGTAGGCGGACCTGACGCTGGAAGCGCCACTGAATTCTTGATCTTTAATTTCGGTTGTCCGAAAGCCGTTGCGCTATGCTGAGCGCCGTCAGGAGGCGGCTCATGAGACCTGCGCGGTTCGTTCTGCTCGCGTCGCTCGCCGTCGTGCTTTTTCCCGCCGTGGTCTTCGCTCAGAGCACTATTTCCGGTGTCGTCAAGGATTCGAGCGGCGGCGTGCTTCCTGGTGTGACGGTCGAAGCCTCGAGCCCCGTTCTGATCGAAAAGGTGCGTACGGCCACCACCGACGGCGCCGGGCAGTACCGGATCATCGATCTGCGTCCCGGCACCTATGCGGTGACGTTCACGCTCACCGGGTTCAACACGATCAAGCGTGAGGGTCTCGAGCTCGCCGCCAACGTCGCGCTGCCGCTCAGCGTCGACATGCGCGTCGGCGCTCTCGAGGAAACGATTACGGTTACCGGCGACACGCCGCTCGTCGACGTTCAGAACGCCACGCAGCAGGTGGCGCTCAAGCGCGACGTGCTCGACGCGATTCCCAACGGGCGGAACATGCCCGCCGTCGGCAAGCTCCTTCCCGGCATCGTCAGCACCATGGAAGTGGGAGGCAGCCAGGGGATGCAGACGCCGGGCATGAGCGTCCACGGATCGAGCCAGACCAACTATCAAATCGACGGCATGACGCTGCAGTCGCCGATCGGCAACGGCACGGCGGCCATGTACTGGAACGACGGGCAGTTCCAGGAGCTGTCGTTTCAGACGAGCGGCATTCCGGCGGAGGTGGCGCTCGGCGGCGTGCGCGTGATGATGACGCCCAAAGACGGCGGCAACAAGTTCACCGGAACCGTCATCGGACAGATCGCGAAAATCCAGTCCGACAACTTCGACGACCGGCTGAAGGCCGGCGGGTTGAGCGAGCCGAATGAGACGCTCGAGCAGTGGGACGAGAACGCTTCGTTCGGCGGTCCAATCCTGCGCGACCGGCTGTGGTTCTTCGTGACGCAGCGCTACTGGGGCGTCAATCAGCTGATTTCGAACAGCAAGTACAACCCCGCGAGCATCAAGCTCTGCACCGACGTCGACTGGAAGACGAGCACGCGCGAGCGCGAGCACGGCTGCCAGGGCATCGACGACAACTACATCAACAACGGGATGGTGCGACTGGCGTGGCAGGTCACGCCGAAGAACAAGCTCTCGGCGTTCTATTCCAAGGAAAACAAGTATCGCGGTCATCGCGAGATCGCCCCGGGGATTTCACCCGAGGCGACGACGCCGCAAATCATGAACCTTTCGTATGGGTTCCAGATCAAATGGACCGCGCCGATTACCAGCAAGATTCTGTGGGATGCCGGCGTCTCGCAGTATTTCCTGAACTACGACTTCCAGTATCAGGATCCCGTCGGACCAAACGATCGGCCGCACGTCGATCTCGTGCGCCAGCTGACGTGGGGCGCCAGACCGGCCGGCTTCTTCAACCGAGACGACTACAAGCGCTATCACTACGCGTCGTTGTCCTGGGTGACCGGATCGCACGAGCTCAAGGCCGGCTACCAGTTCAACTTCTCGATGGAGAACTCCACCTACGACCGCTATCTCGGGCACGTCGTGCAGGAGTACAACGAAGGGGTGCCGGTGTCGGTGATCGTCGACAACACGCCAGTACAGAACCGGCCGCGACTCGACAACGAGAGCGGCATCTTCGTGCAGGATTCCTGGACGTTCAAACGGCTGACGCTCAACCCGGGCGTTCGTTGGGACTACATCAAGTTCTCGGAAGACGAGCAGGGCGGTCCCGCCGGACGATGGGTGCCGGCGCGGCACTTCGATGCCATCACCAACCTGCCGTCGTTCAAAGAATGGTCGCCGCGCTTCAGCGCCGCCTACGATCTCTTCGGCAACGCGAAGACGGCCATCAAGGGCAGCGTTTCCAAGTACCTGTCCAGCATGGGCCACGATTTCCCCGACACCTACAATCCGTTCTTCGTCGACACCGATCGCCGCACGTGGGCCGACTTGAACGGCAACGATCGCGCCGAGGACAATGAAATCGGTCCGCCGCAGAAGAGCAACTTCGGCCTGAAAGCGCCGCGGCGGCCGGGCGACGACCTCAAGCGCCTGGCCGATTGGGAATACAGCGGCTCCGTTCAGCAGCAACTGACGTCGAGACTCTCCGGAACGTTTGCCTACATCCGCCGGCGGTTCATCAACCGCGGCGCGAGCGTGAACACGTTCACGGATCCGAATCCGAACTCGCCGACCTTCAGCTACAGGGCGTATCAGATTCCCGATCCGCGCAACAACGGCCAGACGATTACGGTTTACAACCTGAATCCGGGACTGTCGGGCCTGACCGACATCGTCGACACGTCATCAGACGTGAACCGCACCTATTGGAACGGGATCGAAGCGACCGCCAACGGCCGTTTCGGTGCTGGAACCACGCTCTACGGTGGATTCACGATGGGCGGCGCGTCGCAGAACCTCTGCGACGTCGTCGATCCGAACAACACCGTCACCACTCCCAGCGCAACAACCGGCGCGACCGGCCTTCGATACTGCGAGCGGTCCGAGAAATGGCGGCCGCAATTCAAGCTCGGCGGGGCCCGGCTCATGCCGTTCGACATTCAATTGAGCGGCACATACGTCGCGTTCCCCGGCAACGGCCTGCCGATCTTCTACAACGTCAGCAGGACGACCTTCCGCAACGCGACAGGCGTCACACTCACGCAAACGCAGGTCGTCGTGCCGCTGGACGATCCGTCGCGGCCGGATCGCTATCTACCGGTGCAGCAACAGTTGGACCTGCGCCTGGCGAAGATTCTGCGGTTCGGCGGCGGCAAGCGCCTGAACATCAACGTCGATATCTTCAATGCTCTCAACTTCAATACCGTGCAGGGTGAGGTTCTGGCGTTCGGTTCCAGGCTTGGCCTGTTCACCAGTCAGCTGCCGGGGAGGCTGATTCAATTCGGAGGTCAGGTTTACTTCTGACGAGCGTTGTATTACTTCGCAACGTTGATCCGGGTGCCGTCGAGTTCGCGAGTGGCCCAGCCGCCAATCGGCAGAGCGGACGTGCCGGTGATCTCGACGGTCTTTCCTACGAAGTCCTGGAGCTTGGCGTAATTGCCTTTCGTCATCTCGCCGATGATCTTGAACAGTCCGTCGCCGTCGGTCAGCAATCCGATGAAGCTGGCGGAGCTGCCCTTCTTCATCGCTTCGAGCGTGCACGGCAGATTGGCCGGCTCGAGCGCCGCGGCGCCGAGCCGCTTGTAACATGCGGAGTCGACGAGGTGTCCCGTCCAGACGCCTTTCTGCACCTCGATTCGCTGCTCCTTCCCGCCGACCTGTGCGGCGGCGATTGCGGACGCACCAGACGACGAGCGCAAGCGCCGGGAGGGAAAAGCGGCGGAATGTGCACATGGCGGCTATATAACCTCCGTGTTTTCGGGTGTCAAGAATATCCTCTCGACACCTTGACAGTGCGGGCATCTACGATGCTTACTTACCGATCATTGGTTTCACGGCCTGAAGTGGTGGATGAAGGCGTCATAGGAGGATCTCATGCGCGGTAGCCGTCAACCTCGGGTCTTCCGATTCGGTGGTCTCGGCGTGCTCGCGTTGTGCGGCGCCGTCAGCCTGTCGATGCCGGCCAACCCGGCCGCACAGGCGCCGGCCAAGGATCAGGTGACGTTCACGAAGGACGTCGCACCCATCTTCCAGAAATCCTGCCAGACCTGCCATCGGCCCGACTCGATCGCGCCGATGTCGCTGATCACCTACGCCGATGCGCGCCCCTGGGCGCGGTCGATCAAGGCGAAGGTCTCGCAGCGCGAGATGCCGCCGTGGTACATCGAGCGCAACGTCGGCGTGCAGAAGTTTCAGAACGATCCGTCGTTGACCGACGCCGAGATCAACACGATCGTCAAGTGGGTGGACGCCGGATCGCCGCAGGGTAATTCCGCGGATATGCCGCCGCCGCGCGCCTTCCCGAACGACCGCTGGACGATTGGCACGCCCGACCTGATCGTCTCGAATGCGGTCGAGGTGACGATTCCGGCCGTCGGGCCCGACTGGTGGCCTGAGTGGACGGTCGATTCGGGCCTGGCCGAGGATCGCTGGATCAAAGCCGTCGAGATCAAGCCGTCGCCCAACGGCCAGAAGGTCGTGCATCACGCTGGCGCGTCCGCGATCTTTCCCGGCGACGACGACGATTCGTTTGGCGGTGGTCAGCTCACCGAATACGCAGTCGGGAAGAACGCCGATATCAACCCGGAGGGCACCGCGCGCCTGATCAAGGCGGGCAGCAAGATTCGCTTCAGCTTCCATTACCACTCGATCGGCGAACAGATCAAAGACCGATCGCAGGTTGCCTTCAAGTTCTATCCGCGGGAATACAAACCGAAATACGAACTGATCCGCCAGCACGTCGGCGACAACTTCGACACGCTCGACATTCCGGCCGGCGCCAGCAACGCGCGCAGCGACGGTTACATGGTGCTGAAGACGCCGATCATGATGACCGGATTCCAGCCGCACATGCACAACCGCGGCACCAGGATGTGCATGGAAGCGATTTACCCGGACGGCCGCATCGAGACGCTCAGCTGCGCGAAGCACAACTTCGCCTGGATGCTCGTCTACAACTACGACGAGTCGGTGGCGCCGCTGCTGCCGGCGGGAACGATTCTTCACACCATCGGCTGGCACGACAACACCGCCGGCAACAAATACAATCCCGACCCGCGCAACTGGACCGGCTTCGGCAACCGTTCGATCGACGATATGAGCTTCGCGTGGACCAGTTGGATCGTGCTGCCGGAGAACGAATACAAGGCGCGGGTCGCGGCGCGGAAAGCCGGCGCTGCGCTGAAGACGAACCAGGATTAAGTGCACGGAGCGAAACCTCCGTTATCTCGCCGGCTCCCTGAGGAAGCGTCGTCATGAAGATTTGCGTGCGGCCGCCCATCACGCTGCTCGCGATGGCGCTGGTCATCGCGTTCGTGACCGCCTCGAGCGGGCAGAACCTGCAGAGTCCGCCGATTGAGCTCGGACCGATCACCGTGTCCTCGGGGTTGAACGTTGTCCCGTCGTTCGAAGGCTGGGAGCAGAATCCCGACGGCAGCTTCAACTTGGTGTTCGGGTACCTGAACAGAAACTACGACGAAGAGATCGATATCCCGGTCGGCCCCAACAACTCCGTCGAGCCCGGCGGCCCGGATCGCGGGCAACCGGCGCACTTCTACCCGCGCCGCAGCCGCTTCGTGTTTCGCGTCAGAGTGCCGAAAGACTGGGGCGACAAGGACGTCGTGTGGACGTTGAATTTCCGCGGGAGGGTCGAGAAAGCCTACGGCTCACTGCTGCCGGTGGAAATGATCGGCCCTGAAGTGGTCGGCGCCAATTTCACCGGCGCGACGACGTTCGACGAGAAGAACAAGCCGCCGACCGTGACGCTGGAAGGTCCCGACAAGCGAACCGTCAAAGTCGGCGAGCCGCTGACGCTGAGCGTCATCGCCAGAGACGACGATGGGATTCCGGAGAAACCGCGGCCGGCGCCGAACAGCCGTCCGCCGGGGCGCCGCTCGTCGATGGGTCTCCGCGTGGCGTGGACTCAGTATCGCGGCGCGCCGGCCGTCGTCTTCGATCCGCCGCAGTCGTTGACCTACTCGGATCCGCGATCGGATCGGTCGCCCTGGACGCCGGGGTGGTTGCCGCCGCCGGTTCCACCGGACCACCGGTTCGTCTCGAAGGCGACGTTCAGCGCGCCCGGCACCTACGTGCTGCGCGTCGTTGCCCACGACGGATGGGCCGACGCGACGAAGGACGTCACCGTGACGGTCGTGCCGGCCAGCTCGCAGCAATAGTCATCACGTGATCGATTGGGAGGCACGATGAAAAAATATCTCGCTCTCGTGTGCGCGTTCGTCGTCGTCGCGTGGTGTGTCGCGCGGCCCGAGGCTCAGCGCGGCGGCCGGGGAGCAGGCGGAGGACGAGGCGGTGCGCAGGAGCCGGAGGGCCCGACGCCCGGCGCGCAGCTGACCGCGCCGGACATCCCGTTCGACTCGGTGCCTGATTTCTTCAAGCTGCCGGAAGGCATGAATTTCGGCGAGGTCCCGGGCGTGGCGGTCGATTCGAAGGGTCGCGTCTACGTCTTCACGCGCTCGAACAGCGCCTACGGTCCGGCGTTCGGGCCGACGGCCGCACAGCTCCTCGAGTTCGGCCCCAAGGGCGAATTCATCCGCGAGATCGGGAAACAGTTGTACGGCTGGTCGTTCGCACACACCGTCCGCATCGACAAGGACGACAACATCTGGGCCGTCGACAAAGGCTCGGACATGATCATCAAGATGAATCAGGCCGGTCGCGTGCTGATGGTGTTCGGTCGCCGCAAGGAATCGGCGGATGGCGCCGAGCCGTGGGAGCATCCGAACCCGCCGCTGCCGCCCAACGACGGCATGTTCCGCCAGCCGACCGATGTCGCGTGGGACTCGCAGGGCAACATCTTCATCAGCGACGGCTACGTCAATTCGCGCGTCGCCAAGTACGACAAGAACGGCGACTGGGTGAAGTCGTTCGGCGAACCTGGAACCGGGCCGGGGCAGTTCCGGACGCCGCACGCGGTCGTCATCGACAAGAGCGACAACGTCTACGTCGGCGATCGAGGCAACCGCCGCGTGCAGGTGTTCGACACGAATGGGACCTACAAGCGGGAGTTCAGGGTCGAAATCCAGCCGGACTACGGCACACGAGCCGTCAACGGTGCGACGCCGCCCAAGGGAAGCCAGAACGGCATCGGCGCGCCGAATTCGCTGTGCATTCCGCCCGGATCGAACGTGCTCTTCCTCGGCGAAAGCACCTGGCCGGGACGGATCTTCAAGCTGACGCTCGACGGCAAGGTGATTGGCGTGATCGGCAAGTCGGGGCGGCTGCTGAAGCAGTTCTCGGGCGGCCACCAGCTCGCCTGCCCGAGCGAAAACGAGATCTACGTCGCCGAAAGCTCCAACTGGCGCGTGCAGAAGCTGCTGTTGAAGCCGATGCCCGCGCAGACCGCGAACGGCCGCTAGAGGGACGGAGCGCGAATCCGCCTTTCGCGTAGAATCATCGTCGTTTCAGGAGGGCCCCGATGTCTTATCGAACGCGGCTACAGCTTTCAATTGGAGCGGCCGTCGTCGCAGTGATCGTCATCTTCGGTTGGCGGGCACAGGCCCAGAAAGATATGCCGCCGACCAACCAGGCGCCGAATCCCTACATGACTGTCTCCGACTACTTCAAGCTGCCGGCCGGGCGTAAATGGGGCTCGACGAGCGCCGTCGACATCGACAAAGACGGCAAGAGCGTCTGGGTGGCCGAGCGCTGCGGCGCGAACAGTTGCAACGACGCGGCGACCGGCAAGATGTCGCCGCTCGATCCGATTCTGAAGTTCGACGAGACCGGCAAGCTCCTGAAGAGTTTTGGCGCCGGAATGATTGTCTTCGCGCACGGCATCTGGGTCGACCGCGACGGCAACATCTGGGTGACCGACGGCAACAGCAACGCGCCGAACCCCGGACGGGGCGGGAGAAGCCGCGGCGCCGACGCCAACGCGCCACCCCCGCCGCCGCCGCCGAAGCCGGAGAAGCCAATCGGCCATCAGGTATGGAAGTTCAGCCCCGACGGCAAAGTTCTCCTGACGCTCGGCACCGCCGGCGTCGCGGGCACCACGCCGACGACGTTCAATCAGCCGTCGGATGTGATCACGAACGCGAGCGGCGACATCTTCGTCGCCGACGGCCACGGCAACAACAGCAACGCCCGCATCGTGAAGTTCGACAAGAACGGCAAGTACATCAAGGAGTGGGGCAAGGCGGGCTCGGGGCCGGGCGAGTTCAACATCCCGCACAGCCTCGCGATGGATTCGAAGGGCCGTCTGTTCGTGGCCGACCGCGGCAACGTCCGGCTGCAGATCTTCAATCAGGACGGCGGCTTCATCGATCAGTGGTATCAGTTCAGCCGCATCAGTGGGATCTTCATCGACAAGAACGACATCTTGTACGCGGCCGATTCGGAATCGAGCCCGACGTCCCATCCGGGCGGCTGGCGGCGCGGCATGCGCATCGGCAGCGTGAGAGACGGCAAGGTCCAGTACTTCATTCCCGATCCGCAGCACACGGACGTGGCGAGCGCTCCCGGCGGTACGAGCGCGGCGGAAGGCGTGGCTGTCGACGCGAGAGGCAACGTCTTCGGCGCGGAAGTCGGACCGATGGCAGTCAAGAAGTACGTGAAGAAGTAGTGCGGACCTTCAGGTCCGCCGCAACGGAGAAAATCGCGGCTCGGCAATTCCGCAAACGCATGAAGACCTGAGCATTCGACGCGGTTACGAATCGCGATCGCGCGTAACGAATCTGACACTCGAGGGACGTAAGCATCCGGCTGACGTCCCTCTTTTTTTGTTTTACTTCGGAGCAACATCGCGTGGATCGCACTTTGCTCCGTTCAATTCTGGCTCACCCCGGCGTCACGTGTCAGAGCGAGGAGGGCGCAATGACATCGCTACGGACGTCGGTTATCCCCATCGTGCTTGCTGCGGTCGTGTGGCTGCAGCCGGCGACGGTTTCAGCACAAACGTCGATTCAACAGCGCGTCGATGTTCTCGAAGCGCAGATGAGCCAGTTGCTCGAGCGGGTCGCGACCCTCGAGGCACAGCTCCAGCAAAGCGGCGGCCTGGTGAGTCAGGCACAGTTCTCGACCGAGGTGAACGCGCGTGTAGCCGGCGAGACGGCGTTGAACACCACGCTGTCTTCCGAGGCCGGCGGCCGCAGGGCGGCCGATGAGCAACTGCAGGCGCAGCTGAACGTGCTTTCGCAGTTACGCAGTTCGGGAGACGCGACACTCCAGTCGCATATCGACAGCGAAACCGCGGCTCGCGCGGCTGCGGACACCGCGCATCAGCTCACGCTCGAAGGTGAAGCGGCCGCGCGGGCGGCGGCCGATGCCACGCTCCAGCAGCATATCGACGCCGAAGCTGTGGCACGGGCGGCCAGGGACGCAACGTTGCAGTCGAATATCGACGCCGTGGCGGCGCTGCCGGCTGCGCTGCAGACCAGCATCAACAACGAGGTGGCGGCGCGGCAGGCGGGAGACGCCACGCTGCAATCGAATATCAATAGCGAGGCTGCCGCGCGGCGGGCGGCCGATGTCACGCTGCAGGCGAATATTGACGCTCTGGCAGCACTGCCGGCTGCGCTGCAAACCAGCATCAACAACGAAGCGGCCGCGCGCGCTGCGGCGGATACCACGCTCCAGGGCAACATCGACAGTGAAGCAGTGGCCCGGACCAACGGCGATGCACTGCTCCAGACGCACATCGATGCCGAGGCGGCCGCACGCGAGGCTGCCGACGTCATTCTTCAGAACAACCTCAATGCCGAAACGGCCGCGCGGATCGCCGGCGATCAAGGCGGCGTCACCATCCCGCAGAGCCTGCTCGACCTTGCGAATTACGTGAGCGTGGACTCGTCCATGATCAGCGGTCTCGCGGGGCCGCACGTCATCTTCACCGGCGCCAACGTCCACATCCGGAATGGATCCGGCCACTCCGGTGACGGCAGCGTCCAGTTCCCTGGCGTCCTCAACGGCCTCGGCAACCTGATCATCGGCTACAACGAGCAGACGACGCCGCCGCAGCTCAGAACCGGCTCGCACAATCTGGTCATCGGGTTCAACCACGGATACTCGAGCGCGTCGGGAATCGCGGCAGGCGCCAACAACAGCATCAGCGGGTTCGGCGCGTCGATCACCGGTGGATTCTCCAACCAGGCGAGCGGACTGCTGACAAGCGTCAGCGGCGGCGTTTCCAACCGGGCGATCGGGTCGCGAGCCAGCGTCAGCGGCGGCGCGTTGAACACTGCGAGCGGCCCTGAATCATCGGTCAGCGGCGGCACGCAGAATACGGCGGTCGGCAGGAACTCGAGCGTCAGCGGCGGCATCAGCCACGTGGTGAACTCGCTCAACGGGTGGAATGCCGGACCGGTCACGCCGTAAAGAGACGTGAAATTAAGAATTAAGAATTAAGAATTAAGAATAGGGACGGAGGGCAAACGGCTTCCGTCCCTTTTTTTCGCCCTGCGCTCGAGCGTTAGAACAGCTTTTCCTGTCTGCCTCACAGCGGGTTCTGCAGTAGACTGCCGAGCCTGTCTGCCTCATGACGACCGCCATCGCCCTGGATGAACAGACACGTCGTCGTCATCTCGTTCGCGCCGTCGTCGCCTCGACGATTGGCACGACGGTCGAGTGGTACGATTTCTTTCTCTACGGCTCGGCGGCCGCGCTGATCTTTCCCAGGCTGTTTTTTTCGAACCTCGACCCCTACGTCGCCAACATCCTTTCGTATGTCACTTTCTACGCGGGCTTCGCGGCACGGCCCGTCGGCGCAGCGATCTTCGGCCATTGGGGAGATCGCATCGGCCGCAAGGCGCTGCTCGTCATCACGATGCTTCTCATGGGCGTGTCGACGACGGCGATCGGGCTCGTGCCGGCTTATGAGGCGAGCGGACTCTGGGGCGCCGTGATCCTGACGATTCTGCGCGCGCTGCAGGGCATCGCCGTTGGCGGCGAGTGGAGCGGCTCGGTGCTGATGGCCGGCGAGTGGGCGGCGCCCGGCCGCCGCGGGTTCACGACGAGTTTCCCGCAGATGGGCGCACCGCTCGGGATGATCATGGCGAACACCGCGCTCGCGTTCACGACCTCGAGTCTGGACGAAAGCGCGTTTCTCTCCTGGGGTTGGCGCATCCCGTTTCTGGCCAGCATCGTGCTGGTCGGCATCGGCCTGTGGATCCGGATCGGTATTCTCGAGTCGCCGGTGTTCGTCCGGATCAGGGAAGAGAAAAAAATCGTCAAAGCGCCGGTCGTCGAGGTGCTCAGGACCAACTGGCGGGAGGTCGCGCTGACGGCGTTGCTCCGCACGGGCCAGCTCGCGCCGTACTACATCACCACGACCTACATCCTGACCTACGGCACGCAGGTGCTCGGCCTGGGCCGCGCGGAGCTGCTGAACGCGGTGTCGATTCGGTCGATCGGCTCGATCGTCATGCTGCCGGTTGCGGGGCACCTGTCCGATCGCTTCGGGCGAAAGCGTGTCGTCGGGGCGGGCCTCGTCGGCACCGGGATCTGGATCTTCGCGCTCTTCGCGCTGGCCGACACGAAGCTGATGCCGCTTCTCATCCTCGGGTTGTTCGTCGACGGCATCACGCAGGACCTGCAGTACGGGCCGCAGGCGGCAGTGATCGCAGAGGCGTTCCCCGCCTCACGCCGCTACACCGGCTCGGGCCTTGGGTACCATCTGGCGGCCATCACCGCCGGCGGTCCGGCGCCGGTCATCGCGGCGTATCTGTTTCAGCAGTATCACTCGGCCACGGCAATAGCCGTCTTCGCGCTGATCACGACGTTGATCAGCCTGGCAACGCTGCCGTTCCTGAAAGATCGCGCGGGTTCTCTGGATCGAGATTAGCCACGAACACGAAATCACGAAGAAAACCACACGTTCAGTGAGTCAGTATGTAGATCACGACATTAATCCCGACCGAGTAACCCGCCGGCGCGAACTGCAGGAAGAACTCGTGGTCCTCGCCTTCGCGCTCCCAGGAGTCGCCGATATCGGTGTTGTGCGACATCAGGACCATGATGCGGTTCTTCTTGTCGGCGATCATCTTGAAGTCCGCCGCGGGGCTGTCGGCGCCGCGCTCGCGCGTGTCGCCGCCGGTGCGGCGCCACCAGTTGATGTTGGTGACCTGCGGAAACTGCGGAATGTCGAACATGATGTGCCGCACCGGATGATCCAGCGGGATGTCGACGATCGGGTATTCGGGCAGCGCCTTGTGGATCTCCGTGGACCACACGTCCCAGGCGTGCGAGCCCCAGAAATCGTCCACCCAGAGAAAGCCGCCCTTCAGCAGGTACTCGCGCAGGCGCTCGGCCTCGACCGCTGAGAATTCGGCGGTCCCCACATCCGATCCGATGATGAACGGACAGCGGAACAGCGCGTCGTCGGTCAGCCGCACGACCCAGTAGTTCGGGTCGCCCTGCTTGTCGCGGCTGACAGGCGTTTTGGTCAGCTCGCTCAGACGCGTCATCAGATTGATGCCGGCGTACGGATAATCGGTCGCCCAGCCGACGCCCTGCGGCTCCGACCAGACGCTGCGATACATCAGTTTGCAGACGTAGAACGATCCGTTCTCGAAATCGCGCGGCGGGAAGCGCACGGGAACGCCCGGGCCTTCGGGGAGCCGGCCGTACTGCCGGCCGAACTGCGCCGAGGCAACGGTTGCGCCGAGCAGCAGCGCGAACGCGACAAATGCTCGCCGGAACGGAACCATCAGTGTCTGGTTAGATTACTCCAGCGGAAGCTCAACCGAATGGCGATCTTGGCGCAAGTCTTGAAGCTCGAGTGCCCGTGACAGCTCAAGTGCGCGTGGCCGCCTTGGGGGATCTGCACTGTACGAAAACGTCACAGGGCGCATTCCAGCCGCTGTTCGCGCGCGTGGCCGAATCGGCGGACGTGCTGCTGCTGGCGGGCGATCTCACCGACTACGGACATCCCGACGAGGCGCGTGTGCTCGCGCGCGAGTTCGCGGCGCTGCGGATTCCGACCGCCGCCGTTCTCGGCAACCACGACCTGGAATCCGACCGGAAGGACGAGATCCTGCAGATCATCCGCGACGCGGGCGTGACCGTCCTCGACGGTGATGCGTGTGAGCTCCAGGGAATTGGCGTCGCCGGTGTGAAGGGCTTTGGCGGTGGATTCGGAGTGCGCGCGCTCGGTCCGTGGGGCGAAACGATCATCAAGCAGTTCGTCCACGAGGCGGTCAACGAAGCGTTGAAGCTCGAGGCGGCGCTGGCGCGCCTCCGTACGACGCGGCTGATCGCGCTGATGCATTACGCGCCGGTGCAGGCGACCGTCGAAGGCGAACCGCCGGAGATTTACCCGTTCGTCGGATCCAGCCGGCTCGAGGAGCCGATCAGCCGCTACCCCGTGACGATGGTGCTGCACGGGCACGCGCATCGGGGGAAGCTCGAGGGCGCGACCCGCACGGGCGTGCCGGTCTACAACGTTTCCATGCAGCTGCTGGCGCGATCGTTTCCCGATCGCCCTGCGTTTCGCGTTTTTACACTGTGATGGACACGAACCAGTCGGCTGCCGTCGACGATCCGGCTTCTGCGTTCTACGCGGACGCGCTGGACCTGAT
>Ga0075421_100004903_pt1 | contig 16140 bp, 14 predicted proteins | sample SoiMetdeltSBSDD5_FD_75292 | JGI IMG/M metagenome (GOLD analysis project Ga0075421, IMG submission 75292) | Bulk soil microbial communities from a Populus tree surrounding site in Tennessee, USA - Soil MetaG P. deltoides SBSDD5 | ecosystem: Environmental > Terrestrial > Soil > Tree plantation...
TGAAGTCCTGACCAGCTCGTTGGTGACTCATGTCAATGAAGGCAACGTCACGATCGCCCATCGCGTCGTGCCGGCCGGGACCATCCTGTGGGCGGCGGGCGTCAGTCCGTCACCGCTGGGACGCTCGCTGGGCGTACCGCTGAATCGCGAAGGCCGGGTTCCCGTCCTCCCCGATCTCAGCATCCCAGGACATCCTGACATCTTTGTGATCGGCGACCTGGCCGCTTGCCTGGACCATGAGGGACGGGTGCTCCCGGGCCTGGCCGCAGTGGCGGTCCAGCAAGGACGACACGCGGCGAACAATGTCCTGCGCCTCATGCGGGGCTCGACATCCGCACCGTTTCACTATGCCGACCGGGGCACCTTGGCGACGATCGGCCGTGCCGCGGCGGTGGCCGATTTCGGCAGAATACAGCTGTGGGGGTTGATCGCGTGGATCTTGTGGATTTTCGTCCACGTCGCCCTCCTGATCGGATTCCGCAACCGGATGGTGGTGCTCTTCGACTGGGCATGGGCTTATGTCGCCGGTCAGCGGTCCGCCCGGCTCATTACCGGCTGCCGCCACGACGAGGCGACCCGATTTCGGCCGTGACTCGTTCTACCTGGAGGAGGCGCATGTGGCTGGACGAACAATCGTCTTTCTCTTCGACGTCGACAATACGCTGCTCGACAACGACCGCATCACCGCCGATCTGAAGCAGCACCTCGACCGGACCGTCGGACACGAGCGCAAGGAACGATATTGGGTAATTTTCGAACAGCGGCGAGCCGCGCTCGGCTATGTCGATTATCTCGGCGCACTGCAACGATATCGGGACGAGTATCCACGAGACCCGCATGTGCTGACCGTCTCGCATTTTCTGATCAACTATCCGTTCACGGATCGTCTGTTTCCGGGTGCGCTGCAAGTCATCCGGCACGTCGCGCAATGGGGGATGCCGGTCATCCTGTCCGACGGGGACGTCGTGTTCCAGCCTCACAAGATCGAACGCGCGGGATTATTCGACGCGGTCGCCGGCCACGTCTTGATCTACATTCACAAAGAACAAGAACTCGAGGATGTCCATCGACGATTTGCCGCGGATCATTATGTGTTAATTGACGATAAGGTTCGCATTCTCGCGGCGTGCAAGAAGGTATGGGGTGACCGGGTGACGACGATCTTTCCACGGCAGGGCCATTACGCCTTGGACCGTCAGGAAGTGGCCTCCTATCCCCCGGCCGACATCAACATTGATCACATCGGTGATCTGCTGGCCTACGACCTGTCCGGAGTAACGCTGAGTCGTCGCGAGGATCGCTGTCGCGACGATTAAACTCAGACCGGCATTATTTCACCAGCCCGCTCTGGTAAGAGCAACCCCGCAATTCTCTCGACCCACCCCAGCCAGAGCACCTGGATCAAGCAGTTCCACACGTGGACGCCCAGGCCTGGGCACGATACCATCCGGGCACCCGGCACAACGGTCGCCGATCTTCCCACCCGGGTCAGCCGGCGTTAACTCAAACTCGCTTCCCAGTGCTCCATGAGGCGTTGTGACATTTCCTCAGGACAATTGATCCAGCTGACCCAAGGCTCGCGCCAAGTTCACGCGGGCGGCGTTGAATCGGAACATGGCTTCGATGAAATTGTCCCGCGCCCGTGCGACATTGAAGAGCGCATTGGTCAATTCGAGGCTGTTGCTCGAACTCAAGACGCTAAAGCGCTCCCGCGCCAGCGCCAGCTCAGTGACCGAGGCCCGCAATCCCGACTCGGCGATGGAGAGCTGCTCTTTGCCGGAATTGAGCGTCACCAGGGCTTCCCGCACCTCCAATCCAACCTGATTCGCCACAACCTGCATCTTGATCTGCTCTTGACGCACCAGACTGCGGGACTCGCTGATGCGTCCTTCACGCTGGCCCCCGTCAAACAATGGAATGGACAGGTACACGCCGATATTGTACGTGTCCAGCGTATTCGTCCATCGATTCCCGATTAACCCATAGTCTCCCTGGGCCGCGAGCGACGGCAGGCGTTCGCTGGTCGTCGAGTTCAGCGTCAGGGAGGTGGTCTTGATGCGCTGAGTCTGCGCCTTGACCTCCACCCGCTGGGTCATCGCCTTTTCCATCGCCTCGGGGATCGCCACCGAACCGGTCGTGTCGGTCTTGAGGGAATCCGTCAAGATCAGGCGCACATCGTAGGAAATGCCCAATCCATGGATCAGATTGAGCACAAGCCGCTCCGCCTCATATTGCGCGGCGGTCAGCTGTTGGCGTTCGTTCTCGGCCTGAGCTTCCAGTCGTGCGGTATCCAACCCCGTCGCCATGCCGCCTCCACGCCGTCCTCGGAACAAGTTCAGCAGCTCCTCAAAGATCTTGAGGTTCGCCTCGCGGGCCTTCACCGTCTCTCTGGCTTTCAACGCTTCAATGTACAACAGGGCCACCGCCGACATCGCATCAAACCGTGTCGTTTCGGACTCCAGTTCGGCCACTTTCATCGCTTCCCGAGAGGCCTTCCACCGCTGAATCAGGCTCAGGCTAAAGATCGACTGGGACACGTTCGCACGCGCGTCGAAGATACTGAAAGGGGCCGTCCGGACCGGAGCGAGACCTAACGTCCCGAGAAAGAGTGTTTGATTGGTTTGCCGGACCGTTGAAGAAAGATTCGGCAGCAACGCTCCCAGTTGCGTCAGACTTTGAGCGCGCGCCGCTTCGATCCGCTCCTTGTACAACCGCACGTTCGGATTGTTGTCCACGGCGGCGTCCATCGCCTCCCGCAGATTCAACCGAAGCTCATACGGGACCTCGAGCGTGCCCGCGGCCGGCTGAGCGGGCTGAGCCCCAAGGTGTGGGACCGGCCATCCCCCCAAGATCATTACCAACACCGCCGTCACGTTGATCAGCATCGCCATCACGTCACCTCTCCTCTAGGATCAATACCTTGCGCCGGAACAGTCTGAACCGCGGGGTTCGTTCCGGACTGCATGACAAGCGCCGAAACCGGGGACGAATTACTCGGGCGAGATCTTCACCGTGCAAGCCACGCCGGCAGGAATACGGTGTTGCGGATTCGGAAGCTCCAGACGGACGACAAACGTCCCGGCCGCGCTTTCGACGACCGGATTGATGACCGTAACTTTCGCGTGAAACGGACCGAGGCCGGGTGATTCGACCCGTACCTCTCCGCGCATGCCGGACTTGACCTTGCCGAGCCAGGACGCCGGCGCGAACGCCTCGACGCGCAAGGGATCGAGTTGCGCCACTTTGAGGATGGGCGCCAGCTTGACCAGTTCCCCCGGAGAAAAATACCGCTCAACCACGACTCCGGTGATCGGGCTTTTCACCGTTCGAAGGGCCAGAGCCGTTTCCGCCCGTTTCAGTTCCAGCTCGGCCTGCCGTTTATGCTCGAGCGCCTCTCGATGTGAGACTTCGGCAACCCGTTCTTCCGTCTCGGCCTCATCAAGCTCGTGCTGCGCGATCGCCGACGTTCGGTTGAGATCCTTGGCTCTCGTCACCTTGCGGTGGCTGAATGCCGCCTGCAGTTCGCTTTTCTGAACAGCCGATTCCATGTCGGCCTTGCCTTGGGCGACCGCCACCTCCGCTTGTTCCAGGCTCGATTCGAGCATCGCGACGACATCGCCGGCCTTCACGAGGTCCCCGGAGCTGACCTTGACCGTTTCGAGCACGCCCGTCGCCGGACTGCCGACGACTACCGTCGTTTGCGGATGGATGAGACATGGCAGCGTGGAGTTAATGGCACCGGCATGGCTCGTCGACGCGGCAACGGTCAGCGCCAGGAAATTGACTACACTTGCCCATGATTTCATCATGTTCATCTTCACCCGCCCACCCGATGCCGCCAAGACGGGCTCTTTCCAGGTCATCCTATCGTGGACTGAAGCGGACGGTACATTTCACGCCGGCCGGAAACTTCAGGTCCGGATTCGGCAGCTCCAGCCGAATTCCAAACGTGCCGCTGGCTCCATCCACCACGCGGTCTACGACGGTGACTTTCGCCTTGTGCAGGCCGGTCACAGGGTCCTCCATCTTCACGGACGCTTCCATTCCGACCGAGACTTTACCCAGCAGGGAGACCGGCGCATAGGCTTCGACGCGAAGTGGGTTGATCTGAGCAAGCTTGAGAATTTTTTCCTGCTTCGGAAACTCGCCCGGCGACATGAATCGTTCCACCACCACGCCGTTGATCGGACTCCGTATCGTCCTCAATGAGACCTCTGCGGCGGTTCGCTGCAATTCCAGATCGGCGAGATGGCGGTTGGTCAACTCGGCCTGTGCGTGCGCCACGGCGCCGCTGGCCCGCTCGAGGCTCGTGTCGAGCATGGCCAATGTCTGGCCTTCCTTCACGAGATCGCCGCGGTCGACATCGACCGTCTCCAGCAAGCCCGCGACCGGGGCGCTGACGATAATGGTCGTGTAGGGATGTACCAGGCAATTGAGGTCGCCGCCGGGACCCATGGCCGCCCGTGATGACGGCGCCACGCTTGTCCATGCCAACCACATGAGAAACGCAAGAATCCACGTTCTCATCATTACTCTCCTCGGCCTGCAAAGGCTAAGGCGGAATCAATGTGCTCATCCATTTTCAGAACGGCACGGCGAATCCGCGCATGCCGGCCCTCGGCTAGGCGCTGTGCGATAGCGAATATACACCGGCCGAGAGGACTCCGCACTTTTTTTCCTGGCCGCATCAGCAGGGCGACCGCGCGCCGGCACCAACGTGGAAGCTGTGCGGTGATGAGATTGTCTTCGAAGGACAGGATCGCCGCATGCGTGCCCGGATCGCCTTGCCGCGCACACCGTCCGAACAATTGCCGGTCGATGCGCCGTGCGTCATGTCGCTCCGTCGCAATCACGTGAAGCCCACCCACGTCCGCCACACCTGGACCGAGGCGAATATCCGTTCCACGGCCCGCCATGTTGGTGGCCACCGTGATACGACCGGGTTCCGCAGCCCGCGCAATAATGGTTGCTTCTTCCTTGTCATGTCGCGCATTCAGCACGTCGTGCGGCAAGCCGGCCTGCTTGAGAAGAATGCTGAGATATTCGGACGCCGCCACCGTTCGTGTGCCGACAAGGACGGGGCGACCCTCACGATGCATCGCCTCGATCGACGCCAGAATGGCGCGCCATTTCTCGCCGGCGGTGGCATAGAACCGATCGGGGGTTCCCCGCCGTTTGAGCGGCCGATTCGTCGGAATCCGTACGACGCCGACGCGATACACATCCCAAAGCTCATGCGCAATTTCGCGGGCGGTCCCGGTCATTCCCGAGAGACGCAGGTAGCGCCGGAAGAAGCGTTGATAGCTGATCCGAGCCAACGTTTCCTGATGCTCGCTGAGGGCACAGTGTTCTTTCGTTTCGATCATTTGGTGGAGCCCTCGCTCCCAGGTACGATCCGGCATGACGCGTCCCGTATACTCATCAACAATGACGACCTTGTCGTCCTGAACCAAATAGTGTTGATCCCGCCGAAAGACGTGGACCGCGGTCAGCGCCTGCTGCACCAAGGCCTCACGCCGATGCCGAGCCGCCCAGACACCTCCTAATTGACCGCCCGCACGGCCGAGAAGGGTCGTTCCCGAATGCGTGATCCTCACCGTGCCGGCCGGGCGATCGACCTCGAAATGCTCCAGCTCGTTCAGGCGGTGCGCGAGCTGTAACGCCTCGGTATACATCTTCCGCTCCTGCCGGTCTTCGACGTGGCGGGCGATGATGAGCGGCGTCCTCGCTTCATCGACCAGCACACTATCCGCTTCATCCACAATGGCATAGTGCAGGCCGCGCAACAGGAGCGAGACAGACGCACGATTGTGGCGAGACAACCGATCCAGATGCAGGTGGGCTCGGGAAGAGAGTTGCTTCACCAGAAGGCGATCCTTCAAATAATCGAACACTAATTCCTTGTTGGTGCAATACGTGACATCGCAGGCATAGGCGGCGCGGCGGGCTTCGGCCGTCATCTGATGAACGACTACGCCGACGGTCAACCCGAGCGCTCGGTAGACGGGACCCATGGCCTCGGCATCCCGGGCGGCCAGGTAGTCGTTCACCGTCACGATGTGGACCGGCAATCCGGCGAGCGATGCGACACACGCCGGCAGCGTGGCGGTGATGGTCTTGCCTTCGCCGGTCTCCATCTCGGCCACCCGGCCCTGGAGCAAGACCCAGCCGCCAAGCAGTTGCACATCGAAATGACGCTGCCCGATCGTGCGATGCGCCGCCTCACGCGTCAGCGCAAAGGCACGAGCGACCAACGCCGGCTGGAACCCTTCCCGCGTCAGCGCCAAGCGAAGGTCGTGCGCCCCTTGACGCAATCCCGCATCATCGGCCCGGGTCCATTCCCCTCCCGCGTCGGCGACCTGTCCGATCCATTCTTTTCGGCGAAGCACCGTCCCTCGAAGGCGACGCGCCACAGGCGCGACAAGACCTTCGGCCCACTGCTCCACTTTCCCGATCGAACCCACCGCACGTTCGGGATAGCCGACGCCGTGAACGGCGACGGTGCCAAGCGCCCTAGACATTGAACCGGCTGAGGAATAATTGGCGTATCTGGCGGGACCACTGGGAAGAAAAGGGCCGCCACGGGTGAGCAAATCGAACATAGACCCGGCCCCCGGCATTCACCACATGCACGTCGCTGCCCAGGATCAGATCGACCTCGAAAACCCGTTGCATCGCGGTGGCGCCCTCGCGATCGGAAGGATCCATGGGGACGGTGCCGCCCCCCTCGCTCCCCAAGGCGGCGCTGGGCAACTGCGTGGACGCCGCCGGCACGATGCGATGAAGCACGGCCCCGATCGCCGTCGGCAATCCTTCGGCCAAGCGCACTTCCACATGATCGACGTCATGCCGGACCAGATCGATCTCCCCCTGACCGACGACCGCGCGCACGGTAATGGTGTCGAGATCGACCACATGGGCCAGCAGCTCGCCCTGATGCACGAACCGGCCTGGCAAATCAACGGCGACGGGAGACACAAAGGTCCCCCCTCGACGGCTCCGAACGGTCAATTGATCGGCGCGCTCCCGGGCGCGCGCCCGCTCCTGGGTCGCATAGAGAATCTCTTCCTCCAGAATGGCGGCTTTCACCAGATCGGTGGGAAGCTGTTCCGTTCGCCGGGCTTCCAGTTCGAGGAGGCGCTGCTCAGCCACGTCGAGCTGGGTCGCCAACTCGACATTCTCGCAAATCAGCAGCACCTCGCCGGCTTGGACCATGGTGCCGGGTTTGACGACGACCTCCTTCACGAAGCCATTGGTACCCGCGCGAACGTAGGCCTCATCGGGCAGCCAGACGACCCCCTCGGCCAGGGTATGAAACGGGACAGGAACGACGCTGAACGTCAGGGCAATCGCAGCCGCCAGCATCGCCGTCGTCATCACCGCGCGAACACGAATGCGTTGTAAGCGTGGGTTGGTGAACAAGAATTTCACCCCCTTCACAACAGGTACGCCGATCATCGCAATCGCGGTCATTGCGGCAAACAACACCGCGGCAAGGGGAAAGCGGTCGCCCAAGAATAGCAGAATGCCTACAACGACCAGCACGCGGTACACCGAGGAGGCGAGGCTATAGGCGACAAACCAGACTCGCTCGCCCGGCGTCGACATAGGCATCTCGGCCTCGCGTTGAACGAGAACATATCGTTCATAGAGCCAGCTAAAATAGCGCGTCGCGCGGCCTTTGAGATTCGGAATCTCCAGAAAATCCATGAGCATGTAGTACCCGTCGAAGCGAAGCAACGGGTTCGCATTGAACAAGACCGTCGAGACCCCGGCGATGAGGATGACGTTATAAGCGGCCATCCGCATGAGTCCCGGCTCGGCACTGACCCACAAGAACAGGGCCAATGACGCCACGAACAGTTCAACGATCATGCCCGCAGCACCGACGAGCACGCGCTTCCACTTGTTTTCGAATGCCCAGGCTGCCGATGCTTCCACATACGGAACCGGCGTGAAGACCAACAGCATGACGCCCAGTTCGTGCACTTCCCCTCCGAAGGCCTTGGTCACGAACGCATGCCCCAGCTCGTGAAGCAGTTTGATGACGGGAAACAGAAGCCACAAGAGAAACAAGTTCTGCGGGGCCATGGCCTGGTCCAGAAAGTCCTGACTCACGTCCGTCCAATGCGTCACCCCAATGACGAGCGCGATGGACACCACGACTAGCCACGTCACGGCGGCAACCGGCCCGAGGAACGGCCTGACCAAGGGAAGAAACCGCGTCAAAAATCGATCCGGATCGCAAAGCGGGAAACGCCAGGCAAACACGTTCATCAGCTTTGACATCCGCTCGCGTCGAGTCTGCTGAGCGGATCGGCGGGTCAGCTCTGCGGTATCGGGCGCCATTCCGGTGATCACCAATCCATCGATCGCGTGGAGCTGGCTGATCAATGTGATGATTTCTTGTTGCGTCGGCGCGTCGTCTCCCAGCCGGGCCATCGCCATTTCCCAGATCTGGTGGACCGTGCGGCACCCATCCATGAGGCCGATCACGAAATAGACCGGCGGCGGGAAGCGATGAAATCGATCCGACACGAAGTCCTGCAGGACATACCAGACCTGTCCGCGATACTGATGGCGATGCAGACGGATATGGGTCCGCAGGCGAGGCTTCAGGGAGGAAACGCGATACCAGGAAGGACTGAAGAATTCAGGCATTTCGGTGGTTCAGACATCTTCAAAGGTTTATACGAATACAGGGACCATTATGGCAGCCAAGCCCACAGCTTGAGTCGTACCCAATCCAACGCTTCGTGCGTCCAGATCCAGACCAGACGGCGCCGGTCGATCTCGATCTTGCCGACCCCTTCCATTGCGGGCCGCAAGTGACTCGGTGTCTCGGCGAACCGAGCCTCGACGCGGAAGTAATTCCGCCCTTCTTTGGCCGTCGCCACGGGCGTCACGTTGAGGACCGTGAACGCAAAGGCCTGCTCCGGAACCGACGACAAGCGCAGATTCCCCTTCTGGCCAATGACCATGGAGGAAATATCGCGTTCATCGACCTGCAATACGATCCGGTAGGTGTCCAGCGGCGCGATCTCGAACAGCACGTCGCCTTGTTTCACCGGCGACCCCAGCTTCTGACTGAGATCCCCGGTGACCACAACACCGGAAAATGGCGCTGCCACGTTGGTGCGGGAGAGTTTCTCCGTGGCAAGCTTGAGTTGCGCGTCCGCTTGACCGATTTGTGCCGTGAGGATTTGGACCTTCGCCGCATCTCGGCCGGCCATGGATTGGCGATATTCTTTGGTCAACTCCTCGTGCTGACTGAGCCATTTCAGTCGCTCCAGCCTGAGGTCCCGATCCTGAAGCGTGGCCAGTGCTTGTCCTTCCTGGACGTGATCTCCGGCGCGAACCGCGGCGGTTTCCAGATACCCATCGAAGGGAGCCACGGCGGCACGCTGGACTTCCCCCTCCAGCACGGCCTTGGCGTTCACCCTGAAATCTCCCGTCGCTATAATAAGGAAGGCCAGTACGGCACCGACTGCAATGAGCGCCAACTTCAGAGCGATATGTCCCGGGCCAAAGACTCGGACAAGCTGATCCAGACCGGCATCCAGGGCTTTTCTGGCCAGCCATTGATCATCCCGCCGTTTCAGCTCGATCACCGGCCCTGCCAGGCTGCTTACCGCCTCACACAGTTCCACCATCTCGGAATCGAAGGGCTGGTCGGTGCCTCGTTCAAAGGTCATGACCCCGATGATCTGACCGTGCGACCACAGTGGGATCGAGCAAAGGGCGCCGGCACGATAGCGCCGGGCCAGTTCTTCATGCGCCTGCGTAATTTGAGTGGCGGCGCCCGGCGCGTGGGGCAGAACGATCGTCGCCTGCTGATCCAGCGCCTCCTCCATTGCGGACTCGATGGCCTGCATGAGGTCGGTCTTTTGATTGAACCGAGCATTGTGAGACAGCGCACGGACCTCCAGGCGCCCGCGTCGGACGATGCCAAGGCTGACCCGGTCACAAGCCAAACGGGTGGCCAGGTTCGTCACGAGCGCCGTCGCGGATGCGCTGAAGCGCTCAGGTTCCAGCGCGGTTGCGGTGAGGTCGAGCACCGCCTTCAACGTGTCAGCAGGGAGTGTCCGGACGATGGCGGACTCGGTGAGGCCCGAGGACGCAACGGCTTCAGTAACAGTCGGCGTATTAGGTGTAGTCCGCTCTAGCATGGCGTTGTAGGGTAGACAACTCCGTACAAAATAACAAGTAGGTTAAAGGCCTAGACATTGGCACGTAAACCATTGCTCTGTAGGGCATATCAAGAAAGGTGTAAGGGATTTGGCGGGCGAACGTGCTCGATGGGCGCAACTGTCGGGCAGTGCTGCAGATGCGTTTCAGGCAAGAATATGGCGGAGTTTGCCCGCTCCACGCAGTGGTCCGGCTAAAAACCACCGTTCGTTTTCGCACGGCCAGCACACCGAACGTCCATTGAACGAGTCACAAACCAATTTCGCTGATCGCATAATTCGTCGAACGCGCCGGCGCAACATGCCTGACCTTTTGCCCCCGGATCGGCGCTTAGGTCACTAAGAAGTAGATTGAAGATTACTCGTGACGCCGCCGCTATTGTATTTGAAACTGCCGTTCGGATTATAGGTCAGAGCGCCGTTCGATGGACGACCTGGATCGTCGGTAGGAAAGAACTGTTGGGATCGGTGTCATGGCTGGCACACTCGCTGACCTGATGTTCAGGCCGGACACGTATTTGTGAGGCTATGTAGGGGGAGGGGCCAACGATTCTAATGTCGCATAAGACAAGCATTCGGTCCTGCGCCAGTTCAGGTGCCACGCTTGACTCGTCCGGTATCGGGAATGGCGTGTGCTTTACAATGCGCAGTTCCGTGAGCCGACTCTTTGACGCCACAACTATCAAATTTTTGCTGGACGGTAATGGTTCCTCAACAAAGTAAGCCTTGATACGACGGAATCAAGCGGTCCGGGTTAAGCGGCACTTCATGACTGTCGAGCATTTGCATTTAACTTTATCGGGCCTGTATGATCCATAATGAGGCTTAAGATGTTTTGGGGACTGTATGAAGAGATACTCTGCGCTCTTCATTTTTGGAGTCCTTGCCACGTTCTCATTCTCCGCCTGTCATTCTCAGCCTCTCCTTCCACCAGTTGTCTCGAATAGCGTTCCTAATACCATGCACGTTCCTTCTTCGATCGGCCGCCTGGCTGTTATGTACCCACAAAAGCAGAACCCCGAACTTAGCAATACCTATAGCCGTCTAGAAGGCGCGGCTTTTCAACTGAAGGAATTACGCCCTGCCTTGCGCATCGTCGATCGCGACAATCTTCAGGTCCTTTTGGCTGAGCAACGCTTTGAGCTTTCCGGTGCGGTTTCAGATGAAACAGCCGTTCAGGTTGGCCGGATTCTTGGCGTTGATGGCATCTTGCTGTATCGGATTGAAGGTCCGACGTACCGGGATCGGGCATTCGCGGTATTTCAGGGCTATCTGCCGCCGGTTCTGGTCTCAACCAAGATTATCATGGTCGACAGCGCAGAAGTGGTCTTCCATAACGTTGTCACGTCATCGATTGACGATGTTGCGACAGACTCATTTTGGCTTCTTGAACCATATGTTCAAGCTGCGCTGGACCGGGTCGTCGCGCAAACCATCACCGACCTCAAGCATGCCTTCCGATAATATCCGCCCCGTAGACTCTGTTGTTACAGGAGCTCACGCCGATTGAAAATCATCACAGCGGTGACGAGTAAAAGGAATAGGTAGGCGCAGCCATACATGAGCGCCAGGACCATGTCGACGGTACCTGGATCGATCTGATGGAGGGCATGAGCTTTGAAGTTCAAGCGTTCCAAATTCGGTATGGTATAGTACGCGCTGAGCACCGCCATCTTGGTGACCCCCTCGAGGCCCGCCGCCAATTCTTTTATATCCGCCGTGAGATGACCGGCCACATAGAGAGCGAACGTGAACAGAGCGGCTAGGGTCGGCGTCGTGAAGGTGGAAAAGACGAACGCCAGTGCCGCGACGAGGAGCAGCTCGCAATGCATCAAGACGAGGCATTTGATCAAGACGAGGGTCACGGGGACTGCCATCGCATACAGCACCAGCAATAAGGCCGATGCCATGAGCCACACCACAATCGACAGAGTCGTCACCAGCCCGAAGAACTTACCGAGAACAAATTCTTGTCGTGAGACCGGCTTGGACAGCACGGCATAGAGAGTCTTCTTCTCGATCTCATCATGAACGAGCGCCATGCCGACGAAGACGGCCATAAATACGCCAAAGAGGTTGACCGCGGCTATTCCCAGATTCAGAATGAGTCGTCCACCGTCACCCAAAGTCAGCTTCGAGATAAGGACGGATCCCGCTATAAGGGCGAAGACAAACATCAAGAATATGTAGAGAAGGCGCTCATGCATCTTCCGGCGCACAGTATTGACCGCGACGGCCAGTATCCGAGTAGTCACGACAGGTCTCTCACCGCATCTCGTTGGCGGAAAAATACTCTTCCAGGTCGCAGCGAGCCGACGCAACTGACAGAACGCGGGGCTTCTCCGCTCCGACCAATCCCAAGATGGCATGCACTTGCGCCTGACCATCCACTGTTAAGAAAGCCCGATCGCCTTGAAGCTGCAAGTGTTCCGTCATCCCACGCAGCTTGTTGATGCTTTCCTTCCCCAGGCCTTGCAGCACGATATCGATGGATTCGCTATAGCTGCCTCGGTGCAGGTCCACTGGAGCACCCAACGCCATAAGCCGGCCTTGAACGATAATGGCTATCCGGTCGCACAACAGTTCGACATCCTGCAAAATGTGCGTACTGAACAAGACCGTTTTGCCAAGCCGTCTGAGGTCGAGAATAAGCTGTCGCATCTCTCGTCGCCCGAGAGGGTCGAGCCCGGACATCGGTTCGTCGAGGACCACCAGCTCGGGATCGTTGATAAGGGCTTGGGCGATTCCGACGCGCTGAAGCATTCCTTTACTGAACTTGCGTAGACGCGAGTCTTTCGCATGATCGAGATTCACCACACCAAGCAAGTCATTGACTCGAGCATTCAGCGCCGGTCCGGAAAACGAGAAGAGCCGTCCACAGAAAGTGAGAAATTCCTTCGCAGTGAGGTGATCATAGTAGTAGGGCATCTCCGGCAGAAATCCCACGTGAGCTTTGGTAGATCTCGATCCGATCTCGTTCCCCAGGATCCACGCCTTTCCACTCGATGGGACGGTCAACCCCGTCAATATTTTGAGCAGCGTGCTTTTTCCTGCTCCGTTCGGCCCGACCACTCCAAACACTTCCCCTGCCCGCACGTCGATGGTCACATCGTTCAAGACTGCGACACGCCGCCCCCAAAATCCCACTCGAATGACCTTGCTCAGACCATCCGTTCGAATTGCATCGCCCTTCGAGCAAAGGCTCATGTCGTCTCTACTCCCCAGTTCGTCTGCGTTATGGCCGGTAGACTTGCATGCGATTGGGTCTCGTGTTGGCGCTGACCCTTCCGGTTTTTTGATCCAATCGAAATTCGGTATCCTGCGGCGCCCGTGGCAGGGTCTGAAGCACCCCGGCGGCAATGAGGTCTTCGAAGTCTTTTGGAGACCGTCGAGCGCGGTCACGGTAGGTCATCACCGCGTCTTCCAATACCTTGATATCGCGTTCGATGACCAAGTCAGTGAGCCGCTGTTGTAGCGCCTCCTTGACGTGCGGCTCGCCGACCTGTCCGATCATGGCTTCGAGGAAGCTGATCCCGATCTGTGGGGTTCCGGCTTCCGCATACATTCGGGCGGCCAATCGTGGGAGATAGGGCGGACTCCCGGGCAGGCGTGCGGCCTTCGCCATGTACTCCGCACCTCGTTCATGATCATTTAGATAAAAGAAATGATTGTAGGCGAGATTGAACGGCAGCCACCAAGCCGTTGGAGTCTGCGCACAGCCTTTTTCGAGAAGTCGGTTGCTCAGATCCGGGCGGTGCGCAAGTTCGGTCAGGATCACGCCGCCCACCCGATACGCATAGGTATAACGCGGATCGAGCGTCGTAATTATGTCCAGCGAATGGTAGAGCCATTCAAAATCCTTGTCGGAGACCTCCTTCTGACCCAGAACCTGGACCGCACGAAGCCACAGCACATCGGCCGCGACGGCGTCATACCCGATCAAGACCGGCTTCAGATATCTTGCATCCGGGATATCTGACACCCCGCCGGCTACCTGCGCCGCGCGACTCTCGCGGTTTTCCATCGTGTATTGAAGTAATACGACGACGCTCAACAGCAGAACGGTCAGCACGCCGGCCGAAACCGTGCTGCGAGCTAGAAGGTCCCGGATGGCGTGCATTCGATCACCCCGACCCCGTCGCTCGTTCCAAACACCGAGACGGTCCCATCACCATCTAGATTGGCCGCCGCGGTCGCTCGAAATCCGTTGTTTCCGACGCCCACATCCGTTCCGGCCGCCGCGCTTGTGCCGTTGCATGCACTTGATACAACACCGACGCCATTCGCTAGATTATCGACCGCGTACCGATAGAACACGTTCCCCGACGATTCGTATCCCATGTCGCTAAAGCTGCCGAGTGAGACTGCAGATGCTCCGGATCCCGGAGGCGCTGAGCAGAAGAACGTGCCCGCACCGGAGGGCGGAGGTCCCGGAGCCCAGGAGACGCCGGAAGACTTCGTGCCGGCAGCGGGAGCGACGGCCCCATACGACGATATCGCCATGTAGCAACCATGCTCTGCGTTAAAAGCCACTTCGGACGTCCTGATCGCGCTGAGGTTCGTTCTCGCCTCAGACTGGCGTGACTTCAATTGATACTTCAGGAAATTGGGTATCGCGATGGCGGCAAGAAGTCCGATGATGGCGACGACCACCATCAGCTCGATGAGCGTAAAGCCTCTCCTGTTTCGCAATAGACGGTTCATAGAAGCCCTCCTGTAAGGATCGGCCGTTCATGACGGCGCTGTTATCTGTGCATCAGGTCCATCGCTTCTGCTCTCGTCAGAATTCCCTTCTGAAAAAGAATCTTGATCAGGTCGTTGAGGCTCTCAGGCACGACGTCCCGAATGGTGCCGAGAACGCGAAACGTCGGTGTGACCATCAGAGTCAGCGCGACATTTCGCAGACGGACGATCGTCGGTTCACTGATCCCGTAGGGTTCCAGCACGCCGGCATCCCCCACAGGGATTCTGTAATACGGCTTCCCGTCCGGAGTTTGGCCGTCGCTGTTCATGATCTCCATCCGATCCAGGGCATCCTTCCCGGCGATGTCCATCAGTTGGTCCAGGACCAAGACGAGGAAGTCGGCGTCAAGGGCGTCTGCGCTTTGATTCTTTACGGTGACCTGATAGATCGACTCATTGTCAAACGCGTCACGCGAGGCGATTGCCACGGCGACATTCACACGATTCGTCACATCCGTCAGTTGACCCACGCCACGGGGTTTCGCAGCCGACTCGGTCACCGGATGCTGTTCACCTCCCGCGGACGGTTCTTCCGCAGCCAGCAGTGCCGGCGGGACAGCGGCGGCGGACACCGCTGCCATGGCAATCAAGACGTTCATCAGCACGGCCGGTTGCATGACAGAAGAGGCCACCTTGTCTAGAAACGCTCTCACGTCTCGTCCTGCGACCGTCTACTTCCCGTCCGAAGGCAGGTTTGAATCGGCATTCTCGATCGTCCCCGCCGCGCCTGGTCGGCACGGGGCTCCCGAGGTTCCCAAAAACGGATTCAAGGCGCCCGCGGATACACACGGTTGCACCTCTATCGAGTCGACCTGGAATGCGGCTTCGCGGTACACTCGTGCACTGCCGAATCGAACTCGACTGAGCGGCTGCTCATGGCTCCGGCTTCTCACTCCACGAACTTGCCCGGCCACCTTAATGAGTTCGAAATCAGACCCGGTCACGGGATCCTGATACACCGTAGGCAAATATCGTTTCGGCGGCTTCGTAAGCTGCTGGAGGCTCAATGGAAATTGGTTGGGCCGGCTTGCGCTGTGGAGACGGTAGTCTAACGCGTAGGCCTCGATCGCGTTCTTGATTCGGATGGCTCTGAACACGAGCTCCGCTTCCTTTTCGCGCTTCATGACGAGCGCCCATTGCTTTCCTGTGGCCATCATGGAGACACCCATGACGGCGATCACGACCATCAGCATCAGATAGGCGCTCCCGC
>Ga0075421_100004906_pt1 | contig 16132 bp, 16 predicted proteins | sample SoiMetdeltSBSDD5_FD_75292 | JGI IMG/M metagenome (GOLD analysis project Ga0075421, IMG submission 75292) | Bulk soil microbial communities from a Populus tree surrounding site in Tennessee, USA - Soil MetaG P. deltoides SBSDD5 | ecosystem: Environmental > Terrestrial > Soil > Tree plantation...
ATCTGGATGTCCTGCTTGTTGGCGAAGACAATCAATGAATTGGAACGTTCGTCGGGGACGATGCGCGCGTCGCCCAGGACTTCGACCGTGGATTCGCCGGCAGCGCGGTTGAGGATCTGGTTCAGCCGGTTTTGGAAAGACGTGCCAGGAGTCGTGCCGGGTTGGGCACCGGTCAATTGCTGTTGTTGCGGTTGAATTCCCGGCTGGTTGAGTCCACCAGTCCGGCCATAGCGGCTGCTCGCGCCCGTCCGTCCGGTCGCGCCGAACTGTCCGGTTGTCCCGGAGACCGGGAGTTGGCCAGGGCGCCGCTGTGAAGTTGTTGACCGCGTAGATCCTCCGCCGGCGCTGCCTGAGATCAAGGCGTTCATTGTATCGAACAGATCGGTGACCTTGCCGTATTTGATCGGGATGACCTCCAGCCGATAGTCCGGCTCGGGTGGCGGAACGTCCACCTGCTGAATCAACTCGACCATCCGCTTGATGTTCGACGCATAGTCCCGCAAGACGAGAATCTGGCTGGAGTCGATCGGCACGATTCCCGCCGGGTTCTTCGTGAACGAACCGAACACCTGGGCCACTTCGGAGGGTTTGACCAGTTTCAACTGGACGATATGGGTCACGAACTGCTCGGCGTCGGGAAGCTGGCTGGGGTCCACTTTTGAAATTGCCGCTCCTTCCGGAGCCGCTTGAGCGGACGGCACGGCCTTCACAAACTTTTCACCCTGTTTGATCATGGTAATGCCGTTCAACGACAGCGCGCCGTCCAGCGCCTGGATCGCTTCCTCACGAGTCAGGTACGACGAGGTGAAGATAGTCACCGGCGTGGCGGCTAAATTAGCTGCCCGCAACACCGTGCGGCTGGTGAGTTTCGCGTATTCCTCGAAAATTTGGTCGGCCGGCGCGTTGTTGAACTTCAAGAGAATGCTCGCGCGGTCGGCCTTCTCGGCGGTGCCAGCGGTTCCTTCGGGAGGCGCCGCAGTGTCTGCCGGAGGACCCGGGAGTGCGCCAGGCTGAGCCACGGCCCCTGCGGCGGTATTGGCGTCGGCCGTCTGGCCGGCCCCGGTCGGAGCGGGTGTCGGCACAACCGAGGGCGGCGCGGCGGCCGGGCGGCCCGGTGGCAGGGGCAGAGCCGGGATTGCGACGTTGCTCGTGGCTGATCGGGCGGCGCGATTGGTGGCAGATTGTTGAAGCGCCCGACGAATGTCCTGGATCGTATTCGTGCGCTCGGCTTGAGCGGCTGGCGCGCCGGGCGCCGGGGCATTCGTTGTTTCGACCCCGCCGGGTTTCGCGTCGGCTGGCTGTGTCTGGGGCGGGTTCTGCGCAGCGGTTCTTGCGGCGAGCAAGAACAAGGGCAGTAGGATTGAAACAGTTTTCACAATTGTCTTTGGTTCAAAGTTTGTGAGGGCGACCGTGTCACGGTGGCTTCGCCCTTTACGGAGTCGGTTTGACGCTCGAAGTTTTGTCAGGATGATTTTTTTGAAAGCTGGCGACCAGCGTGACCTTGCCCATCAGTTTCGTACGACTCGGGTCCGGCCTCAGGTCGAGTTCCTTGACGCGCACCATCAGGTCGCTCGAACCCATGGCGACGAGGAAATCGATCAATTCCTCGTCGCCAGTAGGATTCAGACCGGCGTTGATAGTCTGTTCCTCGAAAAACTGGTTGGTCCGGCCGACGACAGGGCGACGGACCGGGTCTATGTTTCCCAGGTTGAGTTTGCTCCGTACGGCTTGCGATTGGATTTGCCCCATCAGGATGAGGGGCTGAGCGCGCTCTTCAGCCAGAATGGACGATCCCTGTCGTTCGAGGTCCCTTCGTTTGAGAAGGTAGTCGTTCGTGCGCGCAATCTCGGCCTGGTAGGATTTCAGCGTCTTGTGCGCGGCGTCGAGACCGGTCTTGATTCCGGCGCGGTCCTTGAAATGGGGCCAGACGAGCCAGAACTGAAGCACGGCGAACAGGACCGCGGCCGCCATGACGATAAGCCGGCGTTCCTGCGGTTTCAGATTCAATTTGTCGAGAAAGCTGCTCATTCGATCTCAGCCAGTTGGACAGTGCAATCGAAATACCAGCCGGCAGTGGTGGCGCCGGGCCGGGCATCAATCTGGGGCGGCTCGACTCTCGAGAACAGCAGGGCGCCGTTCTGCGTGGCCTTGCTCAATTCGGAGTTGTACTCGATGATCTTGTCTCGCTGATCAGCGGGTGCATTGCCGCGGAGCGTTAGTTTATTGCCCCTGGCAAAAGTGAACGAGGTGAGCGTCAACTCCGCCGGCAGCTTCTCCGACGTGATCTTCCAACAGTCCAGCGCTGCGTAACGCAGGCCGACCTGCTGCTGGAGGACGTTGACCCGGGCCTTGAGTTGCAGGGCGTTGGTGTAGGCGCCAGCCAGTGCGGCAACCTGTTTTTCAACCTTCCCCTTCTGGTATTTGAGGACTTCGAGTGCCGCGAAGTACACCACGACGCCGGCCAGATAAACCAGCGTCAGCCCAGCCAGTCCGCGCATCCAGAGGCGATCGACAAATTGTTGCTGGTACCGCGTGGCAAATTCAGACGGAAGCAAATTCACCTGCGTTTCCGAGCGGGCGGCGCGTCGCGCGCTCAAACCGGCCAGCTCCTGGGCCGACAGCAGGGGATGCGATTCGACGCTTCGACTGGCCCATTGGCTCAACGCCGGTTCCCAGACGGCCGCCGTCGCATCATCGGCCGCCAGATGCCAGCAGGGCGCCGATGTCAGCCATCCTTCCAACTCACCGGCCCAGGCGATTTTCGTCAGTTGATCGTTGAGCGCGGCCGCGCCCGCCTCGCCTGCCGGGAGGTTCAGCAGGCTCAGGTTTTTCAGCGTGCCCGCGCACCACCACGCGACCAGGCAAACCGTTCTCGATTCAACTGGGCTGACGAAAATCCAGACGTCGTCGGCCGCCACGGGTGCAGCCAGCAACTGGTGCAAGAGTTCCAGTTCAATCCGGTCGGCCAGGTAACCGTCGCCTTCGAGTTTGCCGAGAAAGTCCTCGACCAGGCTCCGCTCGACAATGATGACGACGACCGTCTGCAGATCGGCGGCGGAGCCAGGGACTGTCTGGAAACTCCAGACGATCTGGTTCACGGGCAGCGGCGAGATCTTTTCCAGTTGGAGCTCGACCATTGACTGCAGTTCAGCGGGTTCGCAATTGGGCAGGTGTGCGACACGGAGAAAGACCTGTTCGGCCGGCAGCCAGGCGATGTTGAGCTTCTTGCGCCAAAGCGCCCGCCAATCCTTGGTGACGAGCCGGGCTGGCAGGGGGTTGGCGAGTGGAAGTCGCGCCTGAGCGTTCAGCGAGACCTCTCCATTACCGGTCGCGAATTGCCACACTTGCCGCGAGCCGTTTCCGACTTGCAGCACGTTGCAGGAGTGCCAGCGAGAAGTCTTCACTCAGACGCGGACCGGGGCGTCGTCGGCGAACGCCTTCATGTGTTCCTCGGTTTGGGTGACGCGCAACACCTCTTCGATGGTGGTCAACCCCGCCTTGACCTTGTTCCAGCCGTCCGTTCGCAAGGTGCGCATGCCCTGCTCAATGGCCCTGGCCGCGATGGTTGAGGCCGGAGCGCGATTCAAAATGAGCGGACGAACCGCCTCGTTCAGGATCAACAACTCGTAGATGCCGAGGCGACCCTGGTAACCGAGCTGTCGGCATTCCTCGCAACCTGTCCCCCGCCAGAACTTCGCCGTGGCAATCTCGTCAGCCGGGAAGCCGACCTTCTTCAGGTAGTCGCGCTCGACCTTCTCTTCGGTCTTGCAATACGGACAAATCGTCCGCACGAGTCGTTGCGCCATCACCGCCTCGACCGAGGACGCGACGAGGAACGGTTCGATGCCCATGTCGATCAAACGGGTGAACGCGCTCGGAGCGTCGTTCGTGTGCAGCGTGCTGAACACCAGGTGACCGGTCAGTGCGGCGCGGATGGCGATTTCCGCCGTTTCGAGATCCCGAATCTCGCCCACCATGATGACGTTCGGGTCTTGCCGGAGGATGTGACGAAGGCCAACGGCAAAGCTCAGGCCGATGTCCGACCGCACCGCGATTTGGTTGATCCCTTTAAGTTCGTATTCAACGGGCTCTTCGATCGTGATGATGCGCTTGTGCACGGAGTTGATGGTGCTGAGGAACGCATAGAGCGAGGTGGACTTGCCCGAGCCCGTTGGCCCGGTGACGAGCATGATCCCGTGGGGCTTGACGATGATCTCCCGAATGGCCGCCTCGTCTTTCGGGGCGAACCCAAGCTTGTCGAGGCTGAGGAAAATCTTTCCACGCGTCAGCAATCGCAACGACACGCTTTCTCCATACACGGTCGGCACCGTCGAGACACGAATGTCGATTTCCTCGCCTTTGATCCGGACGTTGATGCGGCCGTCCTGCGGCAGGCGCTTTTCGGCGATGTTCATTCCGGACATGACCTTGACGCGGGAGATCAGCGCCGCCTGGTAACGCTTCAACTGCGGCGGCATGGGCGTCTGGTGCAGGATGCCGTCGATGCGATAGCGGATGCGCAATTCGTCCTCGGCCGGCTCAAAATGAATGTCCGTGGCGCGGTCTTTGTAGGCCTCCCAGACGATCTGGTTGACAAACTTGATGACACTGGCTTCCTGGTCGCCCTCGGTGATCTCTTTGTCCTCGCCGACGAGCAGTTCGATGGGTTCGTCCTCGGCCAGTTCGTCAAGCGTTTCGGCACCGACGCCGTAGTATTTCTTGAGCGCCTTCTCGATCTCGAGTTTGGGCGCCAGTCCGTACTGGACGGGGCATTGCGCATCGAACTGCACGGCGTTCAGCATCGCGGTGTCGAACGGATTGCTGACGGCGACCTCGAGTGCCCCGTTCTCGAACCGGGTTGGGAGCACGAAGTACTGGAAGGCGACTTTCGTGGAAATCTTTTGCCGCGCCTCCGAAGGGACCGTGACTCGAGGCAGGTCCAGGTACGGCCAGCCCAGTGCCAGCGCCAGTTGCTGGAGGAAGAGCTCCTCAGAAAGGCCGCACTCCCGGCTCAAGAACGAGAGCATCGGTTCCTGGGAGCCGTTTTCCGTGGCGACGCGCCAAGCCCTGCTCCACTCGGCGAACTGTTCGGGTGTCGCAAGCGCGGCCCGCGCAAAAACGTCTCTGATTGATGTAAACGCCATTCCGCTGCGAGCTTAACTCGCAGTCTGTTATACAAGCGAACCTAAAGAAAGTTGCGGTGAGGGTCAAAGGATTTGGTGGGCGGATCGGAATAGCCCGCCGGCAAAACCGTTGAAGTGACGCCAGGCGGAAGGCACCTCAATCTGGGTCAGGACCTTCCGGCAACGCCGGAGGCTGCCCAGGATCATGATTCAATTATGGAACGAACGCAGGAACGCTCCTTCAGTGAGTGGCGCTGAAGGTCAGGGCTTCAATTCAAACTGCCGTACCTCCAAAGTCAGCCCCTTGCCCTCGATTCGGATCAAAGGGCCGGTGATTTGGACGGGCAACGGCTTGCCTTTCCATTTGGCGAGCAGTTTTCTGAAGGCGTTGTCTTCCGACTTGGTGGGCGGCAAAGGTATTTTCCTGTCCGTGTCCTTTTGCACTTTGCAGCCTAACGCGGCCAGGCGCAAAACCTCATTCGTCCCGGCGACACGCAGGACATAATCCTGGCCTTGCTTGTCCAAAGATCCGGTCACCACTGCCTCCAGCCCGCGCAATCTGGCTCCGACTCGGATATCGTAGAGGTGTTTCGACAAAATCTCCGGGTCGAGCAGCCGCCCGCTTTTCATCCTCAGCTCGCACGTGCCCTCATTGACGTTCGGGCGCTGACTGATTGATTCGACGCCTTCCAGGCGTGCCAGGCCCTCGCGGACCGGCACCCATCACTCGCCCAGCCCGGTCGGGCAATTGACATCAATGCCCAGCGTGTAGGAACGGACTTCAGCGCGGACTGCACACGACAGCCACACGGATGTGAGCGCAATGATACCGCTAGCGAGGTGTTTCATAATGAGGTTGCGTTTCATAGGCAGGTTTATCGGGTGGTTCGCGAGTCCGGTCCTGGAAGCCCGCCTTTTCGAGCGTCTCCGCCATCAACGCTTCCATGGCGGCGTGTCGCGCCTGTTCGTGTGTTTGGAGTTCCACCTCCGCCAGTGCGCGCTCACGATCGATGCGCTCGCGCTCGCGCTGCTGGTGCAATTCGTGGGCGCGAGTATGTTCGTCCACAAACGTGCGGTTCTCGATCGCGATTTGGGTACCTGATTTCAGGCCATTCGTCTTCAATGAAAGCACTATTTCGATCCCCTGCCGGCGCAGCCGGACCGTCTCGTTGATAACATCGATCGCGACCATTTCCAACGCACCCTCCTTCTGGCCTTCAGCGAGACTGAAATAATGCGCCGGCCTTCCGCGCTCGTCCCACAGAAAGTAGGCCGACTTGTGTCCCGGCGAAGCCGCAATTCCTGTCAGTTTCAGATCAACGGGAGTGTTGCTCGTGACGGGTTCCGGGGCTGCGGGCGCGGCAGGAAGCGGTTTGAGACGGAAAGCGTTTTGCCTGACGATGTCTCGATAAAGGTGAGTTCCCGGGGTGTGATCGGTCTGGATGTCTGCGCGCGCGGCAGATGTCGCCGCCAAACAGCCGATCCAAACTGTGGCAAATCTCTTTAGGACTGACTTCATCTGTGCCCTAAACACCAAACGCAGGCAAATGTTCCTGTGCCAGGGAATCCGGCAACTTGCTTCGAACACATGCCTCCTGATTACAAAGTGCGAAGTCATAGAGCCTGGAAGCAAGGGGCGGCGTACGAGGCGCCGCCCCTCTTGGTTGGAGGTTACCTGGCTCGCGCGGAGGCTTCGTTCGAGAAGCCGCTTTCGCCCCCACCGTTCACCGCGGTGACGCGATAGTAATATGTCGTGCCGCTGGTCAAGCCGGTGTCTTGATAACTGGTGGTCGCGCCGAGCGTGGCGCGCGGTGTGTAAGGACCGCCCGTCGTAGTTGAGCGATACACTTTATTTTGCGTGATGCCGGAGCTGGTGGATTGCGTCCAGGTCAGATTGATTTTTCGCTTGCCGGTCGCACTTGCGGTCAGGCCAGTCGGGGCGGCGGGCGCTCCACCGAACTCCGAGATGCGAACGATCCGGGCGACGGCGGGAACGCCACTGCCATTGAGAACCCAAAGCAGGTAGTGGCCTGGCGGGCAGAGGTTCACCGAAGAAGGCGCCGTGATGTTCAATCCGCCGCCGGCCTGGGAGAAGGACAACACGTTGATCCGCTGGTCCCAGTTTTGTGCGTGCGTCAACGTGCCGAGAGCCGTCCAGGTGACTTTCGTGATACTCGTCGCGTCGGGTGTGCCGACGAAGAACGTCCCGCCGTAATTCACCGCCGTCGGCGCCGAAGTAATGGTCGGCCTCGTTCCGTTGAACAAATACGGCGGAGAGAACACTTGACCGTTGGCGTGGTTGTCGCCGCCGGAAGAAATGATGCGGCCATCGGGCAGGAGAACGGCGCAGGAATGATAGCCCCGATAATCGCTTTCTGTGGCCCAAGTGGTCCACGTGTTCGCCACAGGATCATAAACGATGGCGGGCTTGGGACCGTCGTCCGTGTTGAAATTCGGCGAACTACTGCCGCCGGTGCAAAGAATGCGGCCATCGGGCAGGATCGTCAGGTTGTTCTGCCGGCGCGCCTGAGGCATGGAAGCGCGCGAGATCCATGTCGGCGTCGGCGCATTCAGGTCGATCACTTCGCACGTGGCCGTTGGGGGATCACCGCCGCCCGCCCAAAAGACTCTTCCGTCCGCGGACAGGCAAGCGGAGCCGTAATTGTCGCGTCCCGGGAAAATCGTGTTGGCCACCGTCGTCCACGCGCCGCTGCCCGAGGTGTCGAGGTAACGCGAGGTCGAGGTCGCGAAGAACACTCTGCCATTGGGCGCCAGGAACGTGCGGGGATACAGCGGCAGGCCCAGGCGAGCGGACGTCAAGCTGCGCCATGTGTTGTTGGCGATTTGATAGACCTGGGGCAGGTCATTCACGAAGTGGTCCACGTCCCCGGAGGTCACGAGGATATCGCCGTTCGCGAGGACCGTTGAACTCGGATACCAGCGTCCGGCATTCATGTTGGGAACGCTCGTCCAGGTGTTGGCCACGGGATCGTAGTAACTGGCGCTGGCAAGGCCGACGTTGTTTGAGATGTGGCCGCCGGGAACGAACAGGCGTCCGTCGGGAAATAATGAGTTGCCGGAACAAAAGGTATTGCGGCCCGGTTGCGCCGGGGTGGTGATCGCCGTTGTCGCCGGGTCCCACAGGCGCGTGTTGCCGCTGTAGTCCCAGAAAATGATCTTGCCGGTGGGAAGCAGACAGGTATGGACCGAGACAAACGGAAAGGTCTGTGTCGTTCCCCACTGGCCGACGGTGGAGGGTTGAGCGTGTGTCGGGCACAGGGCGGCCACGCCGGCGAAGAGGATGGCAGCGATCGTGGGTGATTTGAGAGTTACGAACGAGGCGGTAGAGCGAAGGAATGGACGGTTGACATTCATATTAGGCTTCTCCGTGCGGTTTGTGGTACAGAATAATGCTTCCACTGCCCAAGCAGGACATTTAGCTGTTTTTGGATCATGGCAAATATCGAACAACTTCCATTCGGTAGGCTATAACGATCCTGCTGTCTTTATTAACTTTTCACGCAAGGGCACGGGATCAGCCATCGCGTAGAGTTAGAGGCAGAGGCCGCATCGGCTGTGTGCCGAGCGTGAGAAGGCAAACGGCTTGAAAGCTGGTGACCGGTAAGTGATGTGCCATCCGACATAAGGTAAAGACCTCATCCATTGGGTGGGTGAAGACCGTATATGCAGAAAAGCCATTTCGCCTCTTCATAAGATTATCCCGCATGGAGTTACAGCGTGGTCGTGAGCGTTGTCGTTCATGGCCGAACGATGGACGGTCCATGCCAGGCGGAGCAACGGAAAGGTCAGGGGCATGTATGAAACAGCCACGCATCACCGCGACGGCGGTCGAGTGGAACGGAGCACACGCGCAAGAGCGGGTGTATTACGGAACGTATGCGCGGGATATTCCAGATCGGACATTTCGCTTCCGCATCAGTGTCGTCGAGCACACTTATTCCCTGAACCTCCATCACCACGAGTATGCGGAATTGGTCATTGTGCTTGGTGGACGGGCGATTCACCTGACGGAGTTCGAGGATCACGCGGTGAATGACGGCGAAGTGGTTGTCATCAACCCGAACGTGCGGCACGGCTTCAAGAATCCGCAAGGCTTGAAATTGTGCCTCATCATGTACGACCCCCGGCAACTGCTGGTCGGGCACCAGGACCTGCGGAAGATGACAGGTTACCACGCGCTGTTTGAACTTCAGCCCCGCGCTTTGGGTCCCAATCGTTTTACCGAACGGCTTCGCCTGTCGGCGGACGAGCTGCTTTATGTCACCTCGCTGATCTCCATTTTGAAGGCCGAGTTTGAAGGCCGGTCCGACGGTCGGCGGACGATCATTAAAAGTACGTTCGTGTTGCTCGTGGCGTACCTGTCGCGACTGTATGCCACGCGAAACCACGACCACCGGACGCCCATGCTGCGAATGACCAACGTGGTTTCTCACATCCAGAAACACTTTCGCGAACCGCTGGCCGTGGATGAACTGGCGAGAATCGCTCACTTGTCGGCCAGCCAATTTCAACGGAATTTCAAGCGCACCTACAACACGACGCCCGTTCGCTTCATCAACCAGGTGCGCATTCTTGAAGCGTGCGAGATGCTCGAAGATCCGAACCTGGACATCACCGAAATCGCGTTTGGAACCGGATTCTGCAGCAGTTCGTTCTTTGCCACGCAGTTCAAGCGTTACATGGGGGAGAGCCCGTCCCAATTCCGGCGCAAGAAACTGTCCGAACGCGACCGGCAAAATGCCGACGGCGGCTTCGGTGGGCCATCGAACTGGCGAGGAGCAGCTAAAGCGACTGGTTGCCTGCCGTGGTCCGCGCGGAACGGGCCGGTCGAGATCAAGCCAGCGGTTTCTTCCAGATCGGCACCACCCGTTTCATTTCGTCAATGATCCATTGGCAGGCGGCGAAGGCCTCACCGCGGTGCGGCGCGACGACTTCGACCCAGAGCGAAGGTTCGTTTACCTGAACGACACCGACGCGATGGACGAGGCGCACGGATTCGACCGGCCAGCGCTTCTCCATCTGATCGAACAAAAGATTGAACTGGTGCTCGACCATGCGGTGAAAGGCTTCGTATTCGATGGCACCGATCGGCTTCTGTTCCTCGGTCCCGCGCACCACGCCGAGGAAATACAGCACGGCACCCATGCCGTCGGATATCCTGCGTTTCGACAGCAGCGCGGCCTCGTCAATCGGCTCGGTGGTGATGGCGAGCTGACGCTTCATTAAGGGCGTGATGGGTGATTGATAACTCGTGATCTGAGTTCCGGCGCGCAAACCATAAATCGTAAACCATGAATGGCATCAGCCGCCTTGCACCGGCGGGAAAAGCGAGACTTCATCGCCCTCCTTCAGTACGTGGTTGCGTCCCTGGTAATCCACCCCCACTGCGATCAACGTCGAGTTCTGCATCGCGCCGAGTTTTGGGAAGCGGGCAATGAGTTGCTTCAACAAATCTCCGATCGTGGCGCCGACCAACACCGCTTCGCTCGTTTGCTCACAGCCGGTCAGGTCTTTGAAATACGAATAAAAATGAACGGTGATATCCATGTCAGCCGATTTGATACAGTTGCGGATGCAGCACGCCCACAAAAGGCAGATTGCGATAGCGTTCGGCGAAATCAAGCCCGTAACCGACCACAAAGAGGTCAGGAATGCTGAAACCGATGTAGTCCGCGCAAACCTTCTCCAGGCGTCGGGCCCTTTTCTCGAGGAGCACGCAGACCTTGATGCGACGCGGCTTCAACTCACGCAACTTGGCCAGCACGTACTTAAGCGTTTTCCCGGTATCGAGAATGTCGTCCACCACCAGTACGTCGCGACCGCGCACGTCCAGCCGCAGTTCTTTCGTGAATATCAATTCGCGTGATTCGGTACCCTCGCGATAGCTGGAGACGCCGATGAAATCCAGCCGCAACGGCAGCGAAAGGCGCCGGATCAAATCGGCCAGGAACAACACCGTGCCGTTCAGCAGCGAGACGATGACAAGATCGCGTCCGGCAAAGTCGCGCTCGATTTTACGTGAAAGCTCGCGGACACGACGGCGCAACTGTGTTTCCGTGATGAGGACGCTTCGAAGCTCGGTTTGCCATCGGCGGGGGACTGTTCCCGTTTCCTTTACCCTGGCTTTCTCCCTCAGGGAGAGCGAAACACGTCCTCTCTCCCGAGGAGAGGGATTGGGTGAGGGAGGAATCCGGCGGCGGGCGGTCATCGAACGGCCTTTCGGTCTTGTCAGCGGCTGATCATCTCATCGTGAAGCATCGGAAGCGTCTAGATGTGCCTGGAGCCGCCCTTGTCTTTCGCGGTGCAACCGCTCTCCTGTCGCTTGGAATTCACTTCGATCCTTCACGTAAGCGTTGAACACGTCGTCGATTCTTAACACCGATCCGTTCACCGAACGCCTTCTGTATGCGGAACAATTCCTGCAACTGATCTGGCCTTTCCATGCGCCAACGATTTCGGGAGCGGAATTGAGAAGCAAGCTTGAAAGTCACTTGCAGAGGGTCAGTGGTCCGGGGTCGTCATAGGGCTTGGGGTCTCTGGCAGCGGACAACCGACGACGGGCCATCAAATAACTTTGAACTTTAATTCCAGGTCTTTATAAGAACTGCATGCTACGTGTGCTGCTCGAGAACGGGGGGGTGATGATGTGGCTGTTGCTGGCCATGAGTGCCGTGGTCGCCGTCACGATTATCGAGCGGCTCTTGCACTATCACCGGGCGCAGATCAATTCCACGGAGTTTCTCAACGGCGTCCGCAACGTGCTCAAACGCGATAACGTCGTCGAGGCGCTTTCCATCTGCGACGCTACTCCCGGGCCGGTGGCTCGTCTGGTCAAGACCGCAATCCTGAGCCGTGACCGGGGCAGGGAAGGAGTGCGCGACTCGCTTGAGGAAGCCGGTCTGCTCGAAGTTCCACGGCTCGAAGACAAGCTCAATCTGCTGGCGACGATTGCGCAGATCGCGCCGTTGCTGGGATTGTTGGGAACCGTCATGGGATTCATGCGGATGTTTCACGAGTTGCAACTGGCCGGCACGTTCGCCACGCCGGACCGGCTCGCCGGCGGCATCTGGGCGTCACTGATCTCCATGGCGGCTGGCCTGGCCGTGGCGATTCCGACCTACGCGGGCTACAATTACCTCGTCAGCCGTGTCAACAGCATTGTGCTCGACATGGAAAAGGCCTCTACCGAAATCCTGAACATGGTCACTGATTCCCTGAATCCGAACGGTCAATGAGATTTCCGCGCAACGCCAGGATTTTTCGCGGCCAACTGGACGCCTCGCCCTTTGTCGGCGTACTGTTTCTGGTCGCGATTTTTCTCCTGCTGAATTCGTCGTTGGTGTTCATACCCGGCGTAAAGATCAGGCTCCCCGAAGCGTCGGACCTGCCGGGCGTCACGAACCCGACCGTGACCGTGGCGGTGGACCGGAACGGGCAGCTTTATTTCGAGAACCAGGGCATCACCAAAGACAAACTCAAGCTCCGCTTGCGCGACGCGGTTCGGCGCATCCGGGAACCGGTGACGCTCGTGTTGCTCGCGGACAAGGCGATGTCCCACGACACAACCATTGAGCTGTTCGAACTTGCGCGCGAAGCAGGATTGAAAGAGGCATTGCTGGCCACCCGCCCGGCGTCCGCTCCCATGAAAGCCGACGCGGCTCGATGAAGGTTTCGAGGTCAGACCCAGCCGCCTGGTCGCGCGGTCGGTGGTGGGCGGCATTCGCCATTGCCCTGGTTGTCCAGATGCTGCTGATCGGCCTTCTTTCTGATCGGCGTCCTATTGTTCCGCGTTTGCCGGAGGCGCAAACCTCCCTGCAACTCGTCGCCGATCCGCCTCCCGACAGCGCGATCGGCGCGCTGATGAGCATTGATGATCCGACGCTGTTCGCGCTTCCCGGTGTGCGGGGATTCTCAGGTGCCGCGTGGCTGAGAGCGCCGTCGTTAGTTTATCGGCCGATGGATTGGAGCGAGCCGGCGCGCTGGCTCACGCAGAACGTGGAGCAGTTGGGGGCGGCGTTCGCGGAGTTGATTCGTACGAACCCCGCGCCCCATCGCGCCTTCGGCGGCAAACCTGGGCCGCGCCCTGGAGAGGTCGCCGTCCCGCCGGTGGCGTTGCCGACGAAATCGTCGTTTCGCATCGAAGGAGAATTGGCCGGGCGGGAATTGATCACGCTGCTGGAAGTGCCGTCCTTTCCGCACACGGACATTTTAGCGAATACGGTCATTCAGCTTGTCGCGAATCGGTCCGGTTTTGTTTTCTCGCCGCCGATTGCCTTGAGTGGCAGTGGCTCGAAGGCGGCGGACGAGCGCGCAGTGGAACTGGCCCGGTCGCTTCGATTCAAACCTGTCGCTGCGGGCGATGCGACCAGTCTGACGTGGGGGAAACTTGTTGTTCAATGGCACACGTTGGAGATGCCCGCCACCAACCGCCCCGCGGTGCAACAGCCGCCATGACCCTCGACGCGCTTTGCTTCATTTACGTGTTTGCCTCCCTGGCGGCGCTCGCCTGCGTCGCCGTCTATTACGAGCTTCGCCGCAAACGATTTGAGCCGACTCCCAGCCAGGACAACATTTTTCGCTGCGAGAAGTGCGCGTTTGTCTATACCGACGACGCGGACGTGGACCGTTCGCGCTGCCCGCAATGCGGCACGATGAACGCGGTGTTCAGGTTTTAACGGAGTGTTGGAGTATTGGGGTGATCGAGTAATGGGATTCAGACGAAGAGCTTCCGCCTCAATACTCCGTCACTCCACCTCGCCAATTCTCCGCTTTCCTCAGCTTCCCGTTTTGACCTCGACGACGTCGTGCGGCGCGGCCTCGCGCTGGCCGGCGGCGCTGACCGCGATGTAGCGGGCTTTCTTACGCAACTGCGAGAGATTAGCGGCTCCGAGATAACCCATACCGGATTGGATGCCACCGATCAACTGCGTGAGAACCCGGTCAATGGAGGGAGAAACCTCTTTCAACGCCTCGACGCCTTCGGGCGCGACCTTTTGCGCATTGCTGGATGTGTGTCCGTAGCGCGCCGCGGAGCCGGCTTTCATGGCGGCCGGACTGCCCATGCCACGGTATTGCTTGTACAGCTTACCGCCGATCTCCATCATCTCTCCCGGCGCTTCCGGGCAGCCTGCAAACAGGCCGCCGCAAATAGCTGCGTGTGCCAGCGTCAACGCCTTGACAATGTCTCCCGATTTGTTGATGCCGCCGTCAGCAATGATGGCGACGTCCTTTTTCTGAGCTGCGCGGGAACAGACGTAGAGTGCAGTGAGCTGCGGAATGCCCACGCCGGCGACAATCCGCGTCGTGCAGATGGAACCGGGACCCTGGCCGACTTTGATGGCGTTGGCGCCGGAATCGGCGAGGTATTCGACGCCGGCGGCACTGGTTACATTGCCGGCGACAATCGGCAGGAGCGGAAAGGCGTCGCGCAGCATCCTCACGGTTTCGCCGACGCCTTTGCTGTGGCCGTGCGCCGTGGAGACGGCCACGACGTCCGCGCCGCGTTCCACCAGGGCGCCGACATGGCTGAGAATCCGCGCACGGTCCAGGTCGCCGAAAGCATTGCGAGTGGCCGAGACCGCCGCGCCGCAAATGAGGCGGAAACGCGCGTCGCGCGCGGGCTTGAACTGGGCGTTGCGTTCCTGCGTGATGCGCTCCACGTCGCTCATCGTGAACAGGCCGCGCAAATGGTCCTGGTCGTCCACGACGAGCAATTTGTGGATGCCGGGATGGTCGGTGAAAAACTTGTCGGCGCGCGTGATCGGGTTTTCGCCCAGTTCCTTTTGCTTGACGGTATGGACCTGGCCCCTGGGCGTGAGCGCTTCGGCGATTTTGCGTTTGGCATACCGTGGCTTCACGACGTGGCCCGGCAGCAGGCCCAGCAAGATGCCCGAGGCGTCGACCACCGGAAATGTGCTGAACGCAAACTTCCGTTTCTCAATCATTTCGAGCACCTCGCCGATGAGCTGTTCGGGCGCGACTTTGATCGGGTCCTGGATCAGGCCGTGGACGTGGTTTTTCACCCGGCTTACCTCGGAGAGTTGATCCCTGTCCGGCATGTTGTAATGGATGAGCCCGAGCGCGCCGTTGAGGGCCATGGCGATGGCCATGCGCGCCTCTGTCACTGTGTCCATGTCCGCCGACACGACCGGGATGTTGAGGTGGAGTCCTTCGGCAAGCTGGACGTCAAGCTGCGTGTCGCGCGGCAGTATTTCCGAGTAAAGCGTCGCCAGGGTGACGTCATCGTAGGTGAGCGCCAGGTTGCGGTGCGCCGGAAAAAAGGCCTCGGCCGGCTGGTAGAATTCGGCATCGACGGCGTTTGGCACTTGCTTGACTGCCATGTCGGATGATGAAGGGCCACACCTTTCCGTGGCAAGAGGGAATTCAAATCCGGACAGAGGCTATCGGCACGGGAGTTCGAAGAGGCGTTCAGCAGGCTTGATTTTGGGATTATCCGTCGGGTAGCATCGGTTCGTTAGGAGTGAGACAAGTATGATCCACACAAGGCGGGCCAACCTATGAAGGCGATCATTACTCTTGTGGCCGGGCTGCTCGCTCTGTCGCCGATTCCATTGACGGCCGCACAAACCGCACAGGCGACAATCTTTTGTTTCTCGTTGCGTTTTCAACAGGGCAGTTCAACCGCGGGCGACTTTACTCTCGACCTTACCTCGATCGACCCATCGGCGGCTCCGAACGGCGAGCTCTCCCCTACTTTCGGGAACCCGACTCACTCTAGCATTTTCATTCTCGAGGATCAGGATCTTCTGATCACCATCTTTGGTCTTATTGAGTTTGACGTGCCTGATAACACGGACGCCAACCTGAATGGGTTTGCGGACTTTTTCGAAACCAGCCAGGCGGTCTCGGGGACAACCTCCGGGACGTTCACCACGGCGGCGCAGGACTCCGGGACGGTCGTCGCCACATGGAACCGCGAGGCGGGCGCGAAAGACGGAAACTGCGATCTGCGATTGAGGAGCCAGATG
>Ga0075421_100004907_pt1 | contig 16131 bp, 17 predicted proteins | sample SoiMetdeltSBSDD5_FD_75292 | JGI IMG/M metagenome (GOLD analysis project Ga0075421, IMG submission 75292) | Bulk soil microbial communities from a Populus tree surrounding site in Tennessee, USA - Soil MetaG P. deltoides SBSDD5 | ecosystem: Environmental > Terrestrial > Soil > Tree plantation...
GAGCATCGGGTCGTCGACCTGACCGAGCATCTCGGCCTCGCCCAGTCGACGGTGTCAAAGCATCTCGCGTGCCTGCGCGACTGCGGGCTGGTGACGTCGCGGCCACAGGGTCGCGCCTCGATGTTCCGCCTGACCCAGACCGCCGCCGCGATGGACCTGCTCATGGCCGCCGAGCGACTGCTTGCCCGCACCGGCGACGCCGTCCGAATCTGCCCGACGTACGGCGACGCCACGCCGCCGAAGGTCCGGGCCTGATGAGCGCCGGACACGGCCACGGTCCCCCGGCGGCCCATGCCGGCTCGCGCTATCGCCGACGGCTGGCGATCGCCTGGGGACTGACGCTCGCGTTCTTCGGCGTCGAGCTGACCGTGGGCATCTGGTCCGGTTCGCTCGCGCTGATCTCCGACGCCGGGCACATGGCGGCCGACGTCATCGCGCTGTCGGCCGCGCTGTTCGCGTTCCGGTACGCCGTGCGCGGCGACTCGACCGGGACCAAGACGTACGGGAACTATCGGGCCGAGATCCTCGCCTCCGGGCTGACCGTACTCATCATGTTCGGCATCGGGGCGTACATCGTGATCGCCGCGATCGGACGCATCGGCACCGAAACCAAGGTCGACGCGACGCCGATGCTCGTGGTCGGCGCGATCGGACTGGCGGTCAACGCGATCGCGATCGGGCTGCTGCGCTCCGGAGCCAGTGAGAGCCTCAACGTCAAGGGTGCCTACCTCGAGGTGGTCGCGGACGCGGTCGGCTCGGTCGGCGTCATGGCCGCCGCCGTGCTCATCGCGTGGACGGGCAAACCGGTCTGGGACACGGTCGTCGCGCTCGGCATCGCCAGCTACGTGATCATCCGCGCCGGCACCCTCGGCCGGCAGGTCCTCGCCGTACTCGGCCAGCACGCACCGCCCGGCATGAACGCCCACGAGGTCACCGGGGCGCTGCGTGCGCTCGACGGAGTACGCGACGTCCACGACCTGCACCTGTGGACGCTGACGTCCGGCATGCCGGTCGCGACCGCGCATCTGGTCACCGACGACCACGTCGACACGCACGGAGTGCTCGACGCGGCCACCGAACTGCTCCGCGATCGCTACGCCCTCGAGCACGCCACCCTGCAGGTCGAGTCGGCCGACCATACGCATTGCGAGGACGTCACCTGGTGACAGGTGGACGCGGGTCGCGACGTCAGTCGGCGACCCGCGACGGCAGCGCCTCGATGGTGCGCTGCAGTTGGTTCAGGTGCGCGAGATCGTGGCCCGCGACCTTGCCGAGCATCGTCGCGACGTCCTCCTTGCCCTGCTCGCCGTGGATCCCGGTCCGATCCCAGTCGGCGGGCCGCAACTGGCGCATCAGGTCGACGTTGACCCGCCGGAGTGCGCCGAAGGCCGCGAGCAGCTGATCGACCGGCGGGCGAGCCAGCTCGGACCAGCGCTTCTCGTCGTATCCGGGGTACGCGGGCTCGTCCTCGGTCAAGGACAGTCGCCAGCGGAATCCGTACACGATGTCGACGTCGAAGAGGTGTCCGACGATCTGTAGCGCGTTCCACTCGTCGGTCGCAGGTGGCACGAGCCAGTCGGCGCCGGAGAGGCCGTCGCACAGCCGCCCGATCTCGTCGGGTGTACCGGCGTAGACGTCGAGCGGATCGCGGTCGCCGAGGGTCGACAACAGCGCGGCGCGGTAGGCATCGGGTTCCCGGGTCGCGTCCGGGATCGTGATCGGCTCGGTCATGTGACCAGTCCCCAATCGATCGGCTTGGCCGCCGCCGGTTCGACCGGTCTGCGGCCCTCGGTGGGATGTCCCTCGCGGATCCAGTACTCGAGGCCGCCGATCATCTCCTTGACCGGCCGACCCAGCGCAGCCAGTCGCTGGGCACCCTTGGTCGCGGCATTGCATGACGGCCCCCAGCAGTACGTGACCAGCGGGCGGTCGGGCACCGCCGCGAGTCGATCCGCGGTGATCTCCTGCCACGGCAGGCTGATCGCGCCGGGCAGATGGGCCTTGTTGTAGTTGCCCTCCGGACGGCAGTCCACGAGGACGAAGTCGACGGCGTCGGACTCGATCGCCTTCCACACGTCGGCGCAGTCGGTCTCGTGTGCAAGCCGGTCGTTGAAGTGCCGCGCCGACTCCGTCGGATCAGTGGCGGCAACCGTCGTGACCGGTGAGCCCGGCGTCGTGCCGTTCTCTCCCGCGCCGACCGCCGGCGCATCCACCGTCGCCAACACCTTGCGGAACGCGTCCTTCTGCGTGATCTGGTCGCCACGGAACCGGAAGACGTCGAAGCCACGGATCGTGCGGCGTTCGCCGTTAGGCGTGGTCTCGTCGAACGACCACTCGGCGTAGGCGGCGTCACCGACGACGATCGTCTCGCCGCCGTGCCGCTCCCGCCCCTGGTCGAACGCGAGCATGCGGGCGAAGCCGTCTCGGACCTCGGCCCGGCCGCGGTACGTCGTGCCCGGCTCCGGCCCGACCGAGGCGGAGTAGACACAGTCGTCGCTGACGAAGCTCATCAGTCGCTCGACATCGCCCCGCGGTCCACGCCGCGCTGAACTGATCGAGTCGGTCGAGCCGCGCCGATGCCTGGTCGTCGGTCATGGCCACCTCGCTCCCTTCCTCGGAACCCGAACGGTCGAGTACGAGGGTGCCGGGGGCGGGTCGGCCGCGACGAGTGGCGAAATCGACGATGTGCGCTAGATTCTTGCCATGCACCGGGTGGCGGTGGCCGTGACGACCGGAGCGCCGATCTTCGAGCTCGCGGTCCCCTGTGAGGTGTTCGCCATCCCGCGGCCGGACCTGGCCGACCCGTGGTACGAGTTCCAGCTGTGTGCCGAGCCGGCGGAGACGATCGTCGCGGCCGGATTCCAGGTTCGGGCCGACCACACCTGGGCCGATCTCGCTACGGCGGACACGGTGATCGTGCCGGCCTGCGCCCTGCCGGAGACCGTGCCCTCGGCGTTGATCGACGCCCTGCGGCGGGCGCACAGCGACGGAGCCCGCATCGTGTCGCTGTGCTCGGGCGCCTTCATCCTCGCCGCTGCCGGGCTGCTCGACGGCCGACGCGCGACGACCCATTGGATGCACGCCCCGGATCTCGCTCGTCTCTATCCCCAGGTACGGGTCGACGCCTCGGTCCTCTACGTCGACGAAGGCGACGTCCTGACCTCGGCCGGAACCGCCGCCGGGATCGACCTCTGCCTCGAGCTCGTCCGGCGCGACCACGGCAGCGCCGTCGCGAACGCACTCGCACGGCGCCTGGTCGTACCGCCACATCGCGACGGTGGCCAGGCGCAGTACGTCGAGCTGCCAGCCGCGGCAGCCCGCGAGGACAACCAGCTCGCCCGGCTGACGGAGTGGACCGTCGAGCGACTCGACCAGCCGCTGACGCTCGACGATCTCGCGACCGCGTCGCACCTGAGCACGCGAACCCTGGCCCGTCGGTTCGACTCCGCCTTCGGCATGTCTCCACTGCGATGGCTGATCGCGCAGCGAGTACGCCGAGCACAGGAGCTTCTCGAGTCGGGGGACGAGACGGTGGATCGGGTCGCCGAGCGGGCCGGCTTCGGAACGGCGGCCAACCTGCGCAAGCACTTCGCCCGGGCCTGCGGCGTCAGTCCGTCGGCCTACCGCCGCACCTTCCGGGCGCAACCGCCGGCTCAGCGGTCGGCGTCCTGACCCGCGACGAGTCCGTCAGGGGCCGTGAACGGGCGGGCGTTGGGCCGGCCCTGGCCGCCGTCGACCGGGACGTTCGCACCGGTGATCCACGAGGCCCGGTCCGACAGCAGATAGGTCACGGCATCGGCCACCTCCTCGGGCCGGCCGAGCCGACCATGCGGCAGCTCACGCGATCGCCAGTCCTCGAACAGCTCCGGATTCGTCTCGGCGAACTGCTGATGACCGCCGCCCTCGAACCAGATCGAGCCCGGGCTGACCGCGTTGACCCGGATGTCGAGCGGCGCCAGCTCCACGGCGAGCACCGACGCGAGATGGATCTCGGCCGCCTTGGCCGCCGCGTACGACGTCCGGCTGCCCGGACGCATGCCGGTGACCGAGCCGATCAGCACCACCGCGCCGCCACCGGCCGTCCGGAGGTATGGCAGCGCCGCGTCGAGCAGCACGGCGGCGTGCCCGACGTTGAGGGCGTACGTCGCGGTGAACGACTCCGGATCGCGGTCGAGCAGGTTGCCGCCGCCGACGGTGCCTCCGGCGTTGGCGACGACGCGGTCGAGTCCGCCGAGCTCGTCGGCCAGCCGATCGACGGTGGCTCGCAACGCCGTCGAGTCGGTGACGTCGGCCGGGGCCGTCGCAACCGGCCGGCCGTGGCGCCCGACCTGCTCGGCGGCGGCCGCCAACCCGTTCTCGCCCCGAGCGATCAGGCCCACCGCCGCGCCCTCACTCGCGAGTGCGTCGGCGATCGCGAGACCGATCCCCCGGCTGCTCCCGGTGATCACTGCGCGGGCGCCCTCGAGATGCAGGTCCATGTCGTACACACACCCTCTCCGTCGCCCGCCGATGCCGCCGCGCTCGTCAGCAGCTTGGCACACCGAGACGGACCGGCCGCGCGGGAAGGGTGTCGACGGGGACGACGTTGGCACCGACGAGAGGAGACCCCATGACATCGCTCGACGGTCGCCTGGTCGACCTGCTGCGTGGCCAACGGCTCGGCCGGCTCGTGACGATCAAACGCGACGGACGGGCCCAGCTGTCCAACGTCAACTACACCTATGACGACACCACGCAGACGATCCGGGTGTCGGTGACCGCGGACCGGGCCAAGACGCACAACCTCAGACGCGATCCACGGGCCAGCTTCCACGTCGAATCCGACGACGGCTGGTCGTACGTCGTCGCCGAAGGCACCGCGGAGCTCACCCCGGTGGCGACCGAGCCGTCCGATGCCACTGTCGAAGAGCTCGTCGACGTCTACCGGGCGATATCGGGCGAGCATCCGGACTGGGACGAGTACCGGACCGTCATGGTGCAGGATCGGCGGCTGGTGCTACGGCTGCCGGTCGATCGGGTCTACGGCCTGGCCCGCTGACGCGATGCGCGCGTCGGCGATCCAGCTCGCAGCGACGAATCCGGCGCGGATCCGGACCTGAACAGCCGGATCGGTCAGGGCGTGGGCGGCCGCCTCGGCGTCGTCCCATGGTGCCAGGGTCGCGAGCTCCGCCACGCCGGCCAGCCGCGAATACAGCTCGCGCTGGGTGCCCAGCCGCAGGGGTACGCCGTCGACCGCGAGCACTCCCCGTCGCGAGACGTAGACGCCGAAGGTCGCAGGTGGCTCGCCGAGCTCGACCCGCAGCGGATGGTCGTCGCGATGGAGCGCGATGCGGTCGTAGTTGGGCTCGGTCGCGTCGATCGCCGACCGCTGCGGCTCGGTCAGCCACAGGGCGACCCCGGTCGTGTGCCCTGCCGCCGCGTACGGTCCCGCCGGGATGTAGCCGCGACGGCTGACGTGTGCCGAGTAGCCGACGGCCAATCCCGCCACCTCCGTTCGCACCATGCCGACCGATCCGGTCACGCCGACCCGACGCAGCTTGTCGGCCAGCACCGACGGGGCGGCGTTGGAGCCGACCGCGAGCACCATGGTCCGATCATCCAGCCGATCGAGTTCGCGGCCGATCCAGAACCGGTCGCCGTCGAGGACGCCACTGGCCGGCGCCGGCGTACCTGGATAGTCCAGGGCGACGACGGCAGCGGGCTCGACATCGACGTACTCGGAGGGAGACATTCATCGGCACGCTAGCGCGAAGGGGCGCGAGCCGATGCCGACTACTGGCACGCTTGAGAGCATGACGTCGCTCGTACGTCGCTACGACATCGTGCTCTTCGGCGCCACCGGGTTCACCGGAGCGCTCACGGCCGAATACCTCGCACGGCACATCCCGCCCGAGCTCCGGTGGGCCGTGGCCGGTCGCAACGCCGAGCGTCTGGAACGGCTGGCGAGCCAGCTCGCCTTCCTCATCCCGGACCGCGGCCGACCCGGGATCGTCCAGGCCGACATCGGCGATCCCCTGTCGCTGCAGGCGATGGCGAGCTCGGCACGGCTCGTCGTCTCGACCGCCGGCCCGTTCATGGAGTACGGCGAACCGGTCGTCGCGGCCTGCGTCGACGCCGGCACCGACTACATCGACATCACAGGCGAGCCGGAGTTCGTCGACCGGATCTGGCTGGGCTACCACGAGCGCGCCCGCCAGACCGGCGTCCGGCTCGTCCACTGCTGTGGCTTCGACTCGGCCCCGGCCGACCTCGGTGTCCTCTACACCCTGCGACACGTGCCGGTGGGTGCCCCGCTCACCGTGCACGGGTACGCCCGGGTCCGTGCGAGGCCGTCGGCCGGCACATACCACTCGGCAGTGCGCGCGTTCGGCCGAGCCCGGCAAGCCTCGGCGACCGCCCGTCGCCGCCGGAGTCTCGAGGGGCCGGGCACACCAGGTCGCAAGGTCGGCGGCGCCGGTCGGCAGCCGCATCGCGAACCCGGAACGCGCCGGTGGGCGGTGCCGCTGCCGATCATCGATCCGATCGTCGTCTTGCGCTCGGCCCGCGCCCTCGACCGCTACGGGCCGGAGTTCCGCTACGGCCACTACGGCGTCGTCGGCAGCCTGCCGAAGGCGATCGGATTCGTCGGCGGCGCCGGTGGATTGCTCCTGGCCGCCCAGATTCCACTCGCACGAGACGCGCTGCTGCGGCTCAAGAGCTCCGGCGACGGGCCGCCGGCGCAGCAGCGATCGGCGTCGTGGTTTCGGACCCGGTTCGTCACCAGCGTGGGCGGCGGCATCGGGGCGGAGTCGATCGTCACCGAGGTGTCCGGCGGCGATCCGGGGTACGACGAGACCGCCAAGATGCTCGCCGAGTCGGCGCTGTGCATGGTCGGCGACGATCTGCCTGAGGTGGCCGGGCAACTCACGACGGCCCAGGCGATGGGCAATGCCCTGATCGATCGGCTGCAGGCCGCCGGCCTGACCTTCCGCATCGTCGACTAACCGCGTTTGCGGGTTGGTGGCGGTCTGAGCCGTCCCGCGAACGACCACCATCCGCAATCGCGGGAGAGGGTGCGCCGGGTGCCGTACCGTAGGACGGTGGGCAACGAGGTGGTCCGGCGGCGGACCTTCCTCACCGCGGGAGCCGTCGCCGCTGTCAGTGCCGGCGCCATGCTCGAGGGGTGCACCGACGACGATCCGTCCGGCGGCGACGTCGACACCACCGCGAGTGACGGCTGGGAGCGGGTCCGTACGGAGTTCGCCCTCGACCCGGCCCTCGCGCACTTCGCGGCGTTCGTTCTGGCGGGGCATCCGGCCGTGGTGCGCGACGCGATCGCGAGCTGGCGCGAGCGGCTGGACACCGACCCCGACGCGGTCCTGCACGAGGCGAACCAACACGACGACGAGGTACGTCGCGCGGCCGCCGGTTACCTCGGCGTACGTCCGGAGGAGATCGCGCTCACCGACAGCACCACGATGGGCCTCGGGCTCACGTACCACGGCCTGCGACTGCAGCCGGGCGATCACGTCCTGACGTCGACACACGACTTCTACTCGACTCACGAGAGCCTGCGGCTGGCGGCGAGTCGGGCCGATGCCCGGGTCGAGAAGGTCGCGCTCTACGACGATCCCGCGGCCGCGTCGGTCGACGAGATCGTGAGCCGGGTGCGAGCCGCGCTGCGGCCGGAGACCCGGGTCGTCGCGTTGACCTGGGTGCACTCGAGCACGGGCGTGAAACTTCCCGTACGCGCGATCGCCGACGCCATCGCGGAGGCCGACGTCGCGGACCAGCCGCCGGTGTTCTGTCTCGACGCCGTCCACGGCTTCGGCGCCGAGGCGGCCGGGCCGAACGAGCTCGGCTGCGACGTCTTCGTCTCGGGCACCCACAAGTGGCTGTTCGGCCCGCGCGGCACCGGCCTGGTGTGGCTAGGACCCGATGCCGGCCGAACGGTGACGCCGATCATCCCGGGCTTCGACGCGACCAGCATCGGCAACTGGATACTGGACCGCCAGGCGACCGGTCCGTACGGACCGCAGCTCACTCCCGGCGGCTACCAGGCGTTCGAACATCGCTGGGCGGTCGCCGACGCGTTCGGCTTCCATCGCGAGATCGGCCGGGCCCAGGTCGCGGCCCGGACGACGGAGCTCGCCACGCAGCTCAAGGCCGGCCTCGCCGAGGTGTTCGGGGTCCGGGTCGTGACGCCGCGAGATCCGGAGCTGTCCAGCGGCATCGTGTGCTGCGAGATGGTCGGCGTCGATCCTGGCGGGGCGGTGCTGCGATTGCGCGAGGAGCACGACATCATCGCCAGCGTCACGCCCTACCGCGAGTCGTACCTGCGGTTCGGCCCGAGCATCGTCACCACGCCGGAGCAGGTCGACGCCCTTGTTGAGGCGGTCGGCTCGCTCTAGATCGTTCCCCATGCCCCGATCAGGGCCGGCGGCGCGAAAACGGTGCGGTCGGCCAGCTCGTCGCGCAGCCGCGACTCGAGGGTGTCGATGTCGACCTCGGCCGCCGTCGCGATGCCATGGGCCTCGATCGTGGACAGCAACGATCGGGCCACACCGGCCGCCATCGCGGGTCCGACGGGCGATCCTGGCGGGAGGAAGTCCTGCAGGCCGACCGCGCCGACGTTGCGCAGACCGGCCTCGGTGAGGATGGCTGCCAGCCGGACGCCGAGCTCCGGATCGTGACCCGAGTGCGCGAAGGCCTCGAGGATCCAGCGACGCGCCTGCTCGACCAGCGGCAGAACCGGGACCGATCTCACCGCCGCCATGTCGAACTCCATGAAGGCGACGATGCCGTCTGGTCGCACCAGGTCAGCGAGAGCTCGCACAGTGGCGACCGGGTCGTCGACGTAGAGCAGGATCAGCCGGCCGATCACGACGTCGAACTCGTCATCGGCCTGCCAGCCCTGGAGCTCGCCGGATCGGAAGTCGATGTTCGTCAGCCCACGTTCGGCGGCGCGCTCCCGTGCCCGCGCCAAGACGGTCTCGGACCGGTCGAGGCCCACTACCGTGCCATCCGGGCCGACCAGGTCGGCGGCGAGGAAGGCGACGTCGCCGAGTCCGGTGCCGACATCCAGCACGCGCATCCCAGGCCCGAGTCCGGCCCGCTGGAGGATGACTTTCGTGTGCGGCGCGAGCACCGCCGCCTGCTGCTCGAGCCGGGCCAGCTCCGCCTGGCCGTGCCCGAGGACGTACTCGGATGTCGGTGTGCCGGTGGGGGTCGTTGCCATGGTGGCCTCCGTGTGTCGCCTCGGGGATAGGAGCCTCGGAGGGCGCGAGTGATGCACGACGGCGGGAAAGCCTGAATCACATCGGTGGGACATGTGGCATCTGTCCGTATTTGGTCGTTACCCTAGAGACATGGGCTGGACGTTCGTTCGCCGCGGCGGTCCGGAGCAACTCGACGCTGAGACGCTCCTGGCGAAAGCTCGCGCCGAGGTCGAGTCGAAGACCGTTCCGGCCAACCGGCAACCACCGCTCGATGCGGCCGGCTTCCGCATGGTGGTCGAGGACGTCTTCTACATCGCGGGTCGCGGGGTCTTCGTGACCGGTCGGATCTCCGCCGGTGAACTGCGGGTCAACGACCCGATCGTCATCATGCGCCGCGGACGTCGCCGGGCCGCGACGGTCGTCGAGGCAATCGAGCAATCTCACGAAAGGCTCGATCAGGCCAAGACCGGCGACACCGTCGGCCTGCAGCTCGCCGAGATCACCCGTCGCGAGATCACGTCCGGCGACATCCTCACCGCTCCCATGTGACGATCCATTCCGCCCGGTTGGCCTACGCCGGCGCGCTGGCCCACTGCGCGACCGCGCCCTCGTGCAGCGCCGCGTACACGCGATCCCGCAGCCGGTTCGCCTCGGCGTCGGTGAGGGTCCGGTCGAGCGGCCGTAGCACCAGCCGGACGAGGACGTTGCGTTGGCCCGGTGCGATGCCGATCCGCTCGCGGGCAGGCCTCGGCAGTGCGTCGTACGGAGTCTCGCTCACGATCCCGACCGACTCGGCCACGTCGGCGTCGGCGCCGAGCGCGTGCCGTACGCGATCCCCGATCAGCTCCTCGTCGACCGCGGTGTCGTGGCCGACGACGATCGACAGGTCGCGGCGGATCGCGGGGAGGTGCGAGACCGGGCGATAGGGAGCGAGGTCCAGCATCTGCTCGGCGACCCGGGGATCCGGGGATCGAAGCAGCCGGATGTCCGGCACACCTTTGCGCAGCATCAGCAGACGATCGAGTCCGAGCCCCATCGCGAGCCCGGTCCACGGTGGCGACGCGAGGCCTGCTCCGCCGAGCACGTCCGACGCAGCCAGGCCGCACTCGCCGATCTCGATCCACTGACCGTCCCAGCAGACGTCGATCTGGCGGCCGTTGGACGTGTACGGATGCTCGGCCGGCTCGGCGCGCCAGCGCTGGCCCGGCAGTACGGCGTCGACGACCCGGCCGATCATGTCGAGCAGGTCGTCGATGTCGAGCCGGCCCCGCCTGATCCGCCACAGGTCGAGCTGATGCGGCTCGCCGGTGTGCTGCCAGTCGATGCTGTCGCGCCGGTAGCAGATGCCGGGGCACACCAGCAGCACGTCCGGCGGCGCTGTGCCGTCGGCCGCCTCCTCCGCGAGCTGGCGCAGGGCCCCCGGCACCATCGCCGAGCTGTGGCTGCGCAGCATGTGCGTGGCGTCGACGTAGCGGGTGTACCTCGCGTCCCGCGTGACCGCATCGCCCGCGTAGCCGAGGTGGTCGTAGTTGTCGTGGAGCGAGACGATCGGGTCGCGTCGCACCGTTCGGATGGGGCAGCGCCAGCCGGCGGCCAGGGCATCGGACAGTCCGGCGACGACGAGTTGCAGTGCATGGCGGCCCTGGCCGGGGTCGGTCAGGTCGCGGATGGCGAGTGCCCGTCGGAGGTCGTCCGCAGGCAACAGTGTCGATGACATGGGTTCTCCTCTGGTGATCGAGCGGCGTGTCGGGAGGCACACCCCACCCGGCTCGTGTGGCTCAGAGGAGAAACGGCGTCAGCGTACGCAGCGGCTCACCCCGGCGGCACGACGGTGCCGGGCGGGGCGACGAAATCGGCGCGCAACGCTGGTCATGCCGCCATGGTACGACCACAAGTGGCGTATCGCCGTGCCACAAGTGACGGATGACCGCGCCACAAGTGGCGGATCGCCGTGCGACAAGTGACCGATGATCATTGAGCAGGTCGTCCCAGTAACCGACCGACCACCGAATATCGTCAGGGATCTCCCTCAACCCAGCCGGAGGACAGCATGCAGATCCGGACCGCGACGCCGGCGGACTGGCCGCCGATTTGGGCGTTCATGCAGCCAATCGTCGAGGCCGGTGAGACCTTCTCGTGGCATCGCGATCTCAGCGAGGCGGCAGCGCGAGAACGGTGGTACGCCGACCCGCCCGGCCGTACCGTCGTGGCCGCCGACGGCGACGCGATCCTCGGAACCGCGGTGACCGGTCCCAACCACGAGGGCCCGGCGTCGCACATCGCCACCGCGAGCTTCATGGTCGATCCGGCCCATGGCGGCCGCGGCGTCGGCCGGGGCCTTGGCGAGCACGTGCTCCAGTTGGCCCGGACGGACGGCTATCGCGGCATGCAGTTCAACGCCGTGGTCGAGACGAACACCCGGGCAGTCGCCCTGTGGCAGGCGATCGGCTTCGAGATCCGCACCACGATTCCCGACGGCTTTCGCCATCCCACCCACGGCTACGTCGGCTTACACATCATGTTCCAGCGCCTCTGACCCTGCCGCGATACCACGTTCTCGTGGCACGTGCGCACTCTGCACGGCGTCCATGCCATGCAGGGTGCGGACCAGCCATGCAGAGTGCGCCCGAGCAACTGTGACAGCACTTATATAAGTCCTGTTACAATCACGCGGTGACCGATCAGCACAACACCGACGCCGATCACGTACGCGGCCCCGACCCCACCGAGCAGAGCCGCTGGCGACCGTTGCGCGTCCTCCTGGCGGCGATGGACCGCGAGATCGCCCGGCTCTACGAGGACCGGGACCTCGACGCCGTCCGGCCGCGGTACGTGATGCCGCTGATCCGGCTCGACCGTGGCGGCCCGATGACGATCCGGCAGCTCGCCGCCGGACTCGACGTGACCCATTCGGCGATGAGCCAGACGGTGAGCGCGCTGCGGCGGGAGGGTCTGGTGCGCACCGTGGCCGGCTCCGACGCCCGTACGCGTGAGGTGGCGCTGACCGCGAGGGCTCGCGAGATCGTGCCCTTCCTCGAGGCCGAATGGCGGGCGACCGAACGGGCCGTCGCCGAGTTGGAGGACGAGATCCCGTACGCACTCAGTCAAGTCGTCCGGGACATCGAGACCGCCCTCGCCCGCCGCTCGTTCCACGACCGGATCGTCGAGAGCTGGGAGCAGGCCGGGGACTCGCCGGCATGAGGTCGCCGGTCCGGCTGGTCGACATCCGGCCACTGCGCGAGGTGCCCGCCTTCCGGCGGCTGTGGTGGGGCAACCTGCTGTCCGGGCTCGGCGGGCAGCTGACTGTGGTCGCCGTGCTCTTCCAGACCTGGACGCTGACCGAGAGCACGGTCGCCGTCGGAACCGTCGGCCTCGCCCAGGCCGTGCCGATGGTGGTCTTCGGACTGATCGGGCGCGCCCTCGCCGATGCCGTCGATCGGCGCCGCCTCGTCCTGGCGACGACCACCGGTCAGATCCTGGTCTCCGGACTCCTCGCGGCTCAGGCCGTCGCCGAGGTCGGCTCGCTGCCGCTGCTGCTCGGGTTGGTCGGGCTGCAGTCGACCTGCACCGGGTTGGGAGCGGCCGCGCGCCGGACCTTCCCCGTCCGGCTGTTGCCCGAAGGTCTCGTGAGCGCCGGGATCGCGCTCAACCATCTGAGCTTCCAGATCAGCATGCTGGTCGGCCCCGCGCTCGCCGGTGTGATCGTCGGCGCGCGGGGCGTCAGCGCCTGCTACCTCGTGGACTGTCTGACCTTCGTGGGTGCGCTGTACGGCCTGTTCCGATTGCCGTCGATGCGGCCGTTGGCCGAACCGACCCGGCCTGGACTCCGGGCGATCTGGGCGGGCTGGCGCTTCATCGGGAGTCGGCCGGTGCTTCGCGGGGCGCTCCTGGTCGATCTGCTCGCCACCGTGCTGGCGATGCCGGTGGCGTTGTTCCCCGCGATCAACGACGAACGCTTCGGCGGCGACGCCGAGACGCTCGGCCTGTTCCTCTCCGCGATCGCCTTCGGCGGCATCGTCGCCGGCGCCGGCTCCGGCCGGGCCACCCGATCACCACGGCCAGCCGTGATCATGCTGGTGTCCGCGTCGATCTGGGGCGTCGGCCTCGCGGGATTCGGCCTCGCTCACCAACTCTGGCTGGCGCTCGGCTGCCTCGTCGTCGCCGGCGCGGCCGACACGATCTCGGTCATCAGCCGCGGCACGATCATCCAGTTGGCCGCGCCGGACTCCCACCGCGGCCGGGTCAGCGCCGTCGAGCATGTCATCGGCGTCGCCGGCCCGGATGTCGGCAACTTCCGAGGCGGTCTGGTCGCGGGCGCGACGACCGCGTCGTTCGCACTCGTGTCCGGCGGCGTGCTCTGCGTACTCGGCGTCGCGACAATCGCCGCCGCCAACGCCGCCCTGCGACGCTTCACGACCCACAGCCGCGAGCGAGAACCCGTCACGGTCGACTGAGCGGCTGATGGCTCAGGACGCGAACTCGTGCTGGGCGATCGGCTCCACGAGCTCGCGCTCCTCGTACGCGAGATGGGACAGCAGCGAGTCGGTCAGGGTGTCGACCGTCTGGCTCATTGCGTCGAGGCTGCCCGGCTCGGCCAGGTTCGCCACCAAGGCCCGGTCGAGGTCCTCGAGCACGCCATGGATCGTGTGATGCTCCTCCGCCAGCCGGTCGAGCACCGGCGCGAGTGTGGGCTCGCGGGAGCGCAGGTAGGGGAACAGCGCCCGATCCTCGAGCGTGTGGTGCTGCGTGAGCACCCGGCAGTAGGACGCGCAGTAGGCGCCGAGCGTCCAGTGGTTCTGCCGCATCGTCATGTCGTTGATCGCCGACCGGGCCCGGCCTGCGTCGATCGCGCCGTTGCGTACCTGGTCGATCAGCTCACGGATCTGACCGAGCTCGGCGCGAAAGTGGTTGTGGATGTCGACCAGGTGCTGTGCGTTGGAACGACCGCGTTCGGTGTACGTCGCAGCGTCGGTCGGCACCGGCCGGGTCGGGCGAGTCGACTCGTCCCAGGGCATCGCCGCCCCGATCCGGATGCCGTCGTCCGGTGTCGGCTCGACATCGAGACCAGCCTGCTCGCTCGGCGGCGAGACGCCCGCTACGTCGGCCAGCACCGACGGCACCGGCTCGCGAGACCGCTCCTTGTCGACCAGCTCCCGGACCGCCGGGGCGATCTCCTCGGCGAACCGCTGGATGGCACGCGGATCGCCCGTGGTCAGGAGGAATCCGCTGATCCCGTCGGAGCGCGCGAGGTCCGAGAGGTGCTCGATCGAGATCTGGTCGCCAAGGTTGAGCAGCCGCCGGATGTCGCTCGGTGATCGACCGGCCTCGACGGCGGCGGCGTCGATGAGGGCGTTGCCCTCGGCCAGCTCCCCGGGCTTCAGGTAAGGAATCGAGGGGAGCCAACCGTCGGCGACCCGGCCGGTGAGCCGGAGCATGCGGGGCTTGTATGCGCCGAGCCAGATGCCGATGTCATGCGGCGGCCTCGGACCCCGCTTGGCGCCGTTGACCCGGTAGTGCACACCCTTGACCCGTACACCGCCGGGCGGGTCGGGATCCCAGGTCGCCCGGATGATCTGGATCGCCTCGTCGAGTGCCTCGACCGCTTCGGAAGGCGACCGGCGCGGCCCGCCCATCGCCTCGATCGCGTCCCAGAACGCGCCCGCGCCGAGCGCCAGCTCCACACGTCCGCCGCTGAGGATGTCGAGGCTGGCAGCGCTCCGGGCCAGGACGGTGGGGGGACGCATCGGCAGGTTGATGACGTTGGCCGAGAGCCGAATCCGGGAGGTGCGCGCCGCCACGTAGCTCAGCAGCGTCCAGGTGTCGAAGAACCTGGGCTGGTACGGGTGGTCCTGGAAGGTCAGGAGATCGAGACCGACCCGGTCGGCGAGCTCGGAGAGTCCGATCACGTCGTCGGGGTCCTGGTTGGACGGGATCAGGTTCGCCCCGAACCAGAGGTCGTGTCCATAGTCAGTCATCCGGCGTCTCCTCGACGAGTGGTTGATGAGTCAACCGTACTCGATTTGGCTGATGTATCAACCAAAGGCTAGCCTGGGGGCCATGGCAACCCCGGCGCACCGCCCACTCGACGACCGCGAGGAGCGGGCCTGGCGCGCCTACCACCGGATGGTGCGCGACCTGGACAGCCGGATCCGGCGGGAGCTCGTGCGGGACACCGGTCTGTCCGACGCCGACTACGAGATCCTCCGGGCGCTCGCGGAGGCGCCGGACCGCGCCCTGCGCGCCCTGGTCCTGCGATCCGAGGTGCGCTGGGAGAAGAGCCGCCTCTCCCACCAGATCGGCCGGATGGAGCGACGTGGGCTGGTGGCTCGCGAGCACTGCGCTGAGGACTCGCGAGCCGCGGTGGTCCGGCTCACCGACGCGGGGCACGAGGCGATCGTGGCCGCGTGCTGCGAGCACGCGAAGGCGGTACGCGCGCACCTGCTCGACCGGCTCACTGCCGAGCAGTTGGACGCCCTCGCCGACATCAGCGAGACGGTGCTCGACGGCCTCACGACCCACGCACCGGCGTCAGCGGCCGAATCGGTCCCGTAGCCGGCGCCAGGCGCTCGGTCCGTCCCGCTCACCAGGGTCGGTACCGGTCACGATCGCGAGGCCGGCCCGGGCCCATGCCTTCGTGCCGCCGCGCATCGAGAACGCTTCACGCCCGGCGCGGGCCATGGCCTTAGCGCCGCGGCGCGACCGATTGCCCAGCGAGCACACGGCGATCACCTGGCCCGGCGGCAACTCACGTGCCCGCACCGGGATCAGGTCGAGCGGGATGTTGATCGCGCCGGCGATGTGCGCGTGGGCGTACTCGGACGAGGTTCGGACGTCGACGACCAGGTCGCCGGCCCGCCACATCGCGTGCGCGACGTCGACCTCGATCTCCTCGGCAGCCGCCATGGCGGTCATGGTGCCACGACGGCTGCCGGGG
>Ga0075421_100004911_pt1 | contig 16124 bp, 17 predicted proteins | sample SoiMetdeltSBSDD5_FD_75292 | JGI IMG/M metagenome (GOLD analysis project Ga0075421, IMG submission 75292) | Bulk soil microbial communities from a Populus tree surrounding site in Tennessee, USA - Soil MetaG P. deltoides SBSDD5 | ecosystem: Environmental > Terrestrial > Soil > Tree plantation...
AGGGCAAGGCCGTTCCTTTCGGAACCATGGCTCGCAGACATACCGAGGTGGGCTGGAGGCGGGTTGTGCCGGGAGGACGGCCAGAGTGCTACCCGCCACTGAGGCAGTCCCGGAGGAGATCGAGGTGGCCTGCGTGGCGAGCGGTCTCGTCGATCATGTGGATGAGGATCCACCGAAGATTGACCCGGCCGATCCCGAACGAGGGAACCGCTGCGACGTGGTCGAGTGAGTCACAGCGAGCGAGCGCTGAGCGGCTTCGGCTGCACGCCGACGAGTAGAGCTCAACGATGCCGGCGAGGGTGTCGTGCGAGGCCAGGCGCATCGCCTGATCGGGGTCGTCGGTGCCTGGGACATCCCATGGTGGCGGCATCTCCACGCCCAGCAGCCGGCCTTGGAACCAGCGATCCTCGGCCCATGCCAGATGCTTGACGATGCCGGCGATCGTCAGATCCGTCGCTGGCAGCAGGCGGGTCGAGGCCTCCCTCCACTCAAGGTCGACGAGCGCGGCCGCTGCGATCGCTCGGTACTGATCGAGGCGCTGGGCGAGCGCTGTGCGCTCGTCCCCGGGCTGGAGATCAGGATGCGGCACATCAACGCCGGCCACCAGCACATCCTGGCAGGCTGCCGGCCGCCACCGCCGGGCTCGGCGAAGAGCCTGCCCGACCGGCCGGCTGACTGCCGCAGGGGGCTGATCTTCCGAACACAAGAAGAAACACGCTCGCCGCGGTCATCCTCGAGCGGGCGGCGGAGGCAGAGGGGGCGGCGGCTCGGCGCGCCGGGACTGGACGACCCTCCCGACGCCGACGACGGCTGTGACGACAGACCCGGCAAGCATGACCTAGTTGCGGGAGATCAACGCTCCAACCAGCGCCACCGCTGCGCACGCCAGCACCACCCGCTGGCGTGCGTGCCTCAGCGGCGGGGGTGCTCATGCGGACGCCCGGTCGATCACAGGGCCAGGGCGCTGAACACGACGACGCTGGCCGCCCCTAACCATCACCGATCCCATCCGCACGAGACCACCCGCCGACGACACTTCCCGGACGTGGTTACCCGCGATGTCCCCCTACGCCGAACGACGAGCTCAAAACGTGCCGAACAGACCCTCGTCGATCACCCCATCGACACTCGTCGCCAGCGCATCGGGTGCCAAGCGACGGAGCATGAGAGATCGCCAACGGCACCATCGTTCTCGACCCCACACCACCCCCGCCTTGACGTCACTGATGGGACCGAAGTTCTCTCGTCGCGGGACCTGTACGAGCCGCCGGCCCGACCCGACCGGACCGCTCAGACGATCGTCGGCGTTGTGCTGGTTCTGGTCGCAGCTGTGCTGATCGGAGGCAGCCTGCGGTGGGCTCTTGCAGGAGACTCGCTCAGTGAGGCGGCAGGTCAGCGCTGAGGCTGTTCGGGGCGGTCGCTGGTGGTGAGGCGGGTCGGGTCGTGCTCACAACCGTGTCCGGTGTGGTCCTCGCCGCGGCCCATGCCGGCCATGGCCCCCATCATGAAGAACATCATCAGCGGGCACAGGAGGAGTACGGCGAAGGGCAGGAGCGCGGCGAGCGGGACGCCGGCGAGCGCGAGCACGGCGGCCGCAGCGACCGCAACGACGAGGTATGTGGGTAGCCGTTTGTGCTGCATGGATGGCCTCCTCGGTTGCTTCCTGCACCCAAGATCCGCCGACCCGGTGGTCGCATCCTGGAGGCGTAGGCCCTTCATCGAAAGGACCTAGGTCCCTACTTGCGGCCCGCCCAGGCGGCGCACGCTGATGCGTGCCCCACCGCCGGTGTCGGGCACCTCGATGCGGGAGGCCGATCACATGACCCGGAGCCACTTCGACACCGCTACCTGGCTGGGTTAAGTGGTGCGCAGCGTTCCGCTCGGTCGCCGCAACCTCCTTGCCGACCACCGCCGCCTCGCCGCCGGCGTGGTGGGGGTCGGCTTGGCGGTGATGCTGATCCTCCTGTTGGACGGCATGTGGGCCGGCCTGCGTGACCAGGCCACCCTCTACACCGATCGGGCCGGCGCCGACCTCTACGTCCTGCAGCCGGGGGTCCGGGACCTCACCGCGGGTACGAGCACGCTGCCCCTCTCCACGGTCGACACCGTGCGGGCCGATCCGGAGGTCACCTGGGCGGCACCGGTGCGCAGCGCCTATGTCGTACTGGAGCTGCACGGATCCAAGGTCGCACCCCAGGTGATCGGCTCGGTGCCGGCCCAACGAGGCGGGGTCTGGTCCCTGGCAGCCGGCCGGGCCCCGGTCGCGGACGACGAGATCGTCCCCGACCATATCCTCGCTGACCGTCACGGCCTCGGGATCGGGGAGAGGATCGAAGTCGCCGGCCGCCGGTTCCGGGTCGTCGGGCTCGCCGACCACAGCTACGGCTTCATGATTCCCTACGTCTTCGTGACCCACGCCGCGGTCGACCAGGTCGCCGGCACACAAGGCAAGACGAGTGTCGTTCTGGTCGGCACCGACCAGCCCACGGCGGTAGCGCAGCGGCTTCGCCACCAGGGCCTCAACGTGTTGACCCGTGAGCAGGTGGCGGCCAACAACGTGCACGTCGCTACCGGAATCTTCGGGTCGCCGATGCGGATGATGGTCGGCGTCGGATTCGCTGCGGGAACGCTGGTGATCGCCCTCACCGCGTACACCGCGATCGTGGAGCGCCGCCGCGAGTACGGGATCGTCAAGGCCATGGGCGCCACCGGTCGGCGCCTCGTCGGGCTCGCGATGACCCAGACCCTCGCCCTCGCCGGCCTGGGACTCGTCGCGGGCGGGTTGTTCTTCGTCGCCGGCCGGGCGGTGCTCGTCGCCAGCCGCCCACAGTTCACCGTCGTCCTCACCACCGGGTCGCTGGGCCGCGCCGCGTTGGCGGCGACCGTGATGGCGTTGGTCGCTGCGATGATCCCAGCCCGCCGTCTCGCGTCGGTCGAGCCGGCCGCCGCGTACCGGAGCGCCCCATGATCTCCCGACGGGTCCCCCTCGCTCGCCGGGCCCTGTTCCAGGACCGGCGCCGGGCCGGCCTCACCACCGCCGGCGTGGCCGCCGCACTGCTGCTGGTCCTACTGCTCCAGGGCATCTTCGACGGTGCCATGCGCCAGGTCACGGCGTACCTGCGCAGCTCCCCGGCCGATGTGGTGGTGTCCCAGGAAGGGGTCCGCACCATGCACATGTCGGTCTCCGCGCTCGCACCGGACACCGTCACCGCGGTCGAGCGAGTCGACGGGGTCGCCTGGGCCGAGCCCATCCGCTACACCACCACAGTGCTGGCCAGAGGCGAACGTCAGCAGCTCAGCTACGTCATCGGCTACGACCCGGCCACCGGCCGGGCCGGGCCCCGGCACCTTGTCACGGGGCGAGCCCCACGAGCGGGGGAGATCGTCCTCGAGGAGATCGCCGCCGACCGCCTCGACGCCCACATCGGCGAGCAGGTCACCGTCCTCGGCGACCAGTTCCGGGTGACCGGCACGTTCCGGGGCGGCACGAGCATCGCCAACTCCATGGCCTTCATCACCACCGACGACTTCGCTGCCCGCCGCGGCGACACGGTCGCCTACATCCTCGTCGGAGCCCGGCCCGGCACCGACCCCGCCCAGCTCGCCCGGCGCCTCGCCGGCGAGCTCACCGGGGTCACCGTGCAAACCCGTCAGCAGTTCGCCGCCGAGGAAGCCTCCCTCGTCCAGGACATGTCCGCCGACCTCATGCGGATCATGACGCTCGTCGGGTTCCTCATAGCGCTCGCGGTCATCGCGCTCACGTTGTTCGCGCTCACCATGGCGAAGCTGCGTGAGCACGCCGTCGTCAAAGCCATGGGCGGCCCCACCGGTCGTCTCGCCCGGGTGGTCCTAGCCCAGGCCGCCTGGTCGGTCGGCCTCGCCGTAGCCATCGCCACCGTCCTCGCCGTCGGTCTCGGCAACCTCGTCGAACGGATCAGCCCGGCCGTGGCCATCGCCATCGAACCAGCCAGCGTTGCCCGAGTCGCGCTCGTCGCCCTCGTGGTCGGCGCGCTCGGGGCCATCGTCCCGCTGCGCCGCGTCGCCGGCGTCGACCCCGCGTCAGCCTTCCGGAGGGCGTCATGAGCACCGTCTCCATCCACGACCTGACCAAGACCTACGGACATGGCGACCTCACCGTCGACGCCGTCCGGCACGTCGACCTCGAGATCAACGCCGGCGAGGTCGTGCTGATCATGGGACCCTCAGGCAGCGGAAAGACCACCCTGCTGTTGATGCTCGGCGCCATGCTCCGCCCCACCAGCGGCAGCATCACCATCGACGGCACCGACCTCGCCACCGCACCCGAACGCGCTCTCCCCCCGCTGCGAGCCCACCACTTCGGGTTCGTCTTCCAGGACTTCAACCTGCTCACCGCCCTCGACGCCCGCGAGAACGTCGAACTGGCCTGCAACCTCGTCGGCGTCAAAGGCCGGGCCGCCCATCAACGCGCCACCGAGCTGTTGACCAAGCTCGGGCTGGCCGACCGGCTGCACTTCCGGCCCGATCAGCTCTCCGGCGGCGAGAAGCAACGCGTCGCCATTGCCCGAGCACTCGCCAACGACCCCCCGGTGATCCTCGCCGACGAACCCACCGCGAACCTCGACACCAGCCACGGCCGGGCGATCGGCCGCCTCCTCCGCGAGCTCGCCATCCGCGACGGCCGAAGCGTCATCATCGTCTCCCACGACCAACGTCTCAAGGAGATCGCCGACCGCGTCCTGTGGCTCGAGGACGGCCAGTTCCGTCAGCTCGCCACCATGGCGACCGACCCGGTCTGTGGCATGGCGGTCGACACCGCCGACAACCCCCACCTCGAATACGACGGCCGCACCTGGTGGTTCTGCTCCACCCACTGCCACGATGAGTTCACCACCGAACCCGAGCGCTTCATCGCCCCGGAGGTCACGGTCGGCGGGCAGTGACCAGCCAGGCTTGGCCCTGGAGCTCAACTCCCTTGGCGCCCACGTGGTCGGCGAGCGCCTCGGCCACCGCGGCCCAGCCAGCTTCGGCCCGGGCGGGCTCTACGCCGCTGAACAGGGCCGTGGCGAACTCGGTGGTCCTCATGAAGGCCATCGCGTCGTCCAGGGACGACCCCATCCACATCGGCGCGGCAACCTTCTCCAGCGCCACGTCGACGAAGCCGGCAGCCTCCAGCAGCGCCGTCGTCACCTCCGGGTCAGCCAGCGAGAACGCCCCCTGGGCAGCCGATCCGCCAAGGCCCTGGGGGACCGGGACGTGCGCAATCGCTGCCACGACCGGGACCATGACCCAGTCGTTGATCGCCATGTCCTGCCAGCAGGTGAACGCCAGGCGGCCGCCGGGGCGCAGGGCGGTCGCGAGGTTCGCCAACGCCGCTTGGGCGTCGGCGAAGAACATGACCCCGAAGCGGCTGACGACCGCGTCCGCGTCGAGTTTGCTGAGGTCGTAGACCTGCGCGTCGCCGTGCAGCAGCTCGACGTTGCGGAGCCTGCTGGCATCGAGGCGTCGCCGGGCGACATCGAGCATCTGGCGGGACAGGTCCAGGCCGAAGACTCGGCCTCCGGAGCCGACATCTCGGGCGATCGCGAGAGTCGTCGCGCCGTTGCCGCATCCGACGTCGAGGAACCACTCACCCGGTCGTGGATCGATCGCGTCGAGGAGCAGCTCAGCGAACCGGTGGTTCATGCGGTCGTAGCGCTCGGCCTCGGCCGCCCAGTGGTCGCCAGCAGCGCCGCTCCAATGGTCCAGGCCTTCGGCGTTCGTCATTGTCGCTGCAATCCTTCGCTGGTTGGCGCAGTCTCGCCGGGGTCGGGTTCGGCGTCAGTGACCGGAGGCACTGCCCCGGGGGCGCGGCGGCGGATCAGCAACACGTAGAGGCTGGCGAGAGCGACGACCAGCGAGGTCCACTGGCTCATGCTGAGGCCGGTGCCGTGGGTGACGTCGACGCGAAAGAAGTCCTCGATGAAGCGGCCGGTGCCGTACCAGGCGGCGAACACGAGGATGAGGAACCCCTCCCAGTGGGGGCGGCGCCGCAGCACGAGCAGCAGGCTGAGGAGGCCGGCCACGCTGATCATGTCGTAGAGGGCAGGGAGGTGGACGCCGTGGCCGATCGGAGCGACGCAAGGAGATGCCGAGTCGGCGCCTGTGCACTCAAAGGCCCAGGGCACGCTGGTGGGCTTGCCGAGGTGGTCGCCGACCACGAGGTCACCGACGCGGCCGATGAGGATGCCCAACGCCAACGCAGGCGCGGCGAGATCCATCAACGGCCAGAACGGCAATCGTTCCCGCCGCACGACCGTGTAGCCGGCGAGGACCCCGCCGGTGATGCCCCCGAGCAGGGACAGGCCACCTTCCCAGACACGGAGCACCTCGAGGACGCTGTCGTAGTCGCCGGGATGGTTCACGACGTAGGCGAGCCGAGCACCGACGATCGCTCCTACCAGGGCTCGGACGGTCAGCTGGTGCATGACATCGTCGGGGATGCCCCGGGCCCGAGCTTTGGGGAGCATGAGCTGGGTGCCAGCCAGGAAACCGACCGCGGTACCGATGCCGTGGGGCGTGACCCGCAGCGGCCCGAGATGGATCCAGACGATGGGGTCGATCGAGATCAGGCCGAGCATCGGTCGGTCACCAGCGGGTCTCGGACCGGTCGAACCACCCGAACCACCACATGCTGGTCGCGGCGATCACGACGCCCAGCCCGGCGTAGAGCTCGTTGTGACCGCCGGGCATCACGTGGACGCCGAGCCACTCCAGGTCGTTGGCCACGAAGACTCCCAGCCCGGCCAGGATCGACAGCCCACCGACGACCTTGTGCCAGGTCGGTCGGAAGATGCCACGGCGCTTCGCCGGAGGTGTGTACCGGGTGGTCTGCCCGACCGGGGCTTCTCGGTCGGTGGCGGCCGGCGATGACCGGGCGTTCGATGACGGCGTGACCCGACCAGGCTCCACTCGTCGCTTCCGAGGGGTTGGGCCCTTGTGCCTCCCTGACCCCCGGCCCTTCGACTTGCTCACCTCTTCACTCTACAACGACAAGTCGTAGTAGATACAGGCGGGAGGTCAGGCCGCGCGGAGGCCTGAGAGGACACCACCGAAACACCGGGCAGCCGATGGCGTCCTACCAGGTCCCGACCCTGTTCGAACCGTTCCACCGCCTGACCACCACCGGGCGACACACCCAGCCGGGCAGCCGCGGTATCGGCCTCGGCTTGTCGATCGTGCGCTCCGTCGCCCGCGCCCACGACGGTGATGCTCACGCCACACCGAACGACGGCGGAGGCCCAACCGTCCACGTTCAGTTACCTGCGATCGCGGAAGGCGTCACAACAGGCCGGGGCTGACGTCATCGACGCCGACCGCGACCTGGGCATGGACCGTGCGCGTGACGGCGACTAGGCGTTCGGTGGCGGCTCCGATTGGGGAGGTCGCCGGCGGCTAGGTCCCTGAGGCAGCGGCGTGGGTGAGGTCGCCCATGTCGCCGGTTTGGCCTTCGACGTCGCCGAATGGTTGCCAACCAGGTCGATCGGCCGCTCGGCTGGCGTCGGCGTGGTGGGTCGGGCTTGGTGTCGAGCCATCAGGGAACGTGACCCACGCCATCCACCGCTCCCTCGTTCCACCGGGCGTCTGTCCCAACGTTGCATCGTTTTCGACGGAACGCCGAGAACGTGGTCGTCGTGGTCAGCGCAAGGAGCGCAACAAGGCGTCGAACGCTGCAGCATCACCGGTGACCAGGAGGTCGTCAGGGACAACAGGGCTGCCCGCCGCGGCGTGGGTCAACACCGCCATCCAGGCTGTCAGCGGGCCGCGTGCTGTTGCCGTCGGCTCGCCGCTGTCGACCCGGCGGAGGGCACCCCGCTCCACCGTGAGCACGATCTCGTGCGCCTCGTCTACGACACAGAGGATCGTGGTGCCGTCGGCGACCAGGCCGCGGCGGCGGTCGAACATGTGCTGGAGGCCGCGGATGGCGTTGTCGACCCCGGCGACGCCCACCGCGAAGTCGATGTAGCGGACGTCCTTGGCCGGGTTGCGGGCGGCGACGGTTTCGGCGTGGGTGCCGCTCTGCACGTAGACCGGTTCGACCTGGTCCTTCAGCGGCCGGACGTAGGTGTCGACGTAGGCCTTGCGGTTCTGGAGGTAGGGACCGATGACGTCGTCGCCGGCGGGGCACACCGCCATGCAGTAGGCCGACTTGTAGTGGGGGCCGCTGCTGAGCGACTGCCACATCGAGATCGTCTCGTCCTCCCGGAACTTGGTGCGGTAGTCGGCGCTCGACCCGGCGGCGGCCAGGCTGTCGGCCCAGTTGCTGAAGCCGAACATGAACTCCCGGTAGTTGTGGTTCATGCAGGCGAAGAAGTCGAACGGCTCCTTGCGGGAGATGGCGCCGACCGGGCACACCGCCACGCACAGGTTGCAGTCGGCGCAGGGGTTGTAGTCGAGCGGGGTGTCGTAGGCATCGACCTCGGTGTCGATGACCAGGGTGTCGAGCAGGACGAAGTTGCCGAAGCGGGGGTGGATGACGTTGCGGTTGATGCCCATGTGGCCCAGCCCGGCCTCGACGGCGACGACCTTGTGTGCGATCTCCCAGATCGGCTCGGTGGCGATGCGGCCCACCTCCATGGGGAAGCCGACGGTCGTGACCACGGCTTTCACGCCTCGGGTCGCGAGGGCGCGTGCGATGTCGCCGGTCGTGTCGCGCAGGCGTTCGCCGTCGTGGTGGAAGCCCGCGTTGGCGACCGACCGGGGCGGCGACGCGATGGTGTCCCGGTGCAGCGCGCCGACCAGGGCGATCAGGGTCCGGGCCCCGGGCAGGAGGCGCTGGGCGGCGGCATGCTGTGGGGGGCCGAGGGCGGGCCGGTCGGCCTCGACGAACCCGACGTCGTCGGCCCCGTGGGCCAGGCAGAGGTCCCGGAGCTCGGCGCTCGACAGACGCTCGGGCGGTGGCGGCTGGGTGTCGGCGACGTGGCGCTCGTGGGATCGCCGCGCGGCTTCGGCGGCGGGGTCGCCCCGGAAGATCATGCTCATACATTTACTATCTATAAGATAGTAGTTGTAAGCAAGTAGTCTCTCCATGTGACCGCGACCACGCGCAACGTCCGGACATACGACCACTTCTGCTTCCTGGCCCGTGCCCTGGAGCGGGTGGGGGATCGGTGGAGCCTGCTGGTGGTGCGGGACCTGCTCACCGGGCCCAAGCGGTTCACCGACCTGATGGACCGGCTGGGCGGCATCACCCCCAAGACGCTGACCCAGCGGCTGCGGGAGCTGGGCGACGTGGCCGTCGTGGCCGCAGACCGGGTCCCCGGGCGCCGCGAGGTCTGGTACCGGCTGACGTCTACCGGCGCCGAGCTGGGCCCGGTGATCGAGCAGCTGGCCGGGTGGGGCTGGCGTCACGCCTGGTCGGCGCCCGACGACGGCCAGCCGCTGCACCCCGAGCACCTGCTGCTGTCGCTGGTGGTGCTCCTCAACGAGGCGCCGGACCGCCGGCGCACCCGGTGGCACCTCCACTTCACCGACGACGGCGACTACACCCTGTCCAACGACGGCACCCGCTGGTCGCTCCGGTCCGTCCCGCCCCCGTCCGACCACCCCGCCGACCTCACCGTCGTCACCAGCACCGCCGCCTGGCTCTCCTTCCTCCTCGACCCCACCCTCGCCCGCGCCGAAGAGCTGGCCGTCCAGATCTCCGGCCCACCCCCCGCCCGCCGCCACCTCACCCACCTGCTCCGGGTGTTCCCCACCTCCATCCCCAGCCCGATCTAGTGACCTGTTGCCCAACGCCGATCAGTCCGAGAGAAGCGCTCAGATGTCGGTGGTCCGTCCGCTGAAGGAGTAGCCGACGAGACGTTCCGTGGGTTGGCCTAGGTCCCCGCAGTGTCGGTGGCGGGGGCAGGTGTCCCTGTGGCGCGCCGGTGCTGGGCCTGGCCCCTTGCCGAGGATTAATGACTGTGATTAAGTCGTTGGTGGGGCGACGAGTGTGCGCCCCGGGATCGGGGGGATCCAGAGATGAGAGCGAGACCGAACCGGTTTGTCGCGCCCGTGCAGCGGTTGCTGGCCTGTGCGCTGCTCGCGGCCGCGCTGGTCGTCGGGCAGGACAGCACCGCCGGCGCCGAGACCGAGTACCGCAAGGGCCCGGACCCCACAGAGGCGAGCGTCACCGCGCCGCTCGGACCGTTCGCCACGGCGTCGGTGACCGTGCCCGAGAGCGTTGCGGGCTTCGGCGGTGGCGTGATCCACTACCCGACCGACACCAGCCAGGGCACCTTCGGGGCTGTGGCGGTGGCGCCGGGGTTCCTGGGCAGCAGCGCCAACTACGCGTGGATGGGCCCACGGCTGGCCTCGCAGGGGTTCGTGGTGTTCCTCATCAACACCGACTCGCGCCTCGACCAGCCGCCGAGCCGCGGCGCCCAGTTGCTCGCCGCGCTCGACTACCTCGTGACCAGCAGCTCGGTGCGCAGCCGGATCGACGCCAGCCGCCTCGCGGTGGCGGGCCACTCGATGGGCGGTGGCGGCACGCTGGAGGCCGCGAAGGCCCGGCCCAGCCTGCAGGCGGCGATCCCGTTGCAGCCGTGGCACACCGACAAGACGTGGCCCGAGGTGACGGTCCCGACCTTGATCATCGGCGCCGAGGCCGACACCACCGCTCCGGTGGCCAACCACAGCGAGCCCTTCTACGGGAGCATCCCGGCGACCACCGAGAAGGCCTACCTCGAGCTCAACAACGCCGAGCACCGGGTCGGCACCACCGGGGACACGACCCAGGCCAAGTTCATGATCGTCTGGCTCAAGCGCTACGTCGACAACGACGCCCGCTACGAGCAGTTCATCTGCCCGCCGCCGGCACCGACCCCCGCCATCGAGGAGTACCGGGACACCTGCCCCGGCTGAGACCCCCATTAGGGTGACCCCGTGCCTGGGCAGCGAACACGGGACGCGCTCCTCGAGCACGGCGCGCTGCTCCTCGCCCGGCACGGGGTCGCTCGGCTCACTGCCCGCCAGCTGCACGAGGCCGTCGGCGCTCGCAACGAGTCGGCCTTGCACTACCACTTCGGAAGCATCGACGGCCTGGTCGCCGCGATCATCCGGCTGCATGTAGAGGAGGTGGAGGCGCGACGGGTGCCGGTCGTCGACGCCATCCGGGGGCAGGGGCAGACCGGTGACTTGCGGGCGCTGGTCCGGGCGCTCGCCGTGCCGATGTCGGAGGATCTGGCGACGCCCGTCGGGCGGGCTCACCTTCGCGTCATCGCCCAGCTGAGCCACCCGGCGCTCGCCTACGAGATGCCTTTCCAGGCCGGCGACGCACCGGCAGGCACGGCGGTCGTCAAGTGGTTGTGGCTTGCTTTGCACGGACTGCCCGAGGTCATCCGTGTCGAGCGGATGGCCCTGTTGCGCGCCCAGCTCATCAGCGGCTTCGGGCTTCGGTCGCAGCTCATCGACGACGATCCGGACGTCCACGGCCGGCCGGAGGCCACCGAGCTCTTCGTCGAGAACCTGGTCGACGTGATCGTGGCCGGCCTGCGGGCTGAGCCGTCGCCGGAGGCCTTGGAGGCGGCGGTCACGCGGCCTCGGACGCGTACAGCTCGCCGGTGATGCTGGGCGCGGAGACGGTCCCGTCGGCCCGACGATGGTGCCGACGGTGAACACCGGGGTGCCCCGGCAACCGCCTGCTGTCGAGCACTGCACGGCTGCCGGCGGGAAGGACGACCAGGTCGTTGCGGCGCTGGCCGGCGTCGATGGAGGCGTAGGCGGTTCCCCGCCCGGGCGCGGAGCCCGCGGCTGACGAGATCGTCGTGGCGCCACACCTCCCGCCGGCGTCGCCAGAGGTCGACAAAGAACGTGAGGAGCACCCGCTCAGTGCGACTGTCGCGGTCGAGCGGCGGCGACGACCCGACGGCGAAGCGATCGACCTCGTCGGAGCACCAGATGGTCTTGCGGGGGCGGGCGTCGGGTGTGTGCGTGTGGCACCTGTCGCCGTCGGTGGTCACGTAGATCCGGCCCCCACTGCCACGGTTGCCCGTCGGGTCCTAGCTGTCAGGCCCGATCTAATGAAGTACATTAGAACTCGTGAGAGGCAAGTCACCCGGCGCAGCGCTCGTGGCTGTTTTCGTGCTCGTGGCCACCGCGTGCTCCTCCGGTCGGGGCGACGGCGCAAGTGCCGCGTCGACGACCACGCCGACCGTCGAGCACACCTACCCGGGCAAGGAGTGGGTGACCGTCGCCCCGGAGGCCGCCGGCTTCGACCCAGCGGGGCTCGACCGGTTGGCAGCGCAGGCCGAGGCCGCCGGCAGCTCCTGCCTGGTGATCACCCGCGACGGCCAGCTGGTCGCCGAGCGCTACTGGAGCGGCACGACCGCCGACACACCGCGAGAGGCGTTCTCGGTGACGAAATCGGTCACCAGCATCCTGGTCGGCATCGCCCAGGACCAGGGCGCACTCAGCGTCGACGAGCCCGCGGCCGACCACATCCCCCCATGGCAGGGCACCGACGCCTCGGCCGTCACCATCGAGGACCTGCTCAGCAACGATTCCGGTCGCCACTGGGACTTCGGCACGGACTACGGCGGCATGGCGATCAACGCCGCGGACAAGACGGCGTTCGCGATCGGGCTCGCCCAGGACCACGCCCCCGGCGAGGTGTGGGCCTACAACAACTCGGCCATCCAGACGCTGTCCGCCGTGCTCGAGTCGGCCACTGGCGAGAACCCGGTCGACTTCGCCCGCGCACAGCTCTTCGAACCGCTCGGCATGCGCCACTCGGAGCTGACCACTGATACCGCCGGCAACGCGCTCACCTACGCAGGCCTCAAGACCACCTGCGCCGACCTGGCCCGCTTCGGCTACCTCGCGCTGCGCGACGGCGCCTGGGACGGCGAGCAGGTGGTGCCCGCCGACTACGTCAAGCAGGCCACCGGTAAGTCCTCCACCCCGCTGAACGCCGCCTACGGGTGGCTCTGGTGGCTCAATCACCGCGGGCCGATCGGGTCGCCCCGGCTGGCGACCACCGGAGCCGCCGACGCCCCGATCGCGGACGGTCAGCTCGTGCCCGAGGCACCCGCGGACACGTTCTGGGCGTTGGGCTTCAACAACCAGATCGTGGCAGTCATCCCCTCCGAAGACATCGTGGCTGTGCGGATGGGCCCGGCACCGCCCCGCGAGGCGCCATTCACCCAAGCTGAGCTGACCACCGGCGTGCTGGACGCGCTGTCAGCGCCATGAGCCCTCTCGCCGACGCGTACGTCTGGGGGTATCCGCTCGTAGCCATGCACCGGACCCGTGCTGCACACCGTGGCGGGTCGGGCCTGGTCGCCCGCAGCCGGCTGGCGACCGCTGCCGACCGGGCCGTGGTAGCGCCCAACAACGACACCCTCTATGCATCGGGATGGTTCGACCTGAACGACGGTGACCTCACCCTCTCGGTCGGGCCGATCGAGCGCTACTGGTCGGTGATGCTGCTCGACGCCTACACCAACGTCGCCTACGTGTGCCGGCGCATCCACGGCACCGAAGACGCCACCGTCCGGTTGACCTACGACCCGTCGGTGCCCCCGGTGACCGACGCCGCCGCGGACGTCCTGACCCTGGGCACGCCCACCGTGTGGGTGCTCGCCCGGGTGGTGGTCGCCGGGCCGCACGACCTGGCTACCGCCCGGGCCGCTCTCGGCCGGATCTCCGTGCACCCGGCTGGTGGACGGATCGCCGCCCGTCCACCGGTCGGGCACGGGTTCTTCGGCGAGCTGCACGCAGCGCTCGCCGTCGACCCACCGGCCCCATGGCATCCGGCTCCGCCCACCGGGCTGGCCGAGATGCTGAGCGGGCCCACCGGTGCCGCCGGCGTCGCCGACGAGGTGGCGGCCGAGGCGATCAGTCACGGGCGTCGGCGCATCGCCGCGAGCACGGGCCCCGACCGGGCCCGCAACGGCTGGGGCACCCGGCTGCGGGGCGCCGACTTCGGTGGCGACGTCGCCTACCGAGCGGCGTTCGCCCGCACGAGCCTCGCCGGGCACCTGCCCGCCGAGAACCGCTCCTACAACCGGCGCTTCGACGGGTCGACCCGGGCCAGCCTGCGGTTCGAATCGGAGCCGCCGATCGACGGCTTCTGGTCGCTCTGCGTGTACGGGCCCGATCTGTTCCTCGTCGACAACGAGATCGACCGCCACAGCATCGGCGACCGCACGCCGGGCCTACGCCGCGACGCCGACGGGTCGATCACGATCACCCTCGGGCACCAGCGTCCCGACGAGACCGCCAACTGGCTGCCCACCCCCGACGGCCCCTGCGTACTGGCCCTCCGCGCCTACGAGGGCCAACCCGAGGTGGTCGCCGCCGACTGGTTCCCACCCGACCTGGAGCCGATGCCATGACCACGCCGATCCGACGATGCACGGCAGCGCTGCTCGCGCTCATGCTGCTGGTGTCGTGCTCCGGCGCCGACGACGCCGATCACGACAAGGGAGCCGACGTGCCCGAGAAGACCGACGCAGACGTCGTCGCCGACGCCTACGTGGCGGGCTACCCGCTCGTGGTGTCGGTGCGCACCATGCAGCGTCTCGGTGGCCTGCTCGGCGTGAACACGCTGTTCTGGCAGCAGGAGCTGTCCGGGCCCCAGAACAGGCTCATCGTCGCCCCCAACCGCGACACCCTCTACTCGGTCGCCATCCTCGATCTGCGCAGTGGGCCGGTGGCGCTCACGCTGCCCGCGGTCACCGACCGCTACTACACGTACCAGCTCCTCGATGCATGGATGGAGTCCTTCGCCTACATCGGCACCCGGGCCACCGGTGGGCGGGCCGGGACGTGGGTGATCACGCCGCCAGGATGGTCGGGCGAGCTGCCCGAGGGTGCGGAGCGGGTCGAGTCACCCACGCCCCAGGTGTTCCTGCTGGGCAGGTTCCTCGTCGACGACGACGCCGACGTCGCCAACGTCACGGCCATCAGCCGGCAGTCGAGCCTGCGGCCGTTGAGCGCGCTGACCGGTGATCCGGCCCCGGCTCCACCACCGCCGCTCGGTCAGCCCGCCGGCACCGCCCAGGCGATTCCGACCGACGCCACGTTCTTCGACGAGCTGGCCGACGACCTGGCCGTCAACCCGCCAACGACGCCCGCCCAGCGCAAGCTCTTCGACCGCTGGGCGGCGCTCGACGCCACCCGGTCGGTGCTTGACAGAGGCGCCGAGCGGGGCGACGCCCGGATCGACGACGCGGCCACCACCGTCGGCCCCACCCGGGCCATCAACGGCTGGTCGGCCAACCTCGACATCGGCACCTACGGCGACGACCTTCTGACCCGGGCCATGGTCGCCCGGATCGGCTGGGGCGCCAACATCGCCGAGGAGGCCGTCTACCCGATGACCCGAGTCGACGCCGCCGGAGCGCCGCTCGACGGCAGCGGCGGCACCCGCTACCGGATCACCTTCCCCGCCGGGCAGCTGCCGCCGGTCGAGGCGTTCTGGTCGTTGTCCGTATACGGGCACGACATGTTCTTCGCCGAGCACCCCGCCGGGCGCTACACGATCGGCGACCGGACCCCCGGGCTGGTGCAGGCCGCTGACGGCTCACTGACGGTCGTCCTCTCCCATGACGACCCCCGCGAACCCACCGCCAACTGGCTCCCCGTGCCCGACGGCCCGTTCGTCCTGATGCTCCGCCTCTACCTCCCCGGCAAGGCCGTCCTCGACGGCGACTACGACTACCCACCCGTGGAGCACCAGGGCGAAGCCTGAACGACTCCCTGGCGCTGGTCGCCGGCATCACCTACTCCGACGGCAGTCCTGCGATCCTTCGCCGGCGCCTGGCACAGAATTCCTCAGGTCCGGCGTGGCTTCCCTCTCCTAGGTCGGTAGGCCGGGGGACTCTAGCGAGTCTCTTGACCTGGTTGCGGGTCAAGGGTCGGTCATGGTTGCCATATCGGAGGGCATGGGCGGCAGGACGGCGTCGGCTACCCGTGGTGACAATGCGACGGACATGGCGAGCACGATGAACGTGGCGCCGGCGAGGCGCCCGATCGCTTCGCCTTGACGGAGCAGCTTCTCGCTGAGGACGATCGCCGCGAGGCCGAGCATCGCCCACACGTTCATGACGCCGAGGGCGACGAACAGGGCCATGAGTGCCCAGCAACAGCCGAGGCAGAAGCCGGCGTGGTGCAGCGCGACC
>Ga0075421_100004912_pt1 | contig 16124 bp, 17 predicted proteins | sample SoiMetdeltSBSDD5_FD_75292 | JGI IMG/M metagenome (GOLD analysis project Ga0075421, IMG submission 75292) | Bulk soil microbial communities from a Populus tree surrounding site in Tennessee, USA - Soil MetaG P. deltoides SBSDD5 | ecosystem: Environmental > Terrestrial > Soil > Tree plantation...
CTGAATGGTGCGAGCTCGATGCATCAATTGACGACACAGAGCGGATCATCATAGGCATCGCGACGGGCACTTGTTCTCGCGAAGACCTTCTTCGCTGGGTGCGAGAGCAGCTCATGGCCGTTTACTGCACGCTCCGCGCGCATCGCACAGAAGTTCTACGTCGGTTCGGCCAGGACTCTGATTTCGCGGTCGGTGCGACAGACTAAAAGCTTACTGGAGGCGCCATGAAGTTTGGAGTACCGACGCCGATCCTGCGCATCTTCGATGAAGCGAAGGCACGGGAGTTCTACGTGGATTTTCTCGGCTTCAACATCGACTGGGAGCACCGCTTCGAGCCGGGCCTGCCGATCTACATGCAGGTGTCAAAGGACGACTGCAAACTGCACCTGTCGGAGCATTACGGCGACTGCACGCCCGGAGCCGCACTCAGGATCCCGGTGGACGAGCTCGAAGCATTCCAGAAGGAGCTCCTCGCGAAGCAATACAAACATGCGAGGCCGGGAATCGAAGACATGCCGTGGGGCACCAAAGACATGTCGGTGCGCGATCCGTTCGGCAATCGGCTGACATTTACCAATCGCGCCGGATGATATCGGGGTCCGAATGACATCACGCCCTCGCATCGCAATCCTCGGCATTCATCTCGAGAGCAACGCTTTCGCGCCCGTGACGACGGAAGCCGACTTCCGCGCATCGTGCTACTACGAAGGCGAGGCGATGCTCGCCGAAGCCGCGAAGCCGGCGCCGGCGATGCCTGCGGAGATTCCGGGATTCGTCGAAGCAATGAATGCCACCGGTCCGTGGGAGCCGGTGCCGATCATCATCACCGCGACTGAACCGGGCGGCGCGGCGGATCACGCTTTCGTTGCGAAAACATTACAGCGTATGCGCGCGCTTCTGCGTGAGAGCGGACCGTTCGATGCCATCTATGTCAGCAACCACGGCGCGATGATTTCCACCAGCGACAGCGATCCCGATGGCGAACTTTATGCGATTGCGCGCGAGGCCGTGGGCGCCGATAAACCGGTGGTCGCGACAGTGGACCTGCACGCGAACATCTCGCAGCGCATGTTCGAGCAGGCGGACGTGATCATCAGCTACCGCACGAACCCGCACGTCGATCGGCGCGAGCGTGGAGCGGAAGCCGCGCCCGTCCTCCGCCGTCTCCTCGCGGGCGAGCGCTTCGGAAAGACGTTTATCCGCATGCCCATCGTCGCCCCTACGGTGACACTGCTCACCGCGCGTGGCGCGTATGCCGAAATGATTACCGAAGGCCAGCGGCACATCGCACCGGATCTGCCCATCGTCTCGCTCCTCGGCGGATTTGTCTTCGCCGACGCGCCCGAGTGCGGCATCTCGATCCTGATGTATGGCTCGGCGGAGAAACGCAAGAAGCTTGCGCTCGACCTTGCGCAGTTCGCGTGGCGCGAGCGCGACCGCTTCACGGTCAAGCTCACGTCGCTCGACGATGCGATCGGGCGCGTGGTCCACGCGGGCCGGTGTAGTCGCAGCGCGGTGGTGTGCCTTGCGGACGTCGCCGACAATCCCGGTGGCGGCGGACGTGGCAACACGACCGACATACTGGATGGACTCCTCAAAGCGAAAGCCGAGAGGACGCTGCTTGGCAACTTCGTCGATCCGGCCGCGGCGAAACACTGTCACACGGCGGGCATCGGCGCAAAGCTCCGCCTGACGCTCAATCAAGGCCGCGCGGACGAGCATGCGCGCGAAATTCCTGTCGAGCTCGAAGTGCTCGGGCTGTCCGATGGTATCGTGCCGGGCCGCCGCGGAGTCTATGCCGGCCGTACTGCCCTGATGGGCCCGACTGCAGCCGTGCGCATAGGGGGCGTCACGATGGTCGTGTGCTCACGGCGGATCCAGTGCGCGGACCCCGCGTTCTTCGAGCATCTGGGGATCGATATCGGCTCGTTCGCCTCACTCACCGTGAAGTCGCGCGGCCACTTCCGCGCGGGCTTCGACGAGTGGTATCCCGACAGCTCGATCGTTGAAGTCGACGCAGCAGGCCTTACTTCGCCACTGCTCGAGCGCTTCCCGTGGAGAGCGTTGCCACGCCCGGTATGGCCGCTCGATCGCGAAACTGAATGGACCCCGCCGCGGGTCTAGAACTGCACTGAATCACTTGGAGAATCCCGATGGACTACCTGCTCTTCTACGATGTGGCCTCGGACTACCTCGAGCGCCGCGGTGCATTTCGTGCCGAGCACCTGGCGCTCGCGTGGGACGCTCAATCGAAGGGGCACCTCGTTCTCGCGGGGGCGCTCGCCAATCCGGCCGACGGCGCGGTTTTTCACTTCAGAGGTGATTCACCTGCCGCAGCGGAGGAATTCGCCAGAGCCGATCCGTACGTCCGCAACGGTCTGGTTACACGATGGCGAGTCCGCGAGTGGACAACGGTTGTCGGCGACGCTGCCGCGACACCGATGCGCCCGAATACACATCGATCATGAACTTGCGGACCGCATGGGAACCGCCGCACTGATTCGGAACTATCGCGTTCGCGCCGGCAAGTCCCGCCAGGAGGCGGCAGAACACCTGGGTTTGAACGAAGCGTGGTACCACGATCTGGAGCAGCACGATGACGAGCTCACGTCCACGCTCACACTGTTCCAGGCGATCGAGCTCGCATCGTTCCTGGGTGTGCGGCTGCGTGACCTTCTGGCGGACGGACGGTCGCCTGCCGAGCTGATCGATCTCGCACAATTGCCGTCGAGGATCACCGAGCACCTAGCTCGAACGGGTATGTCGGTGGAGCAGTTCGAGGAAGAAGTGGGCTGGGAGCTCCACGAGTTCATGCAGTCGCCGCTGAGGGTCGCCGCCGAGTCCCCAATGATGTTTCTGCAGGCGCTCGCGGGATGTCTCGGTCTCGACTGGCTTTCCATAGTTCCGGACGAGCATGCGGGCTGACCCGTTCGATGGCACCGGCCTAGGCGACCGCGAGCAAGTCTCCCATTCGCGATTCCAGCGCCAGTAACGCGTGCTTTCTCTCCAGGCCGCCCGCATAACCTGTGAGCGCGCCGTTCGAGGCGACAATGCGGTGGCAGGGAATGATGATGGTCAGCGGATTGCGGCCGGTCGCCGCACCGGCCGCGCGCGCTTTGCCCGGATAGCCGGCCGACTGCGCGAGCTCTCCGTAGCTGATCGTTTCGCCGAAACCGACGCGCGCGATCGCTTGCCAGATGCTTCGCTGGAACGGTGTCCCCTCCGGCGCCAGCGCGAGCTCGAAACGCTGGCGCTTGCCCGCGAAGTATTCGGTCAATTCTCGCCGCGCTTGCGCGATGACCGACTGCTGCTCATCGCGGCGCCATGTCGGATCGATAGACGGGTAGTATTTCTGTCCCTCGAAATAAACGCCGGACAATCCCTCGTCACGTGCCACAAGCAGCATCTGTCCGCAGGGGCTCTCGTAAAAACCGTAGCGTTTCATGTCCGTTCCTTTGTCAGCGATTGCCACAGATGCATCACGGCGTATGCACGCCAGGGCCGCCATGCCTCACTTGCAGCCAGCACCCGGCGCGCATCTTTCTCGCCGAGCGCTTTCATCACACCCAGATCCGTATGCGGAAACGCATCGGGCCACGCCAGCGCGCGCATCGCAATATATTGGGCAGTCCATTCGCCTACACCCGGCAGCGCGCGCAGCTTCTCCAGCCCTGCGTCGACATCGGCATGCGGCGCGAGCACGAGGCTGCCGTCGGCAACGGCCTGCGCCAGCGCGACGACACTGCGCGCCCGGGCCAGGGGTATGCCGATCTGCGCGACACGCGCGGCGGTGAGATCGGCGACTAGCTCTGCGTCGGGAAACACGGTTGTCAACACAGGGAACGGCGTCTCGATCGGCTCGCCGAAACTCGCGGCGAAACGCGCCGCCAACGTACGCGCGGCCGCAACGCTAACCTGCTGGCCGAGAATCGCACGGACACCCAATTCGAAACCGTCGAAAGCCCCGGGCACGCGTAAACCTGGATGCCGCTTTGCCAACGCGCCCAACGCGCCGTCGACCTCGGCGGGATTACAGGCGAGATCCATCAGCGCTTTGACACGCGAGAGAAGCGGCGGCAACGCCTTCGCAAGCGAAGCCGAAATGCTCACTCGCAGGGTCGGTTTCTTCTTCGACATTTCGATTGCCAGCCAGCCGAGGTGGCGCGTTCCGTCGTGATTGATCGCCACGCATCGCCGGTAACGTCCGCCTTCCAGCGACTCCACGCCGGGTATCGCGCGCGCATCCAGGAAGCCGCACAGCCCCGACCAATCGAATGGCGGACGAAAACTCAATTCAAAATACAATGTATCGTCGGCCGCAACGCGCTGGCGCATCTCGCCGCGCAATCGATTCGGCTGGAAACGGTAGCGCTGCCTGAACAGGGCATTGAAGCGCCGGACGCTGCCGAAACCACTGGCGAACGCCACCTCCGCAATCGGTAGTGGCGTATCGGTCAACAGCCGCTTGGCAAGCAGCAAACGCTGCGTCTGATCGAATTCCACCGGCGCGACGCCGAATTCCGCGCGAAAGGCACGCCGCAGATGCCGGTCCGTGACACCGAGGCGCGCGGCGATCGCATCGAGCCCCGTCTTGTCCAGTGTCCGGTCTTCCATCATGCTCGCCGCCGCTTGCGCCAGACGCGTCGTCGCATCCACGCTCGCATTGCCCGGCGCAAGCTCCGGACGGCATCGCAGGCATGGCCGGTAGCCGGCCGATTCCGCCGCCGCGGCACTGGGGTAGAAACGGCAGTTCTCGCGTTTCGGCGGCCTGACCGTGCAGATGGGCCGGCAGTAAATGCGCGTCGAAGATACGGCGACGAAAAAGCGGCCGTCGAAGCGCGCATCGCGCGCCCGCAGCGCGCGGTAACATGTATGCGGATCGAGTGTCACGCGAGCAGTATGAGCTCGCGCGGCAGAGTTGTCTGGCCGTTTTCGGACATCGAAGCAGAGACCGGCTGCCGGCCTCTGCAACCGGAACTTTGGACGCGGGACATGATGCGCAGAACGATCGTACGGGCGCTCATCTTCGCAGGCGCCGTAACCGCAGTGTCTTTGGCAGTGGACCTCCTTTTCTCCGTCTTCTATCAAGGAGGGCCGCCTCAAGGCCGGACGCGGGAATTCGTCGTGCACCGGAGCGCGCTCCACGGTGCAACCCTCGTCCTCACGGCAGTGGGAGGCCTGGTGGGCTTCGCGTTCGCTCGTTCGTATACGGTCGCGAACGGGCAAGTCGCAGCGCTGGGCGCATGTGTCGGGCTTGTTACGTTAGCCGCGCTGCTCGTGGCATTCCATTACGGCGGCTTTCGGGCTATGGCGGTCTGGCTGTTCCTCTCTTCCATCGCCGTCTCATATGCGGGTACGAAGCTGCTCGGCACGAGAGCCGTGCAGGTGTAGTCAGAACCTGAAGCCCGTGCGATGGCGCCGAAACGCTGCGATCGTCACGGCGAGCAGCAGCGCAGCTGAAATCGCCAGGAATGTCGCGCTGATCGGGCGCGTGACGAAGATGGCCAGGTCGCCGCCCGAGAGCAGCATCGAACGCCGGAAGTTTTCTTCCAGCATCGGACCGAGAATGAAGCCGAGCAGCAGCGGCGCCGGCTCGCACTTCAACTTCCGAAGAAAATATCCGATCACGCCGAAGACGCCCATGATGAGCACGTCCGCGATGTTGTTCTTGAGGCTGTAAGAGCCGATGCAGCAGAACACGATGATCGCGGGAAAGAGGATGCGATACGGAATCGTGAGCAGACGCACCCACAGCCAGATGAGCGGCAGATTGAGGAACACCAGCACGGCATTGCCGAGCCACATGCTCGCGACGAGCCCCCAGAAAAGCTCCGGTTGCTTCGCAATGATCTGTGGGCCGGGCGCGATGCCATGGATCATCAGCGCACCGACCATCATCGCCATGATCGCGTTCGGCGGAATACCGAGCGAGAGCATCGGGATGAACCCGGCCTGCGCAGCGGCGTTGTTGGCGGCCTCCGGCGCGGCAACGCCCTCGACGGCGCCGTGCCCGAAACGCGAAGGCTCGCGCGAAAGCTTTTTTTCGAGACTGTAAGCGCCGTAGGCCGGGATGTCGGTCGTGCTGCCTGGCAGGATACCGAGACCGATGCCGAGCGCCGTTCCGCGGAGCGCTGCTGGAGTGGCGCGCCGAAAATCCTCTGATGTGGGCCAGAGCCGGTCGCGCGGCCGCATCACGCGGCCCTGTCCCTGCGTCGCTTCGAGATTGAGCGCGATCTCCGCAAGACCGAAGAGTCCCATCGCGACCGGCACGAAACCGATTCCGTCGAAGAGCGCATTCACGCCGAGCGTGTAGCGCTGCATGCCCGTCGTGACATCGGTGCCCACGAGGCCCAGGAATACGCCGAGGACGATCATCGCTAGCGCCTTCACGAGGCTGCCCTGTGCGAGCACGACGGCCGCCACGAGCCCGAGCACCATTACCGCGACGTAATCCGGCGACTGAAAGAGGAGCGCCAGCGTCGCGATAGGGGGTCCCGCGGCCGCGATCACCAGCGTGGTCACCGTGCCCGCAAAAAGGGATGCCAGTGCGGCGACAGCCAGCGCCGCGCCGGCACGCCCGCTGCGCGCCATGGCGTGTCCATCGAGCGTCGTCACGACGGATGACGATTCACCCGGCAGATTGACGAGGATCGCCGTCGTCGATCCCGCGTACTGCGATCCGTAGAAGACGCCGGCGAGCATGATGAGCGCGCCGACGGGCGTGAGATAGAACGTGATCGGCATCAGCATCGCGATCGTCGCCGATGGCCCGACGCCCGGCAGCACGCCGATCACCGTGCCGAGCAGACACCCCAGCAGACATAACGCGAGGTTGCTCGGCGTGAATGCAACCGAAAAACCGAGCGCGATATTCGAGAGCAGCGCCGACGAGAGCGCTTCCATCAGCGGGGAATCAAATGCAGCGGCAGCCCCAATGCCCAGACGAACACGACGGCGACGAGCGCACTCAGCACGCAGACAAGAACGAAGAGAGCTCGCGCGGAGAGCGGCTGACCTGCGAAATTCGCAGCAACGACGCTCGCAGCGGTTGCCGCAAGCAAGCCCAGCGGCTCGAGTGCGAGCGCAAATACAACGACGGCGGTTGTGACGAATGCGAGCGGTCGCCACCGCACGGGCACCTCCTCGCCCCTGGCGGGAGAGGATGGAGGCGTCGCGGTCCCAGACGATAAACTCAGCACTACGAGCAGCGTGCCGAACGAGAGCAGCGCGACAGCCATCGCGCGCGGTACGTAGCCTTCGCCCATCTCCGCGGCCGTCCCGACGGTGAGATCCGCGCCGAGCGCGAGCGCGCTTATGCCCAGCGCGACTAAAACAACCCCGGCCCGGAGGTCGGTATCGTCGAGCCGAAGCTTCACTTCTTCTGGCGCGTCTTCACCAGGCCTGCTTCCATGAACACCGGGTACATGGCGCGATCGTCTTCCTCCCAGCGCTTCTTCGCGTCGGCCGCGCCCATGGGCGTCACGAGGAAACCGGCCGCGCGCGCCTTCTCCTGGAATTCCTTGTCCGAGAGCGTCTCCATAAACTTCGCCTCCAGCACCTTCAGCCGCTCGGGCGGAAGCCCTTTCGGCGCCGCGATCACACGCCACAGGCCCGAGATGATCGGGAACCCCTGCTCCCGGAACGTCGGCACGTCCGGCGCTTTGAAGTGGCGCTTGTCGGACGCAACGCCGAGGATGCGAAGCTTCCCGCCGGCGTGATGCTCGACGACGTCCGGCAATGCGACGGAAGCCATATCGATCTCGCCCGAGAGCAGCGCCTGTACGGTGGGCGCAAAACCCGCGTAAGGCACCTTCGTAAGACGGATGCCGAGCCCTCGCTCGAACATCGCTGCGGCGACGTGGGAGGAACCACCGGGCTGATCGTTGCCGTTCTTCAGCTTGCCGGGATTCGCTTTCGCGTAAGCCACGAGATCGGCCACGTTCTTGAATCCGAGCCTGGGGTTGATCGTGATCGCGGAAGGATCATCGCCGAAGAATACGATGGGCTGCATCTCGTCGAGCGCATTCGCGTTCGGGTTGTTGTACTGGGCGAAGACCGCGCCGGTCGCGATCATCGCGAGCGTGTAGCCGTCCGGCTTCGCGGACATGGCTTCCTTGATGCCGACCGTGCCGCCCGCGCCGGGCTTGTTCACCACGACGACGGGAACACCCATGCGCTTCGTGACTGCGTCGGCCGTCAGCCGCATTGCCGTGTCGCTGCCGCCGCCCGCAGGCCACGGCACGACGAGCGTGATCGGCTGCGACGGAAAAGCCTGTGCATGCGCCGCGCCCGGCGCGATCGCAGCGATGAGCACGGCGCAGGCGGCGGCAAGGAGCACACGATGAAGTGGGATCTGCATGATGAAGCTCTCCTGAGGTACTGGGTTGGATGTACGACTATCCTGAGTGTAGCAGCCGGGTCCTCGTCAACCGCACAGCTCGCGAATGACGGAGAGCCCGAAACGCTGGTCCTCGATATTGCCGGCGAGCAGCAGCACGAGCTCATTCAGGCCGGCACGACGATACTCGAGCAGCTTGTCGCAGCACTGTTGCACCGTACCTGCCACGGCAAACGTGTCGACTGCTTCGTCCGGCACCAGTCGCGCCGCGCTCTCGTAATCGCGCCTTGCCATCGCTTCGATGATGGCGGGCTGATCGATCGCGATGCCCGAATGCGCGATGTTGTCGTCGATGTAGCGGTTTCGCAGCAGGAACGCGAGTTTCTTGCGGACTTCTTCGGTCGCGCGCCGTCCATCAGGTGATGCGGCAAACGAGATATAGCCGGCGACGTGCAGCGCATCGTAATCGCGTCCGGCTGCTTGCGCGCCCGAGGCCATGTGCTTCAGCGATTCGCGCACGAAGCCCGGTGACAATCCGGCAGAGAGCACCACGCCGTCGCAGATTTTCCCGGTGAGCGCGAGCATTTGGGGCTTCATCGCCGCAAGGTAGATCGGGATCGGTGCGGGCGGCGTGAACATCATGCGCGCGCCCCGCAATCGGAAACGGACGGCTTCCTGCTCGACCGGCTGCCCGGACCAGAGCGCGCGCAAGGCGACGATGAACTCGCGCGCGACCGCAACCGGTTTCTCGACCGACTCACCGGATTCCGCCAGGAATAGCGGATTGCCCGTGCCGAGGGCGAGCGCCACGCGCCCGGGCGCGGCTTCGGCGAGCGTTGCCATCTGCATCGCGGTGGGCATCGGGTGACGAAGGTACGGACTCACGGCCGTGGGCACGACCGCGACATCCGGAACGGCGCTCGCGAAACCGAGGCAGGACACGATCGGCTCGCGATAGCCAAGATGATCGGCCATCCACAGGCTCTTCGCGCCCGCCGCCGCGGCTTCTTTCGCGAAAGCGAGCGCGTCGGCGTACGGGGTGAAACCGTCGAAACTGACGCCTAACTTCACAATCGCGTCATTGTTCCGGAAGCGCGGCGCGCATCGGCTGGCCGAGCTCTTTCGCGAGCGCGCGCTGGTAGACGACATGCGCAAGCGCGACGTCCTGGCTTGCCATACCCTGCGTGACGATCAGCACACGCTGCCCGGGGCTCGTGCGGCCGGGATGTTTGCCGCCGACGACTTCGGCGACGGTCGCGTCGATCCAGCCCGGCGCTTCCGGTCCGAAAAGCTCCGTGAGTTCCTTGCGCAGCTGCTCGCGGCTGTCGACGACGAAGAGATCCGCTTTCTCGACGAGATCGCGCCCGGGCTCTGCGCTGTCGAGCGTGGCAACGACAGCGCCCGGCGCCACCCAGGATTCCTCGAGCACTGCGCGTGCACTGTTCGTGGCCGTCAGGATCAAATCGGCGCCCCGCACTGCGGCTTCGACGCTATCGGCGGGCGTCGCGTTTATACCGTAACGCCCCCTGGCCCGTTCCGCGAGCGCACGGCGTGTTTCCGGGCGTCGCGATGCAATCCGCACTTCGCGCAACCTGAAAAGGCGCGTGTAGTAGTCGAGCGCGGTCGTCGCGAGGCGTCCGGCACCGACAAGCGCGAGCGTTGCAGCGTCGGCGCGCGCGAGCCGCCGCGCGGCCATCACGATCGATGCGACGGTGCGCTGCGCGTACGTCCACGTCTCGTCGACGAACGCGAGCGGACGCGAGCTCTCCACGTCCACCAGCACGACAAAGCGTGTTGCGTCCTGCGAAGTTTCGTCCGTCGCGTTGTGAGCCACCAGTCTGAAGCCCGCGACGGAGAGCTCGTCCAGGATGCACGCCTTCAGGTGATAGTGATTTTCGAAGCGGTCGCGCATGTTCATGTTCGGCGGCGACGGCCAGCGCACGCGGCCCGCCGCATCCCACGCGATTACGCGCTCGATCCCGGCGAGCACATCGTCGGCAGTCAGCAGCTCACTGCATTGCTGCGCGGTGATGTAAAGCGGATTGCTGAGAATGACTGCACCTCTTCATTGTAAGTAGCGCCGCGAGGCGCATAGTCGGGCCGTCGCGCCCGCAGCGAAGCGGGGGAGCGGCGTAAGGTTTTAATCCGCTTTGATGCCGGCCTTGCGGATCACCGCGCCGTAAACCTCGCCTTCGTTCCTGAGCGTCGCCGCACACTGTTCCGGTGCGTCGCCGATGATCTCGATTCCCGCCTGCTCGAATCGCTGCTGCGTGTCGGGCGATTTCAGCACCGTCTGAGCCGCGCCGTGCAGCCTCGAGATCACTTCGCGCGGCGTTCCTGCGGGCGCGAACAGGGCGTAGCGCCCGACGACCGGCGGCATCTTCACGCCCGCTTCCATCACCGTAGGCAGATCCGGTGCAGCGCTCGAGCGCCTGGAACCGAGGCTCGCCAGCAGCCGCATCCTGCCGTTTTTCGCGTGCGGCATCGCAGGACTCAGGTCGCCGAACATCATATCGATCTCGCCTGCGACCACCGCGGCCATGGACGGCCCGGTACCTTTGTAGGGCACGTGGACGAAGTCGGCGCCGATCGCGCCGCGGAAAAGCTCCGCCGCGATGTGTGAAGTCGAACCGGGTCCGGACGTGCCGTAGGAGAGCGCGTTCTTCTTGGATTTCGCGATCTTCACGAGCTCGCCGACGTTTCGCGCCGGAACCGTCGGATTGATCGCGATCACGTACGCGGTCTGCGCGAGACACGTAACGGGCGCGAGATCCTTCGCCACGCTATAGCCGATCTTGGAATATAGATGCGGCGCCATGATGAGATTGCCCGAGCTTCCGAGGCCCAGCGTGTATCCATCGGGCGCCGCTTTCGCGACATTCTCCGCGCCGATGGTGCCGCCGGCACCACCGCGGTTATCGATGACGACCTGCTGTCCGAGGGTCTCACTCATCTTCGGCGCCACGAGACGCCCGACGATGTCGGCGGGGCCGCCCGGCGCGAAACCGATGACGACCCTGATCGGCTTCGTCGGATACGCAGCCTGGGCGAGCACGCCCGTGGCAGTGCCGAGCAATACCGTTGCGACAATGCAGGTGATCCCTCTGAGTACGCAGCGCTTCATATGTCTTCCCCCGATCGGTCCCGAGCGCGCACTTACCGCGGCTCCTCATAGAGCTCCACTTTGTTGCCGTCCGGATCGGCAACGTAGATGGTCTTGCCGTAGATGCCGTCGTGCAAGTCCTGGAAGAACTTCACACCCGCTTCTTTCAGCCGGCCCGCGAGCCGCTCGACCCCGCTCACGCGAAACGCCATGTGGTCGATCTGCACGGGCTTGCCGGGGCCGCCGGTCGTCAACGCGAGGCCCTGACGGAAAGGAACGAAGGGACGGCCATCGGCGAGCGGTTTGGCCTGGCGCTCGGTGAAGCCGAGGAGATTGGCATAGAACCGCTTCGACGCTTCGATGTCGGCGACCTGCAGGAGCATGTGCGCGAAGCCGTACACGCGCGGCTCGCGCGGCGGCGCGACACCGACTTTGGGCTCGGGCTCGTTGTCGATGCCGAGCTTGCCCATGCGGCCCCAGCTGTCCTTCGGGACGTCCTGAACGATCACGTGCAAGTGCTCGGACCCGCAATCGGCATGCTCGACCATGGCATCGGTGATCGCGGCGACGAGCCTGCGCTTCTGGTTCACCGTGCGCCCGGTCCACAACTGAACTGTTACGACTGGCATGTGTTTTTCTCCTTCAACTCCATATCGCTTCGATCCGCTGGCGTATGCCTTCCCACTGGCTCGCCCCGACAGTCTTCGGCGCACGCATGCCCATGCCGCGTGCCCACACGAACTTCAGGCCGAGCTCGCGCGCGGCCTCGCGATCGATGCCGCCGGGCGGTGCCGCAAGGTCGACAAGCAGCGCATGACGCGGCAAACGCGCGAGCACTTCCCGTCCGACGACTGCCGCGGGAACCGTCGAGACGATCGTGTCCAGCGTGGGCGCGAGTGCTTCCAGCGCATCGAGCGTGTGCGCTTCGGCACCGGCGGCGTGCGCAGCCGCACGCTGCACGGGGTTGCGCGCGGCGACATGCGTATGAGCACCGAGCGCAAGCATATAGCGTGCGACGAGAAAGCCGATCGTGCCCTGGCCCACGATGCATACGCGCGACTTGTGGATCGTGATGTCGGTATTCTCGATCATCACTTTCAGGAGCCCCTCCACGATCGCGGGGCCGCGCATGAGCATGAGCCGCGTGTCGGACTCGTATTCGTGCAGCGTAATGCCGAGCGCGGCGCAATGCCCTTTGAGATTCGCGTCGGCCCAACCGAGGATGATATGGCCGGGTTTTCGCATGCCGCCGAGCGACGAGCGATCCGGAACGATCGGTGCGGGAGATTGCGGCGCGAATAATGCGCCGTTCGCGGCAATCCCGGGAATGGGGAAAAGCGCGACGTCCGCACCGGCAAGTGCGCTTGCCGCATCAGCCGAGAGCGTAACGTCGGCAATGCCTTCGTCGGGCCACGGAAAACCGTAGGCGCGCACGCGTGCGCCCGTCGCCACGGCTTGTCGCGCGATCTCCTGCTCGCGTCGGTCGCCGCCGACGATCGCGATCGTGAGTGACTTCCAGTCCCTACTCACGAGCGCACCAGTGCCAGCAGTCGATCGCGATCGAAGCCTGCAATGCCCATCGCTTCGGCGGTGCGCCCGCGCTCCCGATAACTCGTTCCGACAAGCGTCTCGCCGAGCGCAAAGAGAGAGCCTGCGACCGGCACGGGCACGCCAGCAACGTCTGCGAACGCCATGAAGGGCAGGAGGCCGTGACCGAAGTCCTCGAGGTAGTAGCGATGCGCGAGCGACGGCGGCGCTTTGATGCGGCGGTTCGCTTCGCCCCCGGCGATCGCGCGCGCGAAATCCGTTGTGTCCGTCACCGATTTGTCCACGGTGCCGATGGCCTGCATCTCTTCGATCACGTTCGGAAGCTCGTGCCCGTAAGCGCGCGCCACGGCGCGCCGCTCTTCGTCGAGCGCTTTCATCACGCGGGCGACACCGGCTGTCATTGCATCCACGTAGAACGTGAAGTCACCGCTTCTCGCCTCGACCCATGCTGCCGCCAGGATAGCGCCGGGCGGATGCAGCACCATGTTCATGTTCGACAGCCCGACGGCGATGACGTCGCGCACCGGGCTCGCGGCCGGGAACAGCTCGTGCGCGACGCGCAGCGCCTCATCGCCGCCCGGCAGCGCGGCGACACGCACCTGGTTCGCACGGCCGGTGACGGTCACCCGCTGCGGCTCCAGCTTACGCGCGACGTAGGTGAGCGTCGAGAAATCCGCGATGAGAGGCACGGGCATGCCGCGCGCGGTGAACGTGGCGCGGAATTCGAGTGCGCCGCCGGTGTGTCCGGGGTTCAGCACGAGGGGCACATCGGGCGGCAGCGCCGCGTCGGCGAGCGCGCGCGCCACGGCTCCGTGCAGAAAAGTGGGCAGCGTGCAGACGACCGCGTCCACGTTCCGCAGCGCCGCCGCAAGGTCGGTCGTCATGAGCCGCGGACGCGCGAGCCCGGTGCCGAGCACACCGGCATACTCGACGCCGCCCGCGAGCTCGAACGGCGCGAGCGTCTCGCCCGAGCGGTTCCACAGATTTATCTCATGACCGGCTTGCATGAGCTCGGCGACCGCTGCCGCGCCGCCAGCGCCGGCGCCGAGGATGGCTACACGCACTGCATTTCCCTCAGCGAACCACGAGCAACCGGTCAGTGTTGGCGTAATCCGACAGGAGCTCGCAGCCCGTTTCGGTGACGAGCATCATGTCTTTGTTCTGCATGCCGTAGCCGTGGCCCGTCTGGTAGCACAGGGGCTCGACGCCCAGCACCATGCCCGCTTCGAGCTGCGCGTCGCCGCTCTTTCCGATCTCGGGCGTCTTGCCGATGTACGGGTCCTCGTGAAGATGCAGCCCGATGCCGTGCCCCACGAACGAGATCGGCGGAAGATTCAGCTCCGAGAGCTTTCGAAGAAACGCGTCATAGATCGCGCGGCAGCTCGCGCCCGGCTTGATCATGTCCATGATCAGATACTTGCAGTCGACGAGGTTCTGCCAGATCTTCTCGGCGTGCGGCGGCGCTTCCTGCACGACCGCCGTGCGGCACACACCCGCCTGGTATCCGGCGATCACGGAAAAGATTTCGACACGACAGACATCCTTGCGCTCGAGCCGGCGCTCCGAAGGCCCGACGTTCGGAAGCTGGCTACGCTCGCCCGTCGCGACGATCATCAGCTTGAAATGCTCGGCGCCCAGCGTATAGATGTTGCGGGTCATGTGCGCGGCGATGTCCATCTCGCTGTCGCCGGCTTTCACCGAGGCGAGCGCGTCCGTGATCGACTGGTCGGCTATACGTGAAAGTCGCCGCAGGAGCTCGATCTCGTCTTTGGTCTTGATCTGCCGCAGCCGCGCGAGGATCGTTTCATCGGGCTCGAAGGTGGCCCTCGGCAGCGCTTTCGCGAGCCGCGCGAAATCGCCGGCCGGCAGGTAATCCATCTCGATGCCGATGCGCGCCGATTCGAGGCCAAGCTCCTTGAGCTGGCCCGCGAGAACGAGCATCGCGTTGTCGGTGAACTCCGCCCAGATCCGCGCCGGCGTATCGGGCTCGCGTCGCTTGATGGTCGTCGCTTCCATGTCCACGCCGAAAATCGCGGTCCGGCCATCCGCCTTCACGATGGCCATGGCGTGGCGGTGACGTATGAGCGGCTGCGAGGGCACGACGAATCCCGTCAGGTACGCGAAGTTCTCGGGCGAGCACGAGATCATTGCGTCGAGTCCCGCGGCCCGCATCGCGTGCAACTGACGATCGACTATTTCTTTACGCATTTACGACTGCCTTAAGCTCACTTTGTATTTCTCGATTTTCGCTTCATCCACCGCAATGCCCATCCCGGGTGCGGTCGGCAGCTCGATCGCGCCATCGACGAACACCATCGGCTCTGCGATCAAATCGTCTTTGTAATACGTGCCCCCGATGCGTCCTTTCTGATGCTCCGCCGGCGTGGACACCGGTATGACGCAGGAGAGCGTGACCGCAGGCGCCGCCGCCGCGAACTGTACATTCGCGAGATTGCCTACGCCTGTTTCGATCGAGCCGTTCACGTTGCACTGTATTCCGGCCGCGCGACACACCGCCGCAACCTCCATGGCACGATACAGGCCGCCCGGCTTCGTCGTATAGATCGACAAGATATCGATCGCGTGCTGCTCGGCGATCTGGATCGCATCGTGCGCGTTCCACCCCGACTCGTCGGCCATCACGGGCGTATCGAGGACCCGCGCGACTTCCGCGATGCGCTCGATACCCATGCACGGCTGCTCGGCGTACTTGAGGCGGTACTTCTCCATCTCGCGCAGGATCACCACCGCCTCGCCCGGTGTTTTGTAGCCTTCGTTCGCATCGACGCAGATATCGATGTCGGGACCGGCCGCGTTACGCACCGCGCGAACGATTTCGATGTCCCGCTTCGGATCGACACCCACTTTGATCTTGATCGTGCGAAAGCCTTCGGCGGCGACCTGTGCCGCTTCCTTTTCCGCCTCATCGATGGAAATGAGCCCGATCGAATGCGTCACCGGCACCTGCCGTCGTGCACAGCCGCCAAGCAGCATGTGTACCGGAACGCCGAGCGTTTTTCCCGCGAGATCGTATGCGGCGAATTCCACGGCGGCTTTGGCATACGGATAGCCTTTGATCACTGCGTCCATGCGCGCGTGCAGCTCGACGATGTTCGCCGGCTCGACGCCTTTCAC
>Ga0075421_100004913_pt1 | contig 16124 bp, 15 predicted proteins | sample SoiMetdeltSBSDD5_FD_75292 | JGI IMG/M metagenome (GOLD analysis project Ga0075421, IMG submission 75292) | Bulk soil microbial communities from a Populus tree surrounding site in Tennessee, USA - Soil MetaG P. deltoides SBSDD5 | ecosystem: Environmental > Terrestrial > Soil > Tree plantation...
CCCACCAGGCAGACGATGTCCGCGATCGACCCGACGGGCACCGGAGCACGGATGGCCACGCCGTCGAACTTCCCGTGGTATTCGGGCAGCGCTTTGATCGTGGCCTTCGCCGCGCCGGTACTCGCTGGAACCAGGTTGGCGGCCGCTGCCCGTCCCCGGCGGCGGTCGTTGCTCGGCCGGTCGACCAGCGCCTGGCTTGCCGTATACGCATGAATCGTCGTCATCGTCGCCTTCAGAATGCCGAGCCGGCGACCGAGAATCTCGATCACTGGGGTGATGCAGTTCGTCGTGCAGCTGGCGCACGAGATGATGCTCGCGCTGCCGTCGGCGGTGTTGACGCCGTGGACGACGGTCGGAACGTTGTCGCCTCCCTTGAGCGGTGCGGAGAGGATGACGAACTTCGCGCCGGCCTGGGCGTGACGCTTGAGGTCCGCTTCGCGGGTGAACACGCCCGTGCACTCCAGGACAATGTCGACGGCCAGGTCGCGCCAGGGCAGCTTGTCTAGGTTCTTCTCGCTCAGCGCAACGAAGGATTGGCCGTTGACGACGAGGCGACCGCTCTGCGCTCGAACGTCACGTGCGTAGCGGCCGTAGACGGAGTCGTGCTTCAGCAGATAGGCGAGCTCTTCCGCCGGCACGAGGTCGTTGACCGCCGCCAGCTCTAGCGTTCCGTCGTCGATGATCTGCCTGAATGCGGCACGGCCGATCCGGCCGAGTCCATTGATCGCTACCCTGGTCATGACCGTCTCTCCGCAGGCCCGAACCCACGCTGGAGGAGCGCGGCGTCGATCGCTTCCTGCTGGGTGACGAAATCTCCGTCCGCGAGGAGGCTCATGTGCGTGTCCGCCGCGAGGCGCCTGGCGAGCGGGCCGGCGAGGTCGGGGAGCTTACTCTTCTTGATGGTCTGCCACTCCCGGGCGTCGGGCGCGTGGAAGAAATCGCCGAAGCCCGCGCTTTCGAACCGACGCCGGAGCCCGTCGCCGTTCTTGAGCTCGCGATACTCCGCGCTCGTTCGGTAGTCGTCAAGGAATTCGAGAAATTCGGGCTCAACCCGCCACAGCCGGGCGATCTGCTGCAGCCCCACGGCCTTGATAACTTCTTCCGCGATCCCCAGACGGTCGTCATAGGAGGTTTCGAGCTGGCTCGTCAGCGCCTCCGCAGACATATCGGTCTGCGATAAGAATTCGGCCAACACGCTGCACGGCGCCGTGAAGACGTCGCACCCCGCCACCCGGACCAACGTCTGCCACTCGCGAACGCTCGCTACGATCAGCTGTGTCTTCGCGCCGGCCTCTCGTCGTAGCCGCCGCAGCGCGCGCTGCGCCTCGAGGTCCACGTGCTCTCCGAGCAGCGACGCGTGGAAGCCTTGATTGAGACGCCCCATGAAGATGTTGGTCCGCGTTACGTTCGCGAGGAGCGCGGCGGCGACGACCTGCCGCGCCGAGAACGTCGAGGTGAAGTTCACGGGGATCCCCTCGGCCTCGAGATCGCGGGCGATGAGTAGCGACTGCGGCTCGTGTGGCCGAAACGGGACCTTGACGAAGCATGAGGGGACGATGGTCCGGAGCGCTCGCCCGAGCGCTTTCGCGGTCTTCGGATCGCTCATCGCCCCCATGTGTAGCTGAAGACTCACCTCCCACGCGCGGCCGGCGGCGAATGCGCTCACGACGTCGTTCCCGATCCAGCCCGACACCATCGTATAGAGGTACGGGAGGAAGGCCGCACCGGAGGCAGCGGACCGATGCCCGCGGAGCGCATGCGCACACGCCGCGAGCCGGTCACCGGTCAGGTATCGATCGAGCACCTGGCGCGCGAGTGGCTGGTTGACGGTGTTGCCGTCCACCTCGGCGACAATGCCATCGCCAACGACGCCGAGCAGCCGCTGTAGCTCCTTTGCGTCCGCGGTGTCCGCGTAAACGTGCGCTGTGCCGGTCCGCCGCAGCGCCGCGAGGACTGGTGCGGAAACTAACTCCACCCGCTGCTGGGCGGCAGGCTCACGCCCGCAGGTCAGTAACGTTTCTTCGAGACTCGCCGGGATGACGTCAATGGCGCTCTGGTCGTGCTCGGACATGTTGCTACCTCTTTTCTCCTCGATCTATGGCCAGTCGTAGCCAGGAAAGAAGTCGCTCTTCACATGCGCATCGGGCACACCTAATCCCGTGAGCATGGTCCCTAGCGCCTCGACGAAGGGTTCTGGGCCCGAGACGTGAAAGATTGGTTTGGCGAGGTCGGCCGCTACGTCTCGGATCGATGACTGGGTGACGCGCTCAGGAGACACCAAGTAGCGGACGACCAGGCGAGGATGGCGACCGGCCAATCGATCTATCTCGGCCTTGTACACGAAGTCTGAGCTGCGGTTCGCGTACAGCAGCGTCGCGTTGATTGGCAGCTCGCGGTGGTCGAGATCCAGCAGGATGGCACGGAAGGGAGTTACACCGATGCCCCCCGCGATCCAGACGTGCTCGTCCCCTGGATCGCCGACCACGAAATCCCCATCCGGCTCGCCCACATCGACCGCCGCGCCAACCGGCAGTTGTCGGAGGGCGCGCTTGAAGCTGCTGCTCCGTTCGGCGGCGAACCGGGTGGTAAGCATGACGTGCCCCTCGAACGGCGCCGACGCGATCGTGAAGTACCGGGTGATCCCGCGATCGTCCGCCGCAGGGTGAGGGAGGCTGTAGTGAAGGAACTGGCCAGCCTGCCATTTGAGCGGTGCGTCGCTCCTGAACAGGAACGACATCACGTCCTCGGTTTCGGATCGCTTTTCGACGAGGATCAGCTTCATGTCTATTCCTTTACTCTGGTCCGCGCGAGTCGCCGGCTCAGCGCTGTCGCACGGCTCCGTTCGGTACGATTGTCACGACGCTCGGGAAAGGTGGCTTGAGCGGCCGCCGGCGACTGGCATTCAGGCGGGTTCGGCGATCCATTCCGCGTTGCTTCGGCGCCTTGCAATCCGCAGAACACGGCCGCTGATCTGCCCTGTCGTCCTGGACGTTGCGGGCACCGCTGACTGAACCGCTGATGAATAGGTCCAATGCCGACCATCCCTCGATCAGCACTGCGTACCGAGCAAAACGAGCACGCGCACTGCCATGCCCCTCTTCTCCCTCGCCGGTCGCCTCCTTTCTATTCCCTAATCGTCGAGCGAACTATTAGAAAGTTGATCGGTCTCCGTTAGATGACTTCGAAGCGACAGGACATCGTTCGGGCGGCCGGCGTGACGATCTCTTTCAGACATCCAGGCCCGGCAGCGGCTCGCGTTGTTGACGACGTCAGTCTCCGACGAAGAGCTTTCGTCGGGCGTTCTCGCAGATTGCCACGACGGCAGGATGCTTCAGACGGCGCTCCACCGAGATGGCGTAATAACGACCGCGAGCCGCGTCAGTACGACCGACAAGCTTGACACCATGCAGTCGCATCACGTGCTTTTCCAGCACCGTCGGAACCGGGAAGATGCCGTCGCCCGCTGCTCCAAATTCCCAGAGAAGCTCTGAATCCTCGAACTCGCCCACGATGTCGGGCCGAGCGTCGATGCTGTCGAGCCATTGGTCGATGCTCCGCCGAATCGCAGTATTCGTCGCCTGAAGCAACACGCGAGCGCCGTGCAACGATTTCGGAAACCGACGGCGATAGGTGCGCGCGAAGCGTGCGTCCCCGAGGAATGACACTCCCGTTTCCCCTAGGAGGTGACTATATGCTCGGACCTTCACGGTTGGGCCGAGCGGCGCGTCGGTCAGGACGACGTCGAGGCTTTGCGTCGAGAGTTGCGCCAGGAGCTGGTCCGGATCGGCCTCCCGGCACACGATCTGGACGCGCTCGCCCAACCGGAGCGCCGGCTCGATGAGCGAATGTGCGATCGATTTCGGCACCACATCGGCCACGCCGACAATCAGCCGCATTGGTCGCCCCGAGGGACGGCCGCGGACCATGTCGAGCAACTCCCGCCCGAGCGAGAAGATGTCGTCGGCATATCGAAACACCGCTTGGCCCATCTCGGTCGGTACGACCCGGCGACCGGAGCGGCGCAACAGTTTTTCGCCGAGCTGCTCTTCTAGCCGCCGAATCTGGACACTGACCGTAGGCGGCGCCAAGCGCAGCTCGGTGCTCGCCGCGGCCACGCTGCCTGTGCGGACGACACTCCAGAAATATAAAAGGTGGTGGTAGTTAAGCCACTCCACGGATCACAAGGTACTTCGCTTTTCTCTCATCAGCACGGTGAGACTTTCTACTGGTCTATGCGTTAAGCAGACCGTAAAAAGAGATTACTCGTTGCGGTCGACGGAGGTTGCGTGGAGCTCGAGATACGGATAGGCGACATCGATGCCGACGAGGCGTTGCGGAGGTACGTTCGGCGGCGGGTCGGGTTCGCACTGGGTCGATTCAGTCTGTCGCTTCGCCGCGTAACAGTCCGTGTTAGTGCCGTCAGCGCAATACGTGGAGGTGTGGACGCGGAGTGCCGGATCGGCGTGCGGCTCATTCGCAGCGGCTCCATTGTTCTGATGGAACGAGGGCCGGATGTCTACGCGGTGATCGACCGGAGTATCGAACGTCTGGGACGCGGCTTGGCGCGACACGTCGACCTTGGTCGCCGATCCGACTTGAAAAGTTTACGTGGCCGAGGGCCGGACTCGCGAGAACGAAGCTGATAAAAATGCGGCGGCCAACGACGACCCGTCTGGCGGTGGGCGCCGAGAAGTGGAGAAGATCGTTGAAGGGTATCAAGATTCTGGCCGTACTCGATGGCTCGGAACGGGCCGAGAGTGTACTGCCGAAGGCGGTGGAGCTCGTCCGATACCACCCTGGCACGAAGGTTGTCGTTCTTCGTGCCGTTGACCCCGCGACTCTTACTCGCGATGGCGGTAACGCGGCGCGGGTTGCAGCGATCAATGAGGCGGCGGAGTATCTCGGCGAGGTGGCGGCGCGGCTTCGGAGCGAGGGTGTCCGCCCAGTCGGGAGGTCTGTCTGGTACGCCGCCGCTGGCCCCTCGATTGTGGAGCTGGCGCGGACCGTGAAACCAGATTTGATCCTGATGGCCGCCGACCGCCGTAACCGAGCAGGTCGCCTTGTGCAAGATCCTATCGCTGAGTTCGTACGGAATCGAACGCAAACACCGATCGTACTGGTGTCCGCCGGCGACTCGCCTGCTGAGACCTCCGCCCAAGACATGACGGCTGAGGGAAAGGAAATGATCCATGTATAAGCGTGTACTCGTCCCTCTCGACAGCTCGCCGCTCTCCGACAGTGTCGTATCGGCGATCCTTAAGTTCGCGGGCGTGGGTCGCGTCGAAGTCGCACTGCTACGAGTCATGCGGCCATCTCCTACGGACGCGGTAAAGGGTTCGTACCACGAACTGAGCGACCGCGGGGTCGCGTTTATGGATGAAGAAGCTCACGAGTCTATGGCCCGCATCGGTGTGCAACTTCGCGCGCGGGGTGTCCAAGTCTCGACCCACGTCCGCTGGGGGGCGCCTGCGTCGCACGAGATCCTTGAGACGGCACGGGAGACGGAGGCTGACTTTATTGCAATGCCAATGCACGATCGCGCCGAGCCCGGCGCACGCCCGTTTGATCTGGTAGCGGAGGCCGTTCTGCGTAGAGCGACAGTTCCCGTCTTGATGGTGCCGCCGGCCGCCCGAAAGCTTGCGGCGCGGAGGCTGGATCTTACGCTTCGTGCGGGAGCCGCATAGCCATGGCCCTCGGTACAGGAGCATGCGTACTGCGATCGTAGGCCTCGAGCGGACCCTTGAGCGAGTCCAGAAAGGCATCGTGCGAGAGCTGTGATCGCCAGAACTGGGAAGTCGCTATGTGGAATGCCGGTCGATGTCGTTACGGGCAGGGGGGCAGCAAGTTGTATAAAAGGCAACGCTGCCTGGGTGGACTCGGATCGTGAAGGAAGATGCCGGAAAGCGAGCTGAACCAGCCGTGGTAACAGGACTTCTCGAGGACCTGACGCGACCGGAGGCGTATCCGGCGCCACGATCCACGACCATCCGTCTCGCGGACAGGGCCTTTTCTGCTCACGCTGGTCGAGGCCGATTCCAGATAACATGATCAGCGTCGCCAGCCTCGCCGGGGTCCTCGCCTCGATGACCCTCCTTGGCGTGCTGATCTGGGTTATCGGGATCGCGTTGCTCGGGTACGTCACGGCGCAGCGCGGACCGATCGCCGTCGCGGTTGCACAGGCGACATCTGCCTTTGCCCTGGCGTCCCTCGTCTTTGTCGGGGCGGTTGTGGCCATAGAGTTCGGTGTCTCCGGCGCCTGGATCGGGCCGAGGACTGCAGAAGTCGGCGGAGGCGGCAGTTGAGTCCGGCTCTCGTTCAGGGGTCCGAGCGCGTCTTCTCCGGCATCCAACCGTCCGGCGCGTCGCACCTCGGCAATTACCTGGGTGCCCAGGCGAACTACGTTATGCTGCAACAGCAGTACGAGGCGCTTTACTGCATCGTAGACTTGCACGCGCTCACCACGGTGCACGACGGCGCAACACTGACCCGTCTCACCCGCGAGATGGCTCTCGATCTGCTCGCCGTCGGCCTCGATCCAGACCGCTCCGCCCTCTTCAGGCAGTCCGATGTGCCGGAGCATACGGAGCTGAGCTGGATTCTCAGCACCGTGGTGCCGGTAAGTTGGCTGGAGCGCAATCCGACGTACAAGGACAAGCGCCAACAGGGCGTGCAGAGCTCCGCGGGTCTCCTAGACTACCCGGTGCTTCAGACTGCCGACATCGTGCTCTACAAGGCGACGCGCATCCCCGTCGGCCGTGATCAGTCACCGCACCTCGAGATCAGCCGCAAAATCGTGCGGGCCTTCAACCACCGCTACGGCCCGATCTTCCCTGAACCCGAGCCGGTCTATACCGAAGCACCGGTTGTCCTCGGGACCGACGGCGTCGCGAAGATGAGCAAGTCGGCGCGAAACACCATCCCGATCTTCGCCGAACCCGATGAGCTCCGCCGCATCGTGACGGGCATGGTGACTGACGCTCGCCGCATCCGGCGCGCCGACCCCGGCCGGCCGGAGATGTGCAACGTGTGCCAACTCCACCGGTTCTTCGGTTCAGACTATGAAACGATCTGGGAAGGTGAGCGGACGGCCCGAACCGGCTGTGCCGATACCAAGCAGCTACTCGCCGACCGGATCATTGAATTCTTCGGTCCGATGCGTGAGAAACGCCGGAAGCTAGCGAATGAACTCGATCTCGTCGAGGCCGTCCTTGACGCGGGAGCCCGTCGAGTCCGGAGTCTTGCGGTCGAGACGATGCACCAAGTGCGAGAGGTGGTGGGAATCGGTCCGCCGCGGTGAATCCTCTGGCTCAGCCCGCCGAACCAAAGAGGCCGGCGCTGGATCAGGCCCGCAGGCGCGCTGTCGCACCGGGCGGTGAACTTGGTAAGCGGGCCAACTCGGTATGTAGAGAGCCCTGTTGCGCATTCTTGGCGCGGCGATGCTCGGCAGTCGTGGTGCGCTTCGGCACCCGCCCGAAATGACCCACGCGCTGTCCGCGCGTGGGTGCGATGGTCTCGAGCCTGATCTCGGCGGCGCCGGGCTCTTCCGACTGCGTCCTCGGCATCGCGACCACGAGGACTCCGTTTCCATATGTGACGTTCGTGAGCGTCGCTGTGACCGGTCCGGGCAGGTGGACGTCGCGCACATAGGGCCCCACCGTCCACTCAACTTCGACGAGATGGACGCTGTGCTGGTGAGGGCCGCGCTCGGCGCCACGAATGCTGACACGCTCGCCATCAACAGCCACGGAGATGTCTTGCGGCGCCAGCCCGGGCATGGGGGCCGCGATCATAATCTTCTGGCCCGCCTCATATACTCGAATCGGCAACATCCGCGCGACTACCGCCATCCTATTCGTGTCACGACCGGCCGATCCGGACACGCTAGGTACGCCTCAGCAGTTTTCTCAGCGCGTACGGAAGAATGCCGCCGTGGCGAAGGTACTCTCGCTCCCGCGGTGTCTCGATCCGCACTCGAACGTCGAATCGAATCGCGCCGCCTCCATCTGGCACGGCAGTGACGGTTGCCTCTCGCGCCTCGCCTCCGGCCAGCCCTGTGATGGCGAACGTCTCACGTCCGGTGAGGCCGAGCGAGGCCGGAGACACGCCGGCTCGGAATTGGAGCGGTAGAATCCCCATGCCGATGAGATTCGACCGGTGAATCCGCTCGTAGCTCTCCGCGATCACCGCTCGCACACCGAGGAGCTGAGGCCCCTTCGCAGCCCAGTCGCGCGAAGAGCCGGCGCCGTATTCCTTCCCGGCGAGGACAACTAACGGCGTTCCGCTGGTGCGGTATCGCTCGGACGCCGCAAAGATCGACATGGCATCGCCGGTCGGAAGGTGAACCGTCCAAGGGCCCTCGCGTCCGGGAACCAAGAAATTCCGCAGACGAACATTTGCGAAAGTCCCACGGACCATCACCTCGTGGTTACCACGACGCGAACCGTACGAGTTGAAGTCACGTCTTCCAATGCCGTGTGCGAGCAGGTATTGTCCGGCGGGGCTCTCGGGATGAATGGCTCCGGCGGGCGAGATGTGATCGGTTGTAACGCTGTCCCCTAGCATCACGAGACATCGCGCCCCCGTGATGTCACCGATCGGGCCTGCCTCGGGCGCCATCCCGTCGAAGTACGGAGGCCGGCGAACATATGTCGATTTCAAATCCCATGCGAAGAGGCCCCCTTCCGGGGCCGGCAACTCAGCCCACCGCTCGTCTCCGGCGAAGACGTCGGCATATGTGTTCCGGAAACCGGCGCCGTCGACACCCCGCCGTACGAGCTCGACGACCTCGGCCGCGCTCGGCCAAAGGTCCCGCAGAAAGACAGCGCGGCCGCTGCGGTCCTCTGCGAGTGGCTCCGTCGTCAGGTCAATGTCGATCCGACCGGCAATTGCGTAGGCCACGACGAGTGGTGGCGAGGCAAGATAGTTCGCCTTCACCTCCGGGTGGATTCGCGCCTCGAAGTTGCGATTGCCGGACAGAACTGAACAGGCGACAAGGCTGCCGTCCGCGATCGCCTGGGAGATTGGCTCGGCAAGGGGACCCGAGTTGCCGATGCACGTCGTACAGCCGTAGCCCACGGTTGCAAACCCCAAAGCCTCTAGATACGGCGTGAGGCCGGTACGGCGGTAGTAATCGGTCACAACCTTCGATCCAGGCGCTAGACTTGTCTTCACCCACGGCTTGCGCTGGAGACCTCGCTCCACAGCCTTCTTGGCAAGAAGCCCGGCCGCTATCATGACCGACGGGTTCGAGGTGTTTGTGCAGCTGGTGATCGCGGCGATCACGACCGAGCCGTGGCTCAGCTCGACGTTCTGGCCATCGAGCCGCACGCTGACCCGGCTCGCTGAAGCGTCCACCGGTGGTGACGTAGAGGCGGTGGGCTCAGAGTCTTTCACAGGTGTGCGTGCGCCGGGTGCCGCAGACTTCGGCGGATCGCTGGCCGGAAAGCTAGCTGCCAGTTCGCCATCTTGCTTACCATAGCCACCGCCGAAAGTGCCGAGCGAAGTGAGGAATGAGTGCTTCACTCCGCTGAGCGGCAACCGGTCTTGGGGCCGACGTGGGCCCGCGAGACTCGGCTCGACCGACGAAAGATCCAATTCGACTATCTGCGTGTACGCCGGCTGCGCGTCGACGTCGTGAAATAGCGCCTGCGCCTTGCAATAGGCTTCGACAAGTCGGACTTGATCCTCTCGCCGGCCCGTCAGCTGGAGGTAGCGCAGCGTCTCATCATCGACGGGAAAGAAGCCGCACGTCGCCCCATACTCGGGCGCCATGTTGGCGATGGTGGCTCGGTCAGCAATGGTAAGGCCGGTGAGGCCATCTCCAAAGTACTCCACGAACTTCCCGACTACGCCGACCGACCGCAGGAGCTGCGTCACCGTGAGGACGAGGTCCGTCGCCGTCGCCCCTTCGGCCAATCTCCCTGACAGCTTCACACCGACGACCTGCGGAACGAGCATCGACACTCCCTCGCCCAGCATCGCTGCCTCCGCCTCGATGCCGCCCACACCCCAGCCCAGCACGCCCAGTCCGTTCACCATCGTCGTATGCGAGTCAGTACCGACCAGAGTGTCGGGGAACGCCAGCACCCGCTCGCCCACCTCACGGACCTCGACGACACGTGCGAGGTATTCGAGGTTCACCTGATGGACGATGCCTGTGTTTGGTGGGATCACTTGAAAATTCTGAAAGGCGCGCTGCCCCCAACGCAAGAAGGCATACCGCTCTTTATTGCGCTGAAACTCCATCTCGGCATTTCGCAGTATCGCGGACGGCGTTCCGAATGCGTCGACTTGGATAGAGTGGTCGATCACCAGTTCCGACGGAAGCAGCGGATTAACGCGTACCGGGTCCTCGCCAAGCGCATGCATCGCCTCACGCATGGCTGCGAGATCCACGATCGCGGGAACACCGGTGAAGTCCTGGAGGAGAACGCGGCTCGGCCGAAAGGAGATTTCGTTTCGCGGCTCGGCCGACGGCTCCCACGCGGAGATCGCTCCGATCTCGTGGGCACCGCCAATACCGAGCGCTGCGGCACGCACGACGTTTTCGAGAAGAATCCGAAGCGTGTAAGGCAGGCGCCCGATATCGACACCGGTCCGGACAGAATCCACCAGCGCAATCAACACCGTACGGTTCCCGACAGTCAGCGGAACAAGAACGTCGTTCGCTTGACTGGTCATGGCTTTCGACCACGAGCCCACTCGTCGAAGGGTGAGGGGGAGGGAATCGTAGTCGACGGGGCCGCCGTACTCGTGGTCTCCGTCAAAGATATCGTCACGTTCGCGTGTCCGCGTCGAGCGCGGCTGGGGGCCGCGAATATTCGAAGGACATCGCATTAGCCACAATCAGTGCCAACATGATAAGAACGATCCCACCGAATAGCACTGCGGTTTTCCTCATAGCGACTGCGCGATCCATTTTCATTGAAACGCTCCATCACATCTTGGTGCGTACCATCGCGGAAACTGAGCTACCGGCGCCGAGCTGGGCCCAGAGGTCCCGCGGAGGTCAGCACGGAGTGGGCTCGGCCTGAGGCCTTTCGCGCGACGCCACCACTTCCGGGTGACGCCTCCAGTTGTCCGCCGGCCGACACGAGGAGGATCGGCGTCCGCGAGAGGCGCAGCACCGATTCGGCGACCGAGCCGCGCATGACTCTCCTGAGACCGCTGCGGCCATGGGTGCTCATCACGATCACATCAACTCGCCGAACACGTGCAGCCTCCACGATGGCCTTGACGGCGCTGCTATACCACACCGACCTTACAACCCGCGTTATGCCTCGCTCGCTAAGCCTGGCCGCCACGCTCACGAGATACGATTCGGCCTCGTGCACAACAGCGACCTGCGCCTCAGTAGGATCGCTTCCGGGTAACGTTGTAGCCTCCACGGCCCTCAGAAGGATCAGGGTCGCGCCCGGACGGTCGCTCAGCAGCTCGAGAGCTTTCGGAATAGCCATTTCGGCAAGCGGCGAACCGTCGAGTGGAACCAACACTCTGTCGACTGTCATCGCGTCCTCCACATGAACGGCGCGGCAGCTCTCACGCGCCACACGTGTGTTTGTACCGCGACGTCGAGACGCGAACCATTAGAAAGTTGAGTTCGAATTCGTAGATGCATTGAAATCGCGGAGCTGATTCGATCTTAGCGACGCGGCGGTTGGCTCGGGTTGCGCACCGGACAAATGGTCGGCAGACGGCGCTACTCTCGTAGAGAACTGCGCTTTCGTCGGCAAGCGTACGATGAACTCGCTGCCGTTCCCGACCCCGTCGCTATGAGCGGTGATTGTCTCGCGATGTTGCTCGACGACCTACAAGCGAAAGGCCGAGGCCGCCTGCTGCTCGGCTCAACCAAGACGCGAGTTGCCATCCTGGGTCGCTGAAAGTGCTTGGGGCCCGGTTCGGCTTTCTCTACCGATCGGCAGTCAAGTGTCTAATCGTTTATCGGTGTGACCCCGTGTACAAAGGAGTTGAGGAGACTAGGACGAACCACGCAACGCCTCGATACCGCGCGCGCGGATATCGCAGGCTCGCTAAGGACATGAAAATGTGGTCCTGCACGTCGTAGCGCGGGAAATGGTGAATGATGACGCAAGAACTACCAGAGCAGCTGTTCCGATGGATCGTGGAGTCCATGCCTGAAGCGGTCGTGTACTCGGACCGCGAGGGAATCATTCGGCTGTGGAACCGCGGCGCCGAGGCGATCTTCGGTTACAGCCAAGAGCATGCGCTCGGCCACACATTAGACCTGATCATCCCGGAACGTTGGCGCGCTCGACACTGGGAGGGCTATCGTACCGTCATGCTGACAGGGGTCACCCGCTACGGGCAGGAACTCTTGGCAGTCCCGGCGAGCCGGAGCGACGGCACGCGCATATCCATTGAGTTCTCGATCATCTTGCCGACGGATCGTGATGGAAAGGTCCTCGGAGCTGTGGCCATCGTCCGTGACGTAACCACACGCTGGAAGCAGGAGCAGACACTGCGAAAACGGCTGGGTGCAGCGGAAGTGGCCGCCAGCATGGCCGCTCACCATGATCAGCCGTGAGCCGCTACGTCTGGAACATAACAATCAGCGAGGGGCGCGATCCTCGGGCACCACTCAACGTTAGAGAAGCCGCGAGGCACGGCGCCGCCATATCCACCATCCTCCACCAACGGCGGCGAGGACGGCCAATACCATCAGCGGGCCGGTTACGATCATGAACAGTGTTCGTCTGCGAACCGTCTGGTCGTCTCGCAGGCGTTCCGCGGCGTCGCGGATCGTCGCGAGATGGCCCAGGACATCGGCGTAGCCATACCACCACGCATAGTCCGGGCTCATGTGGAAAGCGCCTTTGTAGCTCTTTAGGGCCGCGAAGAAGAACAAATCGAAGTACGCGCGCTCGATGGGCGCGACGTCGAAGTAGAGGCTTGTCGGCGAGTGAGAGGCAATCCCGCCAGGCATCTCGATCGCCGTGTAACGTGGACCAGGCAGCAGGCCGGCGGAGACTTGGGCATGGCTTGGCTTGATTAGCTTGTCCCTGTATAGCCCGGCGAGAATATTGCGCGCTTCCACCACGAGCGCATCGCCAGCGAGCTTATGCGCATCCGCGGACTCCAGGTACCCTCGCGCCTTGTCTTCCGAATGACACGTGAGGCAAACCTTGATCATTTCGTTGCGCTTTCGCTGGTTGTCCGCGGTTACCGTGATGTCCTTCAGTTCGCCGCTCGCCGCCTGCACACCCATTCCCCAGATGATCTTGGGCGTCATGTTATGGCTACTTGCGCGCGTGCCATCGGACGAAACGTACAGCATGTGGCAGTAGGCGCAGGTCGGAGTATCCCAGCGCGCTTGGGCCATCGGCTGCGACCAGTCCCAGTTCGCGCCGCGTGCGACGTAAATTGAACCGTGCTTGCTCGACATGTAGGCCTCGTAGTTTGGATGATCGGGGCCCATGTGGCACGTATAGCAGGCTTCCGGCTTGCGAGCCTCTTCGAGGTTGAACGCATGGCGCGTGTGGCATGCGATGCAGCCGTTGCGATATGGGAGGCTCGAGGTATCAATGTATTTCTTCTGCTCCTCACTCCAGTACTTGGCGTCCGTCCCGCCGGCCTGAGCGTGGCAGGCGTCACACCCCATCTCCATGACTTTCCGCGGCATCTGCTTATAGTGCGGCACTCCGATGTTCCGCTCCCAGTTGATACCGAGGTCGCCCGGGCCGGGACCGTATGAATGACCGGCATCGAGCACGGCTTCTTTGTAGATTTCCTGGTGGCAGGCACCACACGTTGCCTCCGGCACGCGACCCTTCGTCGCCATGATCTCGTCGTGGTTCGTCCCATGGCAGGCAGCACACGTCATCTGTGGCGAGGGAAACTTCACGCGCGGGTTTTGGACTCCGGCCTTCCCCATCGCGCTGGCTTCGAATTGCGCCACGATTGTCGGGTGAAGTCGACGATGGCACTCCGCGCATGTAGCCTGCGCGAGCACGCCATGAGGAGCATCAGCGCGCAGCCTCGGCGGTGGTGGGGCTACCGTTTTCAGGTAGGCATGAATCAACTGCGCGTCCGCGTCGCTAACGATCCGAGCGTGAAATGGTGGCATGATTCCGCGAGGGCGACGGAGCTGTTCGACGAATGCCGCGATACTGAGCTTCGTGTCCGCCAACGGCGGACCGACTCCACCGCGGCCACTCGCACCATGGCAGCCCAAGCAGCCTTTCGAGATATACAGTTCAGCGCCAGAGGTGGGGGGCTGTGCTGCGCTTGTCCTCGGACAGGCGAGCAGGAGAGCGGCGACGAGCCATAGAAGCATGGTCTTCACCTCTCGATTTGACTGCGTACTGCGCGACCTCCCCGTATTGAAGCCACTGCGGGTCTCTGTCGTCATCTTCGGTCCGCCGGCCTACGGCGGGCGTCGGAACGCTGCCGCCTTCAATGGACGTCGGCGCTTCCCACCGCATTTTTTTTCTCACCGGCGGTGGGAAGCCGCCAACCGCGCCATAAGGCCACGAGTCGGATTCCGAAGCACAGTGCGGCTCCGACCGCCGCCGACACCGCGGGCGGAGCATTCAGGGTGTGGCCAGCCACGACGACGATGGCGCCGGCAAGGGCGGCGACCGCATAAAGATCGGAGTGGAGCACTGCGGGGATGTCCGAAACGAGCACATCACGCAGCATGCCGCCACCAATGGCGGTCAGCATTCCGAGCAGCGCAGCCATCACAGGGCTAAGGCCGTAGCCGAGCGCCGTTTGTGTGCCTGATACGGCAAAGAGCGCCAGACCCGCAGCATCGAAGGTCAGGACGAGATTACGCAGCCTCTGCTGGCGCTCGGGACGGGGCGAGGAGAAAAATACCACCAACCCGGCGAGGACGGCGATTCCGAGGTACCGCCAGTCCTTGAGTGCCGCCGGAGGGACCGCGCCGATCAGGACGTCGCGCGTGATGCCGCCCGCGGTCGCTGTCGCGCACGATACGACCAATACGCCGAACAGATCGAGTCGGTACTTGACCCCAGCCGCCGCTCCGCTGAGGGCGAATACGAACGTGCCGGCGAGTTCGAGCACCATTAGCGTTCCCGCCGCGTACGCCTTGAACCCGGCCAGCGTTTGCAGGACTTGTTCAGCGCTCGACGTCGGGATCATCTCTGGGTACGGAACCGGATCTTCTCACCCACGCGAATCGTGCCGAGGAACAGAGCCGGACGGTCACGATCACGACTGCCAGGACAATGCCGGCGATGAGGTTATTGTGCCAGCCGATCGGTCAACCGTCGCGAGTATCACTTCGCCAGATACGCCAACGCGGCGATTACCAGAGCCTGTGTGCCCGTGGACAGCGTCGGCTCGATGACCGGCGCGAAGAACTCCGAATGATTGACGGGGATGTCCTGTTCCACCCGCCCGGCCGCGCGCGCGCGGGCGTATTTGTCTGCGTCGATCCCACCGATTCCCCAGTAGGTATAGGGCGTGCCCAGGGCGTTCGGGATATCGCTGAAGTCCTCGCTGGCGGTCTGATGGCCGAGGTCGAACACCGTACCGGAGGTGAAATGGCTTCGGAACGCGGCCGTGATGTGCTTCGTAACTTCCGGGTCGTTATCGGTGAGCGGGTAATGATCGTAATAGTGGAACTCCGGCGGCTTCGGTGCGCCGGACGCTTCGCATTCGGCGTTGACCATGCGCTCAATGCTCTCGATCATCCGCTTGCGTACCGACAAATCGTAGGTCCGCAGATTGGCCAGGAGGACCGCGTGGTCGGGGATGATGTTGCTCTTCGCGCCGGCCACGCTGCTGCCAATGGTCAGTACCGCAAACTCGCCAGGCTTCGTCTCTCGCGAGACGATCGTCTGCAGACGGAGCACCACCAGCGCGGCCAGCACGACGGGGTCCACGCTATTGTGAGGCATCGAGCCGTGGGCCCCCTTGCCATGGAGGGTGATACGGATGCTATCCCCGGCAGACAGCACCGGACCGGCGTGGGTCCCGACGCTGCCGGCCGGGTATGCCAGCACGTGCTGCGCGAACGCGACGTCCGGCTTGGGAATCCGATCGCGAAGACCATCCTTCACCATCGCCTTCGCGCCGCCCGCCACCTCTTCCGCGGGCTGGAACACTGCGACGAAGGTTCCGCTCCACGATCGCCTGGC
>Ga0075421_100004915_pt1 | contig 16119 bp, 22 predicted proteins | sample SoiMetdeltSBSDD5_FD_75292 | JGI IMG/M metagenome (GOLD analysis project Ga0075421, IMG submission 75292) | Bulk soil microbial communities from a Populus tree surrounding site in Tennessee, USA - Soil MetaG P. deltoides SBSDD5 | ecosystem: Environmental > Terrestrial > Soil > Tree plantation...
TTGTCGGTGGTACCCGACGAATCCGAGCGGTAGATCGGCTTGATGTCGACATCGGGCAGGGTCGCACCGCTATTGAGCGCCACTATGGCGGGGTCGTTCCACTTCTTGATTTCGCCAGTAAAGATCTTCGCGAGCACCTCGCCGTTGACGACCAGCTTGTCCACGCCTTCGAGGTTGTAGGCCAGCGCGACCGGGCCGAAGACAAGCGGCAGGTTCCACGCCGGGTTGCCGCTGCAGCGCTCCGTGGCCTTCTGGACCTGCTCATCCTTGAGCGCCGAATCGGAGCCTGCGAAGTCGACCTGCTTCGCGATGAACTGATCACGGCCCGCGCCGGAGCCGGTCGGGTTGTACGAGAGGTTCTTGCCCGAGCACACCTGGCCCCACACCTTGTTGAACTCTGCGATCGCGTTCTGCTGAGCTGTCGAGCCCTCCGCAGTCAAGGCAGCCTTGCCGCCGCAGTCGGCCGAGGCGGAAGCGGTGCCGGTGCCCGTGGCCGTGCCCGTCGCGCTGGTGCCCCCGGTCGAGGCATTGTTGTCGCTGCCGCAAGCGGTCAGCGTCAGCGCCGCGATCGCCGTCGCGGACAGGGTCGTACCAAACGCCTTGCCAATGCTGTTGAGCTTCACTGATCCCACTTTCGGTTGACGGCTTTGAACTCCCCGGCAACGTATGCGGCCGCGGTGGACGGATCGCGGATTGAAAGTGAACGGAAGGTGAACAGGTCAGCTAGTTCACAGGTGGTGCTGCGTAGGCGGCATCGACGCTGAACACATCGAAACCGAGGCGTTGATAGGTCTTTACAGCCGCGGAGTTATCTGCCTCGACGTAGAGCAACACCACCGGTTGTTCACTTTGCGACAACCGCTCGGCGAGGTGGTGCAGTCCGACCAAGGTGAGCGTCGCGCCGACCCCTCGGCCCTGCGCGGCCGGGTCGACGCCGACGACGTAGACCTCACCGAGATCGGCGCTGTGGACCTTCGTCCAGTGGAAGCCCAACAGCTTGCCGGTGTACTCGTCGACCGCCATGAACAATCCCGCGGGGTCGAACCACGGCTCTCCGCGCCGCTCGGCGATGTCCGCTTCCGTCCACCCGCTCTGTTCGGGATGCCAGCCGAACGCGGAGTTGTTCACGCGCAGCAGCTCGGCGTCGTCGGCCGGCCCGGAGTATGTCGTGATGCGGACGCCATCTGGAACGGAGGCAGGCGGCAAACCGGTCAGTGACCGACGCATCTGAAGCAGTTCACGCACCGCTACGAGGCCGAGCGCCGCCGCCGTCGCACGCGCGGGCTCCAGGTTGCCGTGTGCCCAGATGCGGGCGCCGTCACCGCCCTCGGACAGCCCGATCCGGGCCATCGCCGAGCCGACGCCGCGGCGCCTGGTGTCCGGATGCACCACCAGCTCAGCCATCGCAGGCTGTTCGGTCAGGTTCAGGTAGCCGATGACCTCAGCGCCGTCGACGGCAAGCAGGTGCCTGGTGCGGTCGTGCGGTAGTTCGCGGAGCACCTGGTCGCCGACGGGCGCGATCCCGTCAGCCTGTTCGGCCGCCGCGATCAGCTCACGGATACGGTGCTGCTCGTCGTCGGAAAGGCCTGCGCGCCAACCAATGTCAGTCACTGACGCAATGGGTCTACCAGCGCGTCGGGCAGGCCGTCGGGCGCCTCGTAGCTACCCACGTCGTCGACGAAGTCGTCGGACAATTCCGAGCCTGGTGTCGACGGCCTGCCGCGCGCGGGCCGGACCGCCTTGTAGCCGACGTTGCGCACCGTGCCGATCAACGATTCGTATTCGGGGCCGAGCTTGGCGCGGAGCCGCCGCACGTGCACGTCGACGGTGCGGGTGCCGCCGAAGAAGTCGTAGCCCCACACCTCCTGGAGCAGCTGCGCGCGGGTGAACACCCGCCCGGCGTGCTGAGCCAGATACTTCAGCAGCTCGAATTCCTTATAGGTGAGGTCGAGCGGTCGACCGCGCAGCCGCGCGGTGTACGTGCCCTCGTCGATGACCAGCTCGCCCAGACTGATCTTGCCGACGTTCTCCTGGTTGGCGACGCCGCCGCGACGCCCCACCAGCAGCCGCAACCGGGCGTCGATCTCGGCAGGACCGGTGCTCGGCAGCAGAATCTCGTCGAGTCCCCATTCGACGTTTACAGCGACAAGGCCGCCCTCGTTGACGACGGCCACCACGGGTACCGATGTCCCCGTCGTTCCCAACAGGCGACACAGCCCGCGGGCAGCGGCCAGATCAGTGCGCGCGTCGACGATCGCCACATCCGCGGTGCCCGCCTCGAGAAGGGAGGACACCTCCGTCGGCGCCGTCCGCACGTTGTGCGCAAGCAGCGACAACGAGGGCAGCACAGATTCGGGATGGGGGTCGACGGTCAGTAGCAATAGATCCAACTGGCCCTCCAGCAGCAATTGGGACCTCGCCCGGACAACGATGTCGGTGGTGACTTCCCAGATTCATGCCTGACACACGGCCGTTACCCGGCCGATGGTCATCTAACGATAGCGCGCCACCTGCTGGTTAGCTGCGCTGAGCCGGGTTTGTGGCGGGCGTGGGCCAGAATGTCCGGGTGCGAAAGCTGCTGATCGGCTCGATCGCGACCGTGACCGCGGTGGCGGTGGGCGCCGTCGGAGCCGACTTCGGTGCGGCGATCTACGCCGAATACCACCTGGCCAGGAGCGTGCGCACCGCCACAAACCTGAACTTCGACCCCTGGGTCAGCATCCTCGGGTTCCCGTTCGTCACACAGGCGACGCGAGACCACTACAACGAGGTCGAAATCAGGGCCAGTGGCGTTGATCACCCCGTCGTCGGCAAGGTGGGCCTGGAGGCCACCCTGCACTCGATCGATCTGACACAGACCTCCTGGCTTATCGGGCCAGACGCCAAGCTGCCGGTCGGCGAGCTGGAGAGCCGCATCATCATCGACTCCACCCACGTCGGGCGGTTCATGGGTATCCCGGACCTGCTGGTCGAGGCGCCGACGCGGGAGAGCAACGACGCCACCGGCGGGACCACCGAATCGGGCATCTCCAGCAACCGGGGGCTGGTGTTCACCGGCACGCCCAACAAGGCGGACTACGACGAGAAGGTCAGCATCGCCGTCGATTTGTCGGTCGCCGGAGCCGACCAGACCACGCTGGTCTTCACCGCGACCGGAGTGCTGACGGGTGCGGGCACGGCCGACCAGCAGGTACCCGAGGACAAGCTGCCCGCGGTGCTCGCCGCGTTTTCCATCAGCATGCCTGGTCAGAAGCTGCCGTTCGGCGTCCGCCCGACCAGCGAGGGTGCGCGCGGTTCGGACATCATCATTGAGGGAATCACCAAGGGAGTAACCATCCCCCTCAATGGGTTTCGACTGTCATGAGCTCTACTTGGGTTCTCGTCATCACAGTGCTCGTCGCCGCACTGGGTGTGGCGTATGTGATCGGCAAGCTGCTGACACTTCGCGCTGGCATGCTCAAGTCTGCCGAAGAGGCGAGCAACGTCGATACGTCCGATCTGGGCCTTTCGTCATCCGGCCCGACCGTGCTGCACTTCAGCGCGGATTGGTGCGGACCGTGCGCCGGGGTACGCCGCGTGGTCGATCAGGTGTGTGACGAGTTGCCCGGCGTGGCGCACGTGGAGATCGACATGGACGCCAATCCACAAGCCGCGCGACGGCTTTCGGTGATGTCGCTGCCCACCACGATCATCTTCGACGCCGACGGGCGGCCCCGTTACCGGACGACGGGTGTGCCCAGGGCCGCTGACCTGCGATCGGCGCTGGAACCTCTGTTGGCTTGATCACTACGTCATTGGGTAAGCTGTCGGGCGTGTCCACCCGCCTTGAGCCGATGCTCACGAAGCGCCGCGCAGTCGATCTGTGCCGCGTAGCGGGTTGTTGCTGTTGTTGTTGTAGCTGCTGAGTAGCCGCGCCGATCCTTCGCGCCGCACTCGGGGGTTCAGATCGAGCGGTCTGACTCCCTTCCAGCCAGCCCATTGACGCACAGGAGCACATCTATGTCGACTAACACCAAGACGGCCGCACCGGCCCTGGTTGACGTGCGTGGCCCGCGATTCGCCGCCTGGGTCAGCACGGTGGTGATCGTCGCGACCCTGATTGTCTCGGCCTTCAGCAGCAGCAGCGCGGCCGTGATCCTCGCCCTGCAGGCGCTGGTGTTCGCTATCGGCGCCTGGCGCGGGCCGCGGCAGCATCCCTACGGGCTGATCTTTCAGAGCCTCGTCGCGCCCCGGCTGGGACCTGTCACCGAGAAGGAGCCCGTACCACCCCTGAAGTTCGCCCAACTGGTCGGCTTCGTATTCGCAGTCGTCGGCACCATCGGTTTCGCCGCCGGTGTGCCGCTTCTCGGTTTGGTCGCGACCGGCTTCGCCCTCGTCGCCGCGTTCCTCAACGCCGCCTTCGGCATCTGCCTCGGCTGCCAGGTCTATCCGCTCGTCGCACGGTTTCGCCGTGCACCGTCCCCCGCATAACGCTCAAACAGCAAGCAACCGAAAGGATTTCGTCCATGGCACGCTCCGACGTCCTGGTCAGCACAGACTGGGCCGAGAGCAATCTCACCGCGCCGAACACCGTCTTCGTCGAAGTTGACGAGGACACCAGCGCCTACGACGGCGGCCACATCGAGGGCGCCATCAAGTTGGACTGGAAAGAGGATCTGCAGGACCACGTCAAGCGCGACTTCGTCGACGCCCAGCAGTTCTCCAAGCTGCTGTCTGAACGCGGCATCGCCAACGACGACACCGTGATCCTCTACGGCGGCAACAACAATTGGTTCGCCGCGTACGCGTACTGGTACTTCAAGCTGTACGGGCACGACAAGGTCAAGCTGCTCGACGGTGGCCGCAAGAAGTGGGAGCTCGACGGTCGTCCGCTGTCCACCGATGCCGTGAACCGGCCGGAGACCAGCTACACCGCCAAGGACCCCAACAACGCGATCCGCGCGTTCCGCGACGAGGTCATCGCGGCCATCAGCAAGAAGAACCTGGTCGACGTGCGCTCCCCCGACGAGTTCTCCGGCAAGATCCTCGCCCCCGCGCATCTGCCCCAGGAGCAGAGCCAGCGCGCCGGGCATATCCCCGGCGCCCTCAACGTTCCGTGGAGCAAGGCGGCCAACGAGGACGGCACATTCAAGTCGGACGAGGACCTGGCCACGTTGTACGCCGAGGCCGGCCTGGACGGCGAGAAAGAGACCATCGCCTACTGCCGGATCGGTGAGCGCTCGTCGCACACCTGGTTCGTGCTGCAGGAACTGTTGGGACACAAGAACGTCAAGAACTATGACGGCAGTTGGACGGAATACGGCTCCCTCGTGGGAGTCCCGATCGAGTTGGGAAGTTGATTATGTGCTCTGCACCCAAGCAAGGCCTGACGTTGCCCGCCAGCGTCGACCTCGAGAAGGAAACGGTGATCACCGGCCGCGTTGTCGACGGCGCGGGTCAGGCCGTCGGCGGCGCGTTCGTGCGTCTGCTGGACTCGTCTGACGAGTTCACTGCCGAGGTCGTCGCGTCGGCCACCGGTGACTTCCGGTTCTTCGCCGCTCCCGGCACGTGGACGCTGCGCGCGCTGTCCCCGGCGGGCAACGGCGACGCCAGCGTGGCCCCGTCCGGTGCGGGCATCCACGAGGTCGACGTCAAGGTCGCCTGACACCCGGTGTGGCCAGTAACGGCCACACCGGCCCCGCGTTGCGAAACGCTGCCTCCACCAAGTGGTTAGTTTCTGCGCTCCTGCGCGAAATTAATGCTTGTAACGGGGGGGATCATGAGAATCGCAATTGCTGGATTCGCCACGACGGTGTTCGCCTTCATCACCGTAGCTACCGCGCCCTTTGCCGCAGCCACTCCCGACCAGGAGTTCCTCGACGCCTTGGCCAACGGCGGCGTCACCTTCGCCTCGAAAGCGACTCAGCAAGTCATCACGCACGGGCACATGGTCTGCCAGGACTTCGCATCGGGCGCCGCCTTCACGGACGCCGTTGGCGGCGTCGCCGGCGGAATGGGCGGGAACCAACGCCTCGCCGGCCAGTTCGTCCGCGCCGCGACGAACACGCTGTGCCCGAAGTACGTCGACGAACTCCCGTGAGATACGCCACGACAGCCGCCAAGAGTTGATGGGCCCTCGGCGGCTAGACTCGCTGCCGTGGTGCTGTTCTTCGAGATCATGCTCGTTGCGGCCGTCGTGGTCATCACGTGGTTCGCGCTCTACACGCTGTACCGCCTCATCACCGACGAGTCGTGACCTCCGGCGACGAAGCCGTCGCGGCGGCGGCCGAACGCGCCAAGGCAACGGCGGCCCGCAACATCCCGGTTTTCGACGACCTACCGCTGCCCGCCGATACCGCCAACCTGCGTGAGGGCGCGAACCTCAACGATGCGCTCCTCGCGCTGCTACCGCTGGTGGGCGTGTGGCGCGGCGAGGGCGAGGGCCGCGGACCCGGCGGTGACTACCGGTTCGGTCAGCAGATCGTCGTCTCGCATGACGGTCGCGACTATCTCATCTGGGAAGCGCGCTCGTGGCGGCTGACCGAGACCGGGGAGTACGACGAACCCACACTGCGCGAGTCGGGCTTCTGGCGGTTCGTCGATGACCCAGCCGATCCTTCTGAGTCCCAAGCCATCGAGCTGCTGCTTGCGCATTCTGCGGGCTACGTCGAATTGTTTTACGGCAGGCCGAGAACGCAGTCGTCGTGGGAGCTGGTCACCGACGCGCTGGCGCGCAGTAAGTCAGGGGTGCTCGTCGGCGGGGCCAAGCGGCTGTACGGCATCGTCGAGGGCGGCGACCTGGCCTATGTGGAGGAACGGGTCGACGCCGACGGCGGGCTGGTCCCGCATCTGTCCGCCCGGCTGTCGAGGTTCGTCGGATAGTGCGGGCGATAGCACTGGCCGCGGTCGTCGCCGCGGCGGGAATTCTCGCCGCGTGCTCATCGAATACGCCGTCGCCAGAACAGGTTTCGACATCTGTAGCCCCGTCCGGCCACGGCGGTTTCGCGCACTGCCTGAGCGAGCACGGCGTGCCCATCGCCCCGGGTCCAGCCGTTGGCCCGCCGCCCGGCGTCGACCAGGACATCTGGCACCGCGCCATGCAGGCGTGCTCATCACTGGCGCCAGGGCCGGCCAGCTAAGCCAGCACGGGCGCCTTGCCGGCATCGGTGAGCCAGCGTTCTTCCAGCCGATCCAGTGCGCCCTCCGCGCGAAGTGAGTCGACGGCCCACGACACGCAGCGGGTCAGCCCGCTGCCCTTGTCGAGCACGACGCCGAACTGCTCCACATCGCCTGACGCACTTGGCAATTGGCCGACCATCAGGCCGTCGCGCAGCTCGTTGGCGACCGTGAATGCGGTCGGCAGGTCGGCAACGAGTGCATCGATCTCGCCGTTGCTCAGCGCCAGCTTGGCGTCGCCGTTGGTGTTGTAGACCTCGACAGGGACTTCGCCGTCTACTGACGTCGCCGCCGTATAGCTGGTGGTGCCCACTTGGACACCCAGGCGCAGCTTCTTCAGCTGGTGCACCCTCTTGACACCGGCAGCAGGCGACGACTTGACCGTGACGACCGCCTGCGTCACATCGAAATACGGTGACGAGAAATCCACCGCCCCCTTGCGCTGCTCGGTGATCGAGAACTCAGATAGGTTGGCGTCGAACGTCTTTGGCCCGGGAGCCAGCGCCGCGTTGAACGGCACCCGCACCCATCGCACATCATCACGCGTGTAGTTCATCTTGGCCGCGATGGCGTAGGCAAGCGCCGCTTCGAATCCCTCACCGCTGGCCGGATCGTCGCCCATGTACCACGGCGGGTATACGGGTTGGTCGGCGCCGAACGTGAAGATGCCGGGATACAGCGTGCCCAGCGCGTCCTTGGTGCACTTGTCAGCAGAGGCGGTCGTGGCCTTGTCGGGGATCGGCGCGCATGCGGTGGCCATCGCAGCAACCAACGCGGCCAGCCTCCACACGTTGCGCATGTGGCGCATCATCGCGCACCTAGCTAACCAGCGCCAGGGTTCGGTCCATAGCTGGCGCATAGCTCGCTAATAACGACGGCCCATCCGGGGCCCCTACCGTCGCAGACGCTCGTTCACTCGACAAGGAGAAATTGTGACGGGTAAAGCCGTTCGCTTCGCGGTTGTCGGCGCGGCCGCCGCCGCATTAATCAGTACCGCAGCGTGTTCGTCCAGCACGACGCCCGCGGAACAGACCAGCGCCGCGCCATCCTCGTCCGCCCACGACGCGTTCGCTCAATGCTTGAGCGACAACGGAGTTCCGGCGCCGCCCGGCGATGGCCATGCAGGCGGCCCGCCGCCCAATGGCACCCCGCCGTCCGGACCGCCGCCGTCCGGTGCGGCGCCATCGTCGAACGGCACACCCCCCGCTCCGCCCGGAGTCGACCAGGCCACGTGGGACAAGGCCATGCAGGCGTGCTCGTCGTTGGCCCCGGCTCCGCCGGAGAAGTAGCCCAGATATGGAGCGGCCCCCGAGCCGATGTTTCCTGGTTGGACAAGACCGAGGGCTCGGGGGCCGGGTGGCTGCGGGGAATTCGCCAGCGCGCGCAGGTGACTCCCCGTGCGCTGCTAGCTCGCAGCCACCTCACATGTCCGTAAGTCAATCAATTGGTCGGACCACCTCCTTCCTTGTGTATGAACGAAAGTACCTGCGCATCCGCACGGCGACAACCGATTTAGGAGTGTTTCGGGAACCAGCACACCCGTTGGGCGGCGACTGGTTCGTGCTTGCCCTTGACCGCGAGATGCTCAACCGGACCGGCCGGCCTTTCGAGATATCGAGCGAGGCGTTCAGCCACCAGTACCTCTCCGCTGCTGGCGCACGACTGCAGGCGTGCCGCGGTGTTCACGACATCGCCAATGGCCGTGAAGTCACTGATCGCGCCTTTTCCGCCGATGTTGCCGACGAACGCTTCGCCGTAGTCGAGGCCGATGCCGAGTTCGAGCGCGGGACCTTCGCGACTGCCGTAGCCGAGTCCTTCGAGCAACCGGCGGGCGTGGTCGAGCATGACTTTCGCCACCGTTCGCCGGTCCGCATCCTCAGGCGTAAACGAGCTTCCAGCGACGAAGATGGGCAGATACAGCGCCATCACCTCGTCGCCGATCAACTTGTCGATCAGCGCTTCCGGGAAGAGCACGTCCTCGGCGACCGCATACAAGCGTCGCAACAGCGCGGTCGCCTCCTGCGGTGTGATGGACTCCGAACGCGTGGTGAACCCGCGCAGGTCGGCGAACATGACGCCGACCTCTGTCGTGATGCCGCCCGGCGGCGCCAGCTCGACACACGTCGCGCACAGCGTCGGATTCTTCCGCGACGGGCGGAAGCCCAGCGGCCGAACCAACCGGCTGCCGAAGCCGGCGAACGGCGCACCGCACATGCCGCACCGCGGGCTCGACGGCAGTGCTCGCATCACGCGATGTACCGCCCGCGTGCTCCTGACTGTCGAGAACTCGAAGTAAGCCTGCCAGTCTTGGGACGTCAGCGGCTGGCCGGGCCGCAGCCCGGCGTGCCGCATCAGACGGCGCAACGCCAGACGCTGGTAACGCGTCAGCCGTTCGTCTCCGGAATCGTCCCCCACTCACCCAGAATGGCGCACTTTCCGGATCGCGGTCAGCGATCGGACACGATTGCGGCGTCGACCAGTTCGGTCAATTCACTCGCCAACGGCGACGGCGGCAGCACTCGACCGTCGAGGGTGTGCACCCGCGCCGCGAGTGTGATGCTGGATACCAACCAAACCCCTTGCGCTGCAAAGAGATCCGCCGGGCGCAACGCGCGGTAGTCACAATCGTAGCCCTTGTTGCGGGCCACCTCGAACAGCGCCTGCTGCGTGGTGCCGCGCAGGATCGGATACCACGGCGGCGGCGTGAATAATGTGGAATTCCCGGCCCCGTTCTCTGATTCGGTGGCGATCACCACCGTCGAGCGCGGCCCCTCGAGGATGCAGCCGTCGGAGCTGACGAAGATCACGTCACCGGCGCCGTGGCGCTCGGCGTGCCGCAGCGCCGCCATGTTCACCGCATAGGACAAGGTCTTCGCGCCCGCCAGCAGCCACGGCATGTCGGCCGTGCCATCCGCTGGCAACCCGCGGGCGAGCGTCAGCGCGGCCAGCCCGTCGCGGCGCACAGCGGCGACTCGCGCGGGCAGCGGGCCGACCAGAACGAAGCCCGTCGGCTCCGAACCGCCTTCCCGGCCGCGGCTGTAGATCAGCCGCATCACGCCCTCGTCATCGCTCTTCGCGGTCCAGCTGGATGCCGCAGTGGCTGCGGCCTCGCGCCAGCGCCGTAGATCCGGTGCCGGCAGGTCGGTCATCCGCGCCGACTGCGTCAACCGGCCAAGGTGTGCCTCTAGCAGGCACGGCCTGCCGTCGCGGACCAACAGCGACTCGAAGATGCCGTCGCCGCGCACGACCGCCAGGTCATCGGCGTGGAGCAACGGCGCCGCGGGGTCATGCTGTTCACCGTCGAGGGTGACCACGACCGCTGGTTCGCTCGCCATGGGCAAGAAGCGTAGCGCCCGTAAGGTTGAAGACATGTCCGCAGTTTCCGCCCCCGAGACCGGACCGGATGCCGGTGCCGTCTGGCACTATGGCGACCCTCTTGGCGAGCAACGTGCAGCCGCGGATGGCGCCGTCGTCGTCGACCGCTCACACCGCGCGGTGCTGATGCTCACCGGCAAGGACCGCAAGACGTGGCTGCACAGCATCTCGTCGCAACACGTCAGCGACCTGCCCGACGGCGCGGTCACGCAGAATCTCAGCCTTGACGGGCAGGGCCGTGTCGAAGATCACTGGATCCAGACGCAGCTCGATGGCGTCACCTACCTGGACACCGAGGCCTGGCGTGGCGAACCGCTGCTGACGTACCTGCGCAAGATGGTGTTCTGGGCCGACGCGTCCGTCGAACCGGCTGATTTGGCGGTGCTGTCGCTGCTCGGCCCGAAGCTGGCCGACCCGCAGGTCGTCGACGTGCTTGGCATCGGTTCGCTACCGGCTGAAGATGCAGCCGTGCCGCTACCTGGAGGCGGGTTTTTGCGCAGAATGGCTGGCCAGACCATAGAACTGGATTTGGTGGTGCCGCGCGAACAGGCCGCTGCGTGGCGCCAGCGCCTCGTCGACGCAGGCGTGCGGCCGGCCGGTGTGTGGGCCTACGAAGCCCATCGGGTGGCAGCGCTGCGGCCCCGCCTAGGCGTCGACACCGACGAGCGGACCATCCCGCACGAGGTCGGCTGGATCGGTACGGCAGTGCACCTGGACAAGGGCTGCTACCGCGGGCAGGAAACCGTCGCTCGCGTCCATAACCTGGGCAAACCTCCCCGGATGTTGGTGCTGGTGCACTTGGACGGCGCCGCGGATCGGCCCGCCACCGGCGATCCCGTGCTGGCGGGCGGACGCACAGTGGGCCGGCTGGGCACCGTGGTCGACCACGTCGACGAGGGCCCGATCGCGCTGGCCCTGCTGAAGCGCGGTCTGCCCGCGGACACGCCGCTGACCACCGGCGGGCAGACAGAGGTCGCCGCGGTCATCGACCCCGACTCGATGCCACCAACCGACGCGGTCGGCGCAGGCCGGTTGGCAGTGGAACAGCTTCGAGGCCGAGCGCGTTGACGCGATGGGCCTGCCAGCACACGACAGCCGGGCACGGTAAAGTGTTGGCAGGACAATAAAGACACACAGATCGGAGCCGCCTAAATATTGGGCCGCTCCGTTATTGCGCGAGGGGGTACCCCCATGGGCCGCGGCCGGGCTAAGGCAAAGCAGACCAAGGTTGCTCGTGAGCTCAAATACAGCTCACCGCAGACCGATTTCGACCGGCTTCAGCGCGAGCTGGCGGGGTCAGACGGTTCTGACGATCTCAACGGCACCGATGCGGTGACCGACGACTGGGCCCCCGAAGAGGACGACTGGCGGCGCTAGATCCCTAGAACCTGGGGTGCTGGCCTACGAGACTGGCACGGGGACTGTCCTTGCCGCCCTTCTTGATGGTGCCGAGGGTCCAGCAGTCCAGGTGCCGGGCCGTCAGCACGGCCAGTGCGCGGTCGGTGTCGTCGGGTGCGACGACCGCGACCATGCCGACACCCATATTGAACGTCTTCTCCATCTCGACGCGCTCGACGCGGCCGCGTTGCGCGATCATCCCGAACACCGGGGCGGGCGTCCACGTTCCGCGGTCGATCTCGGCGACGAGCCCGGGCGGGATGACCCGCTCGAGGTTTCCGGCCAGTCCGCCGCCGGTGACGTGGCAGAAGGTACGGACCTGGGTTTCGGCGGCCAGCGCCAAGCAGTCCTTGGCGTAGATGCGGGTGGGCTCGAGCAGCTCTTCGCCCAGGGTGCGGCCGAACTCCTCGACGTGGCCCGCCAGGTTCATCCGGTCGATTTCCAGCAGCACCTTGCGGGCCAGCGAGTAGCCATTGGAGTGCAGGCCCGTCGCCGCCATCGCGATGATCACGTCACCGGGCTTGACCCGGTCCGGCCCCAGCACGTCGTCGGCCTCCACGACGCCGACGCCGGTCGCGGAGATGTCGTAGTGGTCGGGCGCCATCAGGCCCGGGTGCTCGGCGGTCTCGCCACCCAGCAGCGCACAGCCGGCCATCACGCAGCCGTTGGCGATGCCTGACACCAGTTCGCTGACGCGTTCCGGCACCGTTCGGCCGACCGCGATGTAGTCCTGCAGGAACAACGGCTCGGCGCCGCACACCACGAGATCGTCGACGACCATCGCGACGAGGTCGATGCCGACGGTGTCGTGCTTGTCCATCGCCTGGGCGACGGCCAGCTTGGTGCCGACGCCGTCTGTGGACGACGCCAGCAGAGGTTCGCGGTAACCGCCGCGCAGCGCGAACAGCCCGGCGAATCCACCGAGACCGCCGCGAACTTCGGGCCTGGTGGCCTTCTTGGCCAGCGGCTTGAACAGTTCGACGGCGCGGTCACCGGCTTCGATGTCCACCCCGGCCGATGCGTAGGAGATGCCGTGTTGTTCGGCTTGATCCGTCATCGAGAGCAAGGCTACCGTCGTTGCCCGCGCCTCGGTAACCGGTCGATCCTGAGCACTTCCCCTTGATCGCCTCGCACGATCGCGCGCGGTGTGAGAACGTGACCGACCATGAAAACAGTTCGCTGGTTTGCGCTTCTTGCCGTGGCGACCGTGCCGGCTTCGACGGTCCTGGCCGCGCCCGCGCTGGCCACGCCGGGGGTGAACATCGACGCGGTCGTCATCTCGCAATCGACCGTCAACGGAGTCGACTACATCACCAAGGAGATCACCATCCAACCCGGGGGCAGCACCGGCTGGCACTATCACGACGGCCGCGTGTTCGGCGTCGTCCGGGAGGGCACGCTCACCCGCAACATGGCGGACTGCTCGGAGGTCGTCTCCCCCGCTGGCTCGGCCGTCACCGAGGACAGCGGACCGAATCACGTCCACATCGGCCGCAATCTCGGGCCTGTCCCTCTGGTGCTGTGGGTCGACTACATCGAGCCTGCCGGCAGCCCGCAGGCTGAAGACGTGCCTGACCCCGGCTGCGGGCCCTAGGGCCTGCGGAGCGCCGAGACGTTGTCGTTCTCGGCCACACCACAAACCTCCCTCCTATTGCCACAGGTAGACACCAGTTTTTGTGACTGCTAGCCACCGTCTGCACTGCCCCTTGGGCACATTTTGGGCACACCCTCACGCGAGTAGCGGCTGTGCAACGTGACCGCCACAGCGTCCAGGTCGTCGTCGAACAAGTCCGCGTAGGTGTCCAGCGTCATCTTGGCGCTGGCGTGCCCGAGCATCCGCTGTAGGGCCAGCACGTTGACGCCAGCAGTGATCGCCAGCGACGCGCAGGTGTGCCGCAGATCGTGAGGCGTGATCTTCTGGACTCTGGCCTTAGTGACCGCCGCGGCGAACCACCCACCGACAGACTTCGGGCGCGGCAGATACCCGCCAGCCGGCCCCGGGAACACCAGTTCACCCGGAGCCTTGCCCCGACACTTCACCGACAGCTCGTCGAGCACGAACGTCGCCACCGGCACCGAACGCGCCTTGCGGCCCTTCGTCGGTCCGACTGCATGGCGGGCGCCTACCTCGACCGCGCTGACCGACACCGACAGCCGACGCCGCAGGAACTCGACATCGGCGACCCGCAGGGCGATCGCCTCCGACCACCTCAAGCCGCAGTAGGCCAGCACGAGGACGAGCGCACGGTGCTCGTCCGACTGCTCGGCCAGCCGCGCCAGTCATCGGCGGACAGGTATACGTGCCTCTTGGCCGTTTGGTGCGGCAGGTTCTCCACGCCACGCGCCGGGTTGACTGCCAGCCGCTTGGCCTTCACCGCGTCGGACAGAATCCCCGACAGCACGACGTGCGCCCGGCGCACCGTGGTGACACCACTACCGGCTCGGACCATGGCTGCAATCCATGATTCGACGCCGAGCACGTCCACGTCGGCCACGCTCATCGCTCCCCAGCGCGGCATGACATGGACGCGGTACGCGGACTCAAACATCCGCCAGCTCGACGGCGCTGTGGCCTGTTGCTTGCGCGCCAACCAGTCGGCGGCCAGCTCGTCAACCGTCGCACGGCCGAGCGCCGGCGCGACGTACTCGCCTTTGAGCTTCGACACTTCGACCGTGGCGGCGAACTCCTTTGCGTCCCTTACGGTTCGGAACCCGCGCCGTTTCGTCTGCTTCCGATCCGGCGTCCGATACCTAACCTGGTATCGCTTCCCGTCTGCGGTTTGGTACGCCTCAATCGTCGCCACTCGACACCTCTTCGCCGGATCCCGACATCCACCCCGGCCTGGCGGCCGGTGGCACGCGCGCGTACAACCCATCTAGCCCCTTCTTACGCGCAGCGTTCAACCTTTCGGTCCATCTTTCGCGGACCCAGCCCGGCCACGCCCGTCCTGCGAACTCGAAGAACTCCATGTCGAACAGCGGATACTCGGCGGTCAGCCACTCCCAAAGACGCTCCGCCGGAACAGGAACGGCCACACCGGTCGACTCAACATCATCCTGGGGTTCGACACTGTGAACCGCCGGCATCAACAACGTGACCGGCGAAACGCCAAGCGCCACAGCCAACGCCATCAGGTCATCCACATCAACCCGGCGAGCACCTCGCTCAATCTCACTGACCGTGTTGTGCGCCATCGGGCGGCCGATGCCGGCGAGCCGGTCCGCTACGTCTCGCAACGTCAAGCCCTGCCGGTTTCGGACCCGCGCCACGTTCGCTCGCACAGTCTCCCCCGTGGGGCCTATCTCCACTCGCCTTGTCGCCATCATGCAGATCGTAGGACGAAACTTGCAGAATGCCAAGTGCTCGGGTATTAATGAGGATAACCCGAACAAGTGTCAGCATAATCTGACCAGCAGACACAATGGAGACCAACCTCATCCCGGCGTCGGAAATGAAGACCATCTTCCCCGGCACCACCGACCAGTACTGGGCTGCGCTGCGGCACAAGGGAACCGGACCGAATTACGTGAAGCTTTTACGCAAGGTGTACTACGACCGCGTCGATATCGAAGCCTGGATCGAGGGCAATCGCTTCACCCGGACCGACCGTCCAGTGAACGCATGAACATCGACAGCGATCAGGGGCCGCCTGAAAAAGAAGACCGGGCCCCGCACCAGGACCCGGCTTCCAACGTTGAGGTCACCACCACCAACGGCATAAAGAAGTCTACCGTCCGCTGCCGACGCTGTTCGCGACCGCTACGGGCAGTTGTGTCGCAAGCGCGATCCTGCGGACCAGTGTGTTGGCGCAAGCATCGCACTGAGGCGATTGCAGCATGAGCGACCAACTACGCCAGCGCCGCCGCGGCTACGCCGCTTCGCGACGAATGACACCGCTAGGCCCGTGTGGCTGCATCAGGCACCCCGAGGTCGATAGGCACCGATGCGACGCGCAGATCAGCGACGTTCAGGCTGAGGCTGCGACGGCTGCCATTCAGCACCTGAACAGCATCGGCGCACCGGGCTTGCTCGATGGCGACACCTGCCGGGCCATATGGCGCATCGGCCACCGAGATCTGGCGGTCCGCTGCTACGGGTACGCAACGGGGGGCGCGGCATGAGCGACAACCTCTTTGAGCGTCCTGTGCTCGCCCACATTCGCGACTTCGCCCGGTCGCGGCGTGTATGCC
>Ga0075421_100004916_pt1 | contig 16118 bp, 11 predicted proteins | sample SoiMetdeltSBSDD5_FD_75292 | JGI IMG/M metagenome (GOLD analysis project Ga0075421, IMG submission 75292) | Bulk soil microbial communities from a Populus tree surrounding site in Tennessee, USA - Soil MetaG P. deltoides SBSDD5 | ecosystem: Environmental > Terrestrial > Soil > Tree plantation...
TTCGCCGAAATGCGCCACGTCTCGCTCGCCGAAATGCGCCCGGATTTCGGCGTGTTCTCCGGGCGTCTGCGCGGCCCGGCACGCCGTTCCGGGCTCGAGTTGCTGTTGCCGCACGCGGCAACACGGACAGACCGCGCCGCCGTGGAGTCGCTGCTCTGGTCGCCGGATCACATTGAAAAGCTGCGCATTCTCTCCGCCCCTATCTTGCAGCCGCATCCGTTCACGGCTGGCCATGCCGAGGCGATTCTCAACTCCCTGCGCGCTTGCTCGGAGGCTGTCATTGCCGATCTCTCACTCGATATTCGCGAAGCTACGCGGACAGCTGTTGTCCTCGCCGATCAGGTGGTGCTGGTGGCCGAGCGGACACCGTCCTGCGTCGCTGCCCTGCGCCTGCTGCGCGGCGAACTGCTCTCCTGGGGCGTCTCGCGCGACGCGCTGAATCTGGCCCTCGTCAACCGCGCGTCCATCGGCGTGCCCCCTCCACTCGACCGTTTGGAGGAGGAACTGGAGATGCCCCTTCTCGACGTACTGCCTCCGGACGCCGATGGTTGCTGCTTGTGCGAGTCGCTGCGCCAAACCATGCTCGGTCTGCAGCCAGAGAGCCTGATGAGCGAAAAGTATCGCTGCATTGCGCGCGAACTCGCCGGCCGGTTGCCGCAACCCATCCGGCCGACGCCGCATGGCGACCTGGTGCACCAGTAAGCTCACGGCGGCGCGTGCTATCGTTCCTCACAGGATGATTCGCGCCGCCCTCCTCGCTACACTTCACACCGCCCTTACCGCGTCCACCGTGTTCGGCGCCGCCCGCATTGAGCAGATTGCCGGCGGTGGCGACGCACAGCCCGGCGCTCCCCCCTTGCAGTTGCGGCTGGTAGAGCCATTCGGTGTCGAATACGATCGCGCCGGCAACTGGTACATCATCGAGTTCGCCGGCAACCGGCTGATTAAGGTGACCCCAAAGGGCGTCACGTCCCTGTTGGCTTCCGACGAGTTGAAAGAGCCGCACGGCATAGCCATCACCCGCGCAGGCCGGCTGTTTATCGCCGACACGCACCACAACCGCGTCGGGATGATCGATCTCTCCACCAACGCGCTCACCTCGTTTGCAGGCACGGGCGAAGCCGGTTACTCAGGCGACGGCGGCAAGGCCAACTCCGCCTCCTTTCATGGCGTATTCGCAATCGCGCTCGATCCCCCGCAACGCAACCTGCTCGTGGCCGACCTCTCCAACCGCCGCATCCGCCGCATCGATCTCGCGACAGCAATGGTCACCACAGCCGCCGGCAATGGGGAGAAGGGCGTGCCCGCCGATGGTGCGGTCGCCGCCGAAGGCCCGCTTATGGATCCGCGGGCAGTCGCCGCCGACGTCAAAGGCAACATTTACATCCTCGAACGCAATGGCAACGCTCTGCGCCGCGTCGATCCGTCAGGCCGGATCAAGACCTTGATCGCGCCCGGCCAGATTACGCCCGACTTGAAAGGGCCGAAACACCTGTGCGTCGACGCGCGCGGCCGCGTCATCATCGCCGATGCCGAGAACCATCTGGTGCGGCTTTACGATCCCGCCGACGGCTCCACGCGCACGATCGCCGGAACGGGCAAGCCGGGCATCACGATCGTCTCCAACGATCCGTTGCGCACCGAGCTCAACCGTCCGCACGGAGTCTCCATCTCGCCCGACCAATCGCTCATCATCACCGACAGCTACAACCACCGCATCCTGCGTCTCACCGGCTACTGAGCTGCACCTGATGGAAAATGAAATCAGGCAGGCGCCCGGCTTTCTCTGCGTGGACCACGTGGCCGTCGCAGTCAAACCGGGCGAACTGGAACAACACGTGGCAGCCTATCAAGCAATGGGATTCATCGAAGTGCATCGCGAAGACGTGTTCGGCGCCGACCAAGTGCGTGAAGTGCTGCTGCGCGTCGGCAACGGCCCCAACCTGATACAACTGCTCGAACCCTTGACGCCCGAATCGCCCGTGGCCCGGCAGATCGAGAAGTCCGGCGGCCGCGGTGGATTCGCGCATGTGGCGTTTCGCGTGGCCGACATTCGAGCTGCGTTCGATCATTTGAAAGCGAACGGATTTCAGCTCCTCGACGAGGCGCCCCGCCCCGGTTCGCGTGGAACGACCGTCTTCTTCGTGCACCCTAAAACCACGGCGCAGGCGGCCTTTGGTTATCTGATCGAGATCGTGCAGGAGGGTTGACCATGGCACTCGACAACTCCGCGGCGCGGCGCACGGAACGCGGCTGGCGCATGGCCTCGCTCGATGAGATTCCCGCGAGTGCAGCCATTATCGATGCGAACCTGACCCTGGTTGCGCAACTGGCGGCCGTGATCGCCGCCGGAGTACGCGGCGCGCCCGCGGTCCTTCTCACGACGGGCGAGAATTTCTTCAACGAGATCGCCAAGCTGCGCGCCGCCCGTGCGCTCTTGAAGCGCGTGAGCACACAGCGGCTTGAACTGTGGGCCATCACCGCCGCAGGTTCCAGCACGGACGCCGACATGGATCTGCTGCGCGCAACCACCGGAGCCTTGAGCGCGGTACTCGGCGGATGCGATGTGCTCGTCATCGGCAAGGCGGGCTTCGGCGATCATCTTGCCGACAGCCTCGGTCGCATCCTGCTCGAAGAAACGCAACTCCGTCACACGGCCGACCACGGCGGCGGCTCCTACTACATCGAAGCGCTCACGGCATCGATGATCGAGGATGCATGGAAGCATCACGCGGGGCCAGCCGTCGAACAAACGCCTTCACCGCCCCCGCCGCAGGGTGAAGCCTGGATGAGCCCCGAGGGCATCGAGATCAAGCCGCTCTACACGGCCGCGGATGTCGCCGCGCTCGAGCATCTCAACTCGGCGCCAGGCGCGCCGCCCTTCCTCCGCGGCCCCTACGCGAGCATGTACACCGAGCGGCCGTGGACCATCCGCCAATACGCGGGCTTCTCCACGGCCGAGGAATCGAACGCCTTCTACCGCCGCAATCTCGCCGGCGGCCAGAAGGGCCTCTCGGTCGCCTTTGACCTCGCCACGCATCGCGGCTACGATTCCGATCACGAACGCGTCACCGGCGATGTGGGCAAGGCCGGCGTGGCTGTAGACACGGTCGAGGACATGAAGGTCCTGTTCGACCAGATTCCGCTCGACGCGATGTCGGTGTCAATGACGATGAATGGCGCCGTGCTGCCCATAATGGCCTTCTACATCGTCGCCGCCGAAGAGCAAGGCGTGACGCCGAATAGGCTTACAGGCACCATTCAGAACGACGTGCTCAAAGAGTTCATGGTGCGCAACACCTATATTTATCCGCCGGGTCCGTCCATGCGCATCGTGGGCGACATCTTCCGCTACTGCGCGGAGAAGATGCCGAAGTTCAACTGCATATCCATCTCCGGCTATCACATGCAGGAGGCCGGCGCGACGGCCGATCTCGAACTCGCCTACACACTGGCCAACGGCTTGGAGTACCTGCGCACCGGCCTGCGCGCGGGCCTCGGCATCGACAGCTTCGCGCCGCGCCTGAGTTTCTTCTGGGCCATCGGCATGAACCACTTCATGGAAATTGCCAAGATGCGCGCCGCGCGTGAGTTGTGGACGAAGCTGGTGAAGCAGTTCGCGCCCAAGAATGCAAAGTCAATGGCCCTGCGCGCGCATTGCCAAACTTCCGGCTGGAGCCTCACCGCGCAGGATGCACACAACAACGTCATCCGCACCTGCATCGAAGCCATGGCCGCGGCAATGGGCGGCACGCAGTCGCTCCATACCAACGCGCTCGACGAAGCCCTCGCGTTGCCAACCGACGCAACGGCCAGGATCGCGCGTAACACGCAAATCTATCTGCAAACCGAAACGGGCATCTGCGATGTGGTCGACCCCTGGGGTGGCAGCTACTATCTCGAATCGCTGACGGCGGCGCTCGCACACAAGGCCTGGACGCTCATCCAGGAGATCGAGCAACTCGGCGGCATGACCAAGGCCATCGAGACGGGCTTGCCGAAGATGCGTATCGAGGAAGCGGCGGCGCGCAGACAAGCCCGCATCGATTCGGGCCGCGAGACCATCGTCGGCGTCAACCGCTACGCAGTTGAGGAGGAGAAACCGGTCGACGTGCTGGTCGTCGACAACGCGGCCGTGCGCGAGAAGCAGTTGGCACGCTTGCGCGACATAAAGGCAAAGCGCGACGCGCACGCCGTGCAACAGTCGCTCGAAGCCTTGAGACGGTGCGCGGAAACGGGCGATGGAAATTTGCTCGAACTTTCCGTGAACGCCGCCCGCGCGCGCGCCACGCTTGGGGAAATTTCCTTTGCGCTCGAAGAGGTGTTCACGCGCTACCAGGCCGTCAACCGTGTCATTTCCGGTTTCTACTCGTCGGAGAGCCGCGAAGACCCGGACTTTGCCGAGGCGCGTGCCATGGCCGAAGCGTTCGCGCGCGAGCAGGGGCGGCGTCCGCGCATTCTCGTTGCCAAGATGGGCCAGGATGGCCACGACCGCGGCGCGAAGATCGTCGCCACTGCCTTTGCCGACCTTGGCTTCGATGTCGATCTCGGCCCGCTCTTTCAAACGCCGCGCGAAGTTGCGCGCATGGCTGTGGAAAATGACGTCCACGTGCTGGGTGTTTCCACGCTGGCCGGTGGCCATAAGACACTAGTGCCGGAGGTGCTCGCGGAATTGAGACGTCACGGGCGCGGAGATATCCTGGTCTTCGTGGGTGGCGTCGTTCCGCCAGACGACTACGTTTTTCTGCAAAAGGCAGGCGTTGCCGGAGTGTTCGGACCGGGTACGCGCATTCACACATCGGCTCGTGAGATCCTCACTACTTTGCGGAGCGTCTCCCGTGCCCACCGTCCCTAATCGACTCCTTCCCGCACAATACATTGACGGTGTGATTGCTTGCGACCGCGCTGTCCTGGCCCGTGCGATTACCGTGGTTGAAAGCGATCACCCGGCCGACGGCGATCTGGCCGAGGCGATTCTCGAAGCTTTGTTGCCGCTCACGGGAAACTCGCGCCGCGTCGGCATCACCGGCGTTCCCGGCGTAGGCAAGAGTACGTTCGTTGACACGCTCGGACTGCACCTGATCCGTCAACATGGCGAGAAGGTGGCCGTGCTTACCGTTGATCCATCGAGTCCCATATCGGGCGGCAGCATTCTCGGCGACAAGACGCGCATGGAGCGCCTCGCCACCGAAGACGGCGCTTTCATCCGGCCTTCACCCTCGCGCGGCCATCTGGGTGGCGTGACTCGCCGCACGCGCGAAACGATGCTGCTGTGCGAGGCGGCGGGCTTCACAAATGTACTCGTGGAAACCGTCGGGGTCGGACAATCCGAAACAGCTGTGCGATCAATGACCGACTATTTTCTTTTGCTCATGCTGCCCGGAACGGGCGATGAATTGCAAGGAATCAAACGAGGCATTCTGGAAATGGTCGACGGAATGGCCATCAACAAAGCTGACGGCGACAATATCGAACGCGCCGAGCGCGCCTGCGCCGACTATTTGAGCGCACTGCGTCTATTTCCCCCCGCGCCCGGCGGGTGGACGCCGCGCGTGCTCTTGTGCAGCGCGCGAACCGGCGCCGGTGTGGCAGAGGTGTGGCAGTGCGTGCTCGATCATCAGGCGTTCATGCGCGAGAGCTCTTTGCTCGAATCGCGCCGGCGAGAACAATCGCTCGCTTGGATGCGCGAGTTGATCTCCATCGGCTTGGAGGATGAGTTTGGCCGCGACGCTCGCGTGCGCGCGCGCCTTCCGCAATTGGAGCGCGAGGTTCGCGACGGCGCAACCACGCCATTTGCGGCCGCACGAGAACTGCTGGCGGATTTTCACTCGTTCGCCAGGCAAAAGGAATAACTGTGTCATTTCCGTTTCCCGTTCTGACGCCCGAGGAGGCCGCCGAGTTGATCGGTCACGGTTCCACCATTGGCTTCAGCGGATTCACGGCCGCGGGCGCGGCCAAATCGATTCCCGTGGCGCTCGCGAACAAGGCCGAACGCGAACACGCCGCCGGCCGCGAGTTCACCGTGAACGTTCTTACCGGGGCATCTACCGGACCGAGCCTCGATGGCGCGCTCGCCAAAGCCAATGCCATTCGCTTTCGTACGCCGTACCAATCCGATCCGCTGCTGCGCAAACAGATCAACTCGGGCCAGGTGCACTTCCTCGACATGCATCTGTCGCTGCTGCCGCAACAGGTGCGCTATGGGTTTCTTGGCAAGGTGAACTGGGCGATTCTGGAAGCCTGCGACGTGACGTCGGGCGGCGGCATCGTGCTCACCACGTCGGTTGGCGCCTCAAACACTTTCGCCCATCGAGCCGAACGCGTACTCATTGAATGGAACCATCGCCACCCGCCGGCCCTGATCGGAATGCATGACATCTTCGAGCCCGCCGATCCGCCTGCGCGCAACGAGATTCCGATCTACAACGTGCACGACCGCGTTGGCTCGCCCGCACTTGTCATCGATTCGAAGAAGATTGCGGGCGTCGTCCACACCGACGCCGACGATGAAGCCGCTCCGTTCGCCGATGCCACACCCGTCACCGAAAAAATCGGGCAGAACGTAGCTGACTTTCTTGTGTCGGAGATGCGCGCCGGGCGCATTCCGAAGAGCTTCCTGCCGTTGCAATCGGGCGTCGGCGATATCGCAAACGCCGTGCTCGAAGCGCTCGGCTCGCACCCCGAGGTGCCGGACTTCGAAATGTACACCGAAGTCCTGCAGGACTCCGTTATGGGATTGCTCGAAAGCGACCGTTGCCGGTTCGCCAGCACTTGCGCCCTCACCTTGAGCCCGGAGAAGAACGCCCGGTTCCGCGGCAACCTCGACTTTTTCCGCTCGCGCATTATCATGCGGCCGCAGGAGATCACCAATCACCCGGAGATCGTGCGCCGTCTCGGGATCGTGTCGATGAACACGGCCATCGAAATGGACCTCGGTGGCAACGTGAATTCGACCCACGTCATGGGGAAGACGATGATGAACGGCATCGGCGGCTCAGGCGACTTCACGCGCAACGCCTACGTTTCGATCTTCAGTTGTCCCTCGACGCAGAAGGGCGGCAAGATCTCCACCATCGTGCCGCTGTGCTCGCACATCGACCACAACGAACATTCGGTACAGATCGTCGCCACCGAGTACGGCGTGGCAGACCTGCGCGGCAAAGATCCGCACGAGCGCGCCCGGCTGATCATCGATCATTGCGCGCATCCCGATTTCCGCGACCAGTTGCGCGGCTACATGAATCTGCTCCGCCTCGATACGCACGAACCGTTGAGCCTTACCGGCGCTTTCGCCATGCACCGTCAATTCCTCGAAACCGGCGACATGCGCGGAGTGGATTGGGAGGCCTGGAAATCGCGGCGCTAACGCCCATCGCCGCTCCGGCGCTATAGAATGAGGGCATGCGTGCGGTCCTGGTATCCCTGTGTGTGCTTTCCCTGGTCGCAAGTGCGGCCGACCGCACGGTCGAATTCAATCGCGACGTACGGCCGATCCTTTCGGAAAACTGCTTCGCCTGCCACGCAGCCGATGCTAGAGCAAAGAACATTCCTCTCCGGCTCGATCAGGAAGCAACTGCCAAGGGCGACCTCGGTGGCGGGCGCCGCGCGATTGTCGAAGGAAATCCCGATGCCAGTGAAATGATCCGCCGCATCACCTCCGAGAACAAAGCCAAACGCATGCCGCCGGTCTTCACTGGGCACACGATCTCGCCGAAGGAGTTGGAAACCTTGCGCGCGTGGATCGCCAGCGGCGCGAAGTGGGAAAAGCATTGGGCATTCAATGCGCCGAAGAGGCCGCCACTGCCGCAAGTGAGTAGCGCCGCCTGGGTTCGCAATCCCATCGATGCGTTCGTGCTGGAGCGGCTGGACCGCGAAGGATTGAAGCCCTCTCCCGAGGCGAGCAAAACGACCCTTCTCCGCCGTGTCTCGCTCGATCTCACCGGGCTGCCGCCCACACCCGCCGAGTTCGACGCCTATCTTTCGGACCCTTCGCCGAAAGCGTATGAGAACGCCGTCGACCGGCTGCTCGCCTCGCCGCGCTATGCCGAACGCATGGCCTACCGCTGGCTCGACTACGCGCGCTATTCCGACACCAACGGCTATCAGTTCGACGGGGAGCGCTCCATGTGGCGCTGGCGCGATTGGGTGATCGATGCGTTCGCGAAAAATATGCCGTACGACCTCTTTGCGCTCGAGCAGATCGCCGGCGACATGCTGCCCAATGCGACTACCGCGCAAAAGATCGCCACCGGTTTCAACCGCAATCATCGCGGGAATTCGGAGTTCGGCATCGTCGCCGAAGAATACGCGGTCGAGTATGTCGTCGATCGCATCGAAACCACTTCGGCCGTCTTCCTGGGACTCACCATGGGCTGTGCGCGCTGTCACAACCACAAGTACGACCCCATCACGCAGAGAGAGTTCTACCAGATGTACGCCTACTTCAACAATGTGCCCGAACATGGGCGCGCGATGAAGTACGGCAATTCGCCTCCGCTCGTCGCCGCGCCCACCGAGGAGCAATCGGTGCGGATGCGCGAACTGGATGCACGGATCGGCGACGTTCAGAAGTGGCTGGACGCCCGCTCGCCGCAGACCAAGCAGGAGATGGTTGCATGGGAACAGACCCTCGTGGACAGCAAGAATACATGGGCGCCCGCATCGGGCCGCATCGGCGACTTTAAGAAAATCCACCACGACATCGAAGACCGCTTCAGCGTGTCGGCGCGGATCTCAGCCGGGACTGTTCCCCACGGGGCGGTGTGGAGCCGCATGGCCAATACGCCTCGCGGACGCGGAGTTGGGCTCTACGTGAAGAAGGGCAAGCTGCATTTCCACTTCACCAGCGCTTTTGACGATGACGCTCTGCGTGTGAATGCCAAGACGCGGCTTGCGGCGGGCCGGGCGTACAACGTGCTCGTCACCTACTCGGGCTCTCGGATGGCCGAGGGCGTGCATGTCTACGTCGATGGCAAAGAGGTCGAGATGGAGGCCGAACTCGATTCTCTCTACCGCCCGCTCGGCAATGCGGGCAAAGCGTTCGGCGAGCCGTTCCGTATTGGCGAAGGCGGCGGTCCGAACAACAACTTCAACGGCAAGGTGGAAGACGTTCTGGTTTATTCGCGCGTGCTGACGCCGCCGGAGATTGCCGCGCTGGCCTCGCCGAAGCCGTCGCCGATGTACTTCATGGAGAACGCCGCCGCGCCGGAGGTTCGGGAAAAGTGGGCCGCGCTCACGAAGCTCCAACGCGACCGCGAGGCGCTCGATCGCAGCTTTCCCACTGTCATGGTGATGGCTGAACGGCCTGAGCGCCGCCCCACGCACATTCTCAACCGTGGCCAGTACGACAAACCGGGCGAAGTGGTCGAACCAGGCGTACCCGCCCAGTTGCATCCACTGCCTGAAGGCGCGCCAAACAATCGCCTGGGGTTCGCGCAATGGCTCATCGCCAAGGATAATCCGCTCACAGCCCGAGTAGCCGTGAACCGCTTCTGGCAGATGATGTTCGGCACGGGTCTGGTGAAAACCGTGGAGGACTTCGGCCAACAGGGCGAATGGCCGTCGCATCCCGAGCTTCTCGATTGGATGGCGACGGAGTTCATGCGCACCGGTTGGGACGTGAAGGCGCTTTTGAAGACGATGGTGACCAGCGCAACTTATCGCCAGGATTCAAAGGCCGCTCCGGAACTGGTCCAGCGCGACCCTGAGAATCGCCTGCTGGCGCGAGGTTCGCGGTTCCGATTGCCGGCCGAGGCCCTTCGCGACGAGGCGCTCGCAATCGGTGGACTGCTCGATGCGCGCATCGGTGGGCCATCGGTGAAACCCTATCAGCCTGACGGGCTCTGGAAGGAGCTCAACATGCAGGATATCGATTACATCCAAGGGCGCGGCCGCGACCTCTATCGCCGCAGCTTGTACACCTTTTGGAAGCGCACCATCGCGCCTCCGATGCTCGCCAACTTCGACGCCGCCAATCGCGAGTCCTGTGTCGTTCGGGAGAACCGCACGAACACACCGTTGCAGGCGTTGAATCTGATGAACGACGTGCAGTTTGTCGAAGCGGCTCGCATGTTCGGCCAGCGCATGATTCTCGAAGGCGGTGCGAGCGCGGACGATCGCCTTCGCTATGGTTTCCGCGTAGCTACGGGACGCGCGCCAAGACCGGAAGAGGCCAGCCTCCTGCGCGGCAGCCTCAACTACCATCTGGACTATTTCGCCGGCCACGACGCCCGCATCGATCAGTTTCTCGCGCAAGGCGAAGCCCAGCCGGACAAGCGTGTGGACCGCCGCGAACTCGCGGCTTACGCCGCAGTAGGCAGCCTCATTCTCAACCTTGATGAAACGGTGACGCGCCAATGAACCCCATCGATCAAGCACGCCTCGCGATCACGCGGCGCCACTTCTTCAGCCGCATGGCCACGGGTCTCGGCGCCACGGCACTAGGCTCTCTACTCGCCGCCGAGGGTACGAAGTCCGCTGCCGGCCTGCCCGGACTTCCACATTTCGCTCCCAAGGCCAAGCGCGTTATCTATCTCTTCCAGCACGGCGCGCCCTCGCAACTCGATCTCTTCGACTACAAGCCGAAACTTGCTGAAGCCCGCGGTAAAGACCTGCCCGCGTCGATCCGCATGGGACAGCGCCTCACGGGCATGACGGCGTACCAAGCCACCTTCCCCGTCGCGCCATCGGTTTTCAAATTTTCGCAGCACGGCCAGGGCGGGATGTGGCTGAGCGAACTCATTCCACACATTGCGGGCGTAGCCGATGACTTGTGCCTCGTCAAAACACTCCACACCGAGGCCATCAACCACGACCCCGCCGTCGCCTTCTTTCAAACCGGCTTCCAACTCGCCGGCCGCCCGTCGATGGGGGCGTGGGTCAGCTACGGCCTCGGCAGCGAGAATCAGGATCTTCCCGCCTTCGTCGTCATGGTGTCGCAAGGCACGGGCAACGCCCAAGCGCTTGCCGATCGCGCTTGGGGGGCGGGCTTTCTGCCAAGCAAGTATCAAGGCGTAAAGTTCCGTGCCGGCGGCGATCCGGTGCTGTATCTGTCGAACCCGCCTGGCTACGACAGTAGCGCGCGGCGGCGGTATCTCGACGATCTGGCCAAGCTGAACGAAGTGAATCAGCGCGAGATTCAGGACCCGGAAATCTCCACCCGCATCGCGCAGTATGAGATGGCATTCCGCATGCAGACGTCAGTACCGGAGTTGACCGATCTCTCCAAGGAACCCGAGTCGACGTTTGAGATGTACGGCCCCGATTCGCGCAAGCCCGGAAGCTACGCGGCCAACTGCATTCTGGCTCGCCGCATGGCCGAACGCGGCGTGCGCTTCATTCAACTCTTCCACCGCGGCTGGGATCAACACGGCAACCTGCCGCGCGAAATCAAGCAGCAGTGCCGGCAGACCGATCAGCCATCGGCGGCCCTCGTGCGCGACCTCAAGCAACGCGGATTGCTCGACGACACGCTCATCGTGTGGGGCGGCGAGTTCGGCCGCACGGTGTACTCACAAGGCACGCTCACCGAAACCAACTACGGCCGCGACCATCACCCGCGTTGTTTTTCCATGTGGCTCGCCGGAGGGGGCGTAAAGCCGGGCCTCACCTACGGGGAAACCGACGATTTCAGCTACAACATTGCGGAAAATCCGATGGAGATCCACGACCTCCACGCGACGATGATGCACCTGCTCGGCGTCGACCACACGAAACTCACCTACAAGTTCCAGGGCCGCCATTACCGCCTTACCGACGTGCATGGGCGCGTCGTGAAAGACATCCTCAGCTAGCCAGCTAGTACTCGCCAGTACTCCGAACAGTACTTTGACGCGATCCGCTTGCGCCTATGATCGCGCGATTCAGTGGGAAAGCCGCAATTCGGAGGAAACATGAGCAAGAAACTAGGGTCTTGTCTACTTTTCGCCACACTCTCGTGGGGCGCGACAATTGGCACGGAAACGTTTGACACCGACAACGGCGTACTCGTCTCGAACACGATTGCGTCGGTAGTGGTACACTCGCCAGCGGGCGGAAACCCCGGCGGCCATATGCTCACCCGGCGAGATTTGGGACAGCCATTCTTTGACATTGGCGGGCTCACCACGGACTCCCGTTTCACCGGCGACTATGGTGCCGATGGCATCACGGGCATGACCGTCGATCTGAATTTCAAGACCTCGAATTTCACCGGTGCATGGTTTCGTGTTCGGATTGATGCCGCGACTAATGGCTGGCTCGCTCCGCTTACTGGCGTATTCCCCACCGACACGTGGACGACGTATACACTCGCTTTCGATCCCACCTGGACCGACCTGGAAGCGCGCGCGGCCGGCTGGATCACCGATTTCGACTTGGACCCGCTAGCGGGTGCAAGCCCCTCGTTTGCTACCGTAATGGCTTCGGTGGGTCGGGCGGAGATCCGCTTGGGCACCAAGGATGAAAGCTCGCTGGCCGGCATCGACAACCTCGGCCTGACCGGAGAGGTTCCCGAACCCTCGACGATGTTCCTCATGAGCGCCGGCCTCGGCTTGATCGGCTTGGCCCGCCTGCGCCGCCACTCCTAACCCGCCCACAATATCCCCACGCGATTGGGCCGCGAAGGCGGCGCGGTAAGCGCCCAATTGACACGGCCCACGCGCGGGAGCATACTAGGGTTGATGCAACTCAGTAGCAACAGTGGGCTCGCGCACCGCGCGACGCTTCTCGATCTCGCCCCCGGCGAAGAGGCAACGCTGCTCGAGTTGGATCTGCCCGACGAAGTGGCGCACCGGCTGATGATACTTGGCTTCGTGCCGGGCTCGACGGTTGCCTACGCACGCTCAGCGCCGGGTGGCGATCCGCGCGTCTATCGCGTGGATGGAGCCGATGTCGCCTTGCGCGGCGAGACTGCGCGTCAGATTCGTTTAAACCGCCAGATGTAACCTCCGCCATGAGCGATTGCCACGCGGGGCCGGCGGCGCTGGCTTCGACTTCAGTCACGGGTATAACAAGCTCCGCGCATAAAACCATCGCGCTGGTGGGTCCTCCGAACGCGGGAAAAACCACTCTCTTCAACCGCCTCACCGGTCTGCGCCAAAAGGTTGCTAACTATCCGGGCGTCACTGTCGAATATCACGCGGGCCGTATCCATTCACCTGGCGGGCGCGTCGTCGACCTGATCGATCTCCCCGGCATCTATTCGCTCGATCCACGCTCGGAAGACGAACGTGTCACGCGCGACCTGCTGCGCGGCGAAATGGCGGGCGTACCCCGACCGGACGCCGTGCTGCTCATTCTCGACGTCACAAGTTTGTCGCGCCACCTCGTAGTGGCCGCACCGGTGCTCGCGCTAGGGCTGCCGACGTTGGTCGTCCTCAACATGGCAGACGATCTGCGCGGCCGAGGCGGCGAACTGAAAACCGAGGATCTATCGCAGCGCCTGGGTGTGCCGGTCGTGCTCGCGAGCGCCGCCAAGGGCGAAGGACTGGAGCCCATTTTTGAATTTGTCGACGGGACGCTCGCCGTGCCCCGCCCGCCCGAGTCGCCATTCCCGATCCTGCAGACGCTCCCGCCCGTGTTGAACGATGTGCCACAGTGCCGCGCCTGGGCCGCGCGCGTCTCGCAAGGTGCGTGGAAAGCTCCGCAGCCTTCCCTGTGGAGCCGCCGTTTGGACGCGCTCTTTCTGCATCCGCTGGCTGGACCGCTTGTATTCGCACTGACTCTCGTCGCCGTATTTCAAGCGATCTTCACCGGCGCGGCTCCTCTGATGGACGGCGTGGAAGGAATCATCGCCGGCTTCGGCAAATGGGTGGCGGCAACGCTGCCGCAATCGGCGTGGCGCAACCTGCTGACGGAAGGCATTATCGGCGGCGTGGGCAGCGTGCTCGTTTTTCTGCCGCAAATTCTGCTGCTGTTTCTCTTTATCGGTATCCTCGAAGATTCCGGTTACCTCGCCCGCGCTGCGCTCATCGCCGATCGCACCATGGTCCGCTTCGGACTTCAGGGCAAAAGTTTTATCCCACTGCTGTCGGCCTACGCCTGCGCCGTGCCGGCGATTATGGCCACCCGTACTATTGAGGATAAGCGCGACCGCATTGCCACCATTCTCATTGCGCCGTTCATGACCTGCTCGGCGCGACTGCAGGTATATGCGCTGGTGATCGCCGCCTTCATTCCGGAAAGGCCCGTCCTCGGCCCTCTGCTGGGCACACGGGCGGCGGCGATGATCGGCTTGTACGTGCTCGGTTTTGTGGCGGCGCTGTTGACGGCGCGCGTGTTGAAGTCGAGCATTCTACGTAGCGACGGCACGCCGTTTCTGATCGAGCTGCCCTCCTACCGCTGGCCTACCCTGCGCTCGCTCGGGCTGCGCCTGTACGACCGCGCGCTGGTCTTCTTGAAGCGCGCGGGAACGATCATTCTCGCCGTTTCCGTCGGCCTGTGGATCATTGCTCACCTGCCGCTTACCGATGGCAAGCCGCCACAGATTCGCGACTCCGTGGCAGGCGCGATCGGCCGCACTGTGGAACCGCTCATCCAACCCCTAGGATTCAACTGGAAGATCGGCATCGGCCTCATCACGAGCCTCGCCGCGCGCGAGGTGATCGTCGGAACCCTGGGGACGATCTACGGCATCGAATCGGAGGGAGAGGACACGCAAGGACTCGGTAAGGCTCTGCAGAAGGACCTGACGCCGGGAGGGGCGGTTGCGCTCCTGGTGTTTTTCGCCTTTGCGATGCAGTGTATGTCGACCGTGGCTGTGGTGAAGCGCGAAACAGGTGGCTGGAAGTGGCCTGCCGTGCAGTTCGGCTACATGACCGGCTTGGCCTACGTTTGCGCCTTTGCGGCGAACCGCATTGTCACGGCCTGGCTCGGCTAGACTCGCGTCCGCGCCCACTTGTCATGTTAGATTGGAAGGTCTTCGCCTATCATGCATAACGTTGTCATCATTGGCTCGGGTTGCGCCGGAAACACGGCGGCCATCTATACCGCGCGCGCAGGCTTGAAGCCGGCTGTCATTGGAGGTCTCGAACCGGGCGGCCAACTTTCGATCACTACTGAAGTGGAAAACTTCCCCGGCTTTCCCGACGGTATCCAGGGTCCTGAACTGGTCGAGAATATGAAGCGTCAGGCGCAGCGATTTGGCGCCGAATACCATCACGGAACCGTTACGGAAGCCGATGTCAGCAAGCGGCCTTTTCGGTTGTGCGTGGATGGCGATTGGATGGAGACACGCACGCTGATCATCGCTTCCGGCGCATCGGCCCGCTGGCTGAACTTACCAAGCGAACAGAAATTGATCGGCCACGGTGTCAGCTCGTGCGCTACCTGCGACGGCTTCTTTTATCGCGACAAAGAGATCATGGTCGTCGGCGGCGGCGACACGGCTATGGAAGAGGCTAACTTCCTCACACGCTTCGGCCGCCGTGTCACTCTCGTGCACCGGCGGGGCGAATTTCGTGCGTCGAAGATCATGCTCGACCGCGTGAAAGCCAACCCGAAGGTCGAGTTCGTCACACCCGCCGCGATTCAAGAGGTGGACGACAGCGGCACGGGCCTGGTGACGGGCGTCACGTTGAAGAACCTCGATACGAACGAAGTATGGCGGCGTGAGGTCGATGGATTGTTCATCGCCATCGGCCACATCCCGAACACAAAACCGTTTGTCGGACAGATTGAACTCGATAGCGACGGCTATATCGTCTCCCACGGTGGTGCGCGTACTTCAGTGACCGGCGTCTTTCACGCAGGCGACGTGCAGGATCGTGTCTACCGGCAGGCCATAACGGCGGCCGGCGCGGGCTGCATGGCGGCGATTGAAGCCGAGCGGTTCTTAGAGGCCGAAGGGCACTGACCCTGTTTATTCAAGTCTTCTTGGCTGGCTCGAAGTCGAGCGATGCCGAGTTCATGCAATAGCGCAGGCCCGTCGGCTTGGGCCCGTCGGGGAAGACGTGTCCGAGGTGCGCATCGCAGCGCGCGCAAACCACCTCGTCGCGCGTCATGCCGTGGCTGTGGTCGCTCTTCACGGCGACGCTGGCGTCCTCCAGCGGCTGCCAAAAACTGGGCCAACCACTTCCGGATTCGAACTTGGTGGAAGAAGCAAACAGCGGTGCACCGCAACAGACACAGGTGTAGCTGCC
>Ga0075421_100004917_pt1 | contig 16115 bp, 14 predicted proteins | sample SoiMetdeltSBSDD5_FD_75292 | JGI IMG/M metagenome (GOLD analysis project Ga0075421, IMG submission 75292) | Bulk soil microbial communities from a Populus tree surrounding site in Tennessee, USA - Soil MetaG P. deltoides SBSDD5 | ecosystem: Environmental > Terrestrial > Soil > Tree plantation...
TGGAGCACTACCTCGAGCAGGCGGCCGGCGCTCACCGCGCGCGCGGCCTGGCGCCCGCCGAGGCCCTGCGCGCCGCCCGCCTCGAGCTCGGCAGCGTCACCGGCGTGCGCGACGAGGTGCGCGCCGCGGGCTGGGAGAGCGCCGTCGAGTCGCTCCTCGCCGACCTCCGCTACGGCGTCCGTCGGCTGCGCGCCGAGCCGGTGTTCGCGACGATGACGGTGCTCACGCTCGCCGTCGGCATCGGCGCGACGACGGCGATCTTCAGCGCCGTCGACCCGATCCTCTTCCAGCCGCTCCCCTACCCTCGGGCCGAGCGGATCGTCACCCTCTGGGAGTCGGGCAGCGACGGCGCCCGCTACTCCGACACCTTCGGCGCCTACTCGGCCGTCGTCGAACGAAGCCGCTCGTTCGACGCGCTCGCCGCGGTGCGCTCCTGGCGGCCGGCGCTCGTCGGCCGCGGCGAGCCGGAGCGGCTCGAGGGGCGGCGCGTGAACGCCGGCTGGTTCCGGGTACTGGGAGTGGAGCCGGCCCTCGGTCGCGGCCTCCGCGCCGAGGAGGACCACCCGGGCGGCGCCAGAGAAGTGGTGCTCGGCGACGCGCTCTGGCGGCGCCGCTTCGGCGCCGATCCCGGCGTGCTCGGGCGCGCCGTCAGCCTCGACGACGACCTCTACACCGTCGTCGGCGTGATGCCGCCGGGGTTCGAGGACGTGCTGGCGCCGTCCGCCGAGGTCTGGAAGGCGTTGCAATACGACCTCTCGGACCCGCGCGCCTGGGGCCACCACCTGCAGATCGTCGGGCGCCTGCGCCCGGGAGTGAGCCGCGAGCGCGCCGCGCGCGAGCTCGGGCCGATAGCAGCCGACCTTCGCCGCCAGCACCCGGACGAGTTCCCGCAGCGCCAGTTCCTCGTCGCCTCGCTGCAGGACGACGTGACGGCCGGCGTGCGGCCGGCGCTCTACGTCATCCTCGCCGCCGTCGCGCTGGTTCTGGTGGTCGCCGGCGTCAACGTCACCAACCTCCTGCTCGCCCGTGGCGTCCGCCGGCGCGGCGAGCTGGCGCTGCGTGCCGCGCTGGGTGCCGTGCGCGGGCGCCTGGTCCGCCAGCTCGTCACCGAGTCGCTGCTGCTGGCCTCGGTCGGGGGCGCCGCCGGCCTCGGCGTCGCCATCCTCGGCGTGCGGGCGCTCGTGGCGCTCGCCCCGCCCGGACTGCCGCGGGTGGCGGCCATCGGCATCGACGGCGAAGCCTTCGCCTTCGCCCTCGCGGCGAGCGCGCTCCTCGGGCTCGCCTGCGGCACGCTGCCGGCGCTGCGGGCCGGTCGTACGGATCCGCAGCAAGCGCTCGGGCTCGACACGCGGCGGTCGACCGGCGGCCATCGCCGCACCCGCAGCGCGCTGGTCGTCGCCGAGGTGGCGATCGCGCTCGCGCTGCTCGTCGGCTCGGGGCTGTTGCAACGGAGCCTGCAGCGGCTCTTCGCCGTCGAGTCGGGGTTCGACTCGTCACGCCTGCTCACGCTGCAGGTGCAGACCACGGGCCAGCGGTTCGCCGACGGCGCCGTCGCCGACCGCTTCTTCGCCGAGGTGCTCGAGGCGGTGCGCCGGGTGCCCGGCGTGACCTCCGCCGGGCTCACCAGCCAGCTTCCGCTCTCCGGCGACCAGGATGAATACGGCGTCCACTTCGAGGCGGGGACGACGCGGCCGGCGGAGAGCCACGGCGCCTACCGTTACGCGGTGAGCCCCGGCTACGTCGAGACGATGGGCATCCGGCTGCGCCGCGGCCGCCTGCTGGGGGCGGACGACCGCGCCGGCGCCCCCTTGGTCGCTCTCGTCAGCGAGTCGCTCGCCGCGACGCGGTTCGGTGCCGCCGATCCCCTCGGCCATCGCCTGCGCATCGGCCCCACCGACGGGCCGCCGCTCACCATCGTCGGCGTCGTGCGCGACGTCAAGCAGCTCTCGCTGGCGGCCAGCGAGGCCAACGCGGTCTACGTCACCGAGTCGCAGGCGGCGGGGGCCGGCAATGCCGACGTGGCGATGTCGCTGGTGGTTCGCGGTCACGACGACCTCGTCGCGCTCGTCCCCGCGCTCCGGCGCGCCGTCTGGTCGGTCGACAAGGACCAGCCGATCGTCCGCGTGGCGACGATGGAGGAGCTCGTCGCCACCCTCGCCGCGGAGCGGCGGTTCGCGCTCGTCCTCTGCCAGGCGTTCACGCTCGCGGCGCTGGTGCTGGCGGCGCTGGGAATCTACGGCGTGCTCGCCGGCAGCGTCGCCGAGCGGCGCCGCGAGATCGGCGTGCGCGCGGCGCTGGGAGCTTCCCGGCAACGGATCGTCGCGCTGGTGGTGCGCCAGGGCATGGCGCTCACCGGGATCGGGGTCGCCATCGGTCTCGTTGCGGCGATGCTCCTGAGCAGGGTGATGGTGGCGATGCTTTTCGGCATCTCGCGGCTCGACCCGGTGAGCTATCTCGGCGCGGTCCTCGTGCTGGCGTCGGCGGCGACGGTGGCGTGCAGCGTGCCGGCCTGGCGCGCGGCGCGTACCGATCCGGCGAGCACACTAGCCGGGGAGTAGCGGCGCGGGCCGGCTCGGCGCCGCGTCGTCTGACTCGAGGCCCGGTCCGTCAAGCGCAGGCTGACCGAGGGCGCGGGCGACCGCGGCACCCAGCCCATAGGTCGCCACGGCCCAGAGCAGGCCGAGCGCGACCGCGAGGATGAGGCCGCCCCACGGTGGCTCGGTGGCAGCGCGAAGCCGCGACACGACCACGGCCACGTCGTCGCCACGCAGGAGCGACGCCTGGGGCGCCCACCGCGGCAACCGCGTCGTGAGGATCGAGGCGATCTCGTAGGCGTCGCCCGTGAGCGAGAGCACCGGCGCGAGCGCGAGCGGCAGCGCGGCGCCGAAGGCGAGCGGACGCCGCGCCCGCGCCGCGCGACGCAGCGCCCAGACACCCGGAAAGAGCGTCAGCAGGAACGGCCCGAGGTCGGTGGCGAGGTAGACGAGGTCGCTGCCGCCGGTGTCGAAGCCGGAGAGGCGCCCGGCATACTCCCCTCCCGACACCACCCACGGCACGAAGCGGGCGAGGAGGGAGCCGCCGTAGAGCGGGCTCACCTCGAGCCGCGAGACGGTGCCGCCGGTCGCAAGACAGGCGAGGGCGTGGAGCAGCTCGTGGAGGGGCACGTACACCCACCAGCCGGCGAGGAGCCCGACCATGAGCCAGGCGAGGTCGCGCGGCGCCGCCAGGCAGAGGCGCTGCCCGCGCAGGACGTCCAGCACGGGGAGCGCGACGAGTCGGCCGAGCCCACGCCAGCGGTCGCCGACGGGCTCGGCCTTCCCTGGCGACGACTCGCCTGGAAGCGATTTGCCTGGGTTTGATTTTCGAGTGGGCGACTCCATGCGGCGCCGACTCTAGCGGGCCGGGCGCCGCGAGCGGCGCATCGCCTGCACCTGCGGTACGATCCCCGGGCACCCCCACCAGGAGAAGTCATGGCCCAGCCGGAAGAGCCTCAGGGCGTCAGCATCAAGATCGCCGACGAGGAGCTCAAGGGGCGCTACTCGAACCTGCTGCGCATCACGCACACTCGCGAGGAGTTCATCCTCGACTTCATCAACCTCGTCCCCCCGCAGGGCATGGTGTGCGCCCGCATCGTGACCAGCCCCGGGCACATGAAGCGCATCGTGCGGGCGCTCGCCGCCAACCTGACCCGGTACGAAGAAGCCTTCGGCCCGATCGAGGAGGCCCAGGAGCCGGCGACCGACCCCGTGCATTGAGGGACCGACCGCAGCAGATCCCGCACAAACCCCATGGAACGCGCCGCCGCGCTCCTCCTGATGACACTCGCCGCGAGCGGCTGCCGCGCGCCCACCAGCGCTGCCGCCCAGACGGCGCGTGCCTGGGGTGCGGGGCCGGCGCACTGGTTGCTGCTGCCCACCGACCGCGACCGCATGGCCCGCGTCGAGACCAACACCGACTTCGCGAGCTTCCTGGCCGGCTTCTGGGCCTGCCGCGACGAAGATCCGGGCGACGACGACAACCCGTTCGCCCGCCTCTTCGCCGAGCGGGTGGCGGCCGCCGATCGGCTCTACGAGGAACCCGGTCTGCGCGGCAGCCTGACGCCGCGCGGCGGTGCGCTCCTCCTGCTCGGCCCGCCCCGCTTCCTGCGCTACTCGCAGCGCAAGGCGCCGACGCTCGAGGGCACCACCACCGCCGGCGCGCGGCCCACCCGCCTCCTGCGTGTGGAGCTCTGGGGCTACCAGCCGGGTGACCTGCCGCCGGCCCTGCGAGAGCGCCTCCATGCCGAGGCCGGCTCGCAGCAGGAGATCGCCCTCACCTTCCTCGTCGCGCGCCACACCCGGCTGCTCGAAGGCGGCGAGCTGCTCGAGCTGGCGGCGAACGCGGCCAGCCACTGCCAGGACGAAGAGCCGTAGGCCCGGGACGTTTCCACCGCCCGCCTGGATTCGATCCCGCCGCGCGGAGGCCTGCCGCGGTGCGCCATACAATCCCGCCGAGGAGGAGACCCGATGTGCCACCGCATGCCGCTCGCCGTCGCCGCACTTGCCCTCGTCACGCTCGCCTGCTCCGGGCGGACGCGGCCGCCGGAGAGCGCCCCGGCGGCGGCGCCCGCCGCCCCTCCGGCGGCAGCGCCCGCGCCGACACCGCCTCCGCCGCCGGAGCTCGCCGTGGCGCCCGACGTCGAGAAGCGGGTGGCGCAGTTCGCCCGCACGCCGCTCACCGCCGAGCTCGGTGAGCTGCCGCAGGAGGAGGTCGATACCCTCGCCGCGCTCGTCGCCGCCGCCCGCGAGCTCGATGAGGTCTTCCTCCGCCAGGTGTGGACCGGCAACGTGGAGCTGCGCGAGCGGGTGAACCGCTACGACGGGCCGCACGCCGCGGCGGCGCGCGAATACTTCGCCATCAACGTCGGGCCCTGGGATCGCCTCGACGGTCTCGAACCCTTCATCGGCGAGATGCCGCATCCGCCGGGCGCCGGCTTCTACCCCGAGGGGCTCACCAAGGAGGACTTCGAGGCGTGGATCGCCGCTCACCCCGGCGACGCGGACACATTCCGCTCCGGTTTCACGGTGATCCGCCGTGGCGAAGACGGTGGCCTCGCCGCCACCCCTTATTCGCGCGAATACGCCGACTTCCTGCGGCCGTCCGCGGAGCACCTCCGCGCCGCCGCCGCGAAGACCGGCAACGCCACCCTGCGCCGCTTCCTCGAGCTGCGCGCCGACGCCTTCCTCTCCGACGACTACTACGCGAGCGACGTCGCCTGGATGGACCTCGACGCCCCCGTCGAGGTGACGATCGGCCCCTATGAGACTTACGAGGACGGCCTCTTCGGCTACAAGGCGGCGTTCGAGGCCTACGTCACCGTCGACATCCCCGCCGAGTCCGCGAAGCTCGCGAGCTACAAGGCGGAGCTGCCGTGGCTCGAAGGAAACCTCCCCATCCCCGAGGAGCACAAGAACAAGAATCGCGGCAGCGAGAGCCCGATCCGCGTCGTCGACCTCGTCTTCTCGGCGGGCGACGGCAAGCGCGGCGTGCAGACGGTGGCCTTCAACCTCCCCAACGACGAACGGGTTCGCGAGGCCAAGGGCTCGAAGAAGGTGCTGCTGCACAACATGCTGCGCGCAAAATACGAGCAGATCCTGCGCCCGATCGCCACCCGCACGCTGGCCGCCGACCAGCTTCCCCACCTCGCCTTCGACGCGTTCTTCAACGAGGTGCTGCACCACGAGCTCGGCCACGGGCTGGGCCCCGGGCGCATCAAGAAGGGCGGCAAGGACACCGAGGCGCGCCTCGAGCTGCAAGAGCTCTATTCGCCGATCGAGGAGGCGAAGGCCGATGTGCTCGGCGTCTACGACATCCTCGCCCTCGTCAAGCGCGGGAAGATGGCGAAGGAGCTCGAGCAGACGCTGCCGGCGACCTACCTCGCCGGCCTCTTCCGCTCCGCCCGCTTCGGCGTCCACGAGGCGCACGGCCGCGGCGTCGTCTCGCAGTTCAACTATCTGCAGGAGAAGGGCGCCATCGGCGTCGACGGCGAGGGGCGCTTCCGCGTCGACGCCGCGAAGTTCCCCGACGCCATCAAGAGCCTGTTGCACGAATACCTGATGCTCGAGGCGCTCGGCGACTACGCCGGCACCAAGGCGTTCCTCGACAAATACGGGGTCGCCACGCCGGCGCTCCTCGCCGCCATCGACCGCCTGGGCGAGGTGCCGGTGGACATCCGCCCGCTCTTCCCGCAGGCGGATCAGCTCTCGCCCCCTCCGCGCTGACCCGGGGCGGTGACAAGGTCGCGCGGGGTCCGGGCCTCGCGCGACTTGGCAGGCGCCTTGCTGATGGAACGGGCTGGAGGAAACCCCCATGTCCAGCTACGCGCTCTACGTCATCGGATACGTCGTCCTCATCTCCGGCCTCGCCTACGCGGCCCACCTTCTGGGCGTTCCCGACATCTGGATCGGCGTCGGCGCCGTGGTGATGCTCGGTATCGGCATCATCACCGGCGTTTCGCGCGCGCGTCGCCCCGACACGCCCCCGAGCTCGGCACCGATCGAGCGCGAGCGCGTGGTCGAGCGCACGCGGTAGGCCGCTCGCGCGTTCCCCGCCGGCTACGACGTCGGCCCGCCCGCCGTACGGTGGGCGAGCCGCCCGCTTTTGACCACCGCCATCACCGGGTTGACGCCGTAGTGGTAGGCGAGGTGCAGGAGATTGGGCGCGTCGAGCAGCACGAGATCGGCACGTTTGCCGACCTCGATCGAGCCGACCTCGGCGCCGAGGCCGAGGCAGCAGGCGGCGTTGAGCGTCGCCGCCGTGAGTGCCTCCTCGATCGACAGCCGGAGCTCGAAGACGGCGAGCGCGATCACCATGGGCATCGACTCGGTGTACGAGGACCCCGGGTTGCAGTCGGTGGCGAGCGCCACCGGCACGCCGGCACCGACGAGCCCGCGGGCCGGCGCGTAGTTGTGCTTCATGAGGAAAAACGACGTGCCCGGCAAGAGCACCGCCGTCACTCCCGAAGCGGCGAGCGCGTCGATGCCGGCGGGGGAGACGGCGATCAGATGGTCGGCGGAGAGGGCGCCGAGCTCCGCCGCCAGCGCCGCGCCGCCGGAGTCGACGAACTCGTCGGCGTGGAGGCGCGGCAGCAGGCCGTGCTCGACGCCGGCGCGCAACACGCGCCGCGACTCCTCGACGGTGAAGACGCCGTGCTCACAGAAGACGTCGCAGAAGCGGGCGAGGCCGGCCGTGGCGGGGATGATCTCCTCGCAGACGAGGTCGAGGTAGCGCGCGCGGTCGGCGCGGTGCTCGGGCGGCACCTCGTGCGCCGCCATGAGCGTCGGCACCAGCGCCACCGGATGCTCCGCCGCCGCGCGGGCGATGGCGCGGAGCTGCTTGGCCTCGCCCTCGAGGGAGAGGCCGTAGCCGCTCTTCGCCTCGGCGGTGGTGGTGCCGTGGGCGAGCATGAGGTCGAGCCGGCGGCGGACCAGGCGCGCGAGGTCGTCCTCGGACGCCTCGCGGGTGGCGCGCACGGTGGAGAGGATGCCGCCTCCCGCGGCGGCGATCTCCTGATAGCTCCTTCCCGCGAGCCGCTGCGCGAACTCGTGCTCGCGCGTGCCGGCCCACGGCAGGTGGGTGTGCGGGTCGACGAACCCCGGGACGAGCGTGCCGCCGCGCCCGTCGAGCCGGGCCGCGTCGGGGAGCTCGCCGAAGCGCGCGCGGCGCTCCTCGGCCTCGCCGACGAAGGCGATGCGGCCGTCGCGGCAGAGCACCTCGGCGCCCGGCAGGCGCGCCACGGCGCCCTGCGCGCTGCCGCTGCGCGAGGTGGTGCCGCGGGGCGTCGCCACCTCGGCGACGCCGGTGACGAGCAGGTCGCTCACGAGGCGCCCCCGCTCGTCGCGCCGACACCCACGTGCGCCGCGCCGAGCTCGCGCACGCTGGCGTCGAGCCAGCGCTCCACCTCGTCCCACGCCAGCGGCGCCGCGAGCTCGGGCATCGGCTCCCCCTCGACCTCGGAGGTGTCGGCGAGCCCCTTGAGCGCCTGCAGAGGAAAGTCGCCGACGTGGCCGAACTTGTCGGCCGCAGCGGCAAGGAGCTCGGCGAGCGGCAGCCGCCGCGCCAGCAGGTAGAGGTCGACGAAGTCGCGGCGCGAGCCGCGGCTGATGATGGCGCCGAGCTTCATCAAGCCGAGGTCGAGGGGAGACGCCACCTCGACGCCGGCGTGCTCGCGCGCCGCGTCGACCAGCGGATAGGGGTAGTAGTAGAGGCGGAGCGCGGGGCCGGGCTCGCCGCCCTGGCCAGGGCCGCGCATGGCGAGGAAGCCGTCGCGCGCCGTCTCCACCTCGATGCCGGGTGTCGCGGCGAGGAGCGCCTGCAGCAGGTCGCGCCGCTCGGGCGAGGTGAGCCGGTTGGCGATCGCCATCAGGTCGAGGTCGCGAACGCGCCGGTGCCCGAGGTAGAGCGCCAGCGCCGCCGACCCCGCGAGGTAGAGCTCGGCCTCGGCGAGCGGCGCCGCGAGACGCGCGAGCAGCGCGGCGCTCGACGGCGCGAGAGCCTCGGGGTGGGCGATCTGGAACGTCGGGAGCGTGGGCACCGCGGGCGACGATATCGCGGCGAGCGAACGCTCATCGTCGCCGGCAACGCGATCGCACAACGCGCCCGTGGCCTGCGCGGGCGGTGACAAGCCCCGCCCCTACATTCGGAGAGGGAGATCTGGAGGGTCGTGGCGGCCGATGTCGGCATCCGAAAGGGAGGGGAGAGTTTGTCTCCACCCGCTGACCCTATCGGCATCCGGATGTAGGGGCGGAGCTTGTCCCCGCCCGCGCGTCGCCACCGCCGCTGCGGCTCGCCCTACGCCAGCGGCCAGAGCTCGCGAGCGAGAGGATGCGAGGCCGCGCTCGCGACGCCGAGCACGCGTTCCCAGAAAGCGCGGCTCCGGCGTGAGAGCAGGCGCCCGCCGCGGCTTCGAAGCAGCGCCACGAGCGGCGCGGGGCCCACCTCGGCGACGAGCCAACGCAGCTCCTCGCCGCTCCCCTCCTCCATCAGCCGCCCGACGAGGAACGGCCGGTGGCGCGGCTCGCGAAGGGCCGCCTCGGAGATCGTCGAGAACCGTGCGCGGACCGCCGCCGGGATCTCGCCGGCGATCGGCGCTGCGTCGCCCTCGCTGGCGCCGGTGACGGCGCTCAACCCTGCCGTTCGCGCGGCGGCATCGGGTGGATGGTGGCGCGGCGCTCCTGGTCCTCGAGCATGTCGGCCTCGAGGATGCGCGCGTAGAGCTCGATGGTGTTCTTGAGCTTGAGCTGCAGCTCGCGCCGCCGATGGCGCAGCTCCGCCATCCCGCGCTCGATGCCGCTCGCCTGCTCGATCGCCTGCTGCACGAGGCGGTCGGCGGTGAGCTCCGCCTCCTTGACGAGCAGCTGCGCCTCGCGCTGGGCGTTGGCGAGGATCTCGTCGGAGACCCGCTGCGCGCGCAGGAGCGTCTCCTGCAGCTCGCGCTCGCGTTCCTCGCCCTGCCGCAGCCGGTGGTCGCTGCGGTCGCGCTCCTCGCGCAGCCGCTCCATCTCGCCGAGCACCCGCGCCATCTCTTCGCTGACGAGGCCGAGGAAGTCCTCGACCTCGGTGGTGTCGTAGCCACGCAGGGCGTGGCCGAACTTCATCTTGGTTATGGCGAGCGGCGTGAGGCTCATGCTCGGGTGCCTGCCTTCCGATGGGCCATCCGGTAAATCATCCGAGAGACGTCCTGAGAAACCCTGTGGATAACCCTGTGGATCGTCCTTGTAAGCAACAGGAATAGAAGATGTTAGCACGACAGGCGGGAGGGCGGCGCAAGTCGCGCCGGCGACGGCCTTCTAGCGGCGCGGTCCGAAGAGGGCGGTGCCGACCCGCACGTGCGTCGCACCCTCCTCGACAGCGACCGCGAAGTCGTCGCTCATCCCCATCGAGAGCCAGCCCGAGAACCCCTCCCATCCCGGCGCCGCTGCGAGCTCGTCGCGCAGGGCGCGCAGCCGCCGGAACCAGGGGCGTGAGGCCTCGGCGTCGGCACCGGGGGGCGGGATCGCCATCAATCCGACCAGCCGCAGACCGGAGAGCGCGCGGTACGGGGCGAGCGCCGCCGGCAGGTCGCGCGGCGCGAAGCCGTGCTTGCTCGACTCGCCACCGAGGTTGACCTCCACGAAGCCGGCCGCCTCGCCTCCCCGTCGCCCGGCCTCGGCGGCCACGGCTTCGAGGATCTTCGGCCGGTCGAGGGCGTGGAAGGTGCCGAAGAGCTCGGCGGCGGCGCGCACCTTGTTCGACTGCAGCGGGCCGAGCAGGTGCCACTCCGCATCCGGCAGCAGCGGCCGCTTGGCCGCCGCCTCCTGCACCCGGTTCTCGCCGAAGACGCGAACGCCGGCGTCCCACGCGGCGCGCAGCCGCTCGGCGGGCTGGAGCTTCGAGGCGGCGACGAGCGTCACCGCGGCGGGATCGCGGCCCGCGCGAACGCAGGCCTCGGCGATGCGCTCGCGGATCGCCGCGACGCGGGCCGCGATCTCCTCCGCCTCGCCCATCGGCGTGGCCGCGTCAGCCCTCGTCGGGGAGGTAGAGGAAGCGGCGGCAGCCGTCGCACTGCACGAGGCTCGCACGGTTGCGGAACTCGCCCACGACCTGCAGCCGCACCCGGTAGTTGCAAGCGCCGCAGTGGTAGATCTGCCCGCCGCCGGCGGCGCTCCGGCGCAGCGGCGCCACCGCCTCGCCGTTGCGGCGCTCGAAGACGCGCTCGAAGTTGGTCAGCACGGGGCGCGGCAGCGCGCCGCGCAGCTCGCTCACCTCCGACCGGAGGATCTGCGCCTGCTGCTCCACGGCCGGCCGCTCCGCCTGCCAGCGCGCGAGCGCATCCTGGTAGCGACCGTCGAGCTCGGCGAAGGCGTCGCGCTCGCTCGCCAGCTTTGCCTGCGCCTGCTCGTAACCCTCCATGCCGGCGAGCGCCTGCTCTTCGAGGGTCTTGATCGAGCCCTTGACGGTGTCGATCTCCTGCAGCAGCGCCGAATACTCGCGCTGGGTGCGCACCATGCTGATCTGCTGCTGGTAGTGCTTGAGCTTCTCGGTGGCGTCCTGGATGGCCGCCTCGGCCTTGCGGCGGTCGTGGCTGGCGCTCTCTGCCGCCTCGCCCACGGCGGCGATCTCGGCGAGGCGGGCGCTGTGCTGGGCGTGCAGCTCGTCCATCCACTCGGGGACCCCGGAGAGCTGCTTCTCGGCGCGACGGAGCGCCTCGAGCGCCGCCTGCAGGCGGATGATGGTTCGCTGGTGGGTTGTGGTCGTCGTCTCCATCGTCACGTCAGCACTGATTCCTCTGCCCGAATTCCCTGCCCTGTTGGGTCCATCCCGACTGGGTCGATCCCGAAGGGGTCCATCCCGAAGGCGTCCATCCCCGATCGGGTCCATGCCGAGTGGGTCCACCTGGATTCGAACCAGGGACCTGCCGGTTATGAGCCGGACGCTCTCACCGCTGAGCTATGGACCCCGGATGGACCCCGGAAGGATCCCGGAAAGCCCCCCGGCTGCGGGATTTTGGAGTATATCAAGGCTCGTCCATGCGTTGCCGTCCCGCACTCCTCGTCGCTGGCTTCGCGCTCCTCCTCGCGCTCGGCCTCGCCCGCCACGAGATGTGGCGCGACGAGCTTCAGGCGTGGATGCTGGCGGGCGCGAGCCCGAGCCCCGCGGCGCTCGTCGCCAACATGAGCCACGAGGGGCACCCGGCCCTCTGGCAGCTCCTGCTCCTGCCGCTGGCGCGCGCCGGCGCTCCGGTCGAGGCGATGCAAGTGGTGCACTTCCTCGTCGCCCTCGTCGGCGTGTCGCTCTTCGTCGCCTGGGCGCCGTTCCCGCTCGCCGCACGCGCCCTCTTCGCCTGCAGCTACCTGCCACTCTTCGAATACGGGGTGATCAGCCGCGACTACGCGCTCGCGCTCCCGCTGCTCTGGACGACCTGCCACCTCTGGGAACGCGACCGGCGGCCATGGCTCGCGCTCGGCGCCCTCCTCGCTCTGCTCGCCAACTGCAACCCCTACGCGTGGCTCCTCGCCGGTGCGCTCCTCGCCGCGATCGGCGTCGAGAGCGCCCTCGCGCCCGGGCGCCGGCGCGACGCGACCAGCCGGCCGGCGGAGGTCGCGGGCGGCCTGCTGCTGGCGCTCGGCGGGCTCGCCGGCGCCCTCTGGCAGATGGTGCCGCCGCCCGACGCGCTCTATGCCCACGGCCCGCCTCTCGTCTCCGTCCCGCGCGCCCTGCGCGCCGCCGGCACACTGGCTTCGGCGTACCTGCCGTTCCCGGACTGGCAGACGCTGACGCCGTGGAACAGCGCCCTCGTCTTTCGCCTCGCGCCACCGCTGCTCGCCACGCTCGCCGTGCTCGGCATCGGAGCCGCGTTCACGCTGCTGCCCGCGCCGGGACCGCGCGCTCTCTTCGCGTTCGGCACGGCGGCGCTGCTCGCCTTCACCTACCTGCGCTACATCGGCTGGGCGCGCCACCACGGCCACCACGTCCTGCTCTTCGTCGCCTGCTGCTGGCTCGCCGCTCGCACCCCCGAGGCAACCGACAGGTGGCGGCGCACCCGCCACGGCGCGCTCGCGGCGCTGCTCGCCGTGCACCTCGCCACGGCGGCCTGGCTCTACGGCGCCGACCTCATGCGCCCCTTCTCGACCGCCAAGGCCGCAGCGGCCACCCTCGCCTCACCGTCGCTGGCGGCGTTGCCCGCGGTCGGCTATCCCGACCCGGTGCTCCCCGCCGTCGGCGGCTACCGCGGTGCGCCGCTCCTCTCCCTCGTCACCGGCCGCCCGCTCTCGTTCGTCGTCTGGCAGGCCGACGACGAGCCCCGCAGGGGCGGCTTCGAGGTCTGCGTGCGCCTGGCCGCGCGGCTCCGAACCACCGGCAGCTTCGCGTTCGTCGCCCCGCTCGACGCCCTCGCCTCCCCCTGCCCCCTGCTCACCGCCGAGCCCATCGGCCCCGCCCCGCCGCCCCCCCTGGTTCCCAGCGAACGGCTAGCGGTCTGGCGCATCACTGCATCGCCTTGAGCAGCGGTCCGACGTCCCAGCACTCCGATTCCCTTCTGAACCCGCCTTCCCCCGGCGAGGGGGAAGGGGGGCAGGGGGGTAAGGGGTGGCAGACCAACCCAGTCCCATCCGGAGCCCCGCACGCACAGCCGCGGTGGTTGCGTTCTGTCTCGCCAATGGCCCGCGCCCGGACCACGGACCCCAGACGTCCGCGAATCCACTGTCACTCAAAAGTGCAGGTAGAAAACGTAATGGAAAAACAGCGGCGCCGTGTACGTGAGGGAGTCGATCCGATCCAGGATCCCGCCGTGTCCGGGCAATAGCGCGCCGCTGTCCTTGATGCCGAGGTCGCGCTTGAGCGCCGAGATGATGATGTCGCCCAAGAAGCCGCCGAGGCCGATGATGACGCCGGCAAGGAGCGCCTCCCCGCGCGTGAGCGGCGTGAGCCAGGGCGCGAGGAGGACGGCGAGCGCCACCGTGGTGAGGACTCCCCCGAGCAACCCCTCCCACGTCTTGTTCGGGCTCACCTTCGGCACCACCTTGTGGCGCCCGAGGGCCTTCCCCCAGAGGAACTGCGCCACGTCGTTGAACTGGGTCAGGAAGACGAGGTAGAGCACGAGCGCCGGCCCGCCCAGCGCCGCCGCGGGCCCGGCCGTCGGGCTGCGCACCACCTCCGCGGCGGGCGGCGGCCGCAGCACGAGCAGGAAGGCGACGTGCGAGATCGAGAAGACCATCGTCATCAGTCCCCAGTGCAGCGTCCCCGCCGCGCGCAGGAAGCCGCCGGTCTCGCCGAGCAGCACCATGCGCATGGGAAGGAAGAGGAACATGTAGACGGGGATCCAGATGATGAACATCCCGTACCACTCCATGCCGATCCAGAGGTACTGGACCGGAATGGCGAGGTAGGCCCAGAGCAGCACCTCGCGGTCGACGCGGCGCGTCGGGATGAGCGACAGGTACTCCTTGAGTGCGAGGAAGGAGAGGAAGGCGAAGAAGACGAGCGACACCGTGCGGTCGAAGACGAGGGCGAGCGTGAAGACGCCCGCCATCACCCACCAGGTGCGCACCCGCAACCGCACCTCGGTGAGCTGGAGCTCCGGCTTCAGCCGGCGCAGCACGGCGAGCAGCACACTGGCGACGACGAGGATGACGAAGACGCCGCCGATCGCGGCGAGCACCCGCGGGTGCACGTGGAAAGGGAGGCGCGAGAGCCAGCCGGGCAGGGTCATCGCGTCTCCTCGGCGGCAGCCGTCGCGGGCGCGGCCGAGGCGCCCTCGCGCAGCGCGGCGCGCACGCGGTTGCCGACGGTGACGGCGAGCAGCGCGGCGACCACCCAGACGACGGCGTCGAGCCACCGGCCGGCCGGCGCGCCGAGGCCGAGCGCCAGCCCGAGCGCGCCGAAGACGAAGGCGCGGTCGCTCTTCCCCATCGGGCCGTCGTAGCGGCGCGAGCCCCCGGCGGCCGCGGCGGCGACGCCGGCGAGCTCGGTGGCTCCGGCGAGGACGACGGCGACGACCACCGCGCTCGCCGGCCAGCCGGGGACGAGCGCCAGGGGCAGGTAGAGGAGGGCGTCGGAGACGACGTCGCCGATCTCGTTGAGCAGCGCACCGAGGCGCGTGCGCAGTGCGTGCTCGCGCGCCATCATGCCGTCGAGGGCGTTGAGCGCCATGCGCAGGACGAGCGCCGGTGGCAATACCAGGAGCGCGCCGGGCGCGCGAGTCACCGCGATCACGGCGCCGACGGTGGCCGAGAGCGCGAGCGCCGCGAGGGTGACCTGGTTCGGCGTCACGCCGGCGCGCACGAGGCCGGCGACGAGCGGGCGCAAGAGCCGCTGGAACGCCGGCTTCAGGTCGTAGATGCTCGGCATCGGGCCGCCCGCCGCGGTCGCCGCCCGCTTCGCCCTCGCCTCACCGCCCGGAGAGCCCTTGCAGCTGCCGGTCGGCCACCGCGAGCATGGCGATGTCCACCGCCTCCACGGTGCGCAGCTCCTCGAGGAGCCGGTCGAGGCGAGCCACCTCCGCCTTGTGCCGCGCCTCCCAGGCCGACAGGCCCTCCCTCCACTCGGCCTGTTTCCCCGCCTCGGCGAGCACCTGCCAGGTGATCGCCACCTGGTGCAGGGAGAGGTCGTCGAGGAGCCCCTCGAGCGCCGAGCGCTGCCACTGCGTCTCGATCTTCACGGCCGCGGCGGCACCGCGCAGCCAGTCGATTCCGAGGCGCTCGCCGACGCCGAAGTAGGCGCGCGCCACCGCCTCGGCGGGCGCCTCCATCGCCAGCGCCAGCCGCACCACGTCGGTGCCGGCGAGCAGGCCGCGCATCACCGCCACCTGCTGCGCCAGCTTCTCCGGCACCCCCTGTCGGACGTAGTCGCGGGCCCGCTTGCGCAGCTCGCGCCGCGCGCCGGCAGGGAGGATGGCGTCGAGCTCGCGGGCGAGCTCCGAGAGCGGCGGCCCGAAGGTGGCCACCACCGCCGAGACGTCGAGCGCCTGGTCGTGGCGTTGCAGGAACCAGAGGGTGGCGTGCTGGGTGAGCTGCCGCACCTCCCGCATCATGCGGAGCTGCAGCTCCGCAGGCACCTTGTTGTCGAGCGCCTCGATGCCGGCCCAGACCTTGCGCAGCTCGAACGCGTCGCGCGTGATGGCGTAGGCGCGCGCCACCTCCTGTGCCGCGCGCCCGGTCGACTCCATCATGCGGAAGACGAACGACGGCCCGACCCGGTTGATGGTGCTGTTGGTGATGTAGGTGGCGATGATCTCGCGGCGCAGCCGGTGGCGCTCGACCTCGTCGCGGTACCCCTCCACCATCGGCGCCGGGAAGTAGCGCAGGAGGTCTCCGCCGAGGAGCGGATCGTCGGGCACGTCGGAGGCGAGGAGGTCCTCGTAGAGGGCGATCTTGGCGTAGGCGAGGAGCACCGCGAGCTCCGGCCGCACGAGCCCTTTCTTCTGCGCCGCCCGCTGGCGGATCTCTTCTTCGTCGGGGAGGAACTCGATCTTGCGGTCGAGGCGGCCCGACTTCTCGAAGGCGCGGATCATCCGCGCGTGGCGGTCGAGCAGCTGCGGCGCCATCGTCTCGGTGAGCGAGATCGCCTGCGTCTGCAGGTAGTTGTCGCGCAGCACCAGC
>Ga0075421_100004921_pt1 | contig 16096 bp, 15 predicted proteins | sample SoiMetdeltSBSDD5_FD_75292 | JGI IMG/M metagenome (GOLD analysis project Ga0075421, IMG submission 75292) | Bulk soil microbial communities from a Populus tree surrounding site in Tennessee, USA - Soil MetaG P. deltoides SBSDD5 | ecosystem: Environmental > Terrestrial > Soil > Tree plantation...
GAGAAAGTGACGAGGTCGAAACCCATCTTGCTCCACTTCCACAGATTTTCGACCGGGAGGGCGTCCGCGGCGGCGTCGTTGAAGCTGGGGATGTTGTGCTTCTTGCAGATGGCGACGAACTCAGCGTCCTTGATTTGGCCGACGTTATTGTTGGCGTTGAAAAACAGCGCCATGGCGGTGTTGGAGTTGATGGCCTTTTCCATCTCCTCGGCCGTTTCGACTTCGATCATCTTGATGCCGCAGTTGCGCACGGCGTGATCGTAGCCGTAGCGGTGGGACTTCTGAATGATGACTTCAGACTTCATGCCGGTACCGGCGATGTCAGGAAGGCGGCGGATGTTGTCCTGATTTTTGCCGGCGACACAGGCCGCGGTACCGACGGTGAGAGCGCCAGCAGCGCCCGAGGTAATCATTGCGGCTTCCACGTTGAGGAGGGAGGCGACCTTTTTGCCGACCGCGTCGTGGAGTTCGTTCAGACGCACGAACTGTTTGGCGGCATAGTCATAGGCGGCGACCGAGTCGGGGTTTATGAGCGACGCGGTGAGAGTGGTGTAGGTGCCCGCGGCGTTGATAAACGGCTTGACGCCGAGTTCCTTGAAGAAGTCACGCTTGGAAGAAGCCGCGCTGACGGCGGTGGGCATGAGAGCTCCTACAACGGGCAGAGTGGACAGGGTTTTGAGAAAGCCGCGGCGATGGGACATAAAGATACCTCGATAGGCTTAAAACTACCACAAGAACAGGGTTGGAGGTGATGACCTTGTCCTGGCCCCAGGTGGTACGGCGATTCCCCGAGAACACTTCCTTCAAGCATCAGGTTCTGGCACCCGATAAGACAGGAGGAGAAAGGATCGCCCCCTTTGAACATTTTTCGGCAACAGGAAGTGGAATTGGCGCAGCAGGAACTGGCCAAGGTGTTTGAGGAGCGGATTGCCGGCGAGCTGCCGGCACTGGTGGCGCGGTGGGCGCGACGCGTTGAAATACACGGCTTGTGGCTGGAGGGGAACCAGCGTGACGGCGTGCAGATGACAATTGCCGACGGAAACTTCACGGGGCTATCGTTGCCTGGGGCGCGGCTGGCGCGGGCGGTGATGCCAGGCGGCACGTGGCTGGAGGCGGATCTCAGCGGCGCGGATTTGTCGGAAGCTGACTTGCAACGCTCCGATTTCCGGCGGGCAACATTGAGCCGGGCGGACCTCAGCGAGTCCGTGCTGGACGAATCCAACTTTGAAGAATCCTGGATGCTGGGAACGAATTTGAGTGAAGGGAAGCTAGGCCACTGCCGCATGGCGAACGCAAACATGGGCGAGGCGCGGATGCAGGGAGCGACGTTGACGCAGTGCGATCTGACGGTGGCGCAGATGGCGTCGGTGGCCCTGCACCAAGCGCGATTGTTCAGCACGAACTTGAGCGGGGCCAACCTGAACGGGGCACAGCTGTATCGCGTGCGCGCGCAGTTATGCCGGTTTTTTCAGGCGCATTTGGAAAGAGCGAATCTGGCCGGCGGGTCGTTCACCGATTGCGACTTTAGCCAGGCGGAGATGGCACGGGTGAACTGTCAGGGATCGGACATGAGCCGCTCCCAGTTCACGCGGGCCAAACTGAACGGCGCCGATTTCCGCGGCGCGAAGTTGGGGGGCGCCGATTTTTGCGGAGCTCAACTGCAGGAGGCGCGGTTTCAAGGGGCGCAACTGTTGGCCGCCGATTTCCGCGATACAAATCTGCAGGGCGCACGTGAACTGACTTCCGGCCAACTGGCGATGGCGCGAACGGACCACACAACCATTCTTCCGAATGGAAGCACCGGGCCGTACATGAAGCGCTCCGGAGCGGAAAGACCGGTTCGCTCGTGAGATGGGAGCGGTGCGCTAGCTTCTGTTCGAAATCGAATCCTATCAGGATGCTTTTGAAATCTGTTCGACCACCCTGCCCGTAGCGTCGGGTTTCGCAATCCGCGTTGCTACGTCCGCCTGCGCAATGATGCCAGTAATGCGTCCCTGATCGTCAACTATCGGAATCCGCCGCAACTGGTGACTAGCCATCGCGTCCAGGGCGAGTTGCCAATCGTCCTCGGTTTTGCAGACCACCATGTCGCGCGACATGACGTCTTCGATTTTCGTTTTGCGGGAATCCAATCCTTCCCCGACCACCTTCAATGCGAGATCACGGTCGGTGACGATGCCCACCAACCGCTTCCGATCGTGGCTGTCCACCACCGGCATCGATCCGACGTTGCGAGTTTTCATGGATTGAGCGGCCACATTCGCCTTATCGTTGGTAACGCAACAGGTGACGTCGCTGGTCATGAGATCACTGCATTTTCTGCCTTGCATGGGACAAGTATCTCCTCGGAATTTCCGTGCACGCCGATTGCCGCGGAGAAACCTGGCCGATCCTCCGTGCCGGATACAAATCAAAACACAGAGGATTCCCTGCGATTGTTGGTGCTCAAGGGCGCGCCGGACACCCGGCAGAAATTACGGAGTCCGGGCGTTAACTACGGGAAACTTCGATGCTTCCCAGGCGGTGATGCCGCCGGCCAACTCGACCAGATTGGTGATGCCGTATTGGTTGAGAATACTGGCGGCGATGGAGGAGCGGTAACCGCCGGCGCAGTGAACGGCGATCTTGCGGTCGCGTGGGACTTCGGCTATGCGTTCCTGCAGGTGGCCGAGCGGTATATTGATGCTACCAGCGAGGTGCTTTCCATTCCATTCGCGAGGATTGCGAATGTCGATCACCAGCGGCGGCGAAGCCGCGTCTAGTTGTTCGGCGAGCATCGGTGCGCTGACGCGTTCGGTTGCCCAGACCAGATCCTGGCGTTCGGCAAGCGAAGCCATTCCGTCGCGCAGGTAGCCTTTGACGTGATCAAAGCCGATTCGGCCGAGGCGCAACGCCGCCTCCTGCTCTCGCCCAGGCTCGGCGATGATCACGATTGGACGATCACGATCGAGCAGTGTTCCAGCCCAGGTAGCATACTGGCCGCCCAATCCGATGTTGATCGAGCCTGCCAGATGGCCCTTCGCATACTCGGAGGGGTCGCGGACATCGAGAAGCTGAGCCGAGGCGTCGCCCAGCCGCAGCACTTCCTCGAGTTCGACCGGATGTAACGCCTGCTCGAGCGATTTGTCGAGCGTTGGGCGCTCGCGCGTGTTGAGGATTGCGTCGTAGGTGAAGTAAGCCGGAGCATCCGGTTGATCGGCGGTGACGAGCGCGGTGAATTCCTCTTTTGTCATCGGCTGGAGGGCGTAGTTGAAAAGCCTCTGTTGACCGAGAGTGGAAACGGTATCGGAGGAGAGTTGCTTGCCACATAGCGAGCCGGCGCCATGCGCCGGATAGACCAGAGTCTCGTCAGGCAATGCCAAAAGTTTGTTGTGTAGCGAGTTGTAGAGATGGCTCGCCAGATCCTGAGCGCTCCAGCCGAGTGAGGCTCGCAAATCGGGGCGGCCAACATCGCCAATGAAGAGCGTGTCGCCGGTGAGGACCGCATGCGGGCGATCGGGATTCTGAGCGAGGTCGTACACGAGAATCGAGATCGATTCGATGGTGTGCCCTGGTGTTTCGAGAATTTGCAGGCGCATGCCGGGGAAGTCGAGCGTGTCGCCATCCTTCATTGCGACGAAGGAGTACTCGGCTGCGGCTTGGGCGCCCAATCGGATATCGGCGCCGCAGCGGTCACGCAACTCGAGGTGTCCAGCGAGGAAGTCGGCATGGAAGTGGGTGAGAAACACATGTCGAATCCGTGCGCCCCGCTCTTCGGCGTCGGCAAGATACTGCTGGATGTCGCGCTGCGGGTCGACGACGACGGCCGTGCCGCTTGCCTCGTCGGCCAGAAGATAAGAAGCGTGTGCAAGACAGCCCAGATAGTATTGTTTGAGAAACATTAGGCGTCACTTTCTATGGGCTGGCCAATGCGATCGTAGCGGAAACCCAGCTTGTCGCGGAAGAAATCGGCGGATCGGTGGACATCGGCGACGAGCAGGACGGGCGCATCGCCGTTGAGTTTCGGCATTGGGGAATTATAGCGGTCGCGGTTAGGGGCGAGTGCGTGGTGTAGCGAGCAGCATCCAATACTTCGCGCCCGCCCATTGCTTCTCGAACTTTTCGCGGTCAGCACGATGAGCCGCTTTGCGAGTGGGATCGTTAAGCCACACATGGTCGCGTTCGAGTCCGACGAGGACGGCGAAGTGGAGGCGCTTCGTGCGCGCCGCTTGCAAGCTGACAATGATCGGGCGGCCCTTGGCGATGTGTTGATCGAGATCGCTCCACTGGCCGCGAAGGGTGAAGGCTTGGAAGCCGATTTCTTCGAGATAGCGTTTCATGGCGGCGAGTTCGATGCCCTTGTGCTTGGGATCGATCAACCGCTCGTAGATCGCATGGGGCGATGGGGCATCTTTGGACCAATATTGGGTCACCATGGCGACGCTGGCAGCGCCACAACCGTTCTTCTCCTGGCGCACGAAGGGGACGTTGAGGGGTTCGCACTGCGCGAGTGTGGAGAATGCGCAGACGAGGGCGAGGGCCCGCATCATTTGACGGCGATGATGACAATGACGGCGGTAGCCAGGGCGATAACGATGTAGGTGAGGTGAAGGTTCGAAAGCGCGCCTCCGGCGACTTCCTTGCCGGGCTCCTCGGAGCGTTTGGCCAAATCCCTGGCTTCGTCTTCGGTGAGGGGGCTCGGAGCAGGTGCGGGTGTCTGCCCGCTTACATTCTCGGTTTTGTGAAGGGTGCTCGCGGCGGCCGGAGCGATGGCGGGGGAAGCAAGGCAGATGGAGAGGAGGATCGCCAGAGTCTTCATGACTGCATTATACGATTGATTCTAAGCAGGTAGGGCGGCTGCACGGCGCGCCATGCGGCGCTTCTCCCAGGCGTAGCAAAGCCAGATCATGAACGCAGTAATGGCGACGACCATGACGTAAGTGCCGGGCAGGTCGAGGTTCTCTTTCCACATCCAGAACCAGCGGCCATAGACGACTTCGGTATGTACCCAGTAGAGAAGCAACGAGTGTGTGCCGACCAGCTTGACCCAACTGAAGCGCCCGTGTAGCCCGTACTCATGCCAGATGTAGGCAACCGAGAGGAGCAAAAGCACGACGCCGAGCTTGACAAAGATGAGCGCGGGGCTATCGAGCCAGAACTCACTCTTGGTGTACACCGAGTAGGGAAGCTGGCCGAAATATTGGCCGCTGATGATGAGTCCGAAAGCAGCGATGGAGGACCATTGTAAGAGCCTCTCCAAGTGGTTCTGGTCGATCAAGCGTAAGACGCTGCCGAAGGCAATGCCGAAGGGAACGAAGGCAGCCCAGGGGAAGAAACTGAACTGAAGGATATCGGGGACGAAATAAGCTCTGATGGCCCAGGGAACCCACGTCCAATCGGTCACGCTGACTAACGGCGAGAGAGCGGCGATGATGAGGCCAAGGACTGGGGCGCGCGTAGCGCGCTGGCGAGTATTCCACAATGCGGTCAGGCTGGTAAGGGCAAGAGTAATGCCCATGCAATTGAGGATGTCGACTTTGAGGAGGTCGGTCCACGGGCTCTTGGGGAGACCGAAGAGCCAAAGTTGGAGACGGAAAGCGAAGGCGAGTCCCCAGAGATAAGCAGCGCGTCGGAGACAGACGCGTACGCTCGTCCAGGGGGCGATGCCTTTTTTCTCGTTCGAATTCATGAGAAAGGCAAACGTGCAGCCGGTTAGGAAAAGGAAAATGGCTGGGGGCATGCCGCCGAGAAATTGGGAAAGATTGAAGATAGAGCCGTCGCGCAACGACGCGGCCGTGAATGAGTGGAAGATGTGGCCTTGGAGCATGATCAGCGCGGCGCAACCACGGGCCCAGTCGAGGAATCCAAGGCGGCTTCCGTAGGATTTCTGAGCGCTGGCCGTTGCGGCTGGCTGGTCGTGCACTTGCGTGCTCACCGTTGCGGGTACTCCCTTTTTACGCCTGCAGGCAGTTTCAGCGAGAGCGCGTCGGGTGTCAAGGCCGGGTTCCAAACGAGGTTGGAATAAGTAACGGTGGTGGTGTCGCCTGAAGGCTGATAGAACTTCTGGCGTACGGTGCGGCCTTCGGCGTTGATCCAAAGTTCGACCTTGGTGAAATATTCGCGCGTTTTGGCGGATTTTGGAGTGAGCTCGAGGCGCGAGGCTGTTTGCCCGCCGATGGATTCCTCGCCACCGAACTTCACGTTGTACCCCTTGGCTAGGTCCTTACCCGAGGTGCCGAAACCGAGCAGGATGAACTGCTCGACGATGCCCTTCTGTTTCCCGACGTCGTATTCCTGGACCGTTAGGATCTTGGGGAAATAGACTTCGGCCTTGCGCTCGCGGAAGGCGTAAGTTTTTGCATCGGGCTTGGTGAATTCAAGGTAAAGCTGAACGGTGCCCTTGTTGCGCAGCATGCGCAGCGTGCCAGTTTCGGTGAGACTTTCGTTGATGATTGCGGTGTGGGTGACGCGTTCGATGTTGGCGGTGGCGGATCTAAATCCGGCAGAGGTTGAGTCAAGCCGGGAGAGTACGGCGGCCGCCGTTTGGGCGGCAATGGGAAGAGTGAACAGGACCACCGTGGTGGAGTAGAGGAGCGTGGTGCGGACGTGAGGGTTCATGGAAGATCCAGGACGGACTGGAGAGTGGCGCCTAGGGCGCGGTGGAGGCGAGGTAACCCTTGAGTTCGTGCTCGTCGTCGTAAATGGGGTCGAGGCTGATCAAGGTCCGGTTGCGGCCTTCGGTCTGGGAGTGGACGAGACGTTCGGCCTCCTTCATGCGTTCCTGTGGGGGGAATTGATCGAGAAGTGCCGGTTCGATGAAGAACTTGCCGGCGCCATGCTGGGTTGGCAGAAGAGCGACGTTTTTCGGACGGGGCTGATCCCGGAAGACTTCGCGCGGGGTCAGAAATATAAAGCCGAGGATGAGGATGACGACGATGTCGTAGCCGCGACTTCCACGAGGGAACTCCCATAGAAACAACCGCCGCATGATGCCGCCAATGCCTACACCCATGAACACTCATACTTTAACATGGCGGACGTGGCGGACCGCCATTGGTGTGACGCGGGCAGGGCGTGGAGGAGTTGCTATTTTGTGATGACGGGCTGATTCGGCTGTCGCTCCAACACCTTCTGGCGTGACGAGCGCGTTTACCAGTACAGCTTCAACCCCATTTGCATGATGCGGCGGCTGCCGGCGCCGGTGACGAATCCGAAGCCGCCACCTCCCAGCGTTTGGTTAGGGAGGTTGAATTCAGGAGTATTGAACGTATTGAAGGACTCCCAGCGGAACTGCATTTTCCAGCGTTCGGTGAATTGAAAGTTCTTGGCGAGCAGGGAATCGAAGTTGATGTTACCCGGTCCGAGCACGCCAGGCGTAGCGCGCGCGACCGTCCCGTGCTGAAACGCAGCGGGAGAGGCAAAAGCCGCGGGATTGAACCATGCGATGCCGCGGATGCCCTCGGCAGGCTGGCCACGTTGCACGCTCGCATTCGGATCGCCGACGATGTCGGGGCGCAGATTGGTACCGTCGGCCTGATCGCGCAGAATGTCGCGCGGGCCGTTCAGGACGTTCAGTCCGAACGGCGCGCCCGAGCGGAAGGTTCCGACCGTTGAAATCTCCCAGCCGCCGAGGATTGTGTTGAGGAAGCCGCCGTGATTCAACCACCTTTTGCCTTTTCCAAAGGGGAGTTCGAGTATGGGCGAGACGACCAGCCGGTGTGGGATGTGGTTCTGCGAAAGCGAGCGTTCGTTTTGGAGATCGTAGATGTTCTGGATCTGGTCGGCATCACCAAATGTGGCGTCGTCGCCGCCGACAAAGGTGACGTTGTCGATCCACTTGGAGAAGGTATATGCGAGTACCCAGGAGAAGCCGCTCTTAAAGCGGCGCTCAGAGCGGACGGTGAAGGCGTGATAGTTCGACAGGCCCCAGTTGGGAGCGAGAATCTGTACCTGTGCCTGATCGCTGCCGAAGACGGTCCACGGGCGCCGTAGGCGTTCGGGGATCTCGGTGCGTGGCAGCAACTCGGGCGGGATGTGGTTCATGTTGATGTTGGGGAAGATGATCTGCCGGCCGAGATTCCCCAGGAAACCAAGCTCGAAAAGAGTGCCCCGCCATTGGTGCTGGATGGTGAGGTTGTAGTTGATGGTGTAGGGCGTCTTGCGGTTGCGGTCGAGGTATTGGGTTTGCGAGGACTCAAAGCGAGTCCCACGCATGCCGTAAGTGGGCGTCAGCTCCGATTCGGCGATGTCGGCGAAGGCTTCCGCCGGTGGTCCATTTTGCAGACGGAAGGGCACGGGAGAGCGGGCACGGTAGACGTTGCCGAAGCCCGCCTTAAGTTGCTGCACGATTTCGCGGTCGTAGGGATTGCCGTAAAAGATGCCGAGTCCGCCGCGGACGACGCTGGTTTGTGAGCTGCGCAGACGATAGGCGAAGCCGAAACGCGGACCGAAGTTGAGTTTGTCGGCGTTCCAGAGATACTTGCGTTCCCCGTTGCGGTTAGGAAATATCGAAGTGCCGCGCGCGCCTGCGGGAATGTCGCCGGTACCCGCGAGCGGATTGGGTGCGTAGGGATCGAAACTGCTCATGCGGTCGGCGACTTCGAACTGAGGCGTTTCGGTTTCATAGCGCAAGCCAAGATTGAGCGTGAGATTGCCTGTCACGCGCCAGTCGTCCTGGAAGTAACCGGCGTAATAATGGATGCGGCGGCCATAGCCGGGAGTGACGGTGGCGTCGACCGAGTTGAGGCGGCCCAGGAGAAAGTCGGCGAAGGGAAGACCGGTGTTGGCGATAGTGGCGCCGGTGGCGTTGAAACCCGAAGTCAGCCGGCCGTTGAAGGCATAGACGCCGCTGGGCTGAGAGCGGGCGAGTTCGTTACCGCCGTAGCGCGTGTATTGGGCACCCATTTTGAACGTGTGAGCGCCGCGAACCTTGGAGAGGCGCACCGTGTAGTCGAAGGTATTGAGGGCGGCGATGCGATTGGCGTTGCCGACGGCTCCGATTTCGGTTACGGGCGTTAGGCCGCCGCCGAAGTTCAAGCGCGGAAATACTTCGCCGGGCACGTTGGGCAGGCCGAATAGTTGACCGTAGTTGGTATCGCAGCAGTCTCCGCTACGGCGATGTATGAAGACGCGATTGAACCCTGCCGTCGCGTTAAGGACAAGTGTGGGCGCAAAGACATGGGTTCCGTTTAATGCGAAGTTCTGGCGGCGGTTGTTAATTAATAGGCCGTCGGCGTCGGCGACGCCATAGTCGGAGCTGTAGGCGGTCGTGTCGGTTTCCGGTAGCGTCACGATGTAACGGCCGAAGATCCGGGTATTAGCACCCAGCTCATGATCGATGCGTCCAATGTGGTAATCGCGGAGCGTGGAGTCGGGGCGGCTTTGTTGCCAGTTGCCGGCGAAATTGAACGGGTTGTTGGGTGCGCGATTGGCCTTGGGGATGAAGGTGGCCGTTTTGACGGCGACGGAATCGAAGCGCGCGGTGGGGATGGTGTTGTCGGGGAAGGGTGTGGTGGACCGGGGATTGCCGAAGTCGCCGGTTCCGGTGTTGGGGTCGTAGATGACGACGGGGACAGCGCGTCCGCCGGCGTCGCGGGTGGCGCCGGAGAAGTTGCCCGTGCGGAATTCGGGCAAGCCGACGTTGCGTGTAACGACGCTCGATGTGCGGTCGCGGAGTCCGTCGTAGTTGTAAAAGAAGAAAGTCTTGTTGCGGCGGATGGGGCCTCCGATAGTTGCGCCGAAATTATTGCGGCGCAGCGGGGGCTTGTCGTCGTTGTTCCAGCCGGCGGCATCGAACATGTCATTGCGGACGAATTCGTAGAAGCTTCCGCTGAAGCGGTTGGAGCCGCCGCGAGTGACGGCGTTGACCGCGCCAGCGGCGGAGCGCCCGTTTTCGGCGCCCATGGCATTTACTTCGACCTTGAACTCCTGCATGGAGTCGACCGGCGGTGTGAGGTCGACCTGTTGCGCGGCGACACCACCGCGCGAGCTGGTAACGCCGTCGATCAGGATTTGCGCCGAGCGGGTGCGGCCGCCGCCGAGCGAAATATCGCTGCCTTTGTAGAATGCGCCAGGAACGAGATTCACGAGCGTGAAGACGTTGCGGCTGGCGAGCGGCATTTCCAACACGTAGCTGGTTTGGATCGTCGTGCCGACTTGGCCCGAGGTCGTGTCGACGAGGCTGGTTTGGCCTTCGACACTGATCGTTTCATTCACTTGGCCAAGATCGAGCGTGGCGTCTTGGGTGAGCGTGGAGCCGACGTCGACCTTGAGGCCGCGTATCTGCAGTTGCTTGAAGCCATCGGCGAGGACAGCCACCTGGTAGTCGCCCGGAACGAGGTTCGGCACGAGATAAACGCCATTGCTCTGCGTGACGGCCACCTGGCTTTGGCCGGTGGCTTCCTGCAAGATTGTGACGCGCGCGCCCGGTATGACCGCTCCGCTGGTGTCGCGAACGGTACCGGTCAACGAACCGGCTGCCACTTGAGCCAGCAACGCCGATTGCGTGCAAAAAAGGACAAAAAGAAGAACCCTCATTCCCATAAGTCCCCCCATCGTGAAATTGGCGGAAGTGTATCACTGGGGGGAAATGAAAGAAAGGGGGAGCGGTGAGCTTCTCCCTACTCTGTGTAGGTGGTGATCAGTTGCTCGATCGATTGTGGCACATCGACGATTTCGCTGCGCGCAAATCCGGCGGCACGGAACATTTGGTCAAACTCGGCGAAGGTATAGGCGTCGCCCTCGGCGGTGGTGGAGAGCATGACGAGCGAGAAGGCCGCGGATGAGGGCGGCGTAATACGGTCCTCGTTGGGAACAAATTCGAGAGTCATTACGCGGCCCTTGGGAGCCAGCGATCGGTGAATGCGGCGAAGCATGGTGATGTTCTTTTCGACGGAGAAGTGGTGCAGGAGATTGGTAAGCAGCACGACATCGTACGGACCCCCAAGGTCGGCAGTGAAAATATCACCGGGGAGAAATGAAAACTGGGCGTTGAGACCGGCGGAGGCGACATTCTCGCGGGTGACGGGGAGGACGCCGGGGAAGTCGAGGGCCATGACACTGGCGGCCGGATTCGCGCGGGCGATGGAGATGCCGAATGCGCCGTGGCTGGAAGCGACATCCAGTACGCGGCACGGCTTGAGCGAGGCCACCTGCTGGGCGATGTATTGAGCGGGCGGCATCATCAACGGCATCATGTCGCGGGCAAAGCTCTGCCAGACAGGATCGTCGAAATCCACCGAGCCCTGGCCGGGTAAGGCGGTGCGTCCATTGCGGACGGCGTCAGTTAGGTGATTGAAAGACTCCTTGATATCGCCCGTGGCCAGGAAGAGGCGAATCGAGCCGAGATAGGCGGGCGATTTCTCGTCGAGAAAAATCGCGGAATCCTGGGTGAGGGAATACGCGGGCGTGGGCGGCAGCGCGGTCTTGTTCAGGAAGCCGTGAATAGTGAGGTAGTCGCAGAGTGCGCGAATGCCTCGAACGGAAGCCTGGGTCTGCGCGGCAATGGCCTCGGGCGTGGTGTGCCCGGCAGCGATTGCCGTGAAAAGGCTGAGATCGAGCGCGCTGTTGAGGGCGGCGGCTTTTTGATATGCAGTAACCGTGTCAAAGATAAGTCCGGGATTGGGTGCGTTGTGTTCCATACGTTCCAACAGGATACGCGGAAAGGGGAGCTGCGCGTGAATTTGTGGAGTTACTTTTCAAACCCAATCGGTTGAGACCAGCGGCGAGGAAAGGTACGGGGTCGCGCGTGAAAAACTCTTCAGCAGCGGCAATATGGCGAGGTTTTTGACGACCACAGGGTAACGCAGCGTTGGGGGAAGTGGTCCCAGGTCCCATGGCTCGGCGTGCGGCGTGAGGAGGCCGGCGGAGCGAACGACAGTTTGAATCTTCGGACACAATTTTCCGGAGGGAGGCTGGCAGTTGCGGCTGCGATTCTAGGGGTGTGCTCGGGGGCGGCGCACGCGACGGAAAGGCCAGCACTGGCAGTCTGTATTGCAAACGTTGCGGTGGTGGACAAGGCCCTGGCAGAGGAGTGGGAAGGGGAACTACGGAAGATTTTCGAGACCAGCGGAAGAGCGTTGCGCCTGGCCGGCTGCGACGAGGACGGGGCGGTGCGAGTCTACTTCAAGCGGTTCCATCCGCGGGAGTCGTCGGCGTTAGCTGCGGCACGGACATGGCAGAACCGGGTACTGCCGATGCTGGAAGTGTATACGGAGCCGGTGGCGGCCTTGATCGGCACGCGACTGCCCGGACTTTTGGGGAAGGCGATGGCGCGAGTAACAGCGCACGAGCTGACGCACTATGTCCGGCAGGAGACGGAGCACGCTGCGGCGGGCGGCTTTTCGGGGCAATACACGGCGGGGCTGTTGTTAGCCGCACGGCCGGAGTATTTTGGGGTGCGGTAAGGCGCCCATTCCTTCCGATACAATTGCGGGCATGTTTTCACGGCGAAGGCTTGTTTCCGCGGTTCCTTTTTCGTTGGGGTTGCCTGCATTGCGGGCAGCGACCGTGGGGAAAACGCAGTCCATCGAGCGCGGTCTTCAGGCGTTGATTGACGCGGACGAAATTCCCGGAGCCGTCACGCTGGTGGCCTCACGCACCGGCATCACCCATTTCCTCGCTCAGGGGCACGCCGATGTGGCGAAGCAAATTCCCATGCGCAAGGACGCCCTCTTCGCGATCGCCTCGATGACCAAGCCGGTTACCGGCAGCGCCGTCATGATGCTGCAGGACGAGGGCAAGCTCTCGGTGGGCGATCTGGTGGCAAAGTACATTCCGGAGCTAGGCCAGTTGAAGCTCGCCGACGGCACTGCCGCCAACATCACGCTCAAGCACATGATGACCCACACCTCCGGCATGGGCGAGGCCACCGCCGGAGAGACCGCCGCGGCCAAGACGCTGGCGGACCTCATTCCCGCCTATGCGGTCAAGCCGCTGGCCTTCGCGCCCGGCAGCACGTGGAAGTACTGCCAGTCGGGCATCAACGGGTTGTGCCGCGTGGTAGAGGTCGTGAGCGGCATGAGCTTCGCCGACTTTCTCGACCGCCGGTTGTTCGCGCCTCTCGGCATGAAGAACACGACGTTCTATCCAAACGAGAAGCAGTTGTCGCGATGGGTGCGGCCTGCTCAAATCGCAAACGGAAAACTGGTCGAGGTCAACAGCGGACGCTTTGCGCCGGCGGACATCCTGCGCCGCGACCGGCCGGCATTGGGCAATGGCGGGTTGTACTCGACGGCTGAGGACTATTCGAAGTTCGCACGCATGATGCTGAACCACGGCGAGTGGAAGGGGAAGCGCTACCTGACGGCCGATGCGGTGAAACAGATGACCTCCCTGCACACCGGCGATTTGAAAGCCGGATTCGTGCCCGGCTCGGCCTGGGGACTTACCGTCGGAATCGTGCGTGAGCCGCAGGGCATCACCGCGATGCACGCGCCCGGCACCTACGGCCACGGCGGCGCCTTCGGAACGCAGGCGTGGATCGACCCGGTGAAGGGCGTTGCTTTGATCCTTATGATTCAGCGTGTGGGGTTGAAGAACTCCGATGGGTCGGAGATGAGGCGCGCATTCCAGCAAGCGGCGATGGGCTAGCGCGCAACGCGGATTCGGTGGTCGGTGAACGTGAGGAAGGGGAACGGCGACGACTTCTTCATGTGGCAGGCGAGGCAGTCGCCACCGGATGCGCGGCGGCATTCGCGGATTGGCGCGCCGCCCGTTGCGTGGCAGGCGAGACACTTTGGGGCGTAGAACTTGTGGTCGAGCGACGCGTCGGCGTGCGGGTCGTGGCAGGTGACGCAGGAGAGCGTTCCGCTCACCCGAAAACATCGGCTGGCCATCAGTCCGACGGGCTGGTAACGGACGGACCCAGGATCGTCGAGCGGCGCAGTGGCCCGGTGGCATTCGGCGCAAAACAGCACCGACTCCCTTGCGCTCAGCTTCGATAGCCGGACGACATCGGACGGTGAGGCGCTCTTCACATGTGCCGCACCGGGGCCGTGGCAGCGCTCGCAGGTCACGCCGGGCTGCATGGCGCTCAAGTCGGGTCCAGGCTTTACCGCCGTGGCGTGGCACTGGAAACATTGCGTGATGGCGGCGGGTGCCTGGGTGATGCCTAACGCCTTTTCGGGCGTTTCCGATGGCGTTCCCGGATGACCCAACGTACGTGCCGCATGACCGGCTTCGCGATACCACGATAGCCGGTGCTCGAAATATTTCCCGTCGCGCCGCCCAACTGGTGTGATGGCTTGCGCACCCGCTCCGAAGGCCCATTCGAGCACGGCATCGACCCGCGCCGCATCTTGCGTAACGGTGACCGCGACCCCATCGGCGCTTTGCGCATACGCGAACTCCACGCCGGAACGCTCGCGAAGCGGCCGGGCACTTAGTCGTTGCGCCAGGTCAGTCTGCGCAGCGGGCCGGAGCGCGGTTGCGTGATGCGAGGCGGCTTGGCTCCGCGCCTGAGCCGGATGGCAGGGCGCGCACGCCCGCGCGCCGGTGAACTGCGCCCAAGCGGGGACGGCGGCCAGCGCGATCAGCAAGGCAAGGGCGAGCACTTCGTATAAGAATATAGTGTGCTCTGGTTGTTTCTGCTGGCAGCGGCCGATTGGGGTGCGATCGAGCGGACTATCGCCGCCGGACGCCACCGCGAGGCACTCTCCCAGTTGGAGGGTCTGAAGGACCGTCCCGTCGCCTGGCACGTGCTGGCGTCGAAGGCGCACGATGGGCTCAACGATCCGGGGCGCGCCGTCGCCGAGGCCGAGAAGGCGCTGGAACTCGATCTACGCAACGAGGCCGCGCACGTTCAACTCGGCTACGTCTTCCTGAGCCGCAACACGCCGAAAGCCGCGGTGGATGTCTTCACCGACGCGGAGCGGCTTCTGCCCGACTCGTTGGTGATCCGCCTCGGCAAGGGGCTCGCGCTCAAGGAACTGCAGCGCTACGACGAGGCCGAATCCACGCTCGAGCGATGCTGGCCTCATCCGCTCGCCTTCGATGCCCTGGCGACCGTGCTCGTTCAGCGCGGAAAGTTCGAGCAGGCGAAGGAACTGTCATCGCGGTTCGTGAAAGTGAATCCGTCCGACTATCGCGGCTACTACTTCCTCGCGGCGGCGAAGAACGGACTAATGGAGGAAGGCGCGCGCGAAGCGCTGCGGCAAAGCCTGGCAAGGAAGGCCGATTTCGCCGCGTCACACGCGTTGCTGGGAAAAATTCAGATGGCCGAAGGCGAGCTGGCGGCGGCGGCCGCGTCGCTCGAGAAGGCCACCCGCTATCGGCCCGATCTCGTGCAGGCTCATCTACATCTGGCGCAAACCTATCGCAAGCTGGGCAGGGAAGAAGACGCGCTGCGAGAGTTCGCCACGGTGAAAGAGCTCAAAGAGAAGGAGGCCCAGCCGAAGCCGGGCCTCCTGTATCATCGTGGCGGGGGACAGCCTCAGAAGTAAAGCTTCAAGGCCATCTGGAGCTGGCGCGAGGTATTGGATACCGCAGTGATGCGTCCGAAGTTCGCATTCCCGTTCTGCACATTCGGGTTGGCGAAGTACGGCGTGTTCGTCAGGTTGTACGCCTCAGCACGGAACTGTAGCTTGAAGCGCTCGGTGATCGAGAAGTACTTGCTGAGCGTAAAGTCGATGTTGCGTTGGCCGGGGCCCCAGATGATCCCGCGGCCGGCGTTGCCGATGGTCCATTGAGCGGGCTGCGAGAAGGCGCTGGTGTCGAACCAACGGCCTTCGGTGCGCTCGCTCTTGGAGAGGTTCGGATCGCGCGATACGTTGGGGTATGTTGCGGATCCGCAGTTGCAGGTGTCGATGCTATTTCCCGGGTTCAAGGGGAATCCAGCCTGCAGCGTAACCAGTGCGGAGACCTCCCAGCCTCCGACGGCCGCATCGAGCGCCCGGCTTTGGATGTTGAACTTGCGTCCGCGTCCGAACGGCAACTCGTACACGGGCGCAAAGGTGAAGCGGTAGGGCGCGCTGTCGAGGCTGATGCCGCGATCGAGGTTGCGGTTGTTCAGCGGATCGCGGTAGCCGTTCTCGCCCGTGTTGATCAGCTTGGAGAACGTGAACGCGGCGATGTACGTCAGGCCATTGGAGAAGCGGCGCTCGGATTTGAGCTGCAACGC
>Ga0075421_100004924_pt1 | contig 16091 bp, 13 predicted proteins | sample SoiMetdeltSBSDD5_FD_75292 | JGI IMG/M metagenome (GOLD analysis project Ga0075421, IMG submission 75292) | Bulk soil microbial communities from a Populus tree surrounding site in Tennessee, USA - Soil MetaG P. deltoides SBSDD5 | ecosystem: Environmental > Terrestrial > Soil > Tree plantation...
CGAGGTGACAGCAGAAGGAATGAGCAATGCGACCGTGGCAAGGAACAGCAGACCGGCTTGCAGTCGCGCGCCGACCCGGTTGTATTCCTGCACGTGGTACTTGAGCCCGCCCAGCAGAAACGACGCGCCCAGCATGAACAGACTGTTGGTCACGATCGCGCCGGCGATGGACGCTTTCACCAGCGTGTATTGCCCGGCGCGCAACGCCGCTACCGCGATGACGAGCTCAGTCAGGTTTCCCAGTGTGCTGTTGAGGAGCCCCCCCACGGTGTCGCCCGTCTTGGCTGCCACCGACTCTGTCGCATGACTGAGGAGCGCCGCCAGCGGCACGATGGCGAGCACCGAGACCACGAACAGCAGCGTGTGAGAGTCGGGCGCGAGCGCCTGTCCGACGAAAAGCGCGGGCACGAAGACCAGCAGCCAAAGCAGCGGGTTGTGAAGGATTTCTTTCAGCAGAACACTCATACGCGTGACTTACTTGAAGGAGGGGGCTGCCCCTCCGACGGTCGTTGCATACGCCGCCGCTGCCAGACGACGTAGGGCACACCCACGATGAGGCCGACGATCATGTAGAGGACGATCGCGCCACCGAAGCGCTGATCTGGAAAATTCGCCGACGCGATCGAGAATGCGATGGCCGGATGTCGGTACGCCGTACACAACGCAAGAGCGAGGGCATGATCGGGCTCATGTCCGCCCAGCGCATGGCCGATGGCAAAGCCACTCACCAGAAAAAGAACCATGGCGACGATGGTGCCGTCGCCGACCAATGCCCACATCGCCGATGCCGTGAAGATGACGAGTGCGAGCGTCGCCAGCGGCAGGAGAAGCCCTGCCACGATCGTCACGAATCGCTCCAGCGACTCGGCCAATCGGGGCAAGACGGCGCGCACGCACATACCGGCAGCCAAGGGCAGGAGCGTGGAGGTGAAGACGATACGCGCGACGACATATGGTGGAATCGTCAGGTACCTTCCGAACATTCGTTCGAGGATTTCGAGCGTAAGAGGCACCGTCACGACCGCAACGAGACCAAACACGGCCATCAGCGCGAGGGCGTAGTGTGTTGCGCCCCCGGCCTTCGCGTGCCTCTGCGGGAGCAGCGGGGGCACCGGGGACATTGCCAGGGCAATCAGCGCCACCTCCACGGTCGGACGAAAGTCGAATAGTCGCGCGAGCAGCACCGCGACCAGCGGCATGATGACGAAGACAGCCACGAGCGATCGCACCACCAGCGCCGGTTGGCGCATCAGGCGGAACACATCGTCGGCCCTCGTCTTCAGGCCAAAGCCGAAGACGGTGAACAAGACGCTCACTTGCAGGGTGAGCAACACGAGTCGTTGCAGGTCTGTCACGTCGGTCCGGTTTCATCAACAACGCTGCATCCGCAAGGCGATGAGGTCACATCACCCACGGCATTCCGCGGCGTGCTCACGGATCCCCGGAGGTATGTTGGGACGCTGGCCGGCGCCGTTCATCGCAGGCCAGTAGGAGTGGGCAACAGGCGTGCCGATGACCTTCTAGACCGATCGTGGGTCGACAGGCAGTGTCACGACGAACGTCGTGCAGCCTGGTCGACTGCCCGCGAGCTGCAGCGCGCCGCCGTGTGCCTCCGCAATCCACCTGGCAATGGGCAGACCCAGGCCGGCGCCGTCGGAGGTGCCAACGCGGACAAAGCGCTCGAAGATGCGATCCTGATCGGCGGCCGCTACGCCGGGGCCGTCGTCGGTGATCCGTAATACGACACGCCCGTTCACCCGTTCGAGTCCCGCCGTCACGCATCCGTTCCCTCGAGCGTGGCGGATCGCGTTGTCGAGCAGGTTGCCCATCATCTGTCGCAGAAGTGCATCGTCCCCCGTGAAGCTGACTTCCTCTTCTCCATCCATGATCACCGTGACACCACGCTGCTGCGCCAACACGCGTGAGGCTCGTGCGCTCTCGGCGAGGATGTCATCGAGGTTGAGGAATTCGCGACGCAGCAGGACTCCATGCGCCTCCGCACGGGAGAGCAGGAACATCGAGTCGACCAGGCGGGAGAGACGGTTGGCCTGTTCGCCGATGATCACGAGCGACTCGCGGTATTCGTCCGCCGAACGGACGTCCTTGGCCAATGTGACCTGGGTCGCCGTGCGCACGACCGACACCGGCGTCCGCAATTCGTGTGAGGCGTCCGCCATGAACTGACGCTGGTGATTCAACGCAGAGGCGAGGCGATCGAGCAAACCGTTGAATGACGCCGCCAGCCGACCGAGCTCGTCGTCAACCGGGGGCGCTGCCAACCGATCCTTGGGATCCTGTTCGTTGATCTGACGGGCCTGCTCGGCCATCCGGGTCAGCGGTTTCAACGTTTGCCGTCCGATCAACCAACCACCGGCTGCCGCCACGATGAGTGCGATCACGATCCCCGCAGACATGGCGCGCAGCATCTCGGCATTTTGGGCGCGCATGGGCGCGAGCGGGGCGATCACCGCCGCGTTGTAGCGATGACCCTCGTAGTCGACCTGGCGGCGCAACACGCGGAGCGCCCCCGCCCGCGAGGCAATCGTCACCGCCTCTCCATTTCCGCCAAGCATCGATAACGCCGCGTGATCCAGCGGAAGGCCCCATACGTCCAAGAGGGAGCCGTCGGGCCGGGTCAGGACCATCGTTTGATCGGGAACGACGACCTCCGTGCTGGCTTCCTCCGCCGAAGACTCGAGCGTCATTCCCTCATTGAACTCGGTTCGCATGACGCCCTGGAGCGTGGCCATGCTGCGCACGAGATCGTCGTCCAGACGCTGGAGCGCGAGTCTGGACTGCGCGAACCACCCCACCACTGCGCCGGTCACCAGGATGGCCACAACAATGGTGCTGTACCAGACCGTGAGACGCGTTCGGATAGACAGTCTCATGCGTCACCGGACGCGGTGGTGACGGGCGCAAACATGTACCCCTCACCCCGTCTCGTCGTGATCAGTGATGCCCCCCGCGGTTCGTCGATCTTGCGTCGCAGGCGCTGGATCATCACGTCGATGACGTTCGACATGGATTCAAACGGTGAGTCCCACACATGTTCTGCGATGGCTCCTCTTCCAACGACTTCCCCGGCGTGCAGAACGAGGAACTCGAGAAGCGCGAACTCACGAGAGGTCAACCGGATGATCTCATCGCGGCGATGAGCCTCACGCGCTCGAAGGTCGAGCCGCAGGCTGCCCACTGTCAGCACCGAGGGCGTAAGCGGCAGCCGGCCACGCCGGATCACGGCTCGCAATCGAGCCAGCAGTTCGCCGAAATCAAACGGTTTGATCAGGTAATCGTCAGCGCCACTGTCGAGGCCAGAGATGCGCGATTCGACGGCGTCTCTCGCCGTCAGCATCAGCACGGGGACACTCGATCCACCCCGGCGCAATTCTCTACAGACCTCGAATCCGTCGACGCCGGGCAGCATCACGTCGAGCACGACCGCGTCGTACTCAGTGATGGCTGCCTGGTAGAGTGCTTGCGTCCCGTCGCGCGCGATGTCGACGGCGTACGCCTGCTCGCGCAATCCCTTCGCGAGTACTTGCGCGGCGCTCGGCTCGTCTTCGACCAGCAGCACCCTCATGAGCCAATTCCTCGCGTCGCCTTCGCCCGTGCGTCAGGCGACACCGAGCCTGCCGCGCAGCTTGAGCCTCCGCACCACCAGATACAGGATCGCCAGCACGACCCAGATTGTCACGATCGCGCGCAGTTCGAGGGGACCGATAGGAGATGCGCCAGGAGCGGCGTGCTCCCAGACCAGCAAGATCAACAGACCACTCATCCACGCGAACGGCGTTCCGTACTCCTTGCGCAGGACTCGCATCCAGTCGAACTGCGTCTCGCGCAGCGTCCGCGAGAGTCCTCGAAACGACGGCATCCATCGAGGCACACGGCTGCAGTAGTCGACATAGGCGGCGCCGAACTGTTCTCGCAGATAGTGCTCCTCGGCCTTCACGATACAGAAGTAGGCGGCCATGAAGAACGGCACGCCGATCAGATACATCGCAAGCCCGTTGTGGACGATCGCCAACCCGAGGATGAGAAGCAGGTTCGCGAAGTACAGCGGGTTCCGGCAGTGGCCGAACATGCCGCCATCCACGAGCGCGTTCGCCCAGACGCGGCGATTCTGGCCGCCGCGGGTGATGTAGACGAGGCCGATGACAAGCACACGCAGCAGTTGCCCGCTCATCGACACGAGTGCGCCGGCGACGTCGACGAGATGATCGACCTGTGCCGCGCCGCCGGCAATGCGTGGGCGCGTGCCGAACGCCAGCGTCAGCAGCACGAGCGGGAAGAGGCCGTCGCGCGCACGAAAGATCAGGCTTCCAAGGCGCGCGACTACGCCCGGGTCACTTGATGGCAACGATGCCGCAGAAGTTGTACCACTTGAAGAAGACATCGACGTGTTGAAACCCGACGCGTCGCAGTAACCGCTTGTTCTCTTCGAGGCGATAGGGGATGAGGACGTTTTCCAGGGCCTCGCGCTTCTGGGCGATTTCCATGTCGCTATAGCCCTTCCGGCGTTTCATCTCGTAGTAATGGTCGATGAACAGGCGGTTGAAGGTCGAGTGCTCTCCCAGGACTTTCTCCACCAGCAGGAGACAACCATTGTGGTTGAGTCCCTGGTGCAGGCTCGCGATAAGTGTCTCGCGGTTCAGTGGACGGACGAACTGCAGCGTCAGGACCATCAGCACGACCGACGCGTTCTCCACGCGGATCCCGTCGTTCAGATCTTGACGCTGCAACACGTGCGGCCACGGAAACTGCGTGGCGGCGAGCTTGTCCTGTGCCTTGCGAAGCATCTCCTCGGACGAATCCAGGCCGACGAATCGCACGTCGAGATCGGGACGCAGGTTCGCGCCAGCGGCGAGGAAAGTATTTCCCGTCGAGCAGCCGAGGTCGTAAATGGACGTGCCCGCGACGGCGAAATCGGCAACGAGCTCGCCGAGCATGCGCTGGATCTCGGCATAGAACGGAACCGAGCGATCGAGCATGTCGTCGAACACCGCCGCGGTGTCCTTGCCGAAGTCGAAATCTTCGGCGCGAGGGCGCGCGTCGGCGAACAGCTTGTCAACGGCTGACATAGGCGGAACGGCTGCGTTTCCCATGAGGTGATCGTATGCGGTCGTTGATGAACAATCGATGAACCTGCACGTCAGTGCTCAAATCCCCTCCCATTCTGTCATCCTTCGTTCATGACCAGGCTGGTGAGAGCGGAATGTTTTATCCTCCATAGCGGAGGCGGCGCTATCGAAATGGTGAAACGGCGGCGTGTCACGTGCACGGTCGCAATGGCCCTCATCGTAGTCGGCACAGGCTGCGCGACGATGGACGGGGCACCGACGCCACGCGACGTGGACGAAGCGATCCGCGCGCGAACCGCCGCGGCCGGGATCCGTCTCGACAGCCAGGAGACTCTTCCGCCCGACGTGAACATCGCCGACGGCCTGACACAGGAAGAGGCGGTCGCCGTCGCGCTGTGGAACAGTCCGTCCTTTCAAGCCACGCTGACCGACCTCGGGATCGCCCGCGCAGAACTCGCCGACGCCGGACTGTTGCGCAATCCGATCTTCTCGTTGCTGTTCCCGGTCGGCCCCAAACAGCTGGAGTTCACACTGCAATATCCCTTCGAAGTCCTGTGGCAGCGCCCCGCGCGCGTTGACGCCGCGCGTGTCAACGCGCAGGCCATCGGCCAACGACTCGTGTGGGATGCGCTCTCGCTCGTCGCCCAGGTCAGGACCGCGCATGTCGACGCGATCACCGCCGATCGCCGTCTCGCGTTGGCCACCCAGAATGCCGAACTGACACGACGACTCGCCGATATCACCGACGCGCGGCTGCGGGCCGGTGATATCAGCGACCTCGAAGCGCGCGCGCCGCGGACCGACGCATCGCGAACCGACGTCGTGCGCCGGGCGGTGCAGCACGATCGCAATCTCGCACGTCTGACGCTGGCGGCGCTGCTCGGACTCGATCAGGCGCCCACTCAACTGCAACCGCAACCGTCAGCCGCGTATGATGCGCGACCGTGTCCCGTCGATGACGGTCGTTTGAAAGACGCGCTGGCCTCGCGCCCGGACGTCCGCGCTGCGGAACTGACCATCGAATCGGCGGCGGCACGCGCGCGGTGGGAACGCGCGCGGGCGTTCACGCTCATCGGTCTTCTCGATGCCAACGGTGAAGGCCGCGAAGGATTCGAGATCGGTCCGGGCGTGAATGTCGATATACCAGTCTTCAACCGTAATCAGGGTGGCACCTCGCGCGCCACGGTCGAGATCGAGCGCGCGAGCCGGCTCTATGCGCTGGCACGCGCCAATGTCATCGCGGACGTCCGCTCGGCGGGCGTCCGTGTCGACCAGGCGCAGGAGGCGCTGGAGGCCTGGAGCAACGATATCGTGCCGTCGCTCGTAACAGAACAGCGGCAGGCCGAAAACGCCTACAGCGCGGGTGAAGTCCCGCTTTTCAACGTGCTGGAGGTGAGTCGCCGGCTGGTCGACAGCCGCATGCGTGCGCTGGACGCTGAAGCCGATCTGTTTCGCGCGCGCATCTCTCTGGAACGCGCCCTCGGCCGGTATTGCCAGTAACAAACCCGTAGTGCGGCCTCGAGCGCGCGCGCCGGGATATCAAGGGAGAGCCTTACGAGTTTCATCGTAGGTCCGGCTTGACCACCGAAGCCCTTGGCGGAGGTGGTGAGCGGGAGTGTTATCCGTTCGAACGAACCGTGAGGTCATGTATGCGACTGTCTTCCCCGGTAGCTCCGATGCTCGTCATTGCGATCGCTGGATGTTCGTCGGAAGCGGATCCGGCTGCCAAGCCGGCAGCACCCGCGCACGTCGAGGCACCGCGGCCGGAAGCCGAGCTCACCACGGTGAAGCTGTCGGCGGACGCCGTCAAGCGCCTGGGACTCGAGACGGCTGTCGTAAAGATAGACACAGCGGCGGCAACGCGATCGCTCGGCGGCGAAGTGACCGTGCCCGAGGGCCGACTGGTCACCGTATCCGCCCCCGTGGCCGGTACGCTGTCCATGGTCTCCGGGATGCAACCGGGATCCCGCGTCATGCGCGGAGCACCACTCATGACGCTCGCACCGCTCGCATCGTCGGAGCGTGACCAGAGCATCGAGGCACGCCGCGCGGTGGAAGAGGCGCAGGCCGAAGCCGAGGCAGCCCGCCTGCGCCTGCAACGTCTCGAACAGTTGTTGAAGGACGGCGCCGCCAGTGTGCGAAGCGTCGAGGACGGACGGGCACAGGTGCAGATCACGAACGCCGCGCTGAACGCTGCACGAGAGCGACTGAATGCCGTCCGACAGGGACCGGTTGGACAACAGGGCGAAATCGCGATCACGGCCCCGCTCGACGGCATCATTCAATCGATCTCGGCAGCATCGGGACAGTCTGTCGCGGCATCCGCTCCGCTGCTGCAAATCGCGCAAGTCAGTACCTTGTGGGTGCGTGTGCCAGTGTTTGCCGGAGATGTCGATCAGATCGATGCGGCACAGCCGGTTGCGGTGACACGACTCGGCGGGAGCGAGGCGCCGAAGCTTGCGAAGCGAGTGACCGCACCACTGAGGGCGGATCCTTCAGCAGCGTCGGTCGACCTGTACTACGAGTTACCAGGGACCGCCCTTGCACTGCGACCCGGGGAGCGCGTGATGGTGGAAGTACCGCTCAAAGGCACGGAACGAGGGCTCGTCGTACCCGAGGCATCGGTCCTGTATGACATCCACGGCGACGCCTGGGTGTATGAGGACCTCGGGGGCAATGCGTACGCGCGACGACGGGTGCAGATTGCGCGGCATGTGGGCGATCGTGCCGTGATCGAGCGCGGCATCGCCGAAAACGCGAAGGTCGTGACGGCAGGTGCCGCGGAACTCTTCGGAACGGAATTCGGGGCAGGACACTGATGCGCTGGCTGGTCAGCCTCTCACTTCGCAACGCGATCGTCATCGTCGCGCTGGCGGTGCTTCTCGTCGTCGGCGCCGTGAGGACGCTGCGCACGACTCCTCTCGACGTGTTCCCGGAATTTGCGCCACCGCTCGTGGAAGTGCAGACGGAGGCGCCCGGGTTGTCCACCAACGACGTCGAGGCGCTCGTGACAGTACCGCTGGAGGCTGCGCTCAACGGCGTGCCCGGCCTGGACCGGATCCGATCGAAGTCCGTGCTCGGACTTTCGTCAGTCGTGCTCGTGCTCGATCCATCGACGGACGTCATGCGGTCGCGGCAGATGGTGCAGGAGCGGCTGTCTCGCGCTGCCGCGACGCTGCCGGCCGTGGCTCGTCCACCGGTCATGCTGTCGCCGTTGTCATCACTCAGCCGCGTCATGAAGATCGGCATGACGTCGAAGGAGCTCTCGCAAGTCGAGATGAGCACGTTGGCCAGATGGACGATTCGTCCGAGGCTGATGGCCATCGCCGGCGTGGCGAACGTCGCGATCTGGGGTCAGCGCGATCGTCAGATTCAAGTGCTCGTCGATCCCAACCGGCTCCAGGCCCACGGTGTCACGGTGGACGACGTGGTGAGGGCAACGGGAGAGGCAGTCTCTCTACAGGCCGGTGGATTCCTCGATACGCCCAATCAGCGGCTCGCGATCACACACGCCGCGTCGGTGCGGGTTGCCCGCGATCTCGAAGACATCGTGGTCTCATCGAAGAACGGCGCGGCCTTACGCATCGGCGACGTCGCGACTGTCGTCGAGGGATTCCCGCAACCAATCGGCGACGCCGTCATCAACAATGGCCCCGGCCTGCTGCTCATTGTCGAGAAGCAACTCGGCGCCAACACCCTTCAGGTCACCCGCGACGTCGAAGCGGCACTCGAAGACCTCGCGCCGGCCCTGGCCGGGGTCGAAGTCGACCCGGCGATCTTCAGGCCGGCCACGTTCATCGAGATGTCGCTGCAGAATCTTTCGCGCGCCCTGCTGGTCGGATGCGTGCTCGTCATTCTCGTCCTGCTCGTGTTCCTTGCTGACTGGCGGACGGCACTCATCAGCAGCACCGCGATCCCGTTATCGCTGCTCGCCGCCGGCCTGCTGCTGCATTACCGCGGTGGCACGCTCGACACGATGGTGCTCGCCGGGCTGGTCATCGCCCTGGGTGAAGTCGTCGACGACGCCATCATCGACGTCGAAAACATCGTGAGGCGGCTGCGGCTGAATCGCCAGTTGCCGAACCCGCAGTCGGCGGCTCGGGTCGTGCTCGATGCGTCGATGGAAGTGCGGAGCGCGGTCCTCTACGGCAGCCTGATCGTGGTGATCGTGTTCGTCCCCGTCTTCATGCTGGAGGGACTGGCCGGCGCATTTTTCCGGCCGCTGGCCCTTTCGTATGTGCTCGCCATCCTCGCATCACTGGCGGTCGCGCTCACCGTGACACCAGCGATGGCGCTTCTTCTGTTGCCGAAACATCTCGACAAACGGGAGTCTCGCTTCGTCGGCGGTCTGAAGGAGCGCTATCGGCACATGCTTCCGACCTTTGTCGATCGGCCGAAGACCGCGCTCGGATCGCTGGCCGTGATGCTCATGCTGACTGCGGCGACCGTGCCATTCCTGGGCGAGGAGTTCTTACCAAGCTTTCGAGAGTACGACTTCCTGATGCACTGGGTCGAGAAGCCTGGCACGTCGCTCGAGGCGATGCGCCGCATCACCGAGCGCGCGAGTCGCGAGCTCATGGCCGTGCCCGGCGTGAAGAACTTTGGCTCGCACATTGGCCGCGCGGAAGTCGCCGACGAAGTCGTGGGGCCCAACTTCACCGAGTTGTGGATCAGTCTCGATCCGTCCGTCGACTATGAGGCCACTGTTTCGAAGATTCAGTCCATCGTTGACGGCTACCCCGGGCTGTATCGCGATCTCCTGACCTATCTTCGCGAGCGCATCAAGGAAGTGTTGACCGGCGCAAGCGCCACGATCGTGGTTCGAGTCTACGGTCCAGACCTCGAGCGGCTTCAGGCGCAGGCGCAAGCCGTGCGGACGGCGATTGCCGGCGTGGACGGCGTTGCGGATCTCACCGTCCAGGCACAGGTCGTGGTGCCGAAGGTTGAAGTGCGATTCGATCCCGATCGCGCGGCGGCGTTTGGATTGACGCCAGGGCAGGTTCGCACTGCGGCCGCCACGATTGTCCAGGGAACCAAGGTCGGCGAGTTCTACGAAGACCAGCGACTGTTCGACGTCGTCGTCTGGGGTACGCCCGAAGTTCGGCGAAACCTGGACGCAGTACGCGCGTTGCCGGTGCCGATCGCCAATGGCGGCCTCGTTCCACTTGGCAACGTCGCCCATGTCGAGGTGATGCCTACCCCGAATGAGATCACGAGAGAAAACGGGTCCCGTCGCATCGATGTCACGTCAAACGTGCGAGGACGAGACCTCGGAGCGGTCGCACGCGACATCCAGTCGCAATTGGCCGGGCTCTCGTTTCAACAGGGGTACTACGCCGAGGTTCTCGGCGAGTACGCCGAACGGCAGGCATCCTCGACGCGATTGACGTTACTCGGCGTTGGCGCAGTCATCGCCATCTTCCTCATCCTGCTGGCCGACTTTGGCAGCGCTCGACTGGCGACGCTCGTATTTCTGACGCTGCCGTTTGCGCTCGTCGGCGCCATTGTCGCGGCTTTCTTGACTGGCGGCGTCCTCTCGCTCGGATCGCTGGTCGGACTGGTCACCGTCATCGGCATCTCCGCGCGAAACGGCATCATGCTCGTGAGCCACTATCGACACCTCGAACAGGTCGAAGGTGTTCCGTTCGGCCGCGACCTGGTGTTCCGTGGATCAGAGGAACGGCTCGCGCCGATCCTGATGACTGCGTTGGCTACGGGATTGGCGCTCGTACCGATCGTGCTCGGAGGAAGCCGTGCGGGTTATGAAATCGAGCATCCCCTGGCGGTGGTGATTCTCGGTGGGCTCGTGACCTCCACGCTGCTCAATCTCTTCATCGTGCCAGCGCTGTACTTGAAGTTCGGCCGCCCGGCGCAGGCAGAGGCGGGTCTGTAGACCCGCATGCGCCGCTACTCTCCGCGCGCGTGATACACGTAGACAATGGCGGCGCCTCCAGGAACTGCCGCCACGGCGACGGGAAACTCGTGCCCGTGTCGCGTCACGGTCCTGCCCGCGATGATGCCGACCGCTGAGCCGAACACGGCGTCACTGAGCCAGTGTCGATTCGCCGGCAGCCGTGAGATCGCCACGTACGACGAGAAGATGTAGGCGGGCACGGCATATTTCCACCCCAGGTGGCGCTCGAGCGCCGTCGCAAACGCGAACGTATCGGCCGCATGTCCTGAGGGAAACGACCTGTCGTTGCTCCCATCCGGCCGCTCCCGGTTCGTGGCGTGCTTGAGCGTTTGCGTGATCGTCTCGCTGATCACGAGCGCCTGAATGAGATCCATCCCGACATGGGACACCTTGGGTTGATCTCTCGATCGGCCGACGATATACGTCGCCGTCGCCGTGCCGAGCAGCACCGGAAGACTACCGATATATTTGCCAGGCAGGAAGAAATCGTGTGCGAAGCTGCTGTTGACCATTGCCTCGTTCACGTTGTCGTCGGCTGGGTGTACAGCCAGCGCCAGGCCACCGCCAACGCCGGTCCAAAAGAGATTCTCTTTGGACGGCAGGTGGATCACATCCTGTCCGAGATCCTTGATGAGAGCCTTGATGCCGGTGTGGCGTGGAGTTGGCGGCGGACCCGCCGGCTGTTGAACCACCTGCCCGGCGTCTGCGACAACGGCCGCAAGAGACTCCGCGACGTGATCACGATCGTCGTCAGTCTGCGCCCGAAGCGGACTCGCGGCGCACAATGACAGCGCGCAGGCGACGTAAAAGCTCCCAGGGATTCGTAACGCGATCAGGATTTCTCGAGTGTAACACCCGTGTATCGGACGAGGTTCGTTCGCCGCGCCTGCGAAGCCTGGATGAACCAGAATTAATCCCCCGCTCACATCGACTTCCCGGACGGAGTCGTCCTACTTAGTAGAAGCGCTCGCCGAAAGGACATGGTCCGAGGAGGCTATATGAGTGCTGTCACTCAACGAGTCTTATTCTTCACGGTCTGCGCGCTGACGCTTGGAGCCGTTTCAGCCAGCGCGTCACCCCGTCACGCGGTCGTGGTGGCTCCCCGCATTGTCGTGCACCAGCCGTTCTACGATCCAAGTTGGGGAGCGTGGTATTGGGGTCCCTACGCGTATGCGTATCCATACCCGTATGACGCCTATCAGCAGGCCAACATCCGCACTGACGTCACACCGAAGGACGCTCAGGTCTATGTGGATGGCTACTATGCCGGCCGGGCGAGCGACTTCGACGGCGCGTTCCACCGTCTCCACGTCGCACCCGGAGGTCACAGCATCACCTTCTATCTGGAGGGATTCCGAACGGTCACGGAAGACGTTTACGTTCGGCCGGATTCAACCTTCAAGATGAACGCGAACATGGAGCGACTGGCGGCTGGTCAGCCGAGTGCTCCCGTCCCCAGCCCGTCTGAAGGCTGACATCGAGCCGTCCACGGACTGCAGATGATCAGCGCACGCGAGGGTTCGAGCGGCATTTCATCGGCGGCGTTCGCCCCTCGGGCCCTCGCGCTCGCAGGCATCGTCGCCGTTGCGTTCTATGCGATTGCGGGACTGACCGAGGCGACGTTGATTCGGATCCTTCGGCCCACTGAGTTGGAGCTGGACTGGATTGGCGACGCCGTGCTGTCATCCGCGCTCGGCATCGCGGTGTACCTCTGGCTGCATTTGCGCGCAACGCGCCTCGCGTTGACCGAACACGAGCGCGCCCAGGTCATCATTCAAGCGCAACTGTCGATGGCGGAAGCCATGCAGCGGCGGCTTCTTCCCCCGATTCCCCCTCCTGCCCACGGCTTCGAATGGGCCGCCCTGCTCACACCCGCAGGAAGGATCGGCGGCGACTTCTTCGACTTTCTCAAACTCGCTCCTGGCCTTCGTCTTACGCTCATCGCCGACATCTCGGGCAAAGGCATCTCGGCTGCGATGGCGCTCGCGCTTCTTCGATTTACGTTTCGGCATGTCGCCCGCGACACGCAGAATCCTGCCGAACTCGCGACTCGAATGTCGGTCGCGCTCTACGAAGAGTGGCACGGGTCACCGTACGTCACTTGTGTAATCGTTCGCGTTGATCTCGTGAGTCGGACGTTGACGTATGCGAACGCGGGCCATCCGCCGGGCATGCTCGTTCGCGATGGCACGAACCGTGAGTTGTCGGAAGGTGGGCTCCCTCTCGGTCTGTTTCCGCGTGCGACGTATAACGAGGAGCAGCTGGATCTGGTCGATGGAGATGTCTGCATTTTCATGACCGATGGAATCACAGACGCATTCGACAACGGCATGCGGTCATGCCGGGCCGCGATCCTGGACGCGGTACGCGAGGGAAGATCATCTGCCAGGGCGGTCTGCCGAGCCGTCATGTCCGAGGCACGGGAAGCCCACGGACCAACCGGCGTTGAGAACTGGGCCGACGATCAAACGGTCGTTGTCGTTTCGGTCAGGAAGTGAGCGGCCGCTGTCGGGTCAGACATCGTCGGGTTCGTTCGAGGTGTCCCCGCCGAGCAGCCACAGTGACGTGGTCGTCGGCGGGCTGGCGCAGGCAGCCGAACGCTTTCTCAAGACCTTCCGCAAGCTGTTCCCAAATCGACCCGACCCGCTGCTGCTCGCGGACACGTACTATCGCTGCAATCTGTCGGTGAACGAGGTGTGCGAGCTCATTCGCAAGGACCAGACGGATGTCGAAGTCAGGAAGCGCGCCATCTTCCGCATCTGGCCCGACTTCAAGATGAAGGCGCTGATCGATCGCTCCGTGTCGACCGTCAAGGCCGACGCCGCGCGGCGGTCCTACGACGCCAGCGGCTCCGATATCGTGTGGGGAGTCATCGACTCTGGTATCGACCAGAAACATCCGCACTTCCGTCAGTTCGATACTCTCGGTGGCGAGGTCGCACATCTGCACCGCGACTTCACCAATGATGGGAAACCGACTGCGCAGGGTGCGCTCGTCGACCGGTACGGACACGGCACGCATGTCGCTGGCATCATCGCGGGGGGACTGCCGAACCCCGATATGACACGCCGTCCATATTTCAAGCCGTACGTTGGCCAGCGCGTCTCGGCGTCGGGAAACCCCAACGACCCCAGCGCCGAATCGGAAGCGATTCAGGAGCGTTCCGTGAAGGCACCGGAACGCCTGACCGGCGTGGCGCCGCGATGCAAGCTCGTGAGTCTCAAAGTGCTGGACGATCAGGGAGACGTCCGATCGACCGACGTGATCCGTGCGCTCGAGTACGTCCGCAAGGAGGTCAACGGCCACGGTAAGCCGCCGCTGCGCATTCATGGCGTCAACCTGAGCCTCGGGTACGACTTCAACGCGAGGTGGTTCGCCTGCGGGCAGAGCCCGGTCTGCGTCGAAGTGGATCGACTGGTCCGTTCCGGTGTCGTGGTCGTGATCGCAGCCGGCAACACCGGCTACGGTCTGCTGAAATCCAGTGAGGGCGACACCAGTACCGGGCTGTCGCTGACGATCAACGATCCCGGCAATGCTGAACTGGCGATCACGGTGGGGTCAACGCACCGAGACAGTCCGTACACCTACGGCGTCTCATTCTTCTCGTCGAAGGGGCCGACGGGCGACGGCCGACTGAAGCCGGACCTCGTGGCTCCCGGCGAGCGCATCACGTCGTGCGCCTCCGGGACGTATCTCGAAGAACTTCGGGAGGCGTGCACGAAGGACTGGCGCAAGCCGTGGTCGAAGAACGCCGCTGGCTACATCGACTCGAGCGGCACCAGCATGGCCGCGCCGCATGTGTCAGGCGCGATCGCCGCCTTCCTCTCGATCCGCCGCGAGTTCGTCGGCCGGCCGGAGGAGGTCAAGCGTATCTTCTTGCACAACGCCACCTCTCTCGGACGCGAACGCTACTTCGAGGGTCGCGGACTCGTGGACTTGATGCGCGCGATCGGCGCCGTCTGACCGGTTGCACGAAGGAGTCAAGATGGCTGCGGCCATGTTCGGGTTCCCATACTGGCAGGTCCAGTTCGACGAAAACGGCAAACCCGACACCCACCAGAAGATGGCGCTCCTTCGTGAAGCGCCGCAGCAGAAGCTGCGACATCTGTTCGTCTTCTCGCACGGGTGGAACAACACCGTGAGCATCGCCGAGGATCTCTACTCGAAGTTCTTCGACCAGATCGCCACGGTATTGAAACAGCGTGGCGTTCCGACGCGCGGAGCAGGAATCGTCGGAGTCATCTGGCCGTCGATACGCTGGGCCGATGAAGCCGTCAGCATCACGGGACAACGTCGCGCCGCTGCAGCCACCGGCGGCCGACGGACACAGAGATCCGATGCCGATCTGATTCTCGACTTGAAAGCGGTCTTCACAAAGAAGAAGCAGCGTGCCGCGCTCGACGCAATGGCGCACCTGCTCGACACGCGGCCCCGGGACACCCGGGAGTACGCGCGCTTTCAGAAGTTGATGGCGGAGTTGGCGCCACAGTCGCTGGCGTCAGAAGACAACGGGGAACAGGCCCTGCTCACGCAGGCGCCCGCCGCTGTCTTCAAGCAGATGTCTTCAGGCTCATCGCGAACACGGCAGGCGGCCGCCGGAGGGTTGGCGGATTTCACCTGGGATGGCGCCAGGGAAGCGGCACGCGCCCTCACATACTGGACGATGAAGGAGCGAGCCGGGGTCGTTGGGCAGCGGGGACTGGGGCCGCTGATCGCTGCGCTGCATAACGCCGACAAAGCATTGAAGATACATCTGCTGGGACACAGCTTCGGCGCGCGTCTCGTGTCGTTCGCGCTCGCCGGCTTGCCGGCGTCAGCGACTGGACCGAATTCGCCGGTCAAATCGCTGGTGCTCCTTCAGGGCGCTTTCTCGCATTTCGCGTTCGCCGGCGCGCTGCCGCACGATCGCAACCGTGGCGGTGCCCTCAAGGGGATGGGCGATTCTTCAATCTCGATGGGAACACCTTGATCGTGAAGGGAGAGCCGCCGGCGGGTGCGCACAGCGACGTCATCTACGATCGAATTGCCTGGGCCGTCATCGCGGCCGCCCGCTTGGCGTGACTCCCGGGCGATGCGATCAGCGGCGCACTTCC
>Ga0075421_100004925_pt1 | contig 16090 bp, 15 predicted proteins | sample SoiMetdeltSBSDD5_FD_75292 | JGI IMG/M metagenome (GOLD analysis project Ga0075421, IMG submission 75292) | Bulk soil microbial communities from a Populus tree surrounding site in Tennessee, USA - Soil MetaG P. deltoides SBSDD5 | ecosystem: Environmental > Terrestrial > Soil > Tree plantation...
ATCGGGTAACCGATGCGCTCGGTCTGCTTCTTTAGGCGCGCGAAATCGATGTTCTCGATTCGGCATTGGCGCACGATCTCGCGCGCGGCCTTCTCCGGAACGATGCCCAGGCGGGCCTGCGCGCGGGCGAGTGCGGCCTCGATCGCGAGGCAATAGCCGGTCCTCGCTTCGTCGGAGAAAATCCGCCGCATCTGCGGCGTGGTGAAAATATCGCAAAAGATGGAGGAATCGAGCGCAGTCGAGGCCATGTTGGTTTCTCCAATTCGGCGAGTAGCGAGTGGCGAATAGGGCGCGGCCTCCGCAATCCTATCCGTATTCGCCATTCGCTAGATGATGATGCTCGGATTGCGCAGGTTGCGATCGCAGTCGATCAGATTGACCTGGCGGACTTCGATCAGCCAGCGCTCTGCGCGCTGCACGAAACGATGGCCGCACCAGCCCGATAGGAATCGCGTTCCATCCACGCGGAACTCGCTGATGAGGAAATTGGAGCGGACCATGCGGGCGGCACTGTCTTTCGCGGCGAAAACCTCGACATTCGAGATCATCCGGACGGTACGGGACTTCGGCGCTTGCGACCAGGCGTATCCGGTGCGCAGTCGATAGATTCGGTCTTCCATGCGCCGGCGATCGTCGAACGATATGGCGATCTCGCGCCGGGGATCTCCACCCCCGGGCGTTCCCGGCACCCAGCAGATGCACTCGGGCGCATACATCGCCAGCCATTCGTCGAAACGAAGTTCGTCGAGCAACCGCGCCTCGCGCTCGATCAGCAGCCGGAACCGGTCGCGCTCTTGCGGCGCTGCGATCGCCAGCTCCTCCCGCTGCCAATCCGTGAAGTTCTCGACCAGCTCGCGGTAGAGCTCTTCGGTGACGTAATAGGAACTGATGGTGGGATCGTGGGCGGTTTGCATCTCGCGCTCACGGCTCGCGCTGGACGACGAGCTTGGGCGTCGCCTTCATCAGCCGCTTCCATTCCTTGATGTACTCGCGCATGAACACCTCGTCGGTGGCCGGCGCCGTGATGATGCCGTTCGCGTCCGTCTTCACGCGGCCGGGAATGCCGAGCCCGCGATGCATGTAGATCCACTCGTCCTCTTGGCACGCGAGCCCGCGCTGGATCTCCTCGAAATTGGCGAGGTCGTCGACTTCGCCGAAATTCGGGAACTGCTCCTGGGTTCGCATGCGCAGCGCGTTGATCTCGTCGACCGCGCCGCCCAGCGCGCCGTCCTCGTCGACGACGGCCGTGCCGTACCAGGTCACGTCGGTCTCGTCGACGGAGATCGGCTCGAACACCTGGATGTGGTTGCCCAGCAGCGAGAAGTTGGGAAACACGTTGATGTTGACCGGCTCGGAGGAAGCGAGGTCTAGGATTTCTTCCGCCTCGGCGCCCAGCCGGCCGCGCAGCGCTTCGGCATAATGTTCGCTGCCTGGCGCCGGGCCTTCGACCGCCCACAACCCGCCCGCACGCTTTTGGATGTTCGGCCGCTTGTCCTTGAAATGATGGCCGTTGCCCATGTACGCGATGTACATCGGCGCCGTATCGGGCGAGTTCTTGTAGTAGGACATGCCCTTGTTGGCGACGTCGGCTTGGCGGTTCTCCATCTCCAATAGCGAGCGGTGCGAGAACACCACGTGGTAGCCGTCGCCGGAGTTGTCGTAGGCGAGCTTCCAGTTGCCCTTGTATTTGAGCCGGTTCGCCTCGCAGACGCGAATCTGTCCCTTGGGTTGGCGGTCGAGCCACTCGTCGATCGGCTTGGTGATGGCGCCGAGATAGTCGAGGAGCGAGGGCGCATCGGGATTGAGTGTCGCGAAGATGAAGCCGCGATAGCTGTCCACGCGCGGCACCTGCGCGACGTTGTACTTCGGATCGTTGAAGTCGCACCCATAGCCATCGGGCCAAGGGACGGCGCGCAGCTTTCCCGTGTTGAGATAGCTCCAGCCATGATATGGGCACGTGAATATGCGCGCCGAGCCCCTGTCCTTGCGGCACAACGTCGTGCCGCGGTGGGTGCAGCGATTGAACAGAGCACGGATCTTGCCCTGCGAGTCCCGCAACAAAATGAGCGGCCGCAGCCCCAGCCGCACGGTGATGTAGTCGTTATTGGCCGGAATCTGGCTCTCGTGGCCGAGATAAACCCAGACCGCGCCGAAGATGTTGGTCATCTCCAAACTAAAGATGGCCGGGTCGGTATAGATCAGGCGATGGACGCGATCCTCTTGGACGAGTTCATCCCATTCGTAGAGGTCGGCGCCGCCTAGTCGGGGTGCGTTGAGCTTCTCCAGCATGGCCTCGATCTCCACCGGTTTGCCGCCGCAGCCGTGCCCCTGCCGGCTCGTCGCCATGATGCCTCCGCCTAGAAAAAATCGAAATACTCGTTCTGCTCCCAGGCCGTCGGCTCGCCGTCCTCCCGCGCACCAACTTCCTTCAGCCATTGGGCAAAGCGGCCCGCTTCGTTGCGCTTGAGCTTGAGGAAATAATCGATGAACACGTCTCCGAGCTGGGTGCGAAATAAGGGTTCGCGCTCGAGCACATCCAACGCGGCCGGCAAATTCGTGGGCAGCATCGGCAGCTTGGCGTTGTAGGGATCCTCCTCCGGCGCTCCTGGATCGAGCTTGTGCTCAATACCGTCGAGGCCGGCGACGATCTGCGACAGGATGAAGAGATAGGGATTGGCGGCGGGCTCGCCGATCCGGTTCTCCAAGCGCGTGGCCTGATCTCCTGGCGCGCCCAGCACGCGGAGCATGACGCCGCGGTGGTCGTAACACCAGGACGCGCGATCGGGTGCGAGCGAGTTCGGTCGAAATCGCCGGTAGCCGTTGACCGTCGGCGTCGCAAACGCAGTCGCGGGCGCGGCATATTTCAGCAAGCCGCCCAGATACTTGCGACCGAGGGACGACAAATATTCGCGATCGTGCTCCGGCATGAACATGTTGCGCCCGCTCTTGCCGTCGACAAGCGACTGATGCAGGTGCCATCCGCTGGAATAATAGCCCTTGAGCGCCGGGCGGCACATAAAGGTGGCGAAATATCCCATTCGGCGACAAATTTGCCGCGCCGCCGTGCGGAATAGCAGCGCATGGTCGGCCGCCTCCAGCGCCGGCCGCGCGGCAAAGGTGCACTCGAGCTGGCCCGGTCCCCATTCGTTCTCGATCGATCGCAGCGGCAATCCGAGCTTGTCGAAATGATCGGTGAGCGCGGAGAGCACCGGCTGCATCAAATCCATGTTGGATTCGGAATGGTAGGAAAAGCCGGGCTCGGCCGGAGCCGTCTTGATCGGCTGCCCGCGCACACCGGGGAAGCCGATATTGTGGTCGCCAAGCTCGTCTTGCGCGACGCGCAGCAGGTACCACTCGATCTCGAGACCCACGATCAGGGCCATGTCCTTCTTCGCAAGCCGCTCGACTTGCCTGCGCAACAGGTGCCGCGGCGAGAAATGAAACGGCACGCCGCTGTTGAAATATTCATCGCACAGCACCCAGCCGACGCCGGGCGCCCAGGGCAGTACGCGAAAGGTGGAAGGGTCGGGAACGATGGTGAGGTTGGGAGAGCCCGTCATCTCGGCAAGCCCCATTCCGCCGCCGCGCGTGAAGGAGGCGAAGGTGCGAGCATTGGCGGAATCGAGCGTGGTGGTCGCGACGTTGATGTTGTATCCGGTCTCGAGCGCGGCGAGGAAGACCGGCACGGTCACGGCTTTGGCGCGCGCGGCGCCGTGCGGATCGGCCCAGGCAAGGCGCACGAGATGGAGATCGCCCTTCTCGACGTTGCGCTTGAGATCTTCGGCTTGCCGTCGCTGCTCCTCGGTCCACAGACCGTGTCGTGCGATGAATGCGAGGGGCTTTTTCACTTGCGCCATTCCGTACGACGCCGCGCGAGGGGCGCAATCTAGATGATGGTGCCTTGGCGATCCAGATTGCGGAATAATGTCCCAGTTAAGTCAGCCGGTAACAGCCGTGCAGCAAAATCCGCTCATTCCCGCGAAAGCGGGAATCCAGAGCTAAAGGCTGGACCCCACGATGCAAGCGTCGTGGGTGCCCCCCGCGGGGCCGAGCGGAAGATGCGTGCTGCGACAGCACCGTGCAAACTGGGACACTATCTCCCATAGCCCCGCGTACTCCGGGCCATTGACGCGAGAACCGGCCGCCGATTTGATCCTGCGATTGCACGCAACCGTATGAGGGCACGCATGAGAATCCGTGCGCCGAGGGATTTCTGGTCGGGCGTGATGTTCTGCGGCTTCGCCGCCGTCGCCATCTTGACCGCGCGCGGATATACCTTGGGGACCGCCGGCAAAATGGGACCAGGCTATTTTCCGCTGCTGCTTGCCGTCTTGCTCGCGGCGCTCGGGGCGACCTTGATCGCGCGCTCGGTCGTCCTCAGCGGCGAATCGATCTCGCGCTTTCACGTCTTGCCGCTGGCCGTGATTGCAGCCGCGGTATGCCTGTTCGGGGTGCTGATCGAGCCGCTCGGCCTCGTCGTTTCGCTCGCCGCCTTGACGCTGATATCGGCCTGGGCCGGGGCGCAGTTTCGCCTAGCGGAAGCCCTCGCATTGGCGGCGGCGCTCATCGTCTTCTCGGTCGGGGTTTTTGTCTATGCGCTCGGCCTCCCACTCAATATCTGGCCGAGCCTCTAGCCTGCGATGGACGTGATCTCCAATCTCGGCCTGGGATTTGGCGTCGCACTGACGATCCAGAACACCGCTTACTGTTTCATCGGCGTTCTGCTCGGCACCATCATCGGCGTGCTGCCCGGCATAGGTCCGGTCACTACCGTCGCTATGCTGCTGCCGATTTCCTTCACCCTGCAGCCGGAATCGGCGCTGATCCTGCTCGCCGGCATCTATTACGGCGCTCAATACGGCGGCTCGACCACGGCGATTCTCGTCAACATCCCGGGCGAGGCGTCGTCGGTCGTCACCACTATCGACGGCCACCAAATGGCGCGGCAGGGACGTGCCGGACCGGCGCTGGGCATCGCCGCACTCGCGTCGTTCTTCGCCGGTTGCGCCGCGACGCTCTTGATCGCGCTTGCCGCGCCGCCGCTCGCGACGATAGCGCTGCAGTTCGGCCCGGCGGAATATTTCTCGCTGATGGTCTGCGGCTTGATCGCGGCGGTTGTTCTGGCGCGCGGATCGCTTCTCAAAGCGGTCGCGATGGTCGTGCTCGGCTTGCTGCTCGGCCTCGTCGGCACTGACGTCAATTCGGGCGCGCGCCGTTTCAATTTCGGCATGACGGGGCTTGCCGACGGCATCGAATTCGTCGCGCTGTCGATGGCGATCTATGGCATCGCCGAGATCGTCTACAATCTCGAAAAGCAACAAACAGCGAGCATCGTGACCGGTGCGGTCGGCCGCGTGTGGCCGAGTGTTACCGATCTCAAGCGTTGCGCCGGCTCGATCCTGCGCGGCACCGCTCTCGGCGCCATTCTCGGCGTGCTGCCGGGAGGAGGCGCACTGCTGGCGTCGTTCGCCGCCTACACGCTCGAGAAGAAAGTGGCGACACCTCCGCGCCAATTCGGCTCCGGCGACATGAGAGGCGTGGCGGCGCCGGAAGCCGCCAACAATGCAGGCGCGCAGACGTCATTCATCCCGATGCTGACCTTGGGGATTCCCGGCAATCCGACCATGGCGATGCTGATCGGGGCGCTGATGATTCATGGTATCGCACCGGGGCCGCGCGTGATGACGGATCGTCCGGGGCTGTTCTGGGGACTCATCGCCAGCATGTGGCTCGGCAACCTCATGCTTGTGGTTTTGAACCTTCCGATGATCGGCCTGTGGGTTAGATTGCTGCGCGTGCCTTACCGGCTGCTCTATCCGGCCATCATCGCCTTTTGTTGCGTCGGCGCTTACACGATCAACAATAAGCCGTTCGATCTCTTCGTGATGGGATTCTTTGCAATCTTCGGCTACGTGGCGCTCAAGCTCGACTGCGAGCCGGCGCCGCTCATTCTCGGCTTCGTGCTGGGCCCGATGATGGAGGAGAACCTGCGCCGCGCGCTTCTGATCTCGCGCGGCGATCCGATGGTTTTCCTGCAGGAGCCGATCAGCTTGGCCTTCCTTGTGGCGGCCGCTGCGCTTTTGATCGTGATCGCCGCGCCAGCGGTCCGCCTCAAGCGCGCGGAGGCGCTCAACGAATAGCCGCTATCGCGGCCGGAACAAGCCGGTGATCCAACTCCAGATCGCCTTGGCAAGCAGCGCCAAGCCGGAGATCGGCTTCGCCGGCGGCGGTGCGGCGGTCGACGCAATGGGAGACTGCATCGGCTGAGTGGGGGCGGGCGCAGTGGAGCGGTCTTGCGAGAGATCGTCCTTCAATCGCGTGGCAAATTGATTCATCAACTGTGCGGCGGTTGCCTGAATGATGCCGACACCGCGGCCGTATTGCGCGACCGCGCCTGAGAGCGCCAGATTGGTGTGCACCAGCACTTTCGACCCGCCGCCCGCCGGCTCGAGCCGGAACACAGAGGCGGCATTCGCCCCGCCACGTCCCTTCGCGTCCGTGCCCTGGGCCGCAACGCGCGCCGTGTAGTTCGCAGCATCGATGTGCTCGAACTTGACCACGCCTGCGAAGGTCAAAGCCACCGGGCCGAGCCGAACATTGATCTTGCCCTTGTAGGTGTTCTCGTCGAGCACTTCGGTCAACTCGGCACCCGGCATGCACGGCGCAACCCGCTTGATGTCGAGCAGCACCTTCCAGGCTTCGGGCGGCGGCAGCGGCACCTCGAATGAGTTGTCGAATTCCATGATCAATTCCTGTCCGCGCGCGCCGCCGCGGTACCGGCAATGCGGCCGAATACCGCGCCCGAAGTGAGGCCGGAGCCGCCGGGGTAATTAAAGTAGAACAGACCACCCACGAGTTCGCCGGCGGCATAGAGGCCGCGGATCGGCTGATAATCGGTGTTGAGCACTTCTGCGTCGGTGGTGATGCGCAAGCCGCCGAAAGTGAAGGTGACACCGCAGGTCACCGCGTACCCTTCGAACGGCGGCTCATCGATGGTGTTCGCCCAATTGCTCTTGTTGACGGCGAGGCCTTCGGTGCGTCGGCCGTCCTTGACGTTGGGATTGAACGGAATATCGGTGCGCACGGCCGTATTGTATTCCGCAATGGTCTTGACGAATCGCTGCGCGTTCACGCCTTCGAGCTTGTGCGCGAATTCCTCGATGGTGTCGGCGACGACCTTGGTGATCTGCCGGATCTTATACTCGTCGCGCTGCAGGTGCTTCACCTTCCGGTCGAAGATCTGCCAGGCGAATTGACCGGGCTGCTCCAGCACCACACGCCCGTATTTGGCGTAGGTGTAGTTGCGGAAGTCTGCGCCTTCGTCGACGAAGCGCTTGCCGGTGGCGTTGACGAGAATGGCGAACGGATAGGAGTGTTTCTGAAACTGGTCGCCGACGGCAAGGTCGCCGAATTCGGGCGCGTTCATCTCCCATTGCACCGCGTGGCAGCCGGACCAGTTGCCGCAGGGGCTCGCGCCGATATCCATCGCCATGCGAATGCCGTCGCCGGTGTTGAAGCGCGTGCCGCGCACCTTGGCGAGATCCCAGCCCGGCCCGAGATAGCGCGTGCGCCACTCGGAGTTGGACTCGAAGCCGCCGCAGGCGAGCACGACCGATTTGCTGCGCAGCTCGCTTTCGACGCCGTCGTGCCGGATGCGCACGCCGCTGACCCGCACGCCGTCGTAGAGGAGGCTGAGCGCGCGCGTGCGGTAGCGAATCTCGATGCCGCGTTTGGTAGCGGCGTCTGTGAGCATCTTGATGAGGCCGGGCCCGCCGCCGACCGCCTCGACGGTCAGCCCGCCCCAGAACTTGAACTTGCCCTCGATCTTGAACGCCTGGCGGCCGTAGATCGGGATGAAGCGCACGCCCTTTTCGCGCATCCAGCAGAACGTATCGAAGCTCCGGGTCACCAACAGTTCGACCAAATCGGGATCGGCTCGATTCTGCGTCACCCGCGCCATATCGTCGAAAAACTGCTCCCGGGTGTAGGTGCCGAAATCGGTGGTGGCGATTTCCTGCTCGGTCAGGTCCGGCACCATTGCCTTGATGTCGTCGACGCCGTTGTAGACCACGCGCACCGACCCCGCGGTAAACCGGCTGTTGCCGCCGGATTCCTCCTCGGGTGCCGCTTCCAGCATCAGCACCGACGCGCCCTGCTCCTGCGCGGCGAGTGCCGCGCAAAAGGCCGCGTTGCCCGCGCCCACGACGATGACATCCGCCTCCGACTTCGCCATCTAGCCTCTCACGCGCACGCTCTCGTCGGTATCACTCAGCCGCCGCGGTCGCCACGCCGCCATGGGCCTTGGACCACCCCGCCGGGTCATGCATGAACTTTTCGATCTCGGCGAGCTTCGAGGCATCGAATTTGCCGCTCTCCTTGGCGACCGCGAGCACGTCCCACCAGGTGGCGAGCGAATGCAAGGTGACGCCGAGATCAGCCAGAATTTTCCGCCCCTCGGGAAAGATGTCGTAGAAGAAAATCACCAGCGCATGCTCGACCTTCGCTCCGGCTTGGCGCAGTGCGTTGCAGAAATTCACCTTGCTGCGGCCGTCGCTGGTCATGTCCTCGACCAGCAGCACGCGCTGCCCTTCAACGAGATGACCCTCGATCTGTGTGTTGCGTCCGAACCCCTTAGGCTTCTTGCGGACGTAGAGCATCGGTAGAGCGAGCTGGTCGGCCATCCAGGCGGCAAACGGAATGCCGGCGGTCTCGCCGCCCGCGACCGCGTCGAAGGCCTCGAAGCCGGCCTCGCGCATGACGGTGGCGCTGGCGAAATCGATCAGCGTGCGGCGCACGCGCGGGAACGAGATGAGCCGGCGGCAATCGGTATAGACAGGGCTTGCCCAACCCGACGTGAAGACGAACGGCTTGTCCGTCATGAAACGGACGGCGTCGACCTCGAGCAGCATTTTCGCCGTGAGCTCAGCGATCGTCTTCTTGTCGGAGAACGTGCCGCCGGTCATGATCCTCTTCTCTTCAGGCCCGCGCTGTGTGCCGCATGCATCGACCGAACACGGTGGTCACCAGGGGGTATCTCAGCTGGACACAACCTTCCATTCGATCGTTTCCCCGCCGCGATAGATCAGCGCCCGCTCGTCCGGCCCGTCTACCTTGACCTCCTGCGGCGCGGTCCACGACGACTTTTCGAGCGTGATCCGCTCTTCGTTGGGGGGCAGGCGATAGTGCCTGGGACCGTTGAGCGAGGCGAAGGCTTCGAGCTTGTCGAGCGCGCCTTCCTCCTCGAACACTTTGGCGTAGGTCTCGACCGCGACCGGCGCGTTGAACACGCCCGGAATGCCGTTCACGGCAAGCTTTTTCGCCACCGGATGCGGCGCGGAATCGGTGCCGAGAAAGTAGCAGGCCTCGCCCGATGTCGCCGCCTTGCGCAGTGCCGTGCGGTCCTTCGCCGTTTTGATCACCGGCATGCAGTACATGTAGGGCTTGAGCCCCCATCCGAGCCAATCCGTGCGCGTCAATACGAGATGATAGGGCGTGATGGTGCCGCCCACTTGCGGCGCCGCGCTGCGCACGAAATCGACGCCATCCCTGGACGACAGGTGCTCCAGCGTAAAGCGCAGGCCGGGGAATTGCCGCGTCCACTTCGACAGGTGGCGCTCGATGAACATGGCTTCGCGGTCGAAGATGTCGACCTCGGGATCGACGTCCTCGCCGTGCATCAGGAACGGCATACCGATCTGTTCCATCCGCTCTAGCACGGGCATGATTTTGCGATGGTCGGTCACGCCCGCGGCCGAATAGGTGGTGGCGTGGGCGGGATAGAGCTTGACCGCGGTGAACACGCCCTCCTTGAACCCGCGCTCGACGTCATCGGGATCGGTGTTATCGGTGAGATAGCACGTCATAAGCGGTTTGAAGGACGAGCCCGGCGGCAGTGCGGCCATGACCCGCTCGCGATAAGCGAGGGCGTCCTTGGTGGTGACGACCGGCGGCACGAGGTTGGGCATCAGGATTGCGCGGCCGAAATGTTTTGCCGTGAACGGCAGCACCGCCTTGAGCATCGCGCCGTCGCGCACGTGCAGATGCCAATCGTCGGGCTTGCGGATGGTGATGCGCGTGGTCATCGGGGCCCGCGCAATCGCTTAGCCGATCGGCGCGGCGGCGGCGGCGTAGGTCTCGCGCGGCGCTTCGTCGATCATGGCTCCGGTGAGATCGGCGACGCGGGAAAAGCCGCGCTTGGCGCACCACTCTTCCAGTCCGTCGATGATCGCGATGATGCCGGACGGATTGCGGAAGATGAGATAGCCGATCATGACCGCGCTGGCGCCGGCGAGCATGTATTCGACCACGTCCTCGACTTTGACGATGCCGCCGCAGCCGATGATCGGAATCTTCACCGCCTTGGCGCACTGATAGACCATGCGCACGATGATCGGCTTGATGCCGGGGCCGGAGAGGCCGCCAAATTTGTTGCCGATCGCCGGGCGGAAGGTATTCACATCGATCTTGAGCCCGAGAATCGTGTTCGACACCACGAGCGCGTCGGCTCCCGCCGCTTCCGCCGCCTTGGCGACGGCGACGACGTCGCCCGCGTTGGGCGAGAGCTTGCACCAGATCGGTTTGTCCGTGGTCTTGCGGATCAGACTCATGACATTAAAGGTGTGCTCCTCATGCAGCGCAAAATTGCCCCCCTTCGGATCGCGCGTAGGGCAGGAGATATTGACCTCGAGGACATCGATCTCGGACGCGCCGACGTCGCGCGCCATGGCTTCGAAGTCGTCGATCGTCGTCGCCGAGATCGAGCCGACGAGCGGCGGCGTGAAGCGCTTGTAGTCCGGCACCTGGTGGCTGAGGAAATAGCCGATGCCCTTGGTCGGCAGGCCGATCGAGTTGATCATGCCGCCTTCGACTTCGGACGCGCGCGGCGGCGGATTGCCGGCGCGAAACTCGCGCGACACCGTCTTTGCGACCAGCGCACCCAGCCGGTTCAAGTCGATCACCTGCGCAAGATCGGTCGAGAAGCATCCCGACGCGGGCATGATCGGATTTTTGAGCGTCACGCTCCCGATCTTCACGCTCATATCTACCATCCGACCGCCTCCTGTAGATCGAACACCGGCCCTTCGATGCACACGCGACGCAGCTCCTTCTTGCCGTTGACCTCAAAGGTGCGCACGCAGACGTAGCAGGGGCCGAGCCCGCATGCCATCACCTGCTCCATGGCCACCTGGCCGGGAATACCGTGCGCCTTGCCCAGGCGCTTCATCAATTGCAAGAGCCGGTTCGAGCCGCAGGTGTAGAACGCGTCGGCCCTGCGCTTCGCAATCAGCCCCTTGATGATTTCGTCGACGTGCTCGACCGCGCTGGTCCCGTCGGTATCGAGCACAGGGATGACCTCCCCGACCTTGGCGAAGAGGTCGTCGGCCATCACGAATTCGGCATTGCGGGCGCTCAGGATGGCGGTGACGCCGATGCCGGATTCGCCGGCGAGCTGCGAGATCGGCGCCAAGGTCGCAAGCCCGACGCCGCGACCGAGCACCACGACGTGCTTGCAGCCCGGCATGATCGTGAAGCCAACCCCGAGGGGGCCGACCATGTTGAGGTCATCGCCAGGTTCCAACGTCGCGAGTCCGTAGGTGCCGCGGCCCACGCATTTGTAGAGAAACTCGAGGCGGCGGTTCTCCCGATCGATGCGATAAACGCTCTGCGGGCGCCGGAACCAGAGTTCGCCGGCATCGGGCGAGGGGCAGAGCAGATTGAAGAACTGGCCGGGTTTGACCGCGAGTGCCTTGGGGGAGGCGTCCACGATCAGGTGTTTGTATTCGGAATTGACCCAGTTGTGAGACACGACCGGGCACAGCGATTCCTCGGCCGGTATATGCTGCTCGGCAGGCGCGGGCGCGCTCTTGCCGACCACGTGGGGTGCCGATGCGAACGGCCGATACGCCATATCAAAGTCCTGCGAATACGAGGTGGCCGTTAGCTACTCCGTCATGTGTGCCAAAATCAAGATTTTTTCCAAATTATGAACAAAAGCATCATTTCTATACTATCATACCACTACTGCTGCCGTTCGATCAGTGATCGCATCAGTCGTACCGCTGCCGCGCCTTTGAGTGCGCGCTGCCAAAGGTCCTTGGCCATCTTCTCGTGTAGGGCCAGTGCCTCCGGGGCCGAGGTGATCATCGCCACGCCGACCCGCACATTCGGCTGCTCGCCGAGCCGAAACGGGCTCAGTGCCAGGACCTGCCGGTCCGGCTGGCGAAAGAGCTGAAAGCTCGCATGCGGCAGCGTGTCCGGCACGATGCCGATCTGCACGCCGATGGGCTCGTCTTGCATGAGCGCGACAAAATGCTCCGCCTCCGCCCGCGCCAACGCGCGCCGCTCGCGCCGCACCTGTTCCGGGAGGTCGAGGCGACCGACCAGGCCGTTCCGCAAAAAGTGCTCCATCTCGATCGCCGAGATAAGATTGACGATGCCGGGCTGGCGTCGGCGGTAATTGTCCTTGCGCTGGCGCAACACCGTTGTGATCTCGTCGACCTGATCGAGCGCGCGCTGGCGGTTCGGCAGCGCTTCGGGAATGCTTTCCCGCAAGATGTCGCCGAGCGCCCGATCAAAGGCGTCGGATGCCAAGAGGTAGGAGATCGGGCCGGCGAGCACGATGATGTGCTCGGAGCTTTCCTCGATCTGCCGCATGCGCTCGAAATAGCTCACCGCAGAGGCGATGTATTCGACGCCAACGCCCAGCAAGGTCGGCACCGATACCGAGAGGAGCTCCGCGAGCCTCTCCAACGTCTCGATCTTCGCGAGTTCGCCCTTCTCGAAGCGATAGAGCGCCGTGCGCGAAATGCCGAGCCGGGCGGCAATCTCGTCGGCGCTCAGCCCGGAGCCGAGGCGAAACGCTTTGAGGCGGTTGCCGATATCGTCAAATCGGATGGCCATGACGAGCGCTGGCGGACCCGGCCGAGTCTGCTGTCGCCCCGCAAGCGCGGGCCCATATTCCAGAGTCGGTGGTTATGGGTCCTCGCTTTCGCGGAGACGAATCGGTCAACTGGATGACGGAAGATTTGATGCCGATGCCGGCTGCGCCCGCAGCCGTTTCGCTGCATCGAGCGTGGCGGTGACGATGTTCTGATAGCCGGTGCAGCGGCATAGATTGCCGGCAATGGCGATCCGCACCTCTTGTTCGGTTGGATCCGGATTGTCGCGCAGGAATTCGATCAACGTCGTCAGAATGCCCGGGGTGCAGAAGCCGCACTGAAGGCCATGGTGTTCATGGAAGGCTTGCTGCAAGGGGTGCAGCTTGTCGGGCGAGGGCGCGATGCCCTCGACGGTGAGAATGTCATGCCCGTCTGCTTGCACCGCGAGCATGAGGCAGGAGCGCGCCGAGCGATCATCGAGCAGAATGGTACAGGCGCCGCAGACGCCGTGCTCGCAGCCGAGATGGGTTCCGGTCAGACCGAGCTGATGGCGGATGAAATCGGCCAGCGTGACGCGGACCTCGACCTCTTCCTCGTACCGCTTGCCGTTGACGGTCAGGGCAATTTTCCGGGTTTCTCCCATTGTCGCTCCTAGTGCGGACGGCCGGTGTGGGCCTCGAGCAAGCGCGCGTGCGCCTTCTCCAGCGCCCGGCGCGACAGCACCGCCGCCAGATGTTGGCGATAAGACGCCGGCGCGTGCACGTCGTCGATTGCTTCGAGCTTGCGGCAGCTCTCGCAGGCCTCGCGGAACAGCGTGCCGGCCGGCACCTGGCCGACGATCGCCTGCTCGACCTCGCGGGCGCGCTCGGGCGCCGTGCCCATGCCGCCAATGGTCACCGAGGCGCGGGTAATTTTGCCCGAGGCATCGCCCTCGAGCAGAACGGCGGCGGAGGTGATGGCGAAGTCGCCATGCCGGCGGGAGAATTCGACGAAGGCGTAGCCGTGCTTGGCCGCCCATTGCGGGAAGCGTACGCCGACGACGAGCTCATTTGCTTCGATGGCCGGTGTCATATAGGCGACGGGAAACCCGGCGAATGGGACCTCGCGTTGGCCCTTCGGACCGGCAACCATCACGGTCGCGTCATAGCCCATTGCGAGCGAGACCAGTTCCGCCGCCGGATCGAGATGGCACAACGAGCCGCCGATCGTGCCCCGGTTGCGCGTCTGACGATGGCCTACCTGCAACAGGGCCTCGTGCATGATCGGCCAGCGCGCGCGCACCGCCTCGGAAAATTCGAGATCGCGTTGGCGCGTCATCGCGCCGATTTCGAGCGCACCCTGCGCGCCGCGAATGTAGGCCAGCCCGTCGACGCGGTTGAGATCGATGATGTGATCGGGGAGCACGAATCGGAAGTTGAGCATGGGCATCAGCGATTGGCCGCCCGCAAGCAGCTTGGCGTTCTCCAGGCTGTCGAGCAGTCCGACGGCCTCGCTGACCGTTTTCGGGTCGTGATAGCGGAAGGGCGGCGGCTTCATGGCTGGGCAGGGACTCGGTTGGACGTGACTTCTTTACATACACCACCAACTATGCCTCAATCCAAAAAATCAAATTTCCCGATGTGGGACAATGCGGTGATCGTTCCGTGACGTCCACCGTACCCCGCGGTGAGCAACGATGAAGCCCGCGCGGTTCCGCTATCACGCACCCAAGACGATCGAAGAAGCACTCGATACGCTCGCCGAGGTTGCCCCGGAAGACGGACGGGTCCTTGCCGGCGGCCAAAGCCTGGTGCCGATCATGGCCTTTCGTCTGGCGCGGCCGGCGCATCTGGTGGACATCAACGGGATCGAGGCGCTGCGGCGACTGGCAGTTGATGGGGAGCGGCTTTGCATCGGCGCCTGCGTGCGCCATGCGGCCTTCCACAAGCCGGTGGTGGACGGGCCGCTCGGGCGCCTCCTTTCCACCGTAGTGCGTCACATCGCCCACTATCCCATTCGCACGCGCGGCACCTTCTGCGGCAGCATCGCCCATGCCGACCCGGCCGCCGAATGGTGCATGGTCGCAACAGCGCTCGGCGCCGAAATGGTGGCGAGAAGCGCAGACGGCACGCGCACTATTCCGGCACAGGACTTTTTCCGCGGGATCATGACGACTGCCCTCGACGAGGACGAGATTTTGACCGAATTGCGCCTGCCCATCCTTCCCGCCGACACGCGTTTCGGCTTTTACGAGTTCAATCGCCGCGCCGGCGATTTTGCGCTTGGCATGGCGCTCGTCACCTTTCGCGTGCAAGACGGGGTCATCCGCGAGCCGCGGGTGGCGGTCGGCGGGATCGAAGCGCAGCCGCGGCGGATGGGCGACGCCGAGGCGCTTCTTGCCGGCCGTGCGATCGACCGTGCGGTCTTCGAGGCGGCGGCCGCGGCGGTCGCCTCCGCCGTCGATCCGCTCGACGACGCCGCGACCAGCGCAACATACCGGCGCGACCTTGCGCGCACTGTCACGCGCCGTGCGCTCGAGCAGGCGGCCGCATGACCCAGGCGGTCAACGCAACGCCGCAGCGGGAGGAATGGCAGGGCAGCGGCGAAGATGAACGCGCGGCGGCGACACGTGACAACAAGTGGATCGGGCAATCGGTCACTCGGCTCGAGGATCCGCCGCTGGTCAGGGGGCGCGGCCGCTTCGCCGCCGACATTTCCTTCCCGCACCAGCTGCACATGCGGATCGTCCGGGCAAACCATGCCCACGGCAAGATTGTTGCAATCGATACCGCGGCTGCGCGCGCGCTGCCCGGCGTGATCGCGGTGTGGACCGCGGCCGACATTGCCGCCGTGCCGCCAATCGATTTCCGCGAGGGACGAATTCCCGCGCTCGAGCCCTATCGCCAGCCTGTGCTGGCGAGCGACAAGGTGCGATACGTCGGCGAGCCGGTCGCCGCCGTCTTCGCCGATGATCCCTATGTGGCAGAGGACGCGGCGGATCTCGTCTCTGTCGAGATCGAGGAACTGCCTGTCTTGCTCGCGGCCGACGCCGAGCCTGGGGACTTCTCGCCCGGCCGCAATACCGAGGTCTCCATCATTCGGCAGGGTTATGGCGATGTGGACGCGGTCTTCAGTTCCGCGCCGATCATCGTCGAGCTCGAATTGGCGATGGGACGCCATTCCGGCGTGCCGCTCGAGGGGCGGGGCGCGATCGGCCGCTATGACGCGGCACG
>Ga0075421_100004927_pt1 | contig 16087 bp, 9 predicted proteins | sample SoiMetdeltSBSDD5_FD_75292 | JGI IMG/M metagenome (GOLD analysis project Ga0075421, IMG submission 75292) | Bulk soil microbial communities from a Populus tree surrounding site in Tennessee, USA - Soil MetaG P. deltoides SBSDD5 | ecosystem: Environmental > Terrestrial > Soil > Tree plantation...
CGTCGAAAAACGTGTCGACCGGAATGCCCCTGAGCAGCTGGACGTTCTTGAAGACGTTGTCAGTGATCTGCGGCGCCGGTGCGGCGTTCTGGGCCCGCAACGTGGCGGCGGCAAGCAGGCATACCGCGGCGAGCGACGCGGCGCAGCGAAAGGTCCTCGATCCGAGCATCAGGTTCTCCTGGTGGGATCATACCTGCGTACCAGGGCGAACGTTGCCGCCGGACCTTGGAGAAGGAAAAAGCAACAAGAACCACGACGCTCACGACGGCCACGACAAGTAAGTAACGTCGTGTTCGTCGCGTCGTCGTGGTTCAAAAGAGATTCCTGACTAAACGATTTCTTCGTTTCCTTCGATACCTTCGCGATTTCGTGTTTCTTAGAAGTCGAGCTGCGCGCTCACTCGCAGCAGCCGCGCACTCAGCACCTGCGCGGCGTTCTGCCATGACGCCCCGTAGGTCGGGACCATGGCGAGCACGCTGCTCGCATTGAAGATGTTGTAGATGTCCAGGCTGCCGCGCACCCGGGTCGTGCCCGGCAGGCGGAACAACCGCGACACCCGCATATCCACCTGCGTCAGCCGCGGCTCGAACATCGTGTTCGGCGGAATCAGCTCGGTTCTCACCGTCGCGTTGCAGGTGCCGACCGCCGGGCAGGCGGCCAGGTTGCGCCCGAGCGCCGCGCTCGCCTGCTGGTTGGTAATCACGTAGCTCGCGGTGATCGGGACCCCGGGGCTGTTCTGGAAAATGGCGCTGGTCTCGATGTCCCATGGCAGCGGGTACACCGCCAGGAATTTCACCTGCGTGGTCGAAGACCAGGGGGGCGTTACCTTGCAGAACTCCTCGTTTCTCGGCACCAGTGTCCCGGCCGGCAACGCGACGACGTTGAGGAACGCCGCCGAACTCAGCGACGGATTGTCGTTGATATAGCAGTTGTTCGTGACCGTCCGGCCGACGCTCAACCCGCCCGAGAACTGTCCTCCGCCGGCAAAGCGCCCGCTCAGAGTGAGATCGACGCCGTTGTAGACCTGCTTCTGCCCGTCGCCGAAATTCGAGGCCTGGGTCACGTGGTTCTCGACGCGGCCGAAGAACGCGGGCTTGACGTCGTAGAGACCGCAGATCCGATTCCCGCCGCCGCCTGGCAGCCGCGAATCCTGAGGCGCCGTGATGCAGTAAGTGTCGTAGCCCGACGCGGGGACCGCCTGGTTGTTGGTGACGAGCTGATTGCCGTACCAGGTGCGGAAATAGCCCACGTTCAGCGCGAGACCCTGCGTCAGCTCGTGCTGGAAACTCAACGACGCCTGCCAGTTGTTGAACTGTTTGTTGAAGCCCTCCAGTGAATCGGGCTCGTTGATCGTGCTGACCCTCGACCGGCCGAAATTCTGGTCGGACCACGCGCCGCACTCGCCGTTGGCCACCGGGTTCAGCAGGTCGCAGTCGGGCTTGAAGTTGCCGCTGCGGGGATCACCGGCGCCATTCAGCGTGTCGTTCCACGTCCGGTTCGTCGTCAGCGAAAACTGGTTGACCGGGTTGGCCGGCGAGACACGGATGATGTCGGGATAGCGGCCGAGCGACACCTTGACCGCCGTCTTGCCGTCGCCGAACAGGTCGTAGGCGGCGCCGACGCGCGGACTCAGGTTGCGCCAGTGCGGGATGTGCTCGGCCGCGGGCACGAGCCGTTCGCCGACGAAGAACCCGGCCGGCAGGACCAGCGCCGGGCTCGACATGTCGATGTCGTTGTAGCGAATGCCGAGGTTGACGGTGAGCTGATTCATCGTCCACTGGTCCTGCGCGTAGACCGCGATGTCGTTCGCCGCTTCCTCGAAGTGGGTCGGCGTCGCCAGCAGCTGCAGCGACACCGGTCGCTGGTTGTTGAAGGTGTAGAGGATCGCCCGGTTGGCCATGAACAGGTCTTTGCCGTACTTCTCGTTGTTGCCGGTCCTGACCTCGCGGATGTTCAGCCCGGCTTTCATGTTGTGCGTGCCGGTGACGTAGGCGGCCGAGAACTGCTGGTGGTACTGCCGGCGGGGCAGGCTCGAATAGGACGATCCACCGGCGGTCGGGCCGTAGGCCGCGCCGTATTTCAGGTCGAGCGACTGCTCGGTGATCTGGATGCTGTTCTCGTCCACGCCGGCGCCGCGATAGTTGGTCTGCGTGATGTGGTTGGCGCCGCCCGCGACCATCAGCAGCAACCGGTTGGTCGCCGGGTAGGTCCAGGTGGCGGTCACGTTGAAGGCCGGTTCGTATTCGTGCTCCGTGGCGGCCGCGGGATCGACCAGGGGGCCCCCTTGCGGACGGAACAACGCGTAAACACAGTTGCAGTTGTGCTGGAACGAGCCGAAGACCACCACCTTGTGTTTTTCCGTCGCCTGCGTCGTCAGCCGGAGGCTGTAGTCCCGGTAGAAGTCGTTGCTGTACGCCGGGCGGCTCAGGTCTGGCACGTACAGCATGCTTTCGGGCTGCTTGTGCGCGTTGTAGTAGATGCCGGCCGCGTACTGCTGCGTCACGCTCTTCCGCCCAGCGCCGTAGAACCAGAGGCGGTCCCGCTTGATTGGGCCGCCGACGCCGGCGGTGCCCTCGATGAACTTCTTGATCGACGCGAGCCCACGGGTGGAGCTATCGAGGCCGCGCGCAATTAACTCGTCGTTGATGTTGTTGCTCTGCAGGTCGGGACCCGAGTAGGCGATGTTCGCCGTACCGGACAGGACGTTGCCGCCGTCCTTCGGGATCATGTTCAGCTGCACGCCGCCGGTATCGCGGTCGGCGCCGATGCCGCTGGTTTCGGCGACCACTTCCTGGAAGTTCACCGAGTTCCAGACGAAGACGCCGGTGTTCGACGCGGCCATCTCGGTGTTCATCCCGTCGATCACGGGCTGCGCATTCGGCGCACCGTGAATCGCGAATCGGGTCTGCGTTCGATCGCTGAGGTTGCCGGAAGCGCGGTCCCCTTCATTGTTCAGGACAGCGCCCGGAAGGACTGAGATCAGCGTCGACAGACGCCCGGTTCCCGGGAGGGCCTCGAGCGTGTCGGCGTCGAACTGCGTCTGCGCGCGGGCGCTGCGCGTGTCAACCAGCGGCGCCTCGCCCGAGACCGTGATCGTTTCTTCGAGCGCGCCCACCGACAGCTCGGCGTCGACCGTCGCGGTGAATTCCGCACGGAGGTCGATGCCGTTGCGCACGAATGTGTTGAAGCCGGGCAGGGTGAAGGTGACGGTATAAGGACCAGGCCGGAGATCGACAATCCGATACGCGCCCTGACTGTCGGTCACGACAACGCGCACTTTTTCAATCAGCGCGGGACTGGCGGCCTCGACCGTCACGCCCGGCAGCACCGCACCGGAGCTGTCACGCACCACGCCCGCAAGACTCGTCTGCGACCAGGCGTCGCCCGGCAGCAATATGAAGGAACACGCAACGATAAGACACGCAGTCCGCAGAGTTCGCATTGGCCTGTCTCCTTCGAAACCAAGGATGCGACGTCGATCGCCGGATCGTAGGGGCGGAGCGTGCTCCGCCCGCGGGCCGACCAAGGTCGGCCCCTACGCGCAGAATCTAATTCGTGGCGACGTTCGATTCCGCCACGACGGGATTGGTCAGTTCGCCGATGCCTTCGATCGAGCATTTCGCCGTGTCGCCGGCCCGCATCCAGCGCGGGTCGGCCCGCTCGATGTTCGTGCCCGCGGGGCTGCCGCCGGCAATCACATCTCCTGGATTCAGCGCCAGGATGTTCGACGCGTAGGACAGCAGCTCGTAGATGTTGTGGCTCATGCGGTTGGTGTTCGAATCCTGCATCACCTCGCCATTGAGCGTCATCGTGTGACGGGTGTTCGTCGGATCCTTCATGAACTCCTTCGGCACGATCACAGGACCGAGCGGACCGAACGTGTCGTGGTTCTTGCCGATCAGCCAGTCCGAGCCGCCCATCTTGCGATCGCCCCGGCCGCCGCGATCCGAGACGTCATGATGCGCGGTATAGCCGAAGATGTAGTCGCCGGCACTGCCGACCGGGACATACTTCGCCCGCTTGCCGACGACGATCCCCAGCTCACACTCGAAATCGATATTGGTGCGGCCGCGCGGGACGACGATCGGCGCGTTGTTGCCGATCAGGATGGTCGGCGACTTCTGGAACAGGTAGGGGTTGTCCCGCGTGTCACCGGCGCTGCGCTCCCAGATGCCCGGCGCGCTCTGCGCTGCGGTCGCCGGCGCGGCCCCTCCGCGTGCGCCACCGCCGGCGCCGCCGCCGCGTGCCTGGTTCCCCGCCCCCGCGCCGCGCGCCTGGTTCGCGGCAATCCCCTGCTCGTGCTCGACGTAATTGCCGCCGGCATTCAACTGGACGGAGGGCCGCACCGGGGGCAGAGTCTTGAGGCTGGCGATCGGATACGCGTATGCGGGCGCGGTGCCGGCCGCCGATACGGTCCTCGCAATCGCACCGAGCCGGTCCTTCCACTCGCCCTCGTACCGCGCAATCAGCTGCGTCATGTCGGCCGGCGCCGTGAGACGCGCGGCCGACCCGTTGCTGGTCTCGAACGCGGCGTTCGCCCGCGCCACGTCCACGACCTGCGTGTCACGAAGAACCAGGCCGACAAAGACCCGCCCGTTCTGATCGAAGGTGCCAAGCTTGAACGGGACCGCCGCGCCCCCTGACTGCGCTTCCGTAGACTGGCTGCACCCTGCAACCGCCATTGCCAATCCGAGAGCGACGAACACAGTCGTTCTAGCCACAGTTGTCCTCCAAGTCACACGAAAGCGCGAGTTTATGGGACGCGGACGGGTTCATAACACTATCGCGCGCGTGGCGTCAAGAAGTCCCGGCCCGTCCGGCGGCCCTGGTCACGACCGAGTACGGGTCCATGCCGCCATGAATGTGCAGCACGCGGCCGACGTCCAGCTTCAGCCGCTCCACGTTCTCGACCAGGTTCACCGTGAACTGCGGCGGCGACGGGTACTGCCACTTCGCCCCTGGCCGCGGGTGGAACGCGTCGGCCTGCACCAGCACTTTGATCGTCGGCAAGTACGCCATGAGGATGCCGTCGTGGTGGTTATTGCCGGCAATGTGGTGAAGTTCCAGCGTCTGCTTCCCATCGGTCATGATGCGCTTGTCGCTGAACCCCTCGACGGTGGCCTTCTGATTCGACTTCGCAAGCATGTCGGGATTGATCTGGTGAGGCAGCGTGAGCACCTTCTCCAGGAACGGCTTGTTGACGTCGTGGGTCACGATCGTGACGCCTTCAGCCGCGAAGGCGCGAAGACCACCCGAGTGATCGTAGTGCGCATGCGTGTTCACCACGTAGCGGAGCGGCTTGTTGGGCACGAGCCGCTTCACCTCCGCCATCACGGCCCGCGACCGCGCGTCGTTGCCGAGCGCCTCGATGACGACGAGGTGATCGGCAAACTCGACCAGCACGCTGTTGAGACCGGCGGTAATCACCCAGATGCCGTCGCCGAGCCGCTGTGAGGTTGCGGCCTGACCGCCGCCCTCGCCCGGCGGGTTGGCACGGACCTCGAGCGTCCCGGCCCCATTCGGCTGAACGCTGCTGATGGTGACGTCGAGCGTCGGGTTGCCACCCTGCCGTTCGACGATCCGGCCCGGGAACTTGACGCCGTTGTAATCCTTGTAATCCGTGTACAGGGCCTCGACCAGCATGTCACCGAGCATCGCATTGTCGACATGTGTTTCGATCCGCTCGACGAGGTTCTCATCGTTGAGGGTACCGGTCACCGTAGCTTTGTTCCGCCCCTGGAACGTCAGCGTCCGCCGGCCGTCGGCGTTGCCGAGGGTCGCTTTGTTTGCGGCCGCGGCTTTGAGGAATCCGTGCGGCGTCATCCAGACCTGCAGGAAACCGTTGTCGGTAGCGGGCGTCCCCTGGCGGACCTGGGTCTGCTCACCAATGATCGGCCGCATCCCGCCCTGGCCGGTCTCCGCGCTGTAGCCGCCGGCCCCGCCGCCGCGCGGTGGGTTCTCATCGTCGACCCGGACCAGCTCCTCGCGGAACGCGGGCGCATCGTAGCGGACGCTGGCGGTGTACTTCGGCACCGTGAACCGGGGCCACGGCGCTTCCGGCCTCACATTCTGACCCACCATGAAGACCTCGCCGGTGCCTGAATATTGAATTGACTGCACGTTCGAGGTGCCCATGGCCGTGACGGCCGCATCGATGACCGTCGGCGCGTCCTGAGCCGTGGCCGCGCACCCCGCCACCATCGCCCCGAGCAGGACGATCGCGAACATCTTTTTCATACGGTCCTCCGCACGTTGATACCGACAGGTCATGACGTGATTCGAAGCGTTTTCAGCAGGGTCCCGCCGAGGATGGCTTCCTTGTCGGCGTTGCTCAGGAATTTCGCGTTGAGCACGAAGTCGATCCCGACTGGCCAGTCGAAGGGGTAATCAGTGCCGTAGAAAATGTGGCTGACGCCGACCTCGTCCACCAGGTGGCGCAGTCCTGACTCGTGGAAGATCATCGTGTCGATGTACAGGTGCTCCCGGAAATACTCGCTCGGCTTCCGTTTGAGCGCCCTGCAGTCGTCGCCCCCGCCGCGTCCACAGAGCGCGTCCGACCGGCCGCTGTACGACGCCAGGTAGCCGCCGGCGTGCGCGCCACAGATCTTCAGGTTGGGGTACCGATCGAGCGTCCCTTCGAAAATCAGATGCGAGAGAAACACGGTGGTCTCGAGCGGGTTGCCGATGGTGTTGCCGAGCCCGCCTTTGCCGCCAAGCCTGGGATTGACCGTGGTGCCCTGGGCCTGCTGCGGATGCATGAACAACATCACGCCCAGCTCATTGGCCTTCGCCCAGAAGGGATCGAACTTGCGATCGGAGAGCTCCATTCCCTCGACGCTCCCGCCGATGGCGGCGCCCCGCAGTCCCAGCTTCCGCACCGCCTGATCGAGCTGATCGGCGGCCATGTCAGGGTGCTGCAGCGACAGCGTCGCCATGCCCACGAATCGATCCGGATGCGCCGCCACTGCCTGCGCGATTTTTTCGTTCTGCAGCTGAATCAGGTCGCGCGCCAGCGCGCGGTCGGCCGAATAGCCCCAGGCGTTGACATTGATCGCCTGGTAGTCGATGCCCTCTTTGTCCATGTACTGCAGCCGGGCGGCCTGCCCGGCGGCGTTGAGCGCGATATTGCCGGTGATGTTGTTCTTGGCCTGTGCGGCCAGCGGCGTGTTCTGGACGAGATCCCACACCTCGGGGACGAACGTGTGGGCGTGAATGTCGATGACGGTGATGCGCCGGCCGCCGATCATCGCGCGGCGCCTCGCCGGCGCCTGCAGCGCATCGAGCGCCGTCTCGCCGAGGCTGGGGCCTCCGACGACCATCCCGGCCGCGGCTCCGGCAACGTTCCTGAGGAAGTCTCTGCGATTCGGCACCTCTGCTCCTCCCGTCAACGTTTGCCAGCTTACGTGGTGATACGAAGCAGCTTCACGAGGTTCCCTCCAAGGATCGCTTCCTTGTCGGCGTTGCTGAGGAACGGCGCGGTGAGGATGAAATCGACGCCTACCGGCCAGTCAAACGGGAAGTCGGTCCCGTAGAACATCTGGCTGACGCCGACCTCTTTGATCAGATGCTCCAGCCCGTTGTGGCGGAAAATCATCGTATCGATCAGGATTTCCCGCCGGAAATATTCGGGGAACGGTTTCTTGGGACATTCCCCGCCACCTTGAGACGCGCGGCTGCACCTCACCTCCGACCGGCCCAGATATGACGGCAGGTAGCCGCCCGCATGTGCCGCACACACGCGCAGGCCCGGAAACCGATCGAACACGCCTTCGAAAATCATGTGCGACAGCGCGACGGTGGTTTCCAGCGGGTTGCCGATGGTGTTGCCCAGCCCGCCCTTGCCCTCCAACCGGTCGTTCTGCGTCGTACCAGGCGCTCCCTGGGGATGCATGAACAAGGGGACGCCAAGCTCCTGCACTTTGGCCCAGAAGGGATCGAAGCGTGGCGAGCCCAGCTCTTCGCCTTCGACGCTGCCGCCGATCGGCGCGCCTCGCATGCCGAGCTTCCTGACGCCTTCCTCGAGCTGTTCGGCCGCGAGGTCGGGGTGTTGCAGCGCCACTGTCGCCATCCCGACAAAGCGATCGGGATAACGCGCACACCATTCCGCCGTCTTCTGGTTCTGCAGCGCGCAGATGCGGCGCGACAGATCGCGGTCCGCCGCGTACCACCACGGATTCATGTTGAGGGCCATGACGTCGATGCCCTCTTTGTCCATGTACTGTAGCCAGCTTGGTCCCAGATAGCGGTCCTTGTTGCCCGCCTGGCCCTTGAACGCGGCTTCGAGCGGCGTGCCTTTGACGACATCCACAACTTCGGGAATGAAGTGGTGGCTGTGCATGTCCACGACCTTGATGCGCCGGCCGCCGATCACGACCTGCCGCCTCCCTCCGGCGGGGGCAGCCTGGCGCGACGCGGTTACGGAGGCCGTGAACCCGCGGTTGAGGAGGAAGGCGCCCGCCGTGGCGCCCGCGGCGTTTCGGAGGAAGTCTCTGCGGTTCGGCATCGTCATCTCCCGTAGTCGGTAGATGGTAGTCGGGTTGCTGCCAACTACCAACTACCAACTGCCGACTACCAACTGCCGACTACCAACTAGAAGGTCAGCTGCGCGCTGAACTTGATCAGGCGCCCGCCCATGAACTGGACCACATTCCTCCACTGGTTATTCGTGCGACTGTACGCCGCCTGCTCGTTGAGGGCGGTGCTCGCATTGAGCAGGTTGTAGACGTCGAAGTTCCCCTGCAGCCTGCGGCTCCCGATCGGGAAGCTCCGGGTGAAACGGAGATCCACCTGTTGGATCCGGTCACCGTAGAGTGTGAAGGGTGGGATCAGGTCGATCGCCGGGAAATTCGAATTACACGTGGCAGTGGCCTGGCTGGGGCACGCCGCGAGGTTCCGGCCCAGCGACGGCCTGATTTCAGCATTGGTGGCCACGTAGGTGGCCCTGATCGGGACCCCGGGAATGTTCTGATAGATCGCGCTGGCCTGGAAGTTCAAGGGCAACGGGAAGACGACCGAGAACTTCGCCTGGGTCCCGGACGACCACGGCCGGCTCACCTTACAGAAGCCCGGCCGCGAATCCACCTGCGGTATCGCCAACGCGGCGCCCGCGGGCGCCCCAGCCATGAGGGCCCCGGGTGTTCCGTTTCCGGTCCCGGCGCCAGGCGAATCAATCACCAGGCAGTTGTCGGCGACCACGCGCCCGGTAGCCAGGCCTCCCTGGACCAGTCCGCCCTGCGCGAACCGCGCGCCAATGGTGACATCGACGCCGTCGAAGACCTCGCTCATCTTGCCGTAGTGGTCCGCCTGCGTGCGAAGGTTGTCGACCAGGCCGAACTTCGACGGATTGATGTCGTAGATTCCGCAGAACTGCTTGCCGCTCACGCTGGCGGGCAGCCGGCTGTCGGTCGGCGCGGTGATGCAGAACGGGTCGAAGTCGGCTGGCGTGACGGCGAGATTGTCGATCGCCTGGAACGCGCCGTACCACGTGCGGAAATAGGCGACGGTGAGGCCCATGTTCGGCCGCAACTGGTGCTGGACCGAGACATTGCCCTGCCAGTTGTAGCTCTCCAGGTTGAAGCCGCCGCGCGCGTCGTCTGCAAAACGCGTATTGCCTTCCCTGACCTGACCGAACGTGCGGTCGTTCCACGCTCCGCACTCGCCGTTGGCCACCGGGTTTCTGAGATCGCAGTCGGGGATGAAGTTTCCGTTCGTATCGGTCCAGCTCATCGTCGTGCTGGTGGGCTGATTCGACACGGGGAGGTTCACGCCGACGCCCGTGTTGCGCTGCGGGTACCGGCCCAGCGCCACCTTGAGCGCCGTTTTGCCGGTGCCAAACAGGTCGTAGGCGGCGCCCACCCGCGGGCTGAGATTTTCCCAGCGGGGCGAGTGCTTGACTTCCGGGAAATCGCGCGCAGGCACGTACGGGCCCGCCGGCAGGTGGGATTCCGGGATCAACACATCGTACACGGCGTACCGCACGCCCAGGTTCAACGTCAGCCTTCGTATGGTCCACTGATCCTGAACGTAGTACGCGTTCTCTGTTCCCGTCTGATACGGCCCATATGGTCCCGTGTAGATCGAGACCGACACCGGCAGTTGATTTCGGAAGGTGTACGAGATGGCCTGATTGACGAGCCAGGGGTCGTCGTAGCTCTTACGGCCCTGGCTGAACTGGTTCAGATCGGCACCGGCCTTGAAGCTGTGGGTCCCGGTGATGTAGGACACTGCGACTCGTTCGTGCTTACGGTCGTCGTTCAATAATTGGTAGAGCGTGCTCCGCGAGCCGTACCTGAGGTTCAGCCCCGTGTCCGTGACCGAGATGGTGTCGTACCCCACACCCGGTATGCGTGCCTGGTTGCGGTGATAGACGCTCACCGACGCGTCCGCCTCGAACAGGAGCCGATTGGTGGCCGGATAAGTGTAGTGGGCCGTCGTCAAGGACTGAGGCTTCTGCCCTGGGCCTGTGCCGTCGTAATGGTGCTCGGCGACGGCTTCGGGCGCGAAGATGGGACTCACCTGCTCCAGCAGCTGAAACGTACATTGACAGGACGGATGCAGCGTGTACATGCCCACAATCTTGTGCTTCGCCGCGGCCTGCCACGTGACGCGAGCGGAGACGTCCTTGGAGAAATCATGGTTGTAGGCGGGCCGGCTCAAGTCGGGCTCGTAAAACACCGTGCCCTGTCGCTTGTTGTAGTAGTTGCCGCCCTGATAACTGGACCTGTCCTCCCACCGGGCGGCGCTGAAGAACCACAGCTTGTCGCGCTTGATCGGACCGCCCACTCCTCCCCCGACGTCGTAGTACCTTCTGACTGAGCCTCCCGAGGTCACGCCACGGGCGCGCAGGTCGTCGTTTATATTGTCGAACGTCAGTTTGGGGCCCGTGATCTCGGTACTCACGGTTCCCGAGAACGTGTTGCCGCCATCCTTCGGGACGATGTTGATCTGGACGCCGCCCGTCGTCGCTTCAGCGGAGCCGGCGGCCGTCTCGACGACGACTTCCTCGAAGGTGTGCGCGTTGTACTGGAATCCCCCGCCACTGAACACCCTCGAATCCATGCCGCCGAAGTTGTAGGTCATATCGTCGGCGCGCTGGCCGTGGACCCCGAAAAATGCGCGGTCGCTCCCCACACCGCCGACATCATGGAGGGTCGAGGCGTTGGCTCCGCCGTCGGCGCCCACGATGAGCGTAATGAACTGCGCGGGACGTCTGCTGGTCGGGATCTCATCGAGCAAGTCGCGCGAGAGGGTGGTCTGCTGCTGGACGTTCGAGATGTCCACCACTGGGGACTCCCCTGTCACCGTGATCGTCTCCTCGAGCCCTCCCACTCTCAGCTCGGCGTTCACGGTCGCCGTGAACGACGTCGTCAACTCGATGCCTTCCCGCCTGAAGGTGCTGAAGCCGGGTAAGGTGAAGGTGACGGTGTACGGGCCAGGCCGCAGATCGGTAATCCGGTAGAGGCCCTGGCCGTCAGTGACGGCGGAGCGGGCCTTTTCGATCAGGGCGGGGCTGGCGACTTCAACCGTGACGCCGGGCAGCACCGCACCTGAGGGGTCTCTCACAACGCCGGCAATGTTGCCGGTTTCGGCCTGCGCCGATGCGAGAGTCGGCATGAACAGCACACAGAGCACGACGACGAGACGCGCGAAGGTCCTGGAAGTCATAGTTCCTCCTTCAGCAGCTCGCGAACCCGCGTCTACGCCTGAAACGCAGGTGTGGTCAGGAAGTGATTCGAGGCGCGTGCATCAAGATCCCTCCGAGATGAGTCAAGAATGAAGCCGATGCGTGTCTGCTGAAGGTATTGCGTGGGACGGGTCCTGTGGAGCCCGCCCCAGTTGTGATTCAGTTAGTGCCCGCCGGAACCCGCAGTCTCCTCTCTCGCCGGTACGAGTAACGCGTTACGGCCCGTTGGGATCGGTGGTGAGGAAGGTACCGTCGGTCGTGAACGTCACCTTGCCGCTGGTCACGACATCGGCGCCCGACGGCATATTGAACGGTCCCGTCGTCACCGTCGGCGGACCGCCGCCCCAGTAGTTGTGCGAATCGAAGACCTGAATCGTGCCGTTTGTTGCGGCCAGGTTCGGATTGTGCACGGAGATGTCCGCGGTGAAGACAAACGGATCGATTTCGCCGCCCGGCGGGATCAGGCCGTTGTTGACGAAGCGGTTGCCACCGGTGCTGCCGAGCGGACCGCCGCCGAGATCGATGATCGCCCCGCCGACGGTGCCGATCGTCTTGCTCGGATCATGCCGGTAGAAAATCGATTCCCTGGACAAGTCCGACAGCGACGAATCCTCGACCTTGATATGGAACGTCGGCACGTTGTTGTTGAAGGAGGCCCCGGAATTGCCGATGCCGCCGCCGAGGCCAGAAATGCTGACGTTCTTCAACGACACCTTGATGGCTTTCGTCGTTGCCGTTCCGCCGAGTGCAACCGTCCGCGCGCTGCCGCTGAACCGGATCTGGTAATCCTCGGCTCCGGCGCCATTGACATTGGTCATCACCGAATCGGTCACCGTCACGTTGTAGGTGCCGCTCTCGGGATTCGCGCTCTCGATGATCTTGATGTTCGTGCTTGCCGGGTCCGACAGCTGGGCGCGCAGAATATCGACATTCAGTACGCCGTTGGTGCTGCCGCGGTGCTGGATCTCGATCGAGTCGCCGTTGCTGGTATCGCCTGAGAGCAGCGGGTTGCTGATCACCACGTCGGTGACGGTGGCGTTCGACACCGGGTCCAACCCGGCGGTCAGGAAGACGATGCCGTCGGCGGCGAAAGTGCCGAAGGGGGAGAGGTTGGACCCCACCATGTCGTCGATCGTCAGGTTGGAGACGGTATTCTCAATCGCAATGAGAGTGAAGCCGCGCGAGCGCACGACGTGGTCCGTGATCCCGACGGATGAGGGATCCGGCAGGCGCTGCGACAGATCCTTGATGACGTTGCCGGTCACCGTCGCCTTCGCCTGGACACCGAGGTCGTCGATGATCATGATGCCGTCGGAGTTGCTGTCGCGAATCTCGTTACCGGAAATCACGACATCGCCGGTGCTGGGCACGGTTCCGGCAGCTGGTTCGAGGAACTTGCAGTAGCCCATCGGCTGAACATCGGGGTTGGTGACCGCGGAGCGCGCACCGGGACCGCACGTCACCAGCGTGATCGCGCCGAAATGATTGGTCTGTGACGCAAACAGGATGTATCCGTTGGGCCATTCGCCAACGCAATTCCCCGGTACGCACGTGGACGGCGCGGGCCCTTCGATCGCGAAGAGGTCGTGGACCGCCATGATGTCGGTCATCAGGTTGTTCCGCAGCTGCGCAGCCACGGCGTTGATGCCGAGGATAGCCGAGCGGAACGCGTTGTCGATGTGGATGTTTTCAACGAGGTTGTTCTTGGCAAGCCGGATCGCATCGCCGTCATAGCGCGCGTCCGAAGTGTTCGTGAGTTTCGCCCGGGCGCTGTGAGGATTGGCGTTGGTGACCTTCGGCCCGAGCCCAATCAGGGACTGGCCGTCCTTCAGCTGAATGCCGCCATCGAGCGCGCCCTGCGACTGGAGGACGTAGATCGTGTCACCGGCCGCGGAAGCGGCCTCCACCTGCTCCAGGCTGGTGAACGGCCGGTTCTTGCTCCCGTTGCCAGGGTGAGGCGCTCCGGCTTTCACGTACCAATCGGCGGCCTCACTCGTGGCCGTGGTGAAAAGAACCAACGACAGAACGACCAATATGCGTCTCACGATGTCCTCCGGCTGGAAAATGAGGCCATAAGGGCCGAGCAGGCTCGGCCCCTACGTTCATGTGTAGGCCCCTACGTTCGTGTGTCGGCCCCTACTTCATATGTAGGGGCCGACCTTGGTCGGCCGGTCCGGTTAGTTCGTGCCCGCCGAATACCGCAGCTCCTGCCCGACCAGCTTGGCCCGGTCGGCGTTCGGCTTCGGCCGGAACTTCTGCACGCGCCCGTTGAAGACTTCGGCGACGTAGAGGTTGCCGTCCTGGTCGGTCGACAACTGGTGGGGCCCGTTGAACGTGCCAGGCTGTCCGCCGCGGCCTCCCCAGCCGTACAGGTAATTGCCGTTGAGGTCGTATTTGAGGATCCTGTTCGTCCCGCCGTCACCCACCCAGATGTACTGATCAGTCGAGATGAAGTGGTAGTAGGGCGACGAGTTGACGCCGGTCGTGAACATGTCGAGGAACTTCCCGTTCACGTCGAAGATCTGGAATCGCCGGTGCCCGCGGTCGACGACGAAGAGCCGCTGGTCCTTGCTGATGGCGATGCTGTGCACGGTATTCCACTCGTTCGGGCCCGGATTGTTCGGATCCTTCGGCGGCGTGCCCCAGTCCATGATGAACTTGCCGTCCTTGTCGAACTTGGCGACGCGCGTGCCGCCGTAGCCGTCGCTGATGAAGAACGTGCCGTCGGGCAGCCAGTCGATGTCGGTCGGCCGGTCGAATAGCAGGCCGGCGTCGCGCCCGCGCTTGCCCAGGGTCCCGAGCGTCATCACGAGCTTGCCGTCATACGTGAATTTCCAGATCACGTGCTGCTGGTCGTCGATGATCCAGACGTGCTTCTCGGCATCGTAGGGATTCATCTTGATTTTGTGCGGACCGCGGCCACAGCGATCTTCAGCGAACATTTTCTCGAGGTGCGGCCACTCGCCGACCAGCTTGCCGTCGCGATCCGCGATGAACACGGAATGGTGCCACCGCCGCTCCCAGCCGCGCTTCGCGGTCGGTTCGCAGGTCGCGTCGAGGCCGTCGGCATTGCCCGTGGCGTTGCCGCGCGTGGGATTGAGCAGCCCGTACGGCGTCCATGGCTTCGCGGTTGGGGGCAGCGGCAGCTCGCCGCGCTGCGCGATCCAGATGCGATCGGGCGTTTCCGCGTACACCGCGCCGACCGATCCCCACGTCCAGCCGTCGTGTTTGACGCCGTCGGGACCGTCAGGCAGCGGCTGCGGCCAGTTCGCTACCGGCTCGTAGGGGCCGAACTCTTCCTGACCGCCTCGCTCCTGGGCTGGCGCTCCTGCCGCCGCCTGGGCGGTCTCCCCGCCGTTGCCGTTGTCCGGCGAGCTGCAGCCGGCAACGGCCACCAACACCGAAATGATGACTGCTAGAGTAACGGTGTGTGACGACCTGTTCGTGCGCATCGTGAGCCTCCTGGCTGCGTTGTATTGACCGCTCTACTTCTTCTGTTCGCCCGGCGCACCGGGGGTCTGCTGGGAGCCGATGAACAGCTTCCGCCCCTCGGGCAGGGTGACATCCCGTCCATTGGCCCGCCGCGAACCGTCCCGGGCCTGGTAGCCGTCGACGACGACCTGCATGCCGACACGCACCGTGTCCTTGTTGATGCCCTGCCGGAACAGGCTGTTCGGCGATCCCGCCTCGATCATCCAGTTCTCCACTGTGCCGTCCGGCTTTTTCACCGCCACGTGCATCCAGGCATGTGGATTGATCCACTCCATCTTCGTAACGGTGGCCGTGAACTTGACCGGCTTTTTGGCGTCGAATTCGGAGGCAAACGCGTGATGCGCCCACGCCGGCACCGCCACCGCGGTGAGCGCGATACCCGCAGCCACCAGGACGAGTCTGATTCGCATCGGTTCTTCTCCCCGGTCCGGCTAAAGCCGGACACTACGAAAACTAGTACGCAACGAAAACTAGTACGTAACGAAAACTGGTACGTAACGAAAACTAGTACGTAACGAAAACCTAGTACGTAGTGTCCGGCTTTAGCCGGACCCCGCGTACACGGTCTCAGTCTTGTTGCCCACCGAGCGCATCAGGCGCGTTCGGGTCGAACCGCTCGCCCCGTTTCTCGCGCGCACGGGCGCCGTCGAGCCAGTGGAACATGTCGTAGTTCGTTTCCTGGCACTGGTACTCGTAGATCTGCTCGGTGGTCTTGTTCCACGGCACCGAGATGGTAAACGGTCGCGTCTAGGTCTCCGGATCGGCCATCGTCACGCGGTAGTCGATGGTGTCGGGCCCGGTGCGAGTGAACCGCTCGACGATCGAGAACGTCCGCGGATTCGCATTGCCGTAGACCACGCCGGTGCGGCCGACCATGTGTGCGTTCGAGCCGACGAAATTCCTGGTCTCGAC
>Ga0075421_100004930_pt1 | contig 16081 bp, 14 predicted proteins | sample SoiMetdeltSBSDD5_FD_75292 | JGI IMG/M metagenome (GOLD analysis project Ga0075421, IMG submission 75292) | Bulk soil microbial communities from a Populus tree surrounding site in Tennessee, USA - Soil MetaG P. deltoides SBSDD5 | ecosystem: Environmental > Terrestrial > Soil > Tree plantation...
TTCGACCGCCGCAGTTTTGCAGAGGAGAATAACGCTTGGGTCACACGCGTGGCAAAACACATCCTATGCAATTATCGTGAGGAGGCTGTTTTTCCTGAAGATGATATTGCCTTGTACGTGCCGCAAACCGGTGAGCGGAAGTGTCCGTGATTGGCTAGGCTTCCTGAGGCTGTTGGTTGATAGCCTCTGTTTTCGAATCCCGAAACTGGATGAAATTCATGATTGTCGACAGAATCAAGATGGCAAATAACAGGGGAAAAGTGTTGTTGAGAAAATAGGGTTTGTATTTGAAGGGTATGAGCGTTGAAAAGTAGGCTATGGAGATGCCCAGGGTCAGTGCTATTGAGAGCAACTGGTGGCCCTTATTCTTCATCACGGGGATACTGCATAGAAACAAAGCGATGGGTGCAGACAGGATGGAAAGTTTGTAGTCATTGCTGATGGGGATGATCAATGCGCCGATCATACAGGTAAGCAATAGAAAAGTGTCGATGCGTGCTTGTTTATTCAAGGCGGAAATAATTACCGCAATTGCAAAAGTAATGAGGAAGATCACCAACAATAGATTCGAGAACAATTCTGAATTCTGCCGTATCATTTCCATCGAACCCGGCGCGAGAATATTCAGCCCGTCCCGCTCTAAGGCTGCAACGAAGGCCCTTATGGAATGATTGCCGTTCCACGACCAACCTGGGGAGGCAAGCTGTGTTGAGACGGAACGGATAAAATCCAAAAAGATTTGGTATCCCATCACAAACAGCAGCAACAAATTAAATACGCCTATTCCCAGAAATCTCAGGATGTTGTTTTTCCAATCCTTCCAATCATCAACGAACATCACCATGAAAATGGCCGGGTACAGCTTCAACTGGATTGAAATGGAAAACAGCAGGTAGGCGATCATGCGATGGCTTTTATGGTGATGAAATATGTAGACTGCCCAGAGGCAAAGCAAAAAGGTAAATACATTGAACTGGCCTCTTTCCAGTTCGAACTGGAGTCCGTAGGAGAGCAGGCCGGTCACGAAAACCAACATCAATGTTGGAATACCTGGCTTTTGGATCATCTTTATCGGTAAAAGAAGCGTGAGGAAGAAATAACAGGTCAGGTTGAAAAAGGTGAACAGCTTGTAGACAAGCGGATAGTCATCCAGGAGCAGTAAGGGAGCAAAGAATACAAAGGTAAAGGGCGGATAGAATATGATAGTGTAAGGTGAGCGCTGGTCGAAGAACCATCCTTTCATAAGATCGACTACTGCGATCAGATCATCGCCAATCGGGTAGCGGTCCGGCAGGTAGTTGAGAAAATAGCGCATTCTCAGCGTATCGTTCAGGAATATGGGCGAAATAAAAAATAGAATATAAACGATCAGGAATCCGATCACTACCCAGACAACTGGCGGAAGATTTATAATTCGATCCACAAAGTCATGAAACAATTTTCCTGGTGCAACTTCTTCCATCGGATTCGCAAGTCGCATCCAGACTCCGGCTACAATCAAGATGATAGAAATTTGCATTGCTAGGATTTGTGCAGATTGGATGCCGGGTTTTCCGTTGGGAAGAAAATCGGCGAGCAAAGACACTGCTATCCCAAAGATCCCAAGTACCAGCAATCCTGTTCCAATTTTGTGGCTGTTCATATATTTATTGGTTTTCCTGACTTAGATAAATTTGATGCGCCGCGCGGCAAAAGCCACCATGCGAAATAATAACAAGCCATGTTTCCAGCGTGAGATATTGGTAGTGCCGTAAGTGCGTTCGCGGTAGCGAATGGGGAGGTCAATAATCTTCAGGCTCAGCTTCGCCGCCCCGAAGATCAAATCGAAATCACCAAAGGGATCGAAATCGCCAAAATAGGAGCGGTTCGCTGCGATCTGTTCATAGTCCTTTTTCCACAGAACCTTTGTTCCGCACAATGTATCCTTGATGGACTGCCCCAATAGCCACGAAAAGGCCACGCTGAAAAACTTGTTGCCGATGAAGTTCAAAGTGCGCATGGCCTCCTGCTCCATAGGATAGACCAGCCGTACGCCATTGATGAATTCCCCTCTGCCTGAAACGAGTGCTTCGCAGAAACGCGGCAGGTCCTCCGGCGGAACCGTGAGATCCGCATCGAGGATCATCAGCACATCGCCAGTGGCCCTGTCGAAGCCCGCGCGAATGGCATCTGCTTTGCCAATGCCCGGTTGTTTGAGTAGCAGGCTCGGGGTGGTCGGATGCGCAGCCATTTCCCGCTCGATAGCCGCGTAGGTGTCATCCCTGGAATGTCCCTCAACAAAGATGAGTTCGGTTTCACATCCCATTTTAGGAGTCCGTTCGAAAATGGCTTTAATGTTACCGGCTTCATTGCGTGCTGCAATGACGACCGAAACCTTTGGTTCTTGTGCGCGGGTCGGGGCAGGGCGGGCAATCATAAAATTCGAGAGTGCCAGTTCACGGAAGGGCCACACCCGCACGAGGAATCGATTCGCAACTCCGCCCAGTGGCAGGGGCATCAACACCTCCTGCGCCGCGCGAATGGACTCAAAACCGGCCAGTTGCAAGAGGGCATGAAGGTCTGCGCGCGTGAGCCAGTTTTGATAAAGATTCTGAGTGGCAAGGTTTGTTTTTTGCGCCAGACTGAGCGGCAATTGCCAGAGCCGGCTGTAAAAATTTAGGATGAGGCGCGTCCGCGGATGACAGAGGCGCTTCACCTGTTCGAGGACGCGCTGCACATCCCACAAATCGTTCACAAGATCGGAGAGGATAATGACATCGAAAGTCTCGTTGAGTGCCGAAAGATCGTGCACATCCGCGTGGACGAACATAAGGCTTGGATGGCGCGCCTGGGCGCGGTGGATCATCTCCTCAGAGAAATCCACCCCAACACCACGCGCAGGTTGAAGCGCCGCGAGCAAACGGCCATCGGCACAGCCAAGTTCGAGCACGCTCAGATTCGAGCTGGCATGAAAACGAAAGATTTCGGACAGTCGTTGGTGATACCACCTGCCCATACCGTGCCAGGTATCGCGCTTGCGGGCAATATCGTCCCAGTGAGTGATGCGGGTTTGCTGGTAAGTTTGTCCGGCTGGGTCAGAGAAAATATTTTTCAACATGTTCATGATTGTACGTGGAGAAGTGTGAAATGGAAAGCTTATCCTTTTATGCCTGTGCTATACTCGCGCATCATGAATATTGTTTTATCATTCATCTTTCCCATCCTTGGTTATCTTTTCGGCTCACTTCCTTTTTCCATCTGGGTGACGCGTTATGTCAAAGGCGTGGATGTACGCGACGCGGGCTCGGGCCATGCGACTACCACGAACACCATCCGGCAGGCGGGTTTTGGCTGGGGCGCGCTGGTTTTGATTCTTGACATTGCCAAAGGGTTTCTGCCAACATATTTTGCCCTCCATACGGGCTTGGGTATCACAGCAGACTCGCAAAGTATCCCGACCTACATCATTCCTCTCACCGCAGCTTGTGCCATTATCGGTCATTGCTGGCCCCTCTTCGCGCAATTTCGCGGCGGGATGGGGTTGGCAACGTTTGGTGGCGCGCTTCTGGCGGTAAATTGGTTTCCATTTGTCATTGGGCTGGGTTTATTATTGTTGCTCACATTAACTGTCCGTCACGGCGCACGCGCCAGTGTATTTACCGGTATCCTGCTTCCGCCGATTTTCTGGATGTTACAGTTGCGTGGAATTGAATTCTGGATCGCTATTGCAGGCGGACTTGTCATTGCTTATCGCTTCCTCATTGACTGGAATCGAAAATACCGTGAACTCTGGTTGGACCGTGAGAAAAAACAATGAAACTTGGCATCGTCACCGACTCCACCTCTGACCTACCGAAATATCTCATCGAGCAATATGAGCTCGAGGTGGTTCCGTCCATTTTGATTCTGGATGGAAAGGAATATGCCGATGGGATCGGACTTTCGCGTGAGGACTTTTACAAACGACTGCCTTCGCTCCAGACTCAGCCGACAACTGCCGCGCCTTCAATTGGTGATTTCTCGGCACGCTACGATTCGCTCTTCACGCGCGGCTGCGACCATATCCTCTCCATTCATGCCGCGGGACCGTTGACCACGATCATCAATTCCGCCCGCCAGTCCGCGCACGATTTTCCGGACAAAATCACCATCGTGGATAGTCTCTCCCTCTCGCTAGGACTTGGCTTCCAAGTCATTGCTGCTGCTGAAGCCGCCGAGCTGGGACTGCAAGCCGCTCTGGATGCCATTGAATCGACGCGTAAACGCCTCCATGTCTCGGCCGCGTTGGACACCATGGAAAACCTCAAGCGTAGTGGACGCGTCCCAGCTGCCATCACCTTCTTCGGCGGACTGTTGCACATCAAACCTTTAATTGAATTGACCAATGGTGAGGTCAAAACTATTGGCGCGGTGCGAACCACCAAGCAGGCCAACGAACGGATGTTGAATTTCCTGTTACAGGGTGGCGAACTCGAACGGCTGGCAATCCTTCACACAGGCGCGGAACCGCGTGCCAAAGAATTCTTGAATAACGTGATGCAACAAGCCAGTCAGTCCGTGCCGCGCGATATTTTGATGGTCAACGTGACCACGGTCATCGGTACACATGTTGGTCCAAATGGGTTGGGGTTTGCTTCTGTAAAAGCCTCATAAAAAACTATCGCTTTGCGCTTGACCCGCGCGCTATCAATTTCCCTTTGAGAATCACAGTTTTTGGAGAGCGGTTTGGATCTTCGATTCTTTGAAAAAGCAATTCGGTTGCAGTACGACCAATCTCTTCAGTGGGTTGTGCAATCAAGGTAATGGGTGGGTCAACCAATTCGCCCCAAGTCGTTTCATCGAAACCGACTAGTGCTATGTCATTTGGAACAATCAATTTGCTGTCACGGATGGCCTGAAAAGCGCCAGCTGTAAGCATGCTGTTACTCGTAAAGATTGCGTCAGGTTTCTCCTGCTGTGTGAGCAACGTAATCGTTGTTTCATATCCCGGCCTGATACGCGGAGGAACGATATGTGTTGCAACAGGATTTAGTTCATTATCCTTAAGGGCCTTTTGAAAGCCGCGACGACGCTCTGGTGCCGTGGTGCTGGCATCACCGAAAAGCCCGGCTAGTTTGCGATAGCCATTTTCGATCAAGTGGGTGGTCAGTTCATACCCCGCCGCGGCGTTATCCAGCAAAACCATGTCCACATCCTTGTTTTCCACAAAACGATCGATCATGACATATGGGATGTTTGAGTTATAGGATTTGAATCTGGAACTGAACTGTTTTGTGGGCGAGAAGATCACACCGGCCACATTTTCATCATGCAATACATTCAGGTACAGTTCCTCTTTTTCAGGGTTTTCATCTGTATTGCACATCAGAACGGAGTAGCCCTGTTCGTATGCTGAGTCCTCTACGGCGCGGCTAATAGCGGTAAAGAATGGATTGCGAATATCTGAGACGACCAGTCCGATCTTAGCGCTTTTCTGCGCCCGCAGGCTTCGGGCAATCAGGTTGGGGCGATAGTTGAGTTGTTCCACTGCTTCCAACACTCGTTGACGAGTTTCATCCTTGATTCGCGAGTGATTGGCAAGCACACGTGATACGGTGGCAGTGGAAACTCCCGCAGTTTTGGCGACATCCTTGATGCTAGGCATGGCTGATATTATATCATTTTATGTAAAATTGATGAAAACGATTTCATACTTCTAGTGTTGTATTGTTGCTGTGAACATTTTATTCTTCCGAAATCGACATATATATTCTGTTTTCCGTTGCAAACGCCCGAAATTACCCTCCTGTTTTGTTTCATCTTGACAAGTAAAATGTAATCGTTTACACTAATGGTTGCCAAAACATAGTGCCCTGGTACCTGGCTCCATAAATTGTTCAATTTGCCATAAAGTCGAAGGTGAGAACTGATGTTAGGACCCACTATAAATCAAAAAACGAGATCCGGTCTTCCAACAATATCAGGGCTGGCTCTGATTTATCAAGGTGTTGTTGAGACTGTTTTTAGCCAGAGCCTTGCGCCCATCACAAAGTTCAATAATGTATTTTCCGATAATTCCATGTCAATGTCAACATTGTTCATGGAATTTTTGTTTATCTGGCCCCTGTGTGAATGAATGTTCAGAAACGGGATCAGATTCCCGCTTCAGCCCGAAGCGGAAATTGACCCTGAAACTGTTTCTCTGGTCCACGCCCGATCCTTTCCAGTTGGTTACGTGGTAACAACCTGATTGTTACCTTTGTAATTCGGGAGACTCCCATGGAGTCCCCCGATAGTCATTAAGCTGGCCTGAAAGTCTCAGGCAAAATCCAAACAAAAGGAGAAGAGAAAATGAGAGAAAGATTGCAGCAATTTGGCGGTTTTTTGGCTGGCATGGTCATTCCCAACATCGGCGCGTTCATCGCCTGGGGTTTGATCACGGCCCTGTTCATCCCAACTGGCTGGATCCCGAATGAGAACTTTGCCAAGCTAGTCGGGCCTATGATCCTCTATCTGCTGCCCATATTAATCGGCTATACGGGTGGCAAGATGGTTCATGGTCACCGTGGTGGTGTGGTTGGCGCAGCGGCGACCATGGGCGTTGTTGTCGGAGCGGATATTCCCATGTTCCTGGGTGCCATGATCATGGGTCCCCTCGGCGGCTGGGCGATTAAAAAAGTGGATGAGATCCTGGAAGACAAAGTGGGGGTTGGCTTTGAGATGCTGGTCAACAATTTCTCGGCTGGCATTCTGGGTGTCTTCCTCGTGCTGCTTGGTTTCGTAGCCATCGGGCCGGCGGTGAAGACATTCAGTGATGCAGCTGGTGCAGTCGTTGACGCGCTGGTCGCTGCCCGCTTACTTCCGCTGGCGGCGATTATTATCGAGCCTGCCAAAGTCCTGTTCCTGAACAATGCCTTGAACCATGGCGTGCTAGCTCCATTGGGTGTTGCGGCAGTGAACGAGAACGGACGCGCCATCCACTTCCTTTTGGAAACCAATCCCGGACCGGGGCTTGGTTTGTTGGTGGCGTTCTATGTAGCTGGCAAGGGTATGCTCAAGGAATCTGCGCCTGGCTCGATGATCATCCATTTCCTCGGTGGCATTCACGAGATTTACTTCCCATACGTGCTGGCACACCCCATCATGATCCTGTCCATGATCGCCGGTGGTTTTGCAGCCGATCTGTGGTTTGTGATCAGTGGCGCGGGTTTGGTGGCTACTCCCTCACCGGGCTCGATCTTCGCCTACCTCGCTGTGATTCCACCCGGACAGCATTTTGCCGTGTTGACCGGTGTGTTGGTCGGCGCGGTTGTTTCGTTCCTGGTGGGTTCCTTCCTGCTGCGGGTTCGCCCCGTTCGTGAAGAAGAAGAGACTACTGGCACTGCGGCTGTTCCGGCGTAAGAACTGACTGCCTCAGACCTATCGAAAATCTGGCAGGCGCGATAACCTGTAGATGTACGCCGCGCCTGCCAGAAATTTTACAAGGAGAATCCAACATGGGAAAAACCATTTCCTCTGCAGATGTAAAAACGATTATTTTGGCTTGTGAAGCCGGTATGGGGTCCAGCCTGATGAGCGTGAATTCTCTCAAGAAAAAATTGAAAACCGCACAGATAGCCGATGTAACTGTGGTTCATAAGCCGGTACGCGAAGTCCCTGCCGATGCGCAGGTGGTGGTAGTGCATAAGGGACTGGCGAAGACCGCCGCCAGCAAGGCGCCGAACGCCGTTGTGATTGCGTTCAATCATTTTTTGAATGATCCGGCATTCGATAGGCTCGTGAAAGCCTTTGTCGACAAGGCCGATATTGTCGGTACGGATTTATGAATAACATGTCCATTCTTTCCGCAGAACGTATTCAGCTCAATGCTGTTGCGGCTGACCGCACAGATGCGATCCGCAAGGCAGGCGACTTACTGGTGAAATCAGGTTGCGTGTTGCCCGAATACGTGGACGGTATGTTGAAGCGCGAAACGACCATGTCCACCTATTTGGGAAGTGGAGTGGCAATTCCACATGGCGTTTACGAAAACAAGGATCATATTCTGCAGACCGGTATCTCGGCATTGCAGCTTCCGCAAGGGGTGGAGTGGGACGAGGGCGGCGAGCCAGTCTATTTGGTCATTGGCATCGCGGCGTCCACCGATGAGCATGTGGGTGTATTGGCGAGTCTGGCAGAAGCCGTGGAAGATGAAAATATCCTGAATGAAATGATCCATGCCACTGACCCGGAAATCATCTTGAAACATTTGGGCAAAGAACCTGCTGCTTGATTGGGCAGTAAAGATTTAACGGTTGAAAGGATTCCTTGCTGTAGAAATGGAGTTTTGTCATGAGGCAATTGGAGATCACGATCAACAACGAAACGGGGTTACATGCACGACCCGCGAAGACGCTGGTGAATCTCGTTAAACAGTTTAAGTCAGATATTGTCATAAAACATGGGGAAAAGAAAGCCAATGCGAAAAGCTTGATCTCGGTATTGACATTGGGGGCATCGCGGGGCAGCCAGCTAAAGATCGAAGTCAATGGTGAAGACGAAGAGAATGCCATGGCTCAAATCGAGTCAGCGATTTTGTCCGGTTTGGGTGAAGGTGAGGCTGTCAGCGAAGCACACGCAAAGCCGGCTACGCCTCCGCCAGCGCCGAAAGTTGAGGCAGTCGCAGCTGCAGCGAGTCAACCTGCCAAAGCCAACATGCTGAAAGGCGTTGGTGCCGCGCCGGGCATAGCGATTGGTCCAGTTTTTCAATTCCAGCGGCAGGAAATTTCCATCAATGAGGTATCGGATGGGCTGGTGATTGGCTGGGAACGTTTGCAGGATGCGTTGGCGCGGGCCCGTGAACAATTGGAAAAGCTCAATCATCAAATGGTTGAAAAGGGACTGAAAGCCGAAGCTGCCATCTTCGATGCGCATCTCGGTTTGTTGGAGGATCCTGAACTGACCGAGGCTGTCCAGGCGCGCATCCAAAAGGGACAGGATGCGTTGAAAGCCTGGAAGGAAACCATCGAAGATAGCGCCATGATGGTTGCGGCGTTGAATGACCCCATATTATCTGCCCGGGCAGACGACCTGCGCGATGTGGGCAGGCGCGTGTTGAAATTAATGGTTGGAGCGGAGGACAAAAACGACTCATTGCCGGATAAGCCGGTGGTCGTCGTGGCCCGCGAACTTTCCCCCTCTGATACAGTCTCCTTTAACAAGGACTTCGTGTTGGGCTTTTGCATCGTCAATGGCGGACCAACCTCTCATACCGCAATCTTGGCGAGGGCCTTGGGTTTACCCGCAATTGTCAGCGTGGATGAATCCGTTTTAAAGTTGGAAAATGACTCCTATATCATCGTCAGTGGGAGCGATGGGACTGTGACGTTTAATCCATCCCCTGAGGAACTCCAATCTGCTGAACAGGATCGAAACCGTTGGATGGAAAAACGCCGCGTCGCTTTGGAGCAGGCAAATGCTCCTGCCATCACGGCAGATGGTCGCCATGTGGAAGTGGTCGGCAACGCGGGGTCGCTGGCAGACGCGGAAAAAGCCTTGAAGATGGGCGCGGCCGGCATTGGCTTATTGCGAACCGAGTTCCTCTTTCTGGAGCGGACAAACGCTCCCACGGAAGCTGAGCAATTCGATGTGTATCGTTCCATCGCAGAGACGATGGGCAAATTGCCGGTGATTGTGCGGACGCTTGATGTAGGCGGAGACAAGCCGCTACCCTATATTGAAATGCAGCGTGAGGAGAATCCGTTTCTGGGCGAGCGCGGCATTCGGTTATGTTTGAACCGGCCGGAGTTGTTCCGCCAGCAATTGCGCGCGATTTTGCGCGCCGGGTTGCACGGCAATTTGTTGATCATGTTCCCCATGGTGGGCGATATAGAAGAATATCGGCAGGCGCGTTTGATGTTGAACGAACTGCAGATTGAGTTGAACATCCCGCGCATTACAGCCGGGATTATGATCGAAGTCCCATCTGCGGCGTTGATGGCGGATGTGTTGGCAAAAGAAGTTGACTTCTTTTCGATTGGTACGAACGATTTGACTCAATACACACTGGCAATGGATCGAGCAAATCCCTCGCTCGCCACCAGGCAGGATGGTTTGCATCCTGCCGTGTTACGCCTGATTGCAAAAACCATCGAAGGCGCGCATAAACATGGCAAGTGGGCTGGGATTTGCGGTGAGCTCGGCTCTGATCCATATGCAGTTCCGATTTTGATTGGTTTGGGCATTGATGAACTGAGTGTCAATGTCCCGTCGGTGCCTTTGGTGAAGGCGCAAATCCGTGGATTGAAAGTCTCTGAGTTGCAGAGTCTCGCGCAGCAGGCACTGGAATGTTCCACTGCGCGCGAAGTGCGTGAGTTGGTGAAGAAACAGTTGAGTTTATGAAAATCCTGGTGGTCGAGTAGTCCCACCGCGCTGAGTGGAGCCGCTGATCGTTGCGGCGAAGTCGAAGCGTCGCGGGATATATCGAGACCACTAATAAGCAAAGTAATTCTAGTTATAGCAACTTATCCTATTACCTGGTGGTTGAGTAGCCCGAAGCGAGAGCTGAGGGCATATCGAAACCACCAATGGATAGTTGAAAGGAAACTCCAATGGGAGAAAAGTACAAGAAATACCGCACGGCAAACTATCAGCTGCCGCAAAAAAGTTTTGCATGGAATCTCTACGGGGCGGGCATGGAAAACATGGGCAAAGAGGGCAAACCGGAACCATTCGCGATTCCAGAACCGAACGACGATCAATTACTCGTGCGCATTGATAGTGTCGGCGTCTGTTATTCGGATGTGAAAATCCTCAAGCAGGGCGGCAGTCATCCCAAACTCTACAAGCGCAACTTGTCCGTTGATCCTACTCGTTTGGGACACGAAGTCTCACTCACCATCATCAAGGTCGGCAAGAATCTGGCGAAGGAGTACGAACCTGGTCAGCGCCTGGCAGTGCAACCTGACATTTATCAAAATGGCATGAGTACTGCCTACGGGTACACCATTCCTGGCGGGCTGGTGCAATATCACTGCATTGGTAAAGAAGTGCTGGAGACCGATGCGGGCGCCTGTCTTCTTCCAGTGGATGATGGCATGGGATATGCTGAGTCAGCGCTATTGGAGCCGTGGGGTTGTGTTGCTGCTGCATACACTCAACGCCGCAGACTGGACCCGAAACCTGGTGGCACGATGTGGATCATCGGTCAATCTGATGACGCGACCGAGTTCGCTTTTTCCAAAGGCCTGGATGCACCCGCGACCCTTGTTTTGACGGATGTCCCAACTTCCATCAAAACTCTTGTAGCTGCCACGCAGGCAAAAATTATCGAGAAAAATGATCTCTCCGTCGATCATTATGAAGCACTCAGCCGCGACTTGACCGAAAAGGGTTTTGATGACATTGTTATGCTCAACCCGACCTCAGCAAACGTTGTGGGTCAAGTAGCACGTTTCATTGCACGACGCGGTACATTGAATTTGGTTGGTGCCAAACCATTGGATGGACTTGTTCAGGTTGACTTCGGTCGCCTTCACTATGATTACATCGCATTCGTGGGAAACAACGGAACCGACATTGCTGCGTCCTATGGCGAAGCACGCAATCGCTGTGAACTGCGTGTCGGCGGCGTTGCTGTATTCATTGGCGCAGGTGGACCGATGGGACAGATGCATGTGCAGCGCGCCCTCGAATTGCCTGATGGACCAAAATTGATCATTGCTACTGAAATTAGTGATGAACGTTTGCAAACCCTGAATGACATGTTCGCTCCGCTTGCAGAAAAGCATCATCGCACGATCCTGTTCTTCAACCCGAATACAGCCAAAGAATCCTTCCATGATTTCGTGATGCAAGCCACGAACGGACAGGGCGCGGACGATGTCGTGGTTAGTGTGCCGGTTGCCAAATTGATGGAAGAAGGCGACACGGTGATGAAGCCCGATGGAATGCTTGTTTTCTTTGCCGGTGTTCCTAATGGCACGATGGGCAACGTGAATCTCAGCAATGTCTATCTCTCGAATGCACAATACACGGGCACGTCCGGGTTGACGATTCATGACCAGGCTTCGGTCATGGAGCGTAGAATGGCAGGGACGCTATCGCCCGGTCGGTCAGTAGCAGCTATCGGTGGGATGGAGACGGCGGCGGACGCCATCCAATCGGTGATGGATAGCAGATATCCGGGTAAGGTCGTCATCTTTCCGCAAATCCATAATCTGCCGCTGACGAGCCTCAAGGAGTTGCCGAATCGCATGCCCGAAGTCGCCGCAAAACTCGGCGAAGATATGATGTGGACGAATGAAGCCGAGGAAGCCCTGATCGAAAAGTTCTGGAAAGAACCCGTATAAATCGCTGCCAGACATTGGAGCCGATATGATTTATACACTCACACTCAACCCGGCCATTGACCGGGAGTTGACAGTCACCGAGGTGCAATTTGACGCGGTCTTATCGGCAGTCAAAGCACAGGTGGATTTTGGCGGCAAAGGCTTCAACGTTTCCCGCCTGCTGAAATCCATGGGCATGCCCAGTACCGCGCTTGGTTTTGTCGGCGGCAGAACCGGCGAAAGGCTTCGTCACGGACTGGAGACTCTCGGCATCCAAACCGATTTCGTTTGGATTTCCGGTGAGACGCGCACCAACATCAGCATCGTCACCGAAAGGCATGACCATTACATCAAGGTCAATGAAAAAGGACCCTTGGTGGATGAAGCCAAACAGCGCGAACTGCTGGATAAAATCGCCTCGATCGCCGCAGCTGGAGACTGGTGGGTGCTGGCGGGAAGTTTACCTCCCGGTGTGCCTGACTCTTTCTACGCTCAAATCATCGAGACTCTCAATGAACGGAACGCTGTGACGGTTCTCGATACAACCGGGGAAAGTTTGCGCTTGGGTTGTGAAGCAAAGCCATTTCTCGTAAAGCCCAACGCAGAAGAGGCTCATAAATTGACAGATTTGCCAGTAGACACACCATCACAAATTGCGCTTGCCGCCGCGGAACTGCGAAATACGGGTGCGCAGAATGTGGTGATCTCACTGGGCAAGAAAGGTGCGCTCCTCCATAATGTGGAATGCAGTTGGCTGGCTCGCAGCCCAAAGATCAAAGAGAAGAATCCGATTGGCGCGGGTGACTCGATGGTTGGCGGCCTGGTCTGGGCGCTGACTCAAGGTATCACGTTGAAAGAAGCGTTGGGGTGGGGCGTCGCGAGCGGAGCAGCCAGTGCCAGTCTGAGTGGAACAGAAGTCGGTTCACGCCTGCTGATTGAGGAACTTTTCTCTCGAGTCCAATACGAAAGACTCGAAACTGTATAAAGGGTGTCTGCCTGAAAGCGAGCAGAAAATGGAATTCCTGATCAATCCGAATGTTGCCTATTTACTCATCGTGACAGCTCTCATGCTGTTGCTGTTGACCTTCAACGAGCCAAAATTCACCTGGCCTAAAGCCGCGATGACATTTTGCTTCCTGGCAGCCGGGGTTGAGCTTCTCTATCTCAAAGGGAACACCTGGGCATTTCTGGTGGTGGCTCTCAGCCCGCTGCCCTTCATCATGGCGATCCGCCAAACACCTGTGCGCTCACCCCTTCTACTTCTTACGATCCTGATGCTCACCATTGGATCTTTCTTCCTTCTGGTGGATCAGAACGGCCATCCAGTTGTTAACTATGGTCTGGCCGGGTTCGTTTCCGTATTGTGCGGCGCTATCATCTGGATTAGCTTTGGGCAAAGTCGTAATGCACAGGGCGTAAGACTCAGCGATGAACCCAACTCTGTGGTTGGGCTGCTCGGAGAGGCCCGCACCGATATCGAGTCCCACTCGGCTGGCTCGGTGCTGGTGGAGGGTGAGATATGGCAGGCCCGCAGTAAGAAACCCATTCATGCTGGCGCGATGGTGCGCATCCTCAGACAGGATGGGTTTTGGCTGACCGTTAAAGAAGTGGAAAAATTGACCAAAAAATAAAACGGCACATGGCAGCTCGTTAGCCTGCAACAGGTGGGGTGCCGTACTTTCCAAAATATATCTCCCAAAAAGTGAGGTCTCGTATGCCATTAGAACAACATCAGGAAAAAAATTATTCACAGGACCGCAGCAAAGTCTACGATGCCGCCTTGAAATCGGTTGAAAAACTCAAGGGGCAGATCCTTTCCTCCAAGCCCGAAGACTGTCGCTTTGAGGTGAAATTCGACAAAACGCTACTCGGCAAAGTGGTGGGCGAACGGACAAACCTCACCTGTACCGTTCAAGCGGATGGTGAGCAAAGCAAAGTGGTGGTGGACGCATATCCACTGGATGCGGTTGGGCGCAAGTTGATGTTTGGCGCACGGAAAGGTGTGACGCAGGAGGTCATCAATTTGTTCACGGAGCATTTGGAAAGTAACCTAAAGTGAGAGTACAGAAAACTCGAATATCTTCAAGATTTTCGAGTTTTTTGATTCTTTGAGGTGATAAAATCACTTTATGGAAATTTGCATTGACACACATGTGGGCCTGAATGGGTTGGGATTTGCGGCAGTGAGGAAGTAAAAGCTACCCTACCATGCCAGGGCTTTAAACTTACGGTTTGAAAATGATGTCATGATTTCACGCACTTTCTTGGGGATGATAAAATGATTTGGAGGAAAAATGATATTGAGGCTTGAAATCATTTATGGGGAACAAATGCCATCAGAATTCGATGCAAAGGAACGAGTTTCTTTCACGCAGGGCTTTTTAACGGCCCTGCACAGGCATCATATATACTGCTCCAGTTTCGGTTTCATGAGCGAGGGCAATGTTGAGTTTTATGAACTGGAGATTGATGGCAGAAGGAAGAAAGAAGCTTTATCTAGGATTCAAAAAATACTTATCCGGTACAAGGTGGAGCCGATTTCAAATATTATTGAATTAGAACCCATAGAAATTAAGATACCTCGTATTAGGAGAAAAGGAGGAAGACCCACAACTCAAGGTGTTGTTCCACCAGATTATCTTACTAACAATGCCATAATCGCTCGTCGGGAAGATCCAGCAGTTCTTCTTTTTGATGGTCGCTGGTGTGGACATGGAATGGAAAAATATGCAATTTTTAGTGTCATTGATAAGGAAGAGCATGTCTTTCGATTTAAACTTTCACAAGACCATGATAATTCCATAAACCCACCACAGATAATCGCAATATCGCGTTTAAAAAACCCCATTGTTGTTTATGATGCTCGAAAGCATCCTGCTAATATTTATGCTGATGAGCATACAAAAAATATCAAAACGCGTATGAAAAGATACTTTTGTTGTCCTGGTTGCAGTTCGAAATGGTTTCATTTAGCCGTTGGCTTTGAATACCCAGATGATTCAGACTTTAAGAACGATGTTTCCTGGTTTGCTTTAGCAACTAAGTGCAATAATTGTGAGTGGTCGGGCATTATTTATCAAGATGAAACTGCTTGACCGCGACTTATAACCCGTTTCCTCCCCATGATAAAATTACATCCATGCAGCCTTCACTAGAGAAATTACGCAAATTTTTCCGCCTCGAACACGAAAATGGATACGCAAATACCGCCATCATCGGTGGACTCGCAGAAATGCTTGGTTATTGGGAAGGGGAAGCACGGGTAGATGGGCTTCAGGAAGAGGTAATCCAGGCCGTTGTGCAGAGACTCCGCTCGTATGACGGACTCAGCCCCCAGTCACGCGCCGACGCGCTGAAAGGGCTGTGGAAAAGGATCGGGGATACCTATCCCGAAGCGCAACAGAAATCGCGGAATGTCGAAGGTCAACAAAAACCCCGTCCCCCTGCCGAGCAACCCGGGTCTGAGTCATCCAAACCTGCATCTCCAAAACACGAACAACAACGCGAACCAGCGCCAGCATTCCCCCCTTCCTGGGAAGCAGGAGAGCACAGTACGCAAAGTGTGGCGTCAAAACCACGTCCAGCCGTGGCGAGATCCCAGCAGGGCGCGCCGCCGCGTTCTGAAAACGTTGCAGGTGCACGCACCTCTGCTACGCCTGCCGCGCTCGATGCGAAATTGACCGTCCTTCAGGGCGTTGGCCCGCGCCATGCCGATACGCTCGCCAAACTTGGCTTGTATACACTTGGCGATCTGCTCTACTACTACCCGCGCCGCTACGACGATTACTCGCAGCTCAAGCCCATCAAGGAATTGT
>Ga0075421_100004933_pt1 | contig 16079 bp, 16 predicted proteins | sample SoiMetdeltSBSDD5_FD_75292 | JGI IMG/M metagenome (GOLD analysis project Ga0075421, IMG submission 75292) | Bulk soil microbial communities from a Populus tree surrounding site in Tennessee, USA - Soil MetaG P. deltoides SBSDD5 | ecosystem: Environmental > Terrestrial > Soil > Tree plantation...
CGCGCGGCGGGCCGGCCGCGGCTAAAGATCTGGCTCCGCCTGCCGAGGGGTTCTGAGAACCATGAACGTGAACCTCCCCACGGATATGCAGCGCCTCGCGCCGCTGCTCGCGGTGGCCGTACTCGCCGTCGTGGGCCTGTTCGTCGTCACGCGCGGGCTGGGCGGAGAGGAGACCACCGTCCCGCCGAACCCCGCTCCGGCGAAGACCAGCCCCGCGAAGCCGGGCGGCTCGGGGAACAAGGCCGCACCGGAGACGGGCTCCTCCGAGAGCCGGCCGGCCGCCAAGCCCTCCAGGCGCTCCTACATCAACTGCGTCCAGCAGGCCACGGACGCCGCGGCGCTCGAGCAGTGCCAGGCCCTGGTCCCGTAGCAGCGGCTTCAGTTACGCGCTGACCGGCTCGACGTCGAAGTTCCGCTCGTAGAGCTCGGAGACCCGTTCGAGGTCCTCCGCGGTGAGGTCGGGAGCGTCCGACGCCGCGGCCCACTCCTCGAGGTCCTCCGCATTCGACACCGTCGGCAGCACGCACGCGATCGCCGGCTGCGCGAGCACGAACCGCAGCGCTGCCTGCGCCATGGTGATCCCGTGCTCGTCGCACAGGAAGCGCAGGCGCTCCACCTTCTGCAGTCCCTCGACGAGCCATTCCCGCGGGCGGTGGCTGCGATGGTCGTGCTTCGGGAAAGTCGTCTCCAGCGTGTACTTGTCCTCGAGCAGGCCGCTTGACGTCGGGACCCGCGCCAGCACGCCGGCGCCCTTGCGCTCCGCGGCGGCCAGGAAGTCCCGCCCGGGATCCTGCTCGAGCACGTTGTAGACGGTCTGGACGGAGGTGATGCGGTGCTCCTCGAGCGCGCGCAGGCCCTCTTCGCGCCAGCCGATCGCCGGGCCCAGCGCGACGCCGTAGTGGCGCAGCTTGCCCTCGTCCTTCAACCGCTCCAGCTCCTCGAACAGGTCGTCGCGCTCGATTGCGTCCATGCGCGGGTTGTGGAGCTGGTAGAGGTCGACGTGGTCGGTGTCCAGGCGGCGCAGGCTGGCCTCCAGCGAGCTGCGCGCGTGCGCGGGCGACCAGTCCTGCGGGCGTTCGCCCTGCGAGTGCTCCTGGCGGCCCTCGTCGAGCACGTACCCGAATTTGGTCGAGAGCTGGACGGAGTCGCGCGGGACGCCGGACAGCGCGCGGGCGACGATCTCCTCGTTCTTGCCCTTCCCGTACACGTCTCCCGTGTCGAAGAACGTGATGCCGAGCTCCAGCGCGCGGTGGATCAGCCGGACGCCGTCGTCCTGGCTCACGTCTCCCCACCAGTTGGAGCCGAGCGCCCACGTGCCGAAGCCGATCTCGGAACAGCGCAGGCCGGTCGTGCCGAAGCTACGGGTTCTCACTGGGCCTCAGTCTAGCCTGACGGCCTTCCTCGTCCGGGCTCTTGCCCCGGCGTGCATCCCGGCGGTCGGCGATCACCGACGCCACGATGCCGCCGGCCAGCAGGGCGAGCACGGCGCCGAGGTTGGCCAGCGGCGACACCTTGTAGATGTCCTCGATCAGGAGCTTGACGGCGACGACCGCCAGCACGATCGCGATCGTCTCGTCCAGGTAGCGGAACCGCACGATCAGGCTCTCCATCAGCACGAACAGCGCGCGCAGTCCCAGCAGCGCGAACACGTTCCCCATCCAGATCAGGAGCGGGTCGCGGGTGATGCCGAACGCGGCCGGGATGGAGTCGATCGCAAAGGCGATGTCGGCGAAGACGATCGCCGCGAGGCACAGGAACAGCGGTGTCACGTGCCGCTGGCCGCGGATTCGCACGAACCAGTGCTTGCCGTGGTACTCGCCCGTGACGGGGAACACCTTGCGCACAAGTCGCACGAAGAGGTTCTTGTCGGGGTCGACGTTCTCGGCGACCCCGCGGAAGATCCGGTAGGCGAGGATGAGCAAGGTCGCACCGAGGATGTAGATCACGAAGTGGAACTGCTCGATCAGCGCGACGCCGCCGAGGATCGCCAGTCCCCGTAGCGCCAGCGCAGCCACGATGCCCCAGAAGAGCAAGCCCGCGCGGTACTCCATGGGCACGCCGAAGTACGCGAACAGCAGTAGGAAGACGAACAGGTTGTCCAGCGACAGCGAGCGCTCGACCAGGTAGACCGTGGTGTATGTGATGGCGTCCTCGGGCCCCTCGAAGGCCAGGACGACGAGCGCCGCCAGCAGGCTCAGGACGAGCCAGCCGATCGACCAGAGCAGGCCCTCGCGGAAGCTCGGCTCACGTCCGCGGGCAAACAGCTTCAGGTCGATCCAGAGGAAGACGACCAGCGCCCCGCCGAGGGCGAGCACGGGCAGGATGTCGCTCATCCCGGGCCTCCGGTCACGCCTGCCGCCCGATGCGGCACACTTCCGGCCCCATGTCGACGGGCCACTCCTCCGAGCGGGCCTCCATCGGGCGCTTCCTGCTGAGCGCCGACGGCTGGCCGTACCTGCTGGTGCCGCTGATCCCGGCCGCGATCGTGCTGGAGCTCACGCATTCCACGCCGACCGCGATCTTCGTCGCCGCGGCGCTCGGCATCGTGCCGACGGCTGCGCTGATGGGCAAGGCCACCGAAGAGCTGGCCGCCCGCTCGGGGCCCGGCATCGGGGGCCTGCTGAACGTCACCTTCGGCAACTTCCCGGAGCTGGTGATCGCGTTCTTCGCGCTCATCGAAGGGCTCCAGGAGGTGGTCAAGGCCTCGATCATCGGCTCGATCATGGGGAACATTCTGCTGGTGCTGGGGGCGTCCATGTTCATCGGGGGGCTCAGGCGTGACCGGCAGACGTTCAACCGCACGGCGGCCAGCGCCCAGTCCTCGATGCTCCTGCTGGCGCTGGTCACGCTGATCATGCCCGCGGTCTATGAGCTGGTCGCCGGGGGCCGGCTGCCGGCGGTGAACGAAGACCTCGTGGAGTACGACTCCACCGTCGAGCACCTGAGCCTAGCGGTCGCGATCGTCCTGATCCTCACCTACATCGGCGGGCTGATCTTCTCGCTGCGGACGCACCGCGACCTGTTCAACCCGCCCTATGAGCAGCACGCCGCCGGCTGGACCGTGCGCCGCAGCGTGATCGCACTCGCGGTGGCGGGCGTGCTGGTGGGGGTGATGAGCGAGGTGCTGGTCGGGTCCATCTCCGAGGCGGCGGAGTCGATCGGGCTGAGCGAGTTCTTCATCGGCGCGATCGTCGTCGCCATAGTCGGTAATGCCGCCGAGCACTGGGTGGCCGTGCTCGTGGCCGCCAAGGACAAGATGGACCTGGCCGTCAACATCGCGGTCGGCTCGAGCGTCCAGATCGCGCTGTTCGTGGCCCCGGTGCTCGTGCTGCTGTCGTTCGTGTTCGGCCCCGAGCCGATGCCGCTGGTGTTCAACGGCTTCGAGCTCGCGGCGGTGGTGCTCGCCGTGCTGATCGCCGACCGCATCACCGCGGACGGGGAGTCGAACTGGTTCGAGGGGCTGCAGCTGCTGGCGGTGTACGTCGTGGTCGGGCTGGCGTTCGCGTTCGCGTGAGCGGCGGTTAGTCCTCTCGACCGACCTCTTGGTCGTCTTCTTCGTCGACGTCGGAGTCGTCGAGCTCGTTCGCAGTCGCGGTGACGCTGCGGGCGCCGCCGGGGTGATAGTGCGTCTGGAACGCCAGCAGTAGCTCGTCGCGGCGGTCCTCGTCGATCGGGACCTCGTCCGAGATCGCGACCCAGTCCGATCCCTCGTAGTCCTCCATGTTGAAGATCTCGCCGTCGATCTCGGCCGAGTCGTCGACGACGATCAGGACCTCGGTCTGCGGGTTGAGCCACACACCGGGGCGGGTGACCACGTCTTCCAGCGGGTGACTCTCGGAAGGCATAGGCGCGTTATATACCCAAAGCGCCCGCGACTGAACAATCACGACAGATCTCGTAACTGGCGATCCACCTCCGCCTCCACGTCGAGCACCGGCTCCCCGCGGGCGGCCCGCCGCTCGTTGCGCGCTACCACGAGCTGGCGGACCTCCTCCCTGAGGGCGGCGTCCTGCTGGTCCGCCTCGGGCTGGGCGGAGGGGTCGAGCGCCAGCAGCCGGCCCACCTCCGCGTCCACGTCGAGCGGCGGCTCCCCGCGCGCCACCCCACGATCGTGCCGGGCCTGCACCAGCTGGCGGATCTCGGCCTCCCGCTCGGCCACCGCGGCGGGGCTGTTCGGCGCCGGGGCAGGCCGGGGAGGCCGCTCGTCGATGGCCATCTCACCGCGCCCGAGCTGCTCCAGGATGCCGAAGGCGCCGGCGAAGAGGACCGCCGCGATCGGCGCCACGACCAGCACCACGATCCAGATGACGGTGCCGAAGTCCACGTCTCCAGTGTCGCATCGGCAGACGAGGCCGCGAGACCGTCCGGTACGATGTTGACTCACCAATCAGTCGTCTGGCCCCTTAACTCCGCCGGCGACCCGAGCCCGCTGTCCGACAAGGAGCCTTTCACGTGGTTGATCTCACGCTTACCGACGAGCAGAAAGACCTGCGCGAGCTGGCGCACAACTTCGCCGAGAAGGAAATCCGCCCGGTTGCATGGGATTACGACCGGGACGCCACCTGGCCGCAGGAGATCATCGAGAAGGCTCACGAGGTCGGGCTCATGAACGCCGAGATCCCGGAGGAGTACGGCGGCCCGGGCCTCCACACGCTCGAGGGGTGCCTGATCGAGGAAGAGGTCGGCTGGGGCTGCTCGGGGATCGGCACCTCGCTGATGTGCAACGGCCTCGCGTCCGCGCCCGTGGTGATCGGCGGCTCGGAGGAGATCAAGAAGCACTTCCTCGGCATGCTGGTGGAGGAGCCGAAGCTCGCCTCCTTCTGCCTCACGGAGCCCGAGGCCGGGTCGGACGTCGGATCCATGCGCACGCGGGCCGTCAAGCAGGGCGACAAGTACGTGATCAACGGCTCCAAGGTCTTCATCACCAACGGCTCGCATGCCAGCTGGTACACGGTCTACGCCAAGACCGACCCCGACAAGGGCCACAAGGGCATCTCGGCTTTCGTCGTCCCGCGCGACACGCCGGGCGTGTCGGTCGCCAAGAAGGAGGACAAGCTCGGGCAGCGCGCCTCCGACACGGCGCAGATCACCTTCGAGGACGTCGAGATCCCCGAGGAGAATCTCCTCGGGGAGGAGAACCACGGCTTCAAGCTCGCGATGATGACCCTCGACCGCACGCGCCCCGGCGTCGCCGCCATGGCGGTCGGCATCGGCCGCGCCGCGTTCGAGTTCGCCCGTGACTACTCCAAGGAGCGCGTCCAGTTCGGCGTGCCGATCGCGATGCACCAGGCGATCCAGTTCATGATCGCCGACATGGCGACCAAGGTCGAGGCCGGCCGCCTGCTCGTGTGGCAGTCCGCCGCGCTGCTCGACCAGGGCAAGCGCAACACGCTGGCCGCGTCGCACGCGAAGCGGTTCGCCGCCGACTCCGCGATGGAGATCGCGACCGACGCCGTGCAGGTCTACGGCGGGTACGGGTTCATCAAGGAGTACCCGGTCGAGAAGCTCATGCGCGACGCCAAGATCATGCAGCTGTACGAGGGCACGTCGCAGATCCAGCGGCTCGTGATCGCACGCGAGGTGCTGATGCCGCGCCGCGTGGACACGCCTGAGATGGCGACCGCGGCCGCGAGCTAGCCCGGGCGTTCAAAGGCGCCGTCATGGCGCAGCCGGTCCCATCCGGCGCCCGCCCCCGGCGCGTGATCGCGGTGCTCGGCATGCACCGCAGCGGCACCAGCGCGCTGACCGGCTCGCTGGAGCAGCACGGCCTGTTCCTGGGCGAGGTCAGCACCGCGGACCGCCACAACCCGAAGGGCAACCGGGAGGCGCGCGAGATGCGCGTGCTGAACGAGGCGGTGCTGCGTGCGAGCGGCGGCGCGTGGGACCGGCCCCCGGGCGCCGTCTCGTGGCGCCCCGAGCACGAGGACCGCGCCCGCGCGCTGCTCGCCGAGCATGCCGGGCGCCCCCTGTGGGGCTTCAAGGACCCCCGCGTGCTCCTGACGCTGCGGGGCTGGCTGGAGCTGGTCCCGGACCTCGAACGCGTCGGCGTCTTCCGCCATCCGCTGCGCGTGGCGCGGTCGCTGGAGCGCCGGAACGGCATGAGCACGGAGAACGCGGTGGCCCTGTGGCAGGCGTACAACGAAGCGCTGCTGTCCGAGCTGCGGCGGCAACCCTTCCCGCTCGTCTGCTTCGACGAGGAGCCCGGCGTCCTCCCGGACAAGCTGCTCGCGGCGGCGCGGGCGCTGGGCCTGCAGGAGGGCCCGGCTGCCGAGCGATTCTTCACGCCCGACCTGCGGCACGCCGAGCCGGTCGAGGCGGCGCCCGCGCCTGCCCGGGCGCTCTACGAGGAGCTGCGCGCCCTGGCGCTGTAGCCGCGTCGCCGACTGGCTGCGGGAGCGGCCCGCCCCGACCCTAGAATGGCCGGGAGCCATCGCAACACAGCCCGAAAAAGACCCGCGCCGGGCCAGGGGCCAGGCGGAAGCCGCCCGCGCCGCCGCGGGCAAGGCCGCGCGTGCCGCGGACGTCGTGGGCCAGGTCCGGCGCGGCCGGCCCTCAGACGTGTTCGGCGGCGAGCTGCGCCGCCGGGACGTCTTCACCCTGATGGTCCTGCACCTGATCGCGCGCTCCGAGTCCGGCGCCTCCTACGGGAACCAGCTGATCGAGCAGATCCAGGAGATCACCTCGGGCGCGATCAGCCTGAACCCGAACACGATGTATCCGCTGCTGCGGGAGCTGGAGAGCGGCGGCTTCGTCGAGGGCCGCTGGGAGCATCCCGAGAAGCGGAGCAGGCGGATGTACACGCTCACGGCCAGCGGGCGCGAGGAGTACGCGCGGCTGCGCAGCGCGCTGGAGCCGTTCCTCGATCAGATCGTGCAGAGCATCTCGCTGATCAAGCAGGAGATCTACGGGACGAAGAGTCCCTGACGCGCGAAGACGGCGTTTGGCTGCGTCCCGCTGTCGCCGTCCGGTCCGCCGTCCAGCACCTCGAGCGCGCCCAGCTCCCAGACCGAACGAGCTCCCTCCGGCACCGTGCCGGGCAGCACGGCATCGAAGCTGCTGGTGAGCGAGCACGACCCGCCGGTCGCGTCGCTCGCGGTCTCCGTGCACGGCACGGTCGCCCGCAGGGGGATGTCGACCGCCGTCGCCGGCTCGTCCAGCTCGGTGCCGTTGCGCCGGTCCGTGATGCGCACGTTCGCGACCGCCTGCAGGTCACCGGCGTAGTCGGAGAGCCCGGCCGCGCGGCGCACGTCGTTCACCGAGACGTGCATGCGCACGTCGGCTTCGTCTGCGGGCGTCACCGGATTGCCCACCGTGACCGCCAGGCGCACCGAGCTGTCGGAGTGGGCGACCCTCCCGTTCGCATCGGGCGTCCCCAGCGTGAGGTCGCCCGACTCGCGCCGCGGGGGTGCGCACGACGGATATGCCAGCGGCGGGCCGTGCTGCCGGTTGGGCTCGGTGCACTCCCTGTACGCGGGCACCAGCGACAGCCGCACCGACTGCGCCTCGCGTGGCCGCGGGTAGCCCGGGTGCGCCGCCGCGCATGCCCGGTGCGGCATCAATGCGTGGGGCTCGAACGGCTCGCCGAGCGGCGCCCCGTCATAGCCGCCGGCCGGCTCGCCGATCCCGAACAGCGCCGCGACGGTGGGCGCGATGGAGAGGTTGCCGGGCCCTGTCTCCGGCCTCGAGAAGAGCTTCACGCCGGGGTCGTAGACCTGCTCGCCGGCGACGCTGGCCGCGGTGGCGCGCAAGGCAGGGTGACCGCCCGTCACCAGCAGCGTCTGATGCTGCGTCGGCGGATGACCGTGGTTGCCGGGCAGGAAGTTGCCGCTGTCGCCGTCGTGCCAGTGCAGCTCCATGAATGCGGTGAAGTCGCCGTTGTTCGCGTGGTCGAGCCCGATCTGGTCGTAGCCCACGGTCGGCACGCCCGGGATCGGGTCCCGCGATGCGATGAAGTCGACGCCGTCGAGGTCGCTCACGAGGCTCGCCATCTCGGCAATCCGGTCGTCGTCCTCGACGTAGACCGAGCCGCTCCCGCCTCCGCCGACGACCGCGAAGTCACCATCGCTGCCGGACAGGGGACCTGGACTGCCCGTGTAGTCGGCCTGGTAGCCCGCTGCCGTGAGCGCGCCCTGCATGTCGACGTTCTGGTTCTGCGGGCCCCAGTCCATGCCGTGGTCCGAGGCGAGGATCAGGACGGTGTCGTCCCACGCACCCGAGGCCTGGAGGTCGTCGATCAGCATGCTCAACTGCTGGTCGGTGTCCTCGATGGCGCCTTGCCGGGCAGGTGTCGAGAGTCCGGACGTGGCACCGCCGACCTCATCCGCGTGTCCCGCGCGGTCGATGTCGCCGAGATTCACGAACGCGAACTGCGGCAGGGTCGCGGGCTGTTCCTGGATCCAGGTGCGGAACGCGTCCATCGTGTACGTGTCCGGGATGTGCCCGCTGGCTGGGATGTAGAACGGCGCCTGCCAGTGGAAGTCGGCCTCGCGCTGCGGATTGGGGTCGCCGGGGCGCGGTGCCTCTCCACGGAAGAGGCCGTACAGGTAGTCCTTCGACTGCACCGTCGCCGTCGAGATGGCGGCGCCGCAGGAGTTCTCCAGCCGCGTCACGAGCGTGTCGGCCTCGAGGAGCTCGGGCTCTTCCATGTAGAACCGCTGGGCCGAGCCTTCATTGGGATACCAGTACTGGTTGCCGATGATGCCGTTGCGGCTGGGCAGCACGCCGGTCATCATCGCCGCGTGGTTTGGCAGCGTCTCCGACGGGAAGACCGCACGCGCCTGCTCGTACCACGTGCCCTGGCTCTTGAGCGAGCTGAGGGTGGGGGTGAGCGTGCCGACCTCCTGGGGCTTGAGGCCGTCCAGCACGACCACGTACACGCGCAGCGGCCCAGGCGGCTCCTGCGCGCTCGCCGGGCCTGCGAGGCCCAGCGTCGCGAGGGCAGCCGCCAGCACGCACAGGCAGGCAACCATCCGACGCTTCATCACTTGGGGTTGAGCATTTCCCGCGACGCCTCCGGCCAAACCGCTACTGAACAGCCGTTCACATTCTCGTAACCGGCGGGCCCCGGCCTCCGCGCCGCCATATACTCGGCGGCGCTTTCCGCCCGACTCGACAAGGAGCCCCGAGCATGTTCGTGTTCAAGACCGCTGTCGTCGGCGCCGGGACGATGGGCGGCGAGATCGCCCAGACGCTGGCTGCCGCCGACCTCCCGGTCGTCCTCAAGGACGTCGACCAGAAGTACGTGGACCAGGGCCTCGCGAAGGCCCGCCAGGTGACCGAAGGCCAGCTCCAGGGCCTGGTCAAGAAGGAGAAGCTGACCGAGGAGCAGGCCCAGCAGCAGCTCGAGCACACGGTCGGGCTGATCACCGGCACCACGACGTACGACGGCTTCGGCGACGTGGACTTCGTGGTCGAGGCGGTCCCGGAGCGCATCGAGATCAAGCGGCAGGTGTTCGCAGAGCTCGACGCTGCGACGCCCGGTCACGCGATCCTGTCGAGCAACACGTCGTCGCTGTCGATCACCGAGATGGGTGACGCGACGCTGCGGCCCGACAAGGTGATCGGCTTTCACTACTTCTACCCGGCGTCGGTGATGCGGCTGATCGAGGTCGTCGAAGGCGAGGAGACCTCCGACGAGACCGTTCAGGCCACGATCAACTTCGTGCAGCAGATCCGCAAGATGCCCATTCGCTGCGGCGAGGTCCCGGGCTTCGTCGTGAACCGGATCCTGAACTCGGCCGCCAGCGAGATCTGGCGCCACAAGGACGAGGCCGGGCTGACCGCGCAGGAGATCGACAAGGAGATCGCGGAGTCGCGCGTGACGCCGATGGGGCCGTTCTTCCTCAGCGACCTGCTGGGACTCGACACGGTCCTGCACGTGGCGGAGCACCTGCACGACTCATACGGCGACCGCTTCTACGTTTCGTCCGACATGAAGGAGCTGGTGGCCTCCGGCAACTTCGGCCAGAAGACCGGCAAGGGTTTCTACGACCACGGCAAGAACGGGAGCTGACATGGAACAAGCAACTGCCACACAGACCAGCCCCGTCGTGGAGCGCTTCACGCTGAAGGCCTTCCTCGAGTCGTGCCTCGTGCTGGAGGAGGGCGTGTCCAGCCTGCGCGAGATCGAGACCGGCATGATGACCGGCGCCGGCATCCTGCCGGGCCCGTTCGCGCGGGCCGACGAGCGCGGGCTGGACGAGATGCTGGTGGCACTCGAGAACGCCGAGCGCGAGTGGGGCGAGAACTTCACGCCTCCCACGATCCTGCGCCGCTTGGTGGCGCAGGGGAGGCTCGGCAAGAAGACCGGGCAGGGCTTCTTCCCCTACCCGCAGCCGGACGCGGACTTCGACCAGAAGGAGACCGTGCTGCTCGAGACACGCGGCGAGGTCGCGATCGTGTGGCTGAACCGGCCTCCCGCGAACCCGCTCAGCCCGCAGGTGATCACCGAGTTCGGCGAGGTCTGGAAGCACTGCAACCAGAGCTCCCAGATCCGTTCCGTCGTGATCGCGTCGACGAACATCTTCACGTTCTCGGCCGGGGCCGACATCAAGGAGTTCACGAAGATGGACGCCTCGGGCGGCGCCGGCCTACTGGACTCGGGCCACGCGATGCTGCGCGAGATGGAGCAGTCGAGCACCACCACGATCGCGGCTGTCAACAGCATCGCGTTCGGCGGCGGCTGCGAGCTCGCCATGGCGTGCGATTTCCGGCTGGCGGCGGAGTCCGCGACCTTCGGGCAGCCCGAGGTCAACCTGGGGATCATCCCCGGCTTCGGCGGCACGCAGCGCCTGCCACGTCTCGTCGGCGAGGCGAAGGCGCTCGAGATGAACCTCACCGGGGACGCCATCCTGGCCGAGGAGGCCTATCGGCTCGGGCTCGCGCACGCCGTGGTCCCGGACCACGAGCTGCTCGACACGGCCCTCAACTGGGCGCGCAAGCTGGCGGCGCAGCCGCCGATCGCGATCGAGCAGATCAAGACGGTGTCGCACAAGGGCGACCTGGACGAGGGCATCGCGGCCGAGAAGCAGGGCTTCGCCGCCGCGTTCGCCTCCGAGGACGCGCGCGAGGGCATCTCCGCCTTCATTCAGAAGCGGAAAGCTCGCTTTCAGGGAAAGTGAGCTTTCCGCAGAACAAATCGGCCGTCGCGTAGCCGCGACGGCCGGTGGTCGAGGGTTCGTGAATCAGTTGACGGGCGTTGAGCGGCTCGCAGCCCTCCTGCGCGAGTCCGGCCGCACGGTCGCCCTGACCGGGGCGGGAATCTCCGTGCCCTCCGGGATCCCCGACTTCCGCTCCCCGGGGACCGGGCTGTGGGAGAAGGTCGACCCGATGGAGGTCGCGCACATCGACGTCTTCCTGAACGACCCGGCCCGCTTCTGGTCGTACTACCGGCCGCGGTTCGGGATGCTCTCCGACAAGGTGCCCAACCCGGCGCACCGCGCGCTCGCCCGGCTCGAGGAGCAGGGCATGCTCGACGCGGTCGTGACCCAGAACATCGACACGCTGCACCGCAAGGCCGGGTCTCGCAAGGTGGTCGAGGTGCACGGCACGATCGACACCGGGTCCTGCTGGACCTGCGGCCGCACCTACCCGCGCGACGACATCGAGTCGCTGTTCGATCCGGAGGGAATTGCGCGGTGTGCCTGCGGAGGCCACGTCAAGCCGGACGTCGTGCTGTTCGGCGAGATGCTGCCCGAGACCGCGATGCTCGAGGCGCACGCGCTCTGCGAACGGGCCGATCTGCTGCTCTGCGTCGGCACCTCGCTCGAGGTCTATCCCGTCGCGGGCCTCCCGAGCGTCACGCGCAGCGCAGGCGGCGCGGTGGCGATCGTGACCAAGGGACCGACGCCCTACGACGCAGACGCCGAGGTGCGCCTCGACGGCGACGTGGTGGAGGAGCTCGAGGCCCTGCTGCGGCTGTTGTGAGCCGCGTCGCGTCCGCGGAGCGCGAGATCGCGGCGCCGGCGCCGGCGATCTTCGCCTACCTCGCGGACCTCGAGCAGCACTGGCAGCTCGCGGATCAGTTCATCGAGGTGGTCAGCCTGGAGCGCCCTCCGGGCGGCGGGCCGGCGCAAGGCGGCGTGGTGCGCATGTGCGGTCCTTTCCGGATCTGGCGCGCGGCGCACACCCGCGTCGTGGAGGCAGACGCGCCGACGAGGCTGTCGGGCAGCGCCGAGGTGGGGGAGGGCACGGTCGCGCGCGTGAGCTGGACGCTGCGGCCCGCAGGCCAAGACACACTGGTGCGGCTGGAGGCAAACGTGGAGCGCGCATCGTTCCTCGACCGGGCGCTGCTGGCGCTCGGCGGCAGGCGCTGGCTGGAGCGCAGGTTCGCTGCGATCCTCCAGACGCTCGAGGCTCGCGTGGCGGCGAGTCCCGGTCAGTCCGTGCCGGCGTAACGGCGGCGCCGCACCGCGCGTTCGAGCTCCGTCACGAGCGCCTCGAGCCGGCCGGCGTCCTCCGCGCTGAGCTCGCCCGAGTGGATCGCGCGCGACAGATGTGTGGCGGTCTCCAGGCGGGTGCCGAGGCCGGGGTCCGCGGCGCCCTCGCGGGCCAGCTCGGCCTGCAGCGCCTCGGCCGCCGCCCGTGCCTGCATGGCGGCCTCGATCATCCTGCCGGCCTCGAGGTCGAGGCGCGCGCGCAGCAGCAGCTCCTCGCTCGGCTGCACGGCCGCGCGGCGGCCGGTGAGGATCCCGGCGAGCTCCTGCTCCGGCGCGAGCATCCTGCGCCGGACGCGCGGGCGCCCGTGCAGCGGCGGCATCAGCACGGCCTCCTCCCAGGCGCCGTCGACGAGCGCCGGGCCGCTGCCGTACCCGACGCGCACCCGCAGGGCCTCGTCTCGCGACACGTCATGGGCGTGCGGGTCGGCGGCGGACACGCGGTAGGCCGAGACGGCGCGGTTCACGTGCACCAGCGCCTCGGCGATCTCGTCGCCCCCCTCCTCGCCGCGGCCGCGGCAGCGGTCGAGCCAGTCGCGGGCCGCGCCGTCGTCCCCGAAGGGCTCCGCCGCGATCACCGTCACGCGCGTGATGGGCACCGGCTCCGGCTGCACGGTGCCGGCCGGCACCCGGCTGGGCCGGCGGCCCCGCCGCGACGAGCGCTCAGCGTGGAGCGCGGAGAAGACGACGACCGCGACGTCCTCGCCGGCGGGGCTACGCTCGAGGTAGCGTCCGTCGGGGGGCCCGAGCCCGAACGGGAAGTCGAGCTGGCAGAACCGGAAGAGCTGGCGGGAAGACGCCGTCGCGGGACTACTCGCCCACGTGGGCGTGGCTGGAGCGCGGCTTGCCGGACGAGCGCTTGCGCTTGACCTTGATCGAGTACTTCGACGGCTTGGTGCGCACCACCGGGTTGCGGATGTCCGCGATGCGGTCCACGAAGCGGTCCCACTGGTTGGCGGACAGGATCCGGCGCGCCGCCCGGCCGAGCTTCGCGTTCGCGCCCAGCAGCGGCCGCCAGCCGATGTGGATGTGATCGGCGTGGTCGCCCATCGCGAAGCTGGGCCCGCCGAGGTCCATCAGGGAGATCAGCTCGGTCGGCTGCATCAGGCCCTGGAGCGTGAGGATCTTGCGCAGCGAGGTCTCGGTGATCGACCCGCGTCCCTGGTTCCCGAGGATCGGCGTGTCGTTGATCTTGGCGATGTCGACCGCGTTGCCGGAGCTGTGGTTCGAGACGTTCCCGGAGGCCGTGTAGTAGCCGTGGCCGCACTTGAGGGAGGTGACCGTGGGCCGAAGGCCGGAGGCCGCCAGGAACTCGAGCGACGCGAGGACGCGGCGGTCGACCTGGCCGGTGCGGATGTCGAGCCGGCCGCAGGGATAGATGTCGATGTCTGAGTTCGCCAGCACCCGCCGGGTGAGCGCCTCCTTCGACATCAGCAGCACCTGGCCGATGCCGGCGTCGTTGACGAGCGCGTTCTTGCCGACCGCGCGATAGATCGCGGTTGCCTCGAGCAGCTTCCACCCGTCGAGGATGGGCTTCGGGTCGATGCGCGGTGCCCCGCGCCCGGCCGGGCGGATCGCGAAGTTGAGGTGGGGGCCGAGCTTCGAGCCGGGGCCCTCGTCGAGCTTGCCGATGCGACCCAGGACGGTGCCGCCGATGACCTTCGAGCCCTTCTTGAGGGTCTTGAACTTGACTTGAGACGGCTTGAGCCTCAGCACCTTGGAGAAGTAGACCTTGAAGACCTCGAAGCCGGCCTCGTCGACGAGCTGGCCGGTCTGCTCCGCGGTGTCGCGGTTGCCGGGCCGGCTCGGGTCGGCGAACAGGCGCTCCTTCTCGACGACCGGCTGCTCGGCGGCCGCGGGGCCGGCGGCCGAAGCCTCGGCGAACGCAGCCTGGCCGGCGGGGTCCTGCTCACGCTGGCTGCCGGCGCTCGCCGGGCCGTCCGGTGCGGGCAGGTCCTCCTGGCGCGCCGCGCGCGCCGAGCGGAACTCGTCCTGGGCGCGATGCGAGTCGGAGTTCCTCGGGACCGGGTAGCGCTTCGAGACCTTGCCGAGGTGCGCGTACGTGTAGCGGTTGCCGTAGACGTCCTGGAGGATGATGAAGCGGCCGAGCTTCTTGCTGACGCCGATCTTCTTGATGACGCCGTCGTTGGTGGCGATCACGGGAGCGCCGCGGCGCGCGTAGATGTTGATCGACCGGCGGCGGTCGTTCGAGTTCACGATCTTGGCCGCGTTGTGCTCGCGCCGGATCTTCTTGCCGAGCCGGCGGACGTCGCGCTCGGCGAGGTCGTCCGCGTAACGCGAGCGGGCGTGGACCGGGAAGTGACCCTGCGTGAGCCCGGTGAGAGAACCGACGAGGTCGGCCGGCAGACCGGAGATGACACGCGCGCGCATCATCACCGAGTCGACATACCAGTCGGCGTGGTTGTACGCGAAGATCGCGCGACGCAGGTCGCTGTCGGCGCCGGCTGCCTTCAGGTAACGCGCGGCGGCGAAGATCGCGTCGACGGGGTTGTACGGATCCTTCTGGCCGTCCTTGTTCGCGTCCGTTCCGTAAGTGCGCCATGAAGAGGGGATGAACTGCATCCACCCGAGCGCGCCGGCGGACGACACGTTCAGGTTGCGGCCGTAGTCCGTCTCGATCTCGTTGATCGCCGCGAGCACTTCCCAGCGGATGCCGTACTGCGTGCCGGCGGCCTGATAGATCGGAAGCAGGAAGGGCGGGATGCGGAACTTGCTGATGACGAAGTTCGGAACGCCAACCGGTGCGGGACCGGGCAGGCCGAGTGTCAGCGTCGGGTTGTCGCGGGTCGGCGATCCGTCGGGCCGGCGAATCGCACCGGGCTTCGTCCGCTTGCGCTTCTTCTTCGGCTCGGCCGCCGGCTCGCCCTCCTCGAGGAACTCGCCCGGCGACTTGCCCGTGTCGGTCTCGGGCTTGTCGGCCGTGTCGTCACCGCCGTTGCTCGGCGCGGTCGTCTCGGGGTTCACCGGCCCGCCGTCCTCGACCTTCTGGATCGGCGCGCTCAGTGCCGGCAGCTGGATCGCCTCGGGAGGCGTCCCCGGTGGCACGTCCACCGTGGTCACGACCTCCTGGCCGCCGACGAGGGTGATCGTGATGGTGCGCAACTCGGCGAGCGCGGGGAACGACGCCAGGCTGAAGCCGGCGACGAAGAGCGTCACCGTCAGCGCTCCGAAGAGGATCTTCCGCTTCATCCTGTGTAAACCCCGCCTGCCATCGCAGGCGCTCCCTCGATTCCCGCACCGGTCTGCGGCGCGAGGACCCTACCGCAAGAAATGCCCACGCTACCTACCGCACCACCGGGTTGCAACGCAGAACTGCGCGCCGCACGCAGGGAAACTGCGCCAGGGGCAGTCCCCTGCCTCGATCTCGATGCCTCCCACGGGGTCATGATAATTGGATCGGCCTGCTGACGCTGTACTTGACGTAAAAACGCGCACCGCTGCACGAGTTGCACCGGTACGCCCTGGGCATTACATCGTCCCCGCCGGAGCTTGACTTGAGCGCAGCGGCCAGGCGTCAGGGGTTGTGAAAAGCGGAACTCCGGCAGGGTGGGGAAACGGGCCCGCCAAAAGCACGCTCAACCACGCTAACCCTCGAGCACGAGTTGAGGGTTTTCCGGGCCTCTC
>Ga0075421_100004935_pt1 | contig 16078 bp, 13 predicted proteins | sample SoiMetdeltSBSDD5_FD_75292 | JGI IMG/M metagenome (GOLD analysis project Ga0075421, IMG submission 75292) | Bulk soil microbial communities from a Populus tree surrounding site in Tennessee, USA - Soil MetaG P. deltoides SBSDD5 | ecosystem: Environmental > Terrestrial > Soil > Tree plantation...
TGAACTCGCGCAGAATCGAGTTCATGGTGACCGCGAGCTCCTGCGAGCGCTTCCCGGTCAGCGTGACCTTCAGGAACTTGCTCTCGGGCGGCATCCACACGGTCAGTCGGGTGCGGAGATCCGCGGCAGCCTCTCGCGGCGTCCTGACCTCGAATTTCACCTCACCGCGACTGGCAACGAGTTCCGGGTCGGGGACCCAGGCAAAGCCAACGGTCCGACCGACGGAATCCCCGAGTGTCCCACTCTCCACGACCGCCGACGCGCGGCCGCGCTTCACGGACAGGTCGTACCGTTTCGTCGAACGGTTGGCGGTAAGGGTGTACGCTCCGGGCTGCAGGTCCGATGTGAGCTGGAAGCCGCGGAAGACGACTGAGTCCGACTCGCTCCTCGGCGTGAGGTACGTGCCCGTCTGTCGCGCTACGGGATCGAGGATCGCGAAGCTCAGGAGCAGCTCGCGCCACGCTTCCACTCGCAGCACCGCTTGCGGGCGGATTGGGCCGTTGGGATCAGGCTGTTCACCAACGACGATGGTGGTGTCTACCTGATAGACCGGCTTGATGAACTGGGTTGCCACCACGCCGCCAATGACGCCGAGCAGGGTGATGACGGCGATGAGCCACTTATATCGCTTTAGCGCGGAGACGTAGCGCCCCAGATTGGCCGCCCCGGGCGCCGCTGCTGCAGGCGGGGCGGGCGGGCCCCAACTCTGAACCGCAGTCGCCGATCCGTCGGGGGCCAGCTCGAGGCTGGACGGCGACGAGGGGACGAGGGATCCGGATCCGGACATTCGAGACCGTGAAGGAGCGTGAGGGTGGCCTAACCGTAGTCTAGCACAAAGTAATCCGACGCTGTGTGACGTGGGTCGCACGCCATGGCATAGGACGCAGCGGTGGTGCGCTCCGCAAATTCAGGCCCAGGAACCGGCACGCGGCGCGGCGCGTGGAGCCGCCGTTAGGGCGCGCAACCGCACTCGGCGGTGGGCTCTCGCGTCGCTTGTCGATGTGATGCACCACACGGTGTTGATTGTGATACACACCCACTGTGGCCAACTCGCTATGCTGTAGCTTCATGGCAGCATTTTTTCGTTGTGAAGTCGAGCCTTGGTTCGTCCTTCATGAGCCGGGCTCAACCAAACACCCAAACACCGTGCGCTCGCGCGAAGGCGCAACGGTGATCTGGTCCTGATGAATCGGCGCGACGGTCCGCAGGGGACCCCAAGCGCCTCCCTCAAGGAGTCTGTCGATGTCCTCTTCGGCCGCGGTTCTTGGTGATTCGGGACGCTCACTCGCCTCGAGTGGTGGGGGCGAAACCGCACGGGACCCGCTTTCGATCTCGGCAGAGGTGAAGTCGAGTCTGAGCCTTCTGATCGTGGACGATGACCGCACCCTGCGCGAGGGGTGTGCCTCGGTGCTCCAGATGGACGGCTTCAACGTCACGACCCTCGGTCGCGGGGACGAAGCGCTCGAGATGGTCCGCCGGCGGAAGTTCGACATCGTTCTCGTGGACCTCTACATGACGCCCGTCTCGGGCATGGAGATCCTGCGCGCGACGCTCTCCGCGCACAAGGAGACGATCGTCGTCGTGATGACCGGGAACCCGAGTGTGACGACGAGCATCGAGGCGCTGCGCGCCGGCGCGTGGGATTACTTGCCGAAGCCGTTCTCGGCGACCCACCTGCAGGTTCTGATCGGTCGGGCGTCGCACGCCGTCATGGTCGCGCGTGAGACGCGCGATCTGCGCATCCAGCTCCTCAAGCAGAGCGGGAACAGCGACAAGATCACGTTGCTCGGCGTCTCGCCGGCGTTTCGTAAGGCGGTGGAGCTGGCTCGGCGCGTCGCGAGCACGGACGCGTCGGTTATGATCGTGGGCGAGAGCGGAACCGGTAAGGAGCTCATCGCCCAGTTCATCCATCAGCATAGCCGGCGTGCGAGCCGGCAGCTCGTCCCGATCAACTGCGCGGCGCTCCCGGAAGGGCTCCTGGAGAGTGAGCTGTTCGGTCACCGAAAGGGTGCGTTCACCGGGGCCGACCGCGACAAGCCGGGTCTCCTCGAAATCGCCAACGGCGGCACGTTGTTCCTCGACGAGCTGACGGAGATGTCGCTTCCGCTGCAGGCGAAGCTGCTGCGCGTCCTCCAGGACGGTGTGGTGCGCCGAGTGGGGAGCGAGCAGCAGGACGCCGTGGTCGATGTCCGTTTCATCTCGGCGACGAACCGGGACCCTTCCGAATGCGTCGCCAAGGGCACGCTTCGCGAAGACCTCCTGTATCGCCTCCGCGTGGTGCCGATCAAGCTGCCGCCGCTCCGCAAGCGGCTGGAGGACATCCCGCTTCTGGCGAATCACTTCCTGACGCATTTCTGGGAGCGACACCGCCAGCCGGGCGAGGCTGCGCCTCGGCTTTCGGAGGCGGCGATCGACTTCCTACGGTCACGCCCGTGGCGCGGGAACGTTCGCGAGCTGCAGAACGTCGTGGAACAGCTGGCCGTGTTGGCGGAGCCGGGGCAAGGGGTCCAGCCCGACGACGTGCCGCTGTACGACGACGCCAGTGCTGCGCCGAGCACCGCGACCGGTGGGCTGCCCACGAACATCATGACCGAGAGCTTCCATCTCGCGAAAGAGAAGCTTGTCGCACACTTCGAGAAGGAGTATCTCACTCAGTTGATCGCGCGCGCCGGCTCGAACATGTCGAAGGCGGCGCGCCTGGCCAGCATTGACCGCACCACGCTGTACCGGCTCATGGAGAAGCACGGATTCCGGCGTGACGAGTTCGGCAGCGCCGGCGACGAGTGAGTCACCGTCTCGAGTAGAAACTGTTTTGCCGCAACAGCGACCACACAAATCGGCAGTACGAAATCCCGCGACGACATCGTCGGCGGTCATTGAGACCGGCTCCCGTGATCCGGAGGCGGTGCTGTCGAGCGCGACCTGGCGCGCGCTCGCGGACGCGGCCACCGAGGTGTGCGCCGAGTGGGCCCACACGGAGCACGCCGCCATGTCGCCAGCCGACGTGCGAAGCACGGTCACCGCGCTTACCGAGAACATCCGGCAGGCGCTCAGTGGAGAATCGGTCGCTCTCGTCACGTTCCCGCCGTTCGTGCCCGTCCGGCGTGCCCTGGAGCTCACGCGGCGCGCGTTCCTCGAGCGTGTGGACTCGACCGAGCTCGAGCCTGGGAGCGATACCAACGTCCTCGACGTGATCAAGGCGATCGAGCGCGTGCAGCACGCGATCGATCAGGACTCGGCACATCGCTTCGCGGCGCGGCTGTCGGGACAGGACGCCCAGCAACTCGTGGTCGAGATGGCGCACGACATGCGCTCGCCTCTCGGATCAATCCTGATCCTTGCCGAGCGGCTGCGTTACGGGTCGGGCGGGAGCCTAACGCCGATCCAGGAGCGGCAGCTCGGTCTTGTTTACTCGGCTGCGTTCGGTCTGAGCGCGCTCGCGGGGGACGTCATCGAGCTCGCGCGCGGTGGGACGACGCTGATGGATCAGCCGCCGATGCCGTTCCTGGTGTCCGACGTGCTGCAGTCGATCCTCGACATCCTCCGGCCGATGGCCGAGGAGAAGCGACTCACCATGCGGTGCACCGGCCCGGAAGCGGATCTTCGCGTCGGGTATCAGGCGGCGCTCAACCGCGTACTGCTGAATCTTGCGACGAACGCGATCAAGTTCACGAACGTCGGCTCGGTGGACGTCACCTGCCGTCAGCTCGACCGTAGTCGCGTGGAGTTTTCCGTGAAGGACACGGGCCGCGGGATCCCGCCGCACGTGATGTCGAACCTGTACGAGGCGTTTCGCCAGCGACAGATCACCGGCGACTATGCGTTTTCGAGCGCGGGGCTCGGGCTGTCGATCTGCAAAAAACTGATCGCGGCGATGGGCGGGGAGCTCGGTGTCGAGACGGAGCTGGAGAAGGGCACTCGATTCCACTTCGTGTTGGATTTGCCGCAGGGATCGCGATTGTAAAAGGGAACCGGGAACGGGGAACCGGGAACGGGGGCTGGACGCTGCGCACTCGAATTCTGCAGCTTCCAATGCGGCGTTAATAACTTCGTTCTCGGTTCGCTGTTCCCGGTTCCCGGTTCCCCGTTCCCGGTTCCCCGTTCCCACTATGCAGACCCGTCGGGCTTTCGTCTCAAAACTCACTCGCGCCGGTTTATCGGTGCCTGTGTTCAAGTCCACTGCGCTCGCATCGGTGCTTCGCGCCCAGCAAATCGCTGGCGCGCAGGCACCGTCGTCGCTCGCCGAGGACGAGGCGTACTGGGGGGAGATCCAGCGCGCGTTCGATGCGGACCGCACGCTCATCAACCTCAACAACGGTGGCGTCAGCCCCACGCCGACCCACGTGCTCGAGGCGATGATTCGGGACCTCCGGTTCTCGAACGAAGTGCCCGTCGAGCACATGTGGGGCGTGCTCGAGCCGCGGGTCGAGAGCGTGCGTCGCGAGCTGGCGAAGGAGTTTGGCTGCGACACCGAGGAGATGGCGATCACACGGAACGCCTCGGAGTCGAACGAGACGATGATCTTCGGCCTCGATCTGAAGCGCGGCGACGAAGTCATCGTGACGACGCAGAATTATCCCCGCATGCTCACCGCGTGGGACCAGCGCGTGAGGCGCGACGGGATCGTGGTGAAGCGGATCAAGTTCACCGTGCCGCCGCCGTCCGACGCGCACATCGTCGAGCGGTTCCGTGAGGCGATCACGCCGCGCACGCGGGTCATCGAGATCACCCACATCACGAACCTCACGGGGCAGATTCTCCCCGTGGCCAAGGTCGTGGAGATCGCGCGTCCGCGCGGGATCGAGGTGTTCGTGGATGGCGCCCACGCGTTCGCGCACTTCCCGTTCACGCGCGACGAGCTTGGGTGCGACTACTACGGCACGAGCCTGCACAAGTGGCTGCTGGCGCCGATCGGCACGGGGTTCCTGTACGTCCGCAAGTCCAAGCAGAAGTCGCTGTGGCCGTTGATGGCGGCGCCGGCGAGCATGGACGAGAACGTGCGCAAGTACGAAGAGATCGGCACCCACCCGGCAGCGAACCACAACGCCATCGCGGCGGCGCTCGCGTTCCATCGCGCCATCGGCGGGCCGAGGAAAGTTGCCCGGTTGCGCTACCTGCGCGACCGGTGGGCGAAACGACTCCTCGCCGAAAGCCCGCGGGTTCGCGTTCTCACCCCGCTCGACGGGACCCAGGCTGGCGGGATGGCGCTCTTCAACGTCGACGGGATCGACAGCGCGAAGTTGCAGGGCTGGCTGTGGGCAAAGCACCGCATCATCACGACGCCCATCATCCACGACGAGTTCCACGGACTGCGCATCACGCCTAACGTGTACACGACGCTGGACGAGGTGGACCGCTTCGGCGACAAGGTGCTCGACGCCGTCGCGAAAGGCGTGAGCGCCTAGCGGTCTCAGAATGCTCCACTACATTGCCGTTGCAGCCGTGCGGTCGGTCAACGTCGTGCCACCAGCCACAAGCTGCTCGCGAAGCCGATCACGATGATGGCCTGACGGACCCACGCCTGCGGTACGCGCTGGGCGAGGCGTGAGCCGCCGTAGCCGCCGGCGGCGGCGCCGAGCGCCATGGCGACGGCCACGGGCCAGCTCACGAGTCCACTGAACGCGAACGTAGCGGCCGCGACCGCGTTGGCGCACAAACCGCCCCAGTTCTTCAGGCCGTTCATGCGGTGAATGTTGCGGAACCCCATGAACCCGAGCGCCGCGAGCATCAGGATGCCGATGCCGGCCCCGAAGTAGCCGCCGTAGACAGCGACGCCGAACTGGTAAAGGAGGAGTCGGCCACTCGGCTGCACGGCGCGATCGAAGGCATGATCATCAGTCACCTCGGGCATCCGTCGAGTGCGTTCGGCTCGCTGCCTCAGGCGCTCGCTGAGGGGCTTCTGGATGAGGAACAGCACCGTCGCTCCGAGCACGAGCCATGGCACGATCGCGTCGAATCGCGACGCGGGAGTCGCGAGCAGAAGCGCTGCGCCGAGGAGGCCACCCAGCACGCTCGGAACGGCAAAGCGCGTGACCCACCCACGCATGCCCGTCAGCAGATCGCGGTACCCCCACATGCTGGCGACGGCACCGGGCCACAGCGCGACGGTGCTGGTCGCGTTCGCGGTGATGGCCGGAATGCCCAGGCCGACGAGTGCAGGGAAGGTGAGCAGTGTCCCGCCACCGGCAATGGCATTGACGGCGCCGCCCCCGATCGCGGCAAGGACGACGAGCGCGAGGCGCCCGGGTTCAGATGCGAACGCGTTGGTCATGGCGGCCAGAAGAAAGCATGCCGAGGAGGTCGGAGCAATGTCGTTCTCCGTGGGCGCTCGCTAGCTTTACCGCAGTCCCATCCAGACTCGAGACCGCTCAGGGAGATCGCGGCATGACGAAGACCGAAGCGGCCGTCGCACCGGCGGCGACCGATGCCTTGGAGATTCGCGACACGCGCACCGGGAAATCGTACGCGGCCCCGATCGTCGACGGTGCCATTCGCGCGAGCGACCTCCGCCAGATCAAGACCGACGCCGACGACTTCGGCGTGATGAGCTACGATCCCGCGTTCATGAATACGGCATCGTGCCGGAGCGCGATCACGTTCATCGACGGTGACCGGGGCATCCTCCGCTATCGCGGGTACCCCATCGAGCAACTGGCGGAGAAGGCAAGTTTCCTCGAGGTCGCCTGGCTGCTCCGAAACGGCGAGCTGCCTAACCAGCAGCAGTACGAGCAGTGGGTGCATGACATCACGTTCCACACGTACGTGCACGAGAACATCAAGCGGTTCCTCGAGGGGTTCCGCTACGATGCGCACCCAATGTCGATGCTCTGCAGCAGCATCGCCGCGCTGTCGTCGTTCTACCCGGAGGCGAAGAACATCTTCGATCCGGAACAGCGCTACATCTCGATCATCCGGCTGTTGGCGAAGGTGCCCACGCTGGCGGCGTTCATCTACCGTCACAACAAAGGGCTGCCGTTCATCTATCCGGATAACGACCTGTCGTACTCCGAGAACTTCCTCTCGATGATCGCTCGCATGAGCGAGCCGAAGTACGAGGCGAATCCGGTCTTCGCGCGCGCCATCGAGGTGCTGTTCATCCTCCATGCGGACCATGAACAGAACTGCTCGACCAACGCGGTGCGGGCCGTCGGCTCGTCCCACGTCGATCCCTTCTCGGCGGTCGCCGCCGGTGTGGCCGCCTTGTACGGCCCACTCCATGGCGGCGCGAACGAGGCTGTGTTGCGGATGATCGAGGAGATCGGGAGCGTCCGAAACGTCGCCGGCTTCATTGCCGAGGTGAAAGGCGGGAAGGGTGGCCGACTCATGGGCTTCGGTCACCGCGTGTACAAGAGCTATGATCCGCGGGCGAAGATCGTGAAACGGCTCGCCAACGAAGTGTTCGAGTCCGTGGGCATGGACAAGGACCTCGAGATCGCGCTGGAGCTGGAGCGCATCGCGCTGAGCGACGACTACTTCGTCCAGCGGAAGCTCTACCCGAACGTGGACTTCTACACTGGGTTGATCTACCGCGCGATGAAGTTCCCGACGGATTTCTTCACGGTCCTGTTCGCGGTGGCGCGGACGTCGGGGTGGCTGGCTCAGTGGGAGGAGATGCTGCTCGACAAGGAGCAGAAGATTGCCCGCCCGCGCCAGATCTACACCGGGTACGACGAGCGGCCGTACGAGGCCTCGCTCGATTATCGCAAGAAGACCGGAAAGCGTGTGTGAGTGACGCACCAGATGCGAAGCCCTCGGAATGGAGCGGCTTCGTCGTCGAAGACTTTCGGTTTGATGCGTTCGCTCCTGGTGCCCGCGTGTTGGATGTGGGGTGCGGCCACGGCGAACAGTTGAAGGCACTCCGCCGGGCTGGGGTTGACGCTGTTGGTGTCGAGCCCAGCCCGGACCTCGTCGCGGCGCTGACCGCTGAGGGATTCGATGTCCGTCGCGGGTTCGCCGAGCGTCTCCCGGTCGATACGGCGTCGTTCGACGGCCTCGTGTGCAAGGTCGTCCTCCCGTACACCGACGAGCGGCGCGCCATCGCGGAATGGGCGCGGGTACTGTGTCCTGGCGCGCGGGTGCTGGCGAGCTATCACGGCGCTGGGTACTACGCGCGCTATCTGCGTCAAGGGCCCGGGCTAGCCTTCCGGATTTACGCGGCCCGCTCGTTCGCCAACACCTGGTGGTATGCGGCGACCGGTCGGCGACTCCCCGGATTCATTGGCGACACACTCTACCAGTCGAGCACGCGGCTCGATCGCTACTATCGGGCGTACGGGTTCGCGCTGGAGCGGATTTGGCCGTCCCGTCCGTACGGGCGGTGGCCGGTTTTCATTTACCACGAGCTGCGGTACGCCGGGCCGCCGCCTCGCACCTAACGCGGGTCGGGCGCCTCGGCGCTGCGGGTGTCGCAGAGTGTAGCCACCGGACAGCGATTGCAATGGCGGACGCGTGCGGTGCACACGAGTGCCCCGAGCTCCATGAGGGCCTGGTTGTGGACCCACGAGGCACGCCCCGTTCGTGGAAGCAGCTGCTCGGCGATCTGCCAGCCGAGGCGCTGCCCGAGTGTCGACCTGGGGTCGAGGTCGGGCGCGAAGGCCCGGTGGAGCACGCGCGCGACGTTCGTGTCGACCAGCGGGGCGCGCCGCTCGTACGCGAATGATGCGACTGCCCCAGCAGTGTACGCGCCGATCCCCGGCAGGTCCCGCAGTGCGGTCGGATCGGATGGAAGCGCCGCGCCATCACGGGTTACGCGCCTGGCCAATGCGTGGAGGTTGCGAGCTCGCGCGTAGTACCCGAGGCCGTTCCACGAGGCCAGCACGCTCCGCCGCGGCGCTTCCGCCACGTGATGGAGTGTGGGGAATCGCGTGAGGAAGCGCTCGTAGTAATCGACGACGCGCGAGACCTGCGTTTGCTGAAGCATCAACTCCGACACGAGCACGCGATACGGATCGCGCGTTCGGCGCCACGGCAGGTCACGCCCGTGGCGTCGGAACCAGGCGCGAAGGCGTCGCGAAAACTCGCGTAGCCGTGCCGATGGGATGGGGACCGCCGGCGCCGCGGCGCGACTGGATTGGGGGCGTTGTCGAGGCATCGCCCAATATACGGCACCGACCAGTCGCACCCGCGTTTCGCACTTCAGTATTCAGCGACGGCGGCGTCGACCTCGCGCGACCATCGCACGATGCCGCCGGTGACGCTCCAGACCTGGCGGAACCCCGCGTCAAGCAGGTCGCGAACCGCGAGCGCGCTTCTCGTGCCCGCCTTACAGTACACGGCGACCGGAGTGGTTCGGTCGATCGTCGGAAGCGCCGTCTCGAGACGATGGAGCGGGATCAGGCGAGCGCCCTCGATCCGAGTAATCTCCCACTCGTGCGGCTCCCGCACGTCGATCAGCTGGATCGACTCGCCCGATGCCCGTCGAATGGCGAGGTCACGCGGTTCGATCTGTGGTACCGCATCGAGCCCGGCGCTCGCGCCGCCGCCCGTCGCGCAGAACTGCTCGTAGTCGACGAGGCCCTGAAGCTCGCGCGTCCCGCACGCAGGACACGCGGGATCCCGATGCACCGTGACGGCGCGGAACTGGGTGTCGAGGGCGTCGACGAGCAGCAAGCGACCGACGAGCGGCTTACCGATGCCGAGGATGAGCTTCACGGCCTCGGTGGCCTGGATGGTTCCCACGAGCCCGGGGAGGACGCCAAGGACGCCGCCTTCGGCGCAGCTTGGCACGAGCCCGGGGGGTGGAGGCTCGGGATACAGACATCGGTAGCACGGCCCGTCGGTCGTGGCGAACACCGAGGCCTGGCCGTCGAATCGGAAGATGCTTCCGTAGACGTTAGGCTTCCCGAGCAGCACGCAGGCGTCGTTGACCAGATAGCGCGTCACGAAGTTGTCCGTGCCGTCCAGGACGAGGTCGTACTGGCCGATGATCGTGAGCGCGTTTGCGGCAGTGAGGCGAACCGGGTGCAGCTCCAGCCTCACGTTCGGGTTCGTGTCGGAAAGTCGGTCTCGCGCGGAGTCGAGCTTCGGGCGCCCGATATCGCGGGTTCCGTGTAGCAGCTGGCGCTGCAGGTTCGTGACCTCGACGACATCGAAGTCGACGAGCCCGATTGTGCCGACGCCCGCAGCGGCGAGATACAGCGCTGCCGGCGATCCGAGGCCGCCCGCGCCGACGATCAGTACGCGAGCGGCCTTGAGCTTTCGCTGGCCGTTGATGCCGACTTCAGGGAGCAGCAGGTGCCGGCCGTAGCGGAGGAGCTCTTCGCGCTCGAGGGTCGGCGGCGGCCGGACCGATGGAGCACTCGTCGTGGGCGCGTCGATCATGTCAGCCTCCCGCCACGGCTGACACGATGGTGAGCTCGTCGCCATCGCGAACGCGCGCGCCGAAGCCACCGGCGAACCGAATGTCCTCGTCGTTGAGGTAATACGTCACGAACGGGTACGGTTCGCCCGCGTCGTCGACGAGGCGCGTGGAGAGCGAGGGGAAGCGTCGCGTCAGGTCGGCGACAGCTTCACCGACGGTTTCACCCGTGGCGGGCACCGCGCGGTTGCCGTCGGCGAGGCGGGACAGAACGCTGGGAAGGGCAATGGTGACCGGCATGGTAGGGTGACCTGTTAGGCGGTGGCTCGAGCTGGTGGGCGGCGCCCGGAACTAGTGGCTGGCGGTTAGTTGATGGCTGATGGCTGATGGCTGATAGCTGCGCCGTCGCGGCGCTCTACGAGCGCCGCGACGGCGCGCAGGTGCGGCGTAATCACGGGGGCTTCAGGCAGGCTGTCGGCGAGCGGGTCGAGCGTCTTCAGACCGTTGCCGGTGATACACAGAACCAGCTCATCGTCGGGGCGCAGACGGCCTTCACGCGCGAGCTGGACGGCGGCTGCCGTCGTCACACCACCGGCGGTTTCGGCAAAGATGCCCGTGGTCTCCGCGAGCAACCTGATGCCGTCGACAATCTCGGGATCCGACACGGCCGCGGCCCAGCCGCCCGTTTCCGTGATCGCACGCGCAGCCGTGAGGCCGTCCGCGGGGTTGCCGATCGCGAGTGAGCGCGCGATGGTCGAGGGCACCTCCGGTACGAGACGTCCTCCGCCACGTTCCACGAGCCTAACGATTGGCGCACAGCCCGCCGCTTGAGCGCCGTGAATCCGCGGGAGATCGTCGGAGGCGAGACCAGCCTCCGCGAACTCGCGGAATCCGCGATGCAGCTTCGTGACGAGTGCACCGCCAGCCATCGGGGCAACGACGGCGGTCGGCGTACGCCATCCGAGCTGCTCGACGATCTCGAACGCCATCGTCTTCGAGCCCTCGCCGTAGTAGGCCCGCAAGTTGACGTTCACGAGGCCCCACCCGAAGCTGTCGGCTACCTGCGCGCAGAGACGGTTCACATCGTCGTAGGTGCCACGCACCCGGACGAGGTTCGGCGCATAGACGCTCGTGCCCAGCACCTTGGCCAGCTCGAGATCGAACGGCACGAAGATCCAGGCCTCGAGTCCGGCGCGCGCCGCGTGCGCTGCGACGGCGTTCGCGAGATTCCCGGTCGAGGCGCAGCCGACGACATCGAGGCCGAACGCGCGTGCGGCGTTGATCGCCGTCGCCACGACGCGGTCCTTGAACGAGAGCGTCGGGTGTGACACGGCGTCATTCTTCACCCACGCGCGAGCCACGCCGAGACGACGGGCGAGCGCTGGCGCCTCGACAAGGGGAGTGAACCCGGAATCAGGCGAGAGCGATGGCGTGCCGACGAACGGCAACCACTCGCGATATCGCCAGAGCGAGGGCGCGCGACGGGAGATCGTCGCACGGTCGGGAAGGGAACGCGCCGAGTCATACTCGGGGACGAGCGGACCCAGACAGCTCAGGCAGATTGCCGCCGGGTCCGGATCGAAGCGCGCACCGCAGTTCGTGCAGATGAGTGGCAGCGGCGACACACGCTCGCCTGGTGCCGATCTCGTGACGGGTCGACTGATATCCAGCGCCGGTGCGCTCATCGGCGAGCTCCTCCTCGGATGTGACGGTGAGTGATTGCGCGGGCAGCCGCGATCGTGTCGGCGAGCAGCGCCGAAGCGGTAGAGAGTCCGCCGGCACCAGCGCCGTGCCAGGTGAGCGTGCCGGCGAGCGCCGTTCGGACCTGCACCACGTTATGCACGCCAGTCCCGGCAGCGAGCGGATCGGTGCCATCGAGGACCCGAGGCTCTACCGAGGCGTGCACGCGTCCGTTGCGCTCCGCGGTCGCGACGAGGCGCACGCGCCCGCCATACTCGCGCGCCGCGTCGACGGTTTCGGCGACCGATGAGTCGATCCCACGAACGCTCACCTGAGCGAGTGTGACCGGCTCGTGCCACGCGATCGAGCAGAGGATGGCGAGCTTCGCGGCGGCGTCGGTGCCGCTCAGGTCGTGGGCCGGATCTCGCTCAGCGAACCCCTCACACTGTGCATCGCGCACGGCGTCGGCGAACGGCCGCTGTTGTTCGAGTCGTCCGAGCACGAAGGTGGTCGTGCCATTCAGGACACCGCGCACCGCGTGGATTTCCTCGCCGGCCAGCGACTCGCGCAGCGCGCGGACGATGGGGACTGCCGCCGCGACGGCGCCCTCACAATGCAAGCGCGAGTCACGCGCTGCGATCTCGGTGAGGAGTCGTGGGTCTCGCGCGAGGACCTGCTTGTTGGCCGTCACAACGACGGCGCCGCGCGCGAGCGCCGTATGAATCCAGTCGCCCGCTTCTGGTGCCCCGCTCGCTTCGACGAGGATGTCGATACTGGGATCGGCTGCGATGCCGGCAGCGTCGTCGGTGAAGGGCGCAAGCGCGGTTCGCGGGTCGCGCCGATGTGGTCGCGCGACGGCAACCGTGGCGAGGCGCAGTCGCGTCGATGTGACGTGCTCGATGACCGCGCGCCGTTCGATGAACGACGCTGCAAACGCGGATCCAACGGTGCCGTAGCCGATGAGGCCGAGGCGGAGCTCGACGGGTGCCATGCTGCTTCTCCTTCCACCCGTCCCGACCCCGTCACCGGGGATAAAAAAATCCCCCGGGCGAGAAAAGCCGCGGGGACGCGTGGCCTTTTAGCTGTTTGTTTAACGTGGCCGCAATACGCCGCAAATCACCACGAGGAATCGATTGTGACCCAATGTGTAACGACTACCCCCGAGCCGCGCAAGTGGGGTATGGGCTGCGTAGTTCCGGTACTGCGCACCGACACCACTGCATACTGGCTGCGTACTCCGTACTGCGTCAGTCCGCAGTATTCAGTACGGACTCCGTGCTAGCTGACCGTTTTGGTCTTCCGCCGCAGGAAATCCATGAGGATGAACTGACCTAACGTCATGGTATTCGTGAAGTAGGCCTTCCCCTTGCTGATCTCCGACACCCGCTTGACGAATTCGACGAGCGCGCGATCGCGGGCGAGCATGAAGGTGTTGATCATGATTCCCGCGCGCCGACAGTTGGCGACCTCGCGCAGCGTGTGCGCGATGACAGTCGCGTCGAGGCCCATCGAGTTCTTGTAGATCTGGCCATTCGGCATCGTGAGGGCGCTCGGCTTTCCGTCGGTGATCATGATCACTTGCCGCATGTCCTTCTTCTGCGCCAGCAGGATGCGCCGAGCGAGCTTGAGCCCTTCGGCCGTATTCGTGTGATAGGGCCCCACCTGCGCGTGGGCGAGCGTCGGCAGCGGGATCTCTTCTGCCGAGTCGTGGAAGAGGACGACGCGGATGGTGTCGCCCGGGAACTGCGTCCGAATGAGGTGCGTCAGTGCGAGCGCAACCTTCTTGGCCGGCGTGAATCGGTCCTCGCCGTACAGGATCATCGAGTGTGATGTATCCAACATCAGCACCGTCGCACACGACGAGCGGTACTCGGCCTGGCGCACCATCAGGTCCGAGTAATCCAGGTCGATGGGGACGGCAATGTTGCCGGTTCGCATCAGCGCGTTCTTGAGCGTCTCGTTGACGTCGAGGTTGAGCACGTCACCGAACTCGTACTGCTTGCTCCAGCCGTCCGATTCGATGCCGGTGGCGAGGTACGGGGTGTCGTGCGCTCCGACGCTCGACTTGCCGAGTGACCCGAGGAGATTGCGCAGGGTTCGATATCCGAGGAAATCGATGCCCTTGTCCGTCAGATTGAATTGCACGTCACGTGATGCGGCGTGCGCGAGGCTGCCTCTGCCTTCCACCGGCTGATGTGTATCCGGAAGCTGGGGCGGCGCGTCGATGTTCAGGTAGCCTTCGCTGGCGAGCCGTTGCACGAGGTCGTCGAGGAGCTGGGCGAGCTTGGCCTGGGCCTCCTCGTCGCCGTCGCCCCGAAGCGCCTGCAGCATCTCCGGCGTGAACTGGCCGCTCTCGATCAGCGCGTTCAGGATGGCCTCCTTGAGCGCTTCGAGCGATCGGTCGGCGTCACCGCCGAAGTCGCCCCAGTACGGGTGCGACATGCGACCGCCGGCGAAGCCGGACTGCAACAGAAAGTCAGCCAGCTTCTCGAGCAGTGACTGGAGGTCGACCGCGTCCGCCAGCTCGGGGCTGAACTTGGAGTAGGTGTGGAAGCGCATAACGTCGAAGGACGGGGGACGACCGAGTGGCGAGCGACGAGGGCGAACGGGTTCGACGGCGGGCGAGCGTTCATCCGCGAGCCGGTCTAGATTCGCTGTACGCGGTCTATCGTAACGTACTGCCCGTTCTCCGGCCGCGCACGACTCGTACCGCGCCTCCGACGGCCTTGACCCTGGCGTCGCGCCCCGCGAATCCTCCGACCCCCGGCTCGCTCAATCCGTTCCGCGTGCTCGTCACGCACCGGAACTTCCGGTTGTTCTGGATTGGTCAGACCGTGTCGCTCGTCGGCACGTGGATGCAGACGATGGCGCAGGGGTGGCTCGCGCTCGAGCTCACCAACAACGCGTTCCTCGTCGGCCTGGTCGCGTCCATCGGATCGTTCCCGATTCTGCTGCTCTCGCTGCCCGCCGGCGTGCTCGCCGACCGCGAGCACAAGTTGCGGCTCGTCACGATCGCGCAGGCGTTGCTGTTGCTCGAGGCGGTCGTGCTCTGGTGGCTCACGTTCACCGGGCACATCACGATCGGCTGGCTCCTGATCCTGGCAGCCGCGAATGGGGCCGTCCTCGCCATCGAGATTCCGGCGCGCCAGGCGATGATGATCGAGCTCGTTGGGCGCGACGACCTGCGCGACGCGATCGCGCTCAACTCCAGCGGTTTCAACCTGGCGCGCATTTTCGGTCCCGGGATTGCGGCCGCGGTCATCGCGCAGGCGGGCATCGCGTGGTGCTTCGGGCTCAATGCGCTGAGCTACCTCACGGTGCTCATCGGCCTCAGCATGATCCGTCTGCCTCCGTGGCAAGCCCCGTTGACCAGCGGTTCGCCGCTGCACGGGATGATGGAGGGCCTGCGCTACATTCGCTCGGCGAAGAAGGTGCGTACGCTCATCCGGTTCGTCGCCGTGTTCTCGATCCTCGGCGTGCCCTACATCACGCTCATGCCGGTCGTCGCGCGCGACCTGCTCGGGCTCGGCGCGAGCGGCTACGGGCTCATGCTTTCGTCCCTGGGCATCGGTGGGCTGAGCGGGGCGCTGGCGCTCGCAGGTGTGGGTCGTCGCATCCCGCGCGGGAAACTGTTAGTCGGGGCTGCGTACACGTACTCGTTCCTCCTGATCATGTTCGCCCTCGTGCGGTGGGCCTGGCTCGCTTACCCCATCTTGTTCGCAACCGGGTTCTCGATGATCGTCACGAACTCCGTCGCGAACGGAATGCTCCAGGCATTCGTTCCGGACCACTTACGCGGGCGTCTCATGTCCGTGTACTCGCTGATCTCGGTCGGCCTTGCGCAGGTCGTGGGATCGTTCGCGGCCGGCGCGGTGGCCGAGGCAATCGGCGTGGACTGGGCGATCGGCATCGGCGCCGCGATCATGCTCGCGTACGCCATGTACGCCTTCCGCCGTGGGTCCAGCTGGATCGTAGCCGAGCAGTAGCTGCTGCGGCTCTCGGCTACAGTTTGGGCGGGTCGGAACAACGATCAAAGCCGAAACACCTTGAAACAGCCGGATACAGCAGTTCAGCAGTATCCGGCTGTTTCTTGCCGTTTCC
>Ga0075421_100004937_pt1 | contig 16075 bp, 17 predicted proteins | sample SoiMetdeltSBSDD5_FD_75292 | JGI IMG/M metagenome (GOLD analysis project Ga0075421, IMG submission 75292) | Bulk soil microbial communities from a Populus tree surrounding site in Tennessee, USA - Soil MetaG P. deltoides SBSDD5 | ecosystem: Environmental > Terrestrial > Soil > Tree plantation...
CGGATCTCGCCGATCATGACCACGTCGGGGTCCTGGCGCAGGATGGTCCGCAGCGCCAGCGCGAAGCTCATCTCGATCTTGGCGTTGACCTGGGTCTGGCTGATGCCGTCGAGGTCGTATTCGATCGGGTCCTCGACGGTCATGATGTTGAGCGCGGTGGCGTCGAGGCGCGACAGCGCGGAGTAGAGCGTGGTGGTCTTGCCCGAGCCGGTCGGCCCGGTGATGAGGACGATGCCGTGGGGCTCCTTGATCAGCCGGTCCATCTGCGCCAGCCCGTCCTCGGCCATGCCCAGGCGCGCCAGGTCGAGCCGCCCGGCCTGCTTGTCGAGCAGGCGCAGCACCACGCGCTCGCCGTGCCCGGTCGGGATGGTGGAGACGCGCACGTCGACCGGCTTGCCGGCCACGCGCAGCGTGATGCGGCCGTCCTGCGGCAGGCGCTTTTCCGAGATATCGAGCTGCGCCATGATCTTGACGCGCGAGACGATCGCCGCGTGCAGCGCGCGCGCCGGCTCGATCAGGTCGCGCAGCGTGCCGTCGATGCGGAGGCGCACCAGCGAGCGCGTCTCGAAGGGCTCGATGTGGATGTCCGAGGCGCCGTCGCGCAGCGCCTGCGTGAACAGCGCGTTGATCAGCCGGATCACCGGGGCGTCGTCCTGGCTTTCGAGCAGGTCCTCGACCCTGGGGATTTCCTGCAGCAGCCGCGAGAGGTCCAGGTCCTGCGCCAGGTCGACGGCCAGCGCCGCCGCGCCGGCGTCGGCGCCGTTGTAGGACGCGGCGACCAGCTCGTCGAATTCCGCGGCCTCGATGCGGCGCGCGCGCAGCGGCACGCCGAGGATGCGGCGCACTTCGGCCAGTGCCGCCGGCCGGGCGTCGCTGCGCACCGCCACCTGCGCGAGGCCGCCCTCGCGCGAGGTGACCACCACGCCCTGCGCCTTGGCGAAGGTGTAGGGAATCGTGGCTGCCGCAATCATGGCTGCGCTTCCAGCGGCGGCAGGGTGGGCGCTTCCATGTCGGGCAGCGGCCAGCTGTGCGGGACCTGCGACTTGTATTGCTCGCCGAGGATGTAGTCGTAGCGCGAGCCGGTGATCGAATCCGGGCTCCTCGCATCGCGCAGCACCGTCGGGCGCAGGAACACCATCAGGTTGGTCTTGCTGTGCGAGCGCGTCTTGTAGGTGAAGAGCCCGCCGAGGAACGGGATGTCGCCGAGCACCGGCACTTTCTCCACGCCCTCCTTGACCACGTCCTGGATCAGCCCGCCGATCACCACGATCTGCCCGTCCTGCACCAGCACCATCGAATCGACCGAGCGCTTGTTGGTGATGACGCCGGCGACGTTGGTCGTGTCCTGCACGCTGGAGACTTCCTGGTAGATCTGCAGGCGCACCGTGCCGCCCTCCGAGATCTGCGGCCGCACGCGCAGCGTCAGGCCGACGTCGCGCCGCTCGACCGTCTGGAACGGGGTCGGCGTCGTCGCCGCGCCCGAGAGCGCGTACTGCCCGGTGATGAAAGGCACGTTCTGGCCGATGACGATCCTTGCTTCCTCGTTGTCGAGGGTCAGCAGGGTCGGCGTGGAGAGGATGTTGGCGTTGGCGTCGGCCTCGAGCGCCCGCACCAGCAGGCCGAGGTTGATGACCTGGCCGACGCCGGGAATCGTCACCACGCCCTTGATCACGCCGATGTTGAGGCCGCGGCCGGCCGAGGCGGGCTTGGCGGTGATGCCGACGATGTTCTGGCCGGGCCCGCCGAAGTTGGTGCCGCCGAACAGGCTCCTGTCGTTGTTGCCCAGGCCGCTCAGGTCCTGCCACTGGATGCCGAATTCGGCGGCCTTGTCGGCGGTGATCTCCGCGATCAGCGCCTCGACATAGACCTGCGCCCTGCGCACGTCGAGCTTGTCCAGCGCCGCGCGCAGGTTGTTGTAGATCGCGTCGGGCGCGTTGATGAGGATCGAGTTGGTGGCCGCGTCGGCCTGGATCATGCCGGCCGAGAGCACCGCGGCCGGAGCTGCGGCCAGGGCCATGGGGGCGGGCGGGGCCGTGCCCGCGGGCGCGCCCAGGGGCGATGCGGCGACGGCCAGGGCCACCGGCCGCGGCGCCGCGGAGGCGGCGGTGTCTCCCAGGTAGATCGCGCGCAGCGTCTCGGCCACCTTCACCGCCTCGGCGTTCTTCAGGTAAACGACGTGCAGATTGCCCGCGGCGCTGGTGGGCGTATCGAGCATCGCGACCAGGGTGCGCAGCCGCCCGATGCGCGAGGGATTGTCGGCGCGCGCCACCAGGCTGTTCGAGCGGGGATCGGCCACCACGCTCAGGCGCTGCGAGGTGTCGGCGCCGGGCGCTCCCGGCGTCTCGGCGAACATGCGGCCGACCATCGGCGCCACATCCACCGCCGAGGCATGCGCGAGCGGGATCACGACCGGGTCGGTGCCGCCGGGCAGGTCGATCGACTCGATGATGCGTGCGATGCGCTGCAGGTTTCCCGCGTAGTCCGTGATCACCAGCGTGTTGCTCGCCGGATAGACGGCGATCGCGTTCGCCGGGGCGATCAGCGGGCGCAGGATCGGCACCAGCTGCGCCGCCGATTCGTACTTGAGCGTGAACACCTGGGTCTGGATCTGGTCGCCGACGGCCCGCGGTCGGTCGCTCGGGCCGACGGTGCGGCCCTGGTGCAGCTTGGCGTCGGCCTCCGGAATGATCTTCACCACGCCGCGGTCCTCGATGGCGGCGTAGCCCTGCAGCCGCAGCGCCGAGAGGAATATCTCGTACACCAGGGCGCGCGACACCGGCCGCGCCGAGACGATGTTGACGGTGCCCTTGACGCGCGGATCGAGCACGAAGTTCTTGCCGGTGATCTCGCTCACCGCCTTGACCACGCCCTCGATGTCGGCGTTGACGAAGTTGAGCGTCACCGTGTCGGCCTCGGCCGATCGCGGCTGGGCCAGACCGCTCAGCGGAATGAAGAGAGCCAGCAGTACGGCGAGAAGCTTCATTTGCCCTTTTTCTCCGGCCAGGCAAGCGTCTCGCGCGCGCCGTTGCGTTCCAGGATGATGTGATCGACGTGGACTTCCGCCAGCCGCAGGCCGGGCTCGACGTCTTCGCCTTGCAGCACCGCGACTGTTTTCTTCGCATCCAGGCGCAGCAGCGCGTGCCCCGGCCACATGATGCCCACCAGGCGGATCGAGCCCGAGGTCGCGCCGGGCGCGGCCGAGCCTTCCTTGACCGTGCGGAACAGCCCGCCCGCGGCGGACGTGCGGCCGGCGGGCTCGACTGCCGCCGGAGCGCGCGGCACCGGGGGCGGCGCGAGCAACTCCCAGCTCCAGTACGCGAGCACCACGCCCAGCAATGCCAGTGCCGCGAAATTCGCCACGGAAGCGGTCTTTTTCAAATGAGAAAAGATGCTAGTGCCGGGGCAATGCGGTGTATGTGCGGTGGCGTACAGCCGATGCTCCTGCGATGGCGTAAATCAGTGCAGGAGGTCAGATGCGAACGACATATCTGCAGCGTGGCTTCACGTTGCTCGAAGTGATGGTGGTGGTCGTGATCCTCGGCATCCTCGCCGCGCTGGTGGTGCCGAAGATCATCAGCCGCCCGGACGAGGCGCGGGCGATCGCGGCGAAGCAGGACATCGCGAGCCTGATGCAGGCGCTCAAGCTCTATCGGCTCGACAACCAGCGCTACCCCACGACCGAGCAGGGATTGCAGGCGCTCGTCACGCGGCCGGCGTCGGCGCCGACCAACTGGAAGGCCGGCGGCTATGTCGAGCGCCTGCCGAAGGACCCCTGGGGCAATGCCTACCAGTACCTCAATCCCGGCGTGCGCGGCGAGCTCGACGTTTTCAGCATGGGCGCCGACGGCGCGCCCGGCGGCGAAGGCAGCGATGCCGATATCGGTTCCTGGACTCTATAAAGATCGGGCTCTGACCCCGATCTCCGGCTTCACCCTGATCGAGCTGCTGGTCGTGCTGCTGGTGATGGGGCTGTTCGCCGGGCTGATCGCCGCGATTACCCGGCCCGACGACGGCGTGCGGCTGCGCGTCGAGGCCGAGCGTCTGGCGCAGCTGCTCGATCTCGCCGCCGTGGAATCGCGCCTCACCGGCAGGCGTATCGCCTGGACGGCCGCGGTGACGCCCGAGGGCGCGCACTACCAGTTCTGGCGCTGGCGCGACGATGCCGGCTGGTCGGAAGCGCGCGACGATTCGCTGCGCGCGCGCAGCCTGCCGCCGGGAATGGCGCTGTCGGACCTGCGCATCGAAGCCACGCCGCGGCCCGGCGGGTTGCGCCTCGAATTCGACCCGGATGGCTCGCAGGCCTATGACTTCCAGATGTCGCTCGGCGCGGCGCGCTACGCCGTCGCCGCCTCCCCGCTCGGCGAGGTGCGGATCCATGCCTCGCCCTAGCCGCGGATTCACGCTGGTCGAGGTGCTGGTCGCGCTCGCCATCGTGTCGATCGCGCTGATGGCGGCGCTGCGCGCCGCCGGCCAGGGAACCAGCGCGGTCGGCGAGCTGCGCCTGCGCCTGCTCGCGGGCTGGGTGGCCGAGAACCGGCTGGCCGAGCATCGCGCCCGGGGCGACTGGGTGGGCCTCGGTATCGGCCGCGGCAGGGAAAGCCAGGGCGGCATCGAGTTCGCCTGGCGCGAAGAGGTGATCGCCACGCCCAACTCGGCTTTTCGCCGGGTCGACGTGTTCGTGTCCGCGCCGGCGGAAGAATCGCGTGCGCTCGCGCGCCTGACCGGATTCGTGGTGAGTCCTCCCAAATGAAACCGCGCGGCTTCACCCTGATCGAGCTGCTGTGCGCGCTACTCATCCTGTCGCTGCTCGCGCTGATGTCGTTCCGCGGGCTGGGGGCGGTGCTCGACGCGCGCGACCAGGTCAGGCGGGAGACCGAGAAGTGGAAGGGCGTGGCGGCGTTTTTTTCGCGCTTCCAGCGCGACATGCTGCTCTCGGCGCCGCGCCCCGTGCGCGCCGCCGCGGGGCGCCTCGAGTTCAGCCGCTTTGCCGCCACCGAGGGCATCGATGCGCCGCGGCGCATCGGCTACGCGCTCAACGACAGGCAGGAGATCGAAATCTCGCTCTGGCCGGGTCTCGACGTCGCGGCCGAGCCTGCGCGCTACCCGGTGCTCGCCGCCGTGGCGCAGTTCGAGCTGCAATACCTCGAGCCCGGGCTGGCCTGGGTCGGCGCATGGCCGCGTTCGGAGCGCGACGCGCCGCTGCCGCAGGCGGTGCGGCTGCGCATCGTGCTCGCCTCGGGCGAGGAGATCGTTCGCATCTTCGCGCTCAAATGACGACAAGCCGACAACGCGGAGTCGCGGTGGTGCTCGCCATGGGCGTGGTCGCGCTCGCCGCGATCGCGGCGGCGTCGATGCTCGCCTCGCAGAGCAGCTGGAGCCGGCATGCGGAGCTCACCGCCGAGCATGTCCAGGCGCAGCTGCTGGTGCGCACCGGCGTCGACTGGACGCGCGCCCTGCTGGCCGACGATCGCGGCATGAGCAGCATCGACCACCTGGGCGAGCCTTGGGCCATGCGCCTGCCGCCGGTACCGGTCGATAACGGCGAGTTCACCGGCCAGATCGACGACCAGCAGGGCGCGTTCAACCTGAACAACCTGATGCGGAACGGCGAGCCGAGCCCGGCTCATCTGGCGCAGTTCCGTCGCCTGCTGGCGGTCCTCGCGCTGCCCGAGGCCCTCGCCGGCGCGCTTGCCGAGTGGCTGCGGCCCGCCGACCCGGCGCCCCGCCGGCCGCTCATCGATGTCGCCGAGCTGGTGCTGGTGCGCGGCTTCGACGAGGCCGCGCGCGCGCGGCTGCGTCCGTTCGTCACGGCGCTGCCCCGCTTCACCGCGGTGAACGTCAACACCGCCGCGCCCGAGGTGCTTGCCGCAGTGATCGAGGACCTGCCTCTGGACGCCGCGCGCGAGCTGGTCGAGCAGCGCAACCGCGCCTATTTCCGCAGCCGCACCGATTTCATCGCGCAGCTGCCCGCCGGGGCCGTAGCGCAAGCCAACGACCTCGCGGCCAGCAGCGACTTCTTCCTCGCCAGCGTGCGCGTCACCATCGGCGGCGCGCAGGCGCGCGGCAGCGCGCTGCTCGCGCGCGGGCCGTCGGGATGGCCCGAGGTGGTGTGGAGAAAATATCCATGAGCCTGCTGCGCATCTACACACCGCTTGGCGAGGCGCCGTTGCGCTGCCAGTGGGCGCTCATCGACGAACGGCAATCGGTTGCGGGCGAAGGCACGCTCGCCGAGTTGCCGCGCACCGCGCATCGCGTCCAGCTCGTCATTCCCGCGGCGCAGGTGCTGATCACGCGCGCGCAGCTGCCGGGCGCCGCGCGGCGGCGCGCCGGAGCGGTGCTCGCCTTCGCGGTCGAAGAGTCTACTGCGGCGGAGCCCGAGGCCAACCAGGTCAGCTGGCTGGGAACCGCGAACGACGCCGACGCGCTCGCCGTGTTCGACAAGCAAGGACTCAAGCGCTGGCGCGATGCGCTCGAGGCCGTCGGCCTGCGCGCTTTCGAGGTGCGCACCGAAATCCTCCTGCTGCCGCGGGCGAGCGGCGAATGGAGCCTCGCATGGGACGGCGCCGAGGGCTTCGTTCGTACCGGAGACTTCGAAGGCGCGGCGACCGACAGCGGGGATCATGCAGCGCCGCCACTTTCGCTGCGCATGATGCTCGACGAAGCCGGGTTGCGCGGAGCGCGGCCTGACGCGATCGGGGTCTATGTCATGGCGCCGGCAGCGCCGCCCGATCTTTCTCTCTGGAAAGAAAAACTCGAAATTGAACTTCAAATAAAAGGAAATTGGGACTGGCGCACGGCGCCGGAGCAGGCCGGCGTCAGCCTGGCGCAGGAAAGCCGCCGCTGGCGGTTTCCCCCGGGAGTGCTGGCGAGCCTGCGGCCGGCGGCCTGGATCGCTGGCGCGGCGCTTGCCATCCACGGGTTCGCGCTGGTCGCCGACTGGATGCTCCTCGGCGGCGAGCAGCGGGCCGTGCGCGGACACATGGTGGCGAGCTTTCGCAGCGTCTTTCCCGACGCCGCCATCGCCGACCCGGCGCTGCAGATGCGCCGGCAGCTCGCCGCGGCGCGGCACCGCGCCGGCGTGCCCGACGGCGGCGACTTCGCGCCGATGATCGAGAAAGTGTCGCTCGGGCTGAAGGAGCTGCCCGCGGGCGGGCTGCGCACCGTGTCCTACGAAAGCGGGCGCATGACCCTCGAGCTCGCCGCGATCGACGAGGCGGCGCTGCGCCGCGCCGTGGCGCGCCTCGTCCAGGCCGGATTGATCGTCGACGTCACCGGGAAGAACCTGCTCACGGTGCGCGCCCTATGAGAGCTGCGCTGCGCAAAGCCTGGGAGTCGCGCGCGCCGCGGGAGCGCATGGTCATCGCCGTGCTGGCCGCAGTCCTGGGCGCCGCGTCCTACCTATATGTAGTGCACTCGGCCGAGCGGGCTCGCGGGCAGCTGCGGTCCAGCGTCGCGACCCTGCGCACGCAGGCGGCGCTCCTCGACCAGCAGGCCGCAGAACACAAGCGCCTGGGCGCGACGCCCGCGCCGCCGGCCTCGCCGACCGATCTGCGCGCGCTGGTGCAGGCGCGATCCGACGCGGCGCGGCTGTCCGGCGCGCAGACGCGCATCGATTCGCCGGACGCCGATCACGTGCTCATCGCATTCGGCGCCGTATCGTTCGCCGACTGGCTCGGCTGGGTCGCGGCCCTGCAGGCGCAGCAGGTGCGCGTCGAGGCGGCGCGTGTCGAAGCCCTGGCCGCGCCGGGCATGGTCAGCGCGACGGCGACCCTCACTCGCGCCAGGGCACAGTAATGCGCTGGATCGCGCCCGTGCTTGCCCTGGGCGTGTTCGCCGCCGCATTGGCCGTTCTTGCGCCGGCGACGCTGATCGACGAGCGCCTGGAGCAGGCGAGCGGCGGCAGGCTGCGCCTTGCAGAGGCGCGCGGCAGCCTGTGGTCGGGCGCAGGCTGGATCGAGATCCGCGACGCGGAGGGCAGGGCCGGCGTCGCCCGGCGCCTGGCGTGGCGCGTGCTGCCCTGGTCATTGCTGCGCGGGCGCCTGGTGGCCGAAATCGATCTCGACCAGGCCGCCAAGCCGTTCCCGGTCACGCTCTCGCTCTCGGGCCTGCAGATCGCGGATGCCGGCATCAATCTGCCGGCCGCGGCACTCGGCCTGGGCGTGCCCAAGCTCGCGCCTTTTCGTCTCACCGGCGAAGTGAGGGTCGACATTTCCCGGCTCTCCATCGAGCGCAGCCGCGTGGACGGCGACGCCACGCTGCAATGGCGGGCGGCCGGCTCGGCGCTGACGCCCATCTCGCCTCTCGGCGATTACGAAATGCGCTTCAAGGCCGCCGGCCCGGCCGTTCACGCCGTGCTGAGCACGCTCGAGGGTCCGCTGCAGCTCGACGGCCAGGGCACCTGGTCGAACGGCGGCCCGCCGAGCTTTCTCGCCACCGCCCGCGTTCCGGCGCAGCACCAGGAGCAGCTGTCGCCGCTCTTCCGCCTGGTTGCGGTCGAGCGCGGCGCGGGGACGTTCGAGCTGCGACTCAACTAGAAGCCTCGAATGTGCGGCAGCGCACAGTGTGCACCGGGCGAAAAGAAGATAAGTGTCATCCGAAAAGGAGAGGTACATGAGCAAGCGGGCAATGATGGCGCTGGTCCTTGCAGGTCTTGCGGCCGGATGCGGTGATGGCGGTGGCGGTAGCAGCCCCCCCGGCACGCTCGGCGTTTCCATGACCGATGCGCCGTCCTGCGGCTTCGACGCCGTGAATGTGACGGTCGTCAAAGTGCGGGCGCACAAAAGCAGCACGGCCTCCGACACCGATGGCGGCTGGAACGACATCACGCTGAACCCTGCGCGCAAGATCAACCTTCTCGACCTGAACAACGGCGTGCTCGATTACCTTGGCCAGACACCGTTGCCGGCGGGGCATTACACGCAACTGCGCCTGGTGCTGGACCCGAACACCGCGGTGGGCTTCGCCAACTCGGTGGTCCCCACGGGCGGGGTTGAAACTGCGCTGGTGACCCCCAGCGCGGTGCAAAGCGGCATCAAGCTGGTCAACGGCTTCGACGTGCCCTCCGGGCAGCGTGTCGACCTGATGCTGGATTTCGACGCCTGCAAGTCCATCGTGATACGGGGCAACGGCACCTATGCGCTGAAACCCGTGATCCACGTGATTCCCTTCGTCATGAACGGCATGAACGGCTATGTGGATCCCGCGTTGCTGGGCAGCAGCGTGACGGTTACGGCGCAGCAGAACGGCGTCATCGTCCAATCCACGTCACCGAATGCGCAAACCGGCGAGTTCTTCCTCGCGCGCCTCGCGCCCGGAAACTACGATGTGGTCTTCACCGCCAATGGCCGCGCCACGGCCGTCATTGCCGCGGTGCCGGTGGCGAGCACGACCAGCGTGGTCATGCTGAGCAGCAACGCCAGCCCGATCACCTTGCCGGCCTCCGCCAGCCACGTCGTCAGCGGCACCGACACCTCGAATCCGGACAGTCCGGCTGAAGTCGGCTACGTGACGGCAAAGCAGGCCGTCGGGTCCACGCCGGTCGTGACGGTGAAGTACGTGGCTGCCGATGATTCGGCGGACGGCGCGTACGCGCTGACCCTGCCCACCGGCGCGCCGCTGCTCGGCCAGTACGGGGCGGGCATGCCGGTGGCGCTTGCCGCGCAAGGCGGCACGGCGGGCAAATACACCGTCGAGGCCTCCGAGACCGGCTACCAGACCCTGTCGGCCAGCCAGGACATCTCAGCAGCGGACGCAACGCAGAACTTTGTCCTGGTCCCGTAGGGCGATACTCGCAGCAGCGCTGTTGCCGGGGATGAGCGGCGCGCAGGAAGAGGTTTCGCGCTGTGCGAAGCTCGAGAACACCGACGCGCGGCTTGCCTGCTACGACGATCTGGCGAGGGCGACCGCATCGCCCTCCGGCGAGGCCATCGAGCTTTCCCCGACCCCCTCGCACCTCAGCGATGCCTGGAAGCTCGGCGCGAAGCAGGGCGGGCCGCGGCGCCTGACCGACATCGTGGGATACCAGCCGACCTACATCATTTCGCGCTGGTCGAGCCGCCCGAACACGCAGCCGAGCAGCCCGGCGCGCGGCACGCTCGCGCCGCAGGACCTGGATCGCAACGAGCTCAAGTTCCAGGTGAGCTTCAAGACCGAGCTGGTTTCGCGCCAGGCCTTCAGCGAGATCGGCGTCACCCCGCTTCTCGCCTGGATCGGCGTCGACAGCGTGCGCCTGTGGTTCGGCTTCACGCAGCGCGTGAACTGGCAGGTCTATAACGGCGGCAACTCGCGTCCCATCCGGGAAACGAACTACGAGCCCGAGGCGATCCTGACTTTCGGCACCGGCAACGAGGGCGACGGCTTCAAGCTCGTCAACCTGGGGATGTCGCATCAATCCAACGGGCGCATCGGCGCCGAGTCGCGCGGCTGGGACCGGGCGTATGCGCAGGGCGGCTGGGAGTGGGACCGGCTCTCGCTGCTGGCGCGCGCCTGGTACCGGATCCCGCAGAGCGCCAAGTACGACGACAACCCGGACATCACGGACTACTCGGGTCGCGGCGAGCTGGTGACGCGTTACCAGACCGCGGGCGGCTACGTGGCGGCCCTGCTGGTGCGCCATAGCCTGCGCCCCCACGGCCGGGCGCTGGTGCAGCTCGACTGGGCGACGCCGCTGCTGGATTCGCTCGGCGCGGCAAGGCTCCACGTGCAGCTCAGCTCGGGCTATGGCGAGACCCTGATCGACTACAACCACAGGCAGACCACCATCGGCGTGGGCGTGTCCTTCGGTAATTGGTAGCTCCTGCCATCCTCTCGAGGGCGGCGTTCGCGCTGGGCGCGGCGATGGCGTGCGCCGCGCTGGCCCAGCAGGAACTGCCGGATCTCGGTTCTTCAGTGCCGCAGGCCGAGGCGCGCGGCAAGAGCTACGCCATCCCGGCCGCGGAGATCGTCGGCTTCGATGTCCTGCTGAACCGGTTCGACCGGCAGGTCTACGGCAAGGAGTACTCGGTCTCCACCAGGACCGTCAGGCGCAACCTGCACGGTCCCTGGGTCGTCGACAACGATCCGTTCAAGGTCAACCAGTTTCTGCATCCGTACCAGGGATCGATGTACCACGGGTTTGCGCGCTCCGCCGGCCTGGGCTTCTGGGAATCGCTCGGCTACACCTTTGTCGGCAGCGCGCTGTGGGAAATCGCCGGCGAGAACACGCCGCCTGCCAGGAACGACCAGATCGCGAGCGGCATCGCCGGCAGCTTCCTGGGCGAAGCTCTGTTCCGCATGGCCAGCCTGGTGCTGGAGAAGGGATACGGCAGCAGCCTCTGGCGCGAGGTGTCGGCGGCGGCGATTTCTCCCCCGACGGGCTTCAACCGCCTCGCCTTCGGCGAGCGGTTCTCCGCCATCCTCGAGAGCAGGAATCCCGCCTACTACAGCCGCGTGCAGGTCGGCTCGAGCTTCACCACGCACCAGCAGGCCGGCAACTCGACGGAGTCGGAAAGCAACGAGTTGCTGGTGGACTATTCCATGGACTACGGGCTGCCGGGAAAGCCGGGCTATCACTACGACCGCCCCTTCGACTACTTCACCTTCCAGATCACGGCATCGAGCGCGAACGCCGTCGAGAGCCTGTCGACGCGCGGCCTGCTGTTCGGCACGGATTACGAGGTGGGCAAAAACTACCGCGGCATCTGGGGCCTCTATGGCAGCTATGACTACATCGCGCCGCAGATCTTTCGCGTATCGAGCACCGCGCTCTCGCTCGGCACCACGGGCCAGCTCACGCTGTCCGATTCGATCGTCGCCCAGGGCACCATCCTCGCCGGCGTGGGCTACGCCGGCGTCGGCACCTTGCACGGCACGCAGAAGACCGACTACCACTACGGCGTAGCGCCGCAAGCCCTGCTCGCGCTGCGCCTGATCTTCGGCGACCGGGCCTCGCTCGACCTGACCGCGCGCGACTTCTTCATCAGCAACGTAGCCGGCGCCGGCACCGGCGGTCACGACAACATCGCACGCGCGGACCTCTCGCTCACGGTGCGCGTGCTGCGCGAGCACGCGATCGCGGTCAAGTACCTGTGGTCCCGCCGCGAGGCGACTTATCCCAACCTCAACGACCTTGGCCAGACCCAGGGGACTCTCGGCCTCTACTACGTATACCTGGGCGACAAGCGTTTCGGCGCCGTCGACTGGCGCTAGTTGTGTGCGCGGGCGCACAGTCACAGCGCGGCGCAGGGCGGATAGTCGCGCTGCACGACTAACCATAGAGGTGATGCAAATGAATTCCTATAAGAAGTATTTCTTCGCTTGTCTGCTGGCGCTGTCCGCACCCGCGGCGTTCGCCAGTGTCGCCGTGCTTGGCGGCCCGGCGGTGACCTGCACGGACTCCATCATTACCGGCGACGTCGACATCTTCGCCCCGGTTCCCGCGGGCAGCTCGGTCACGCAGACCAACTGCACGATCAACGGCACGATTCACGCTGGCGACGCGAGCGCGGTCCAGGACAACACCGCCTTTCTCGCCGCGTACGACGCGGCCGCGGCGACGCAGTGCGGCCAGGTCCTGACGGGTACCCTCGCCGGCGTGACGCTCGCGCCGGGCGTGTACTGTTTCGACGCGGCGGCGACGCTGACGGGCCTCCTGACGCTCAAAGGCCCCTCCAACGGGATCTGGCTCTTCAAGGTCGGCACCCTCGGCACCGGCGCTCTCACGGGCACCAACCTCCAGATGGTCATGGACGGCGGCGGACAAGCCTGCAACGTGACCTGGCAGGTCGCCGAAGCAGCGACGCTGACCACCTCGGATTTCCTGGGGACGGTTCTTGCGGGTGCGGCCATTACTCTCACCGGTGGCACCTTCAACGGTGATGCGCTCGCGAAATTCGCAGTGACGCTGACGAACTCCACCCTTACCCCCTGTGCACTCGCCGGCGGCGGCAACTCCAACGCGCCGCGGCAGCGCTGCAACCAGGGCGTAGGCAACAGCACCGAGAATTGCGATCCGGGCAACTCGAACCAGGGCAACCCCCTGCGCTCGAACGATGAGCTCGGCGGCGTTCCGGGCAGCCCGGGCCGCATGGGCGGCAACAAGTAATCCCTGCAGTCCCCGAAGGATGGAAAAGGACCCGCGAGGGTCCTTTTTCTTTGGTAGGTGCTCTGGCGCACAGTCCGCGTGGCACCCGACGTGCGTAACTGGAGTACCGACAGGTGGCATGAGCCACCGTTCGAACTCAATTAAAGGAAAGAATCACATGAAGAAATATCTGATGGTTTTAGCTCTCGGCCTTGTGGCCGGATGCGGCGGTGGCGGCGGTGGTAGTGGTGGCGGTACTGCAAACCCCGGACCCGCGGGCGCATCGCCCGTCCTTGGCTCCGCAGGCTCGTACGGGATCATGGCTCACGATGGAGCAGTCACCATCCAGGCCAACGGGCACGTCGTCGGCGATGTCGCGATCGACCCGGCGGGTGCATGCAACGGCTGCGGCCCCGGGCATGACGCGACGGTGAGCGGCACGATCAACAACGGCGACGCGGGCGGTCTGGCGCACCAGGCCTATCTCGACCAGCAAACCGCGTACAACAACGCCCTGGCCCGGAAAACCGACCCGGCTTATGCGCCTTGCACCGTGGCCGGAGACCTGGCACAGCTGCAGCCACCCTCGGTTGCCTGCGCCACCCTGATCACCCCCGGGAACGGACCCACGAATACCTTCAAGCCGGGAATTTACGTAACCGCTACGGCGATGGGAATCGGCTCGGGAGCGACGATTACTCTCGACGCCGGCGGCAATGGCAATGCCGTGTTCATCTTCCAGACGGACGTCGCACTCACCACCGGAACCAACAGCAGGGTGGTCCTGACCGGCGGCGCGCAGGCCAGGAACGTGTGGTGGATCGCCGGCAGCGCAGCGACGCTCGGCGTGAGCTCCACCTTCAAGGGATCCGTGCTGGCCAATTCAGCGGCGGTCACGGTGCTCGGCGGCACGGCGCTCGAGCCGACGCTGGTGGAAGGCAGGCTGTTTTCCTCCGGAGCCGCAGCGGAAGTGGATACGTTTGCCACGGTTACCGTGCCCCTGTAAGGCATGAAGTAATCGCTGCAAAGGCAGGACCGGAAGGCCGTCGCGAGACGGCCTTTTTGCTTTTCAGGCTATGTGCGAGACCGAACAGAACATGTTGCGGCGGAAGGGGATAGTCGCCATCGACTAGGAGAAATATATGAACAGATTCGGAACCTTGTTTACCGCGTTGGCTCTTTCCGCTCTTGTGGCGGGATGCGGTGATAGCAGCAAAGGCAGCAGCAGCTCAGGCACAGCCTCGGGCCAACCCTCACCCACGGCTCCAGGCGCGGGCACGGGCGAAGGCGGCTTGGGTAGAGGCCCGGCCCCGGTGAACCTGGGAACGTCCGGCAATTACGTGATCCTGGCCAAGTCGGGAATCTCGACCGTGCCGGCCTCCGCGATTACCGGAAATATGGGCTTGAGCCCGGCAGCCGCGACCTCGATCACCGGGTTCAACCTGTCGACTCCTCCGACCACGTTTACCACGTCAGCCCAGGACACCGGGCAGGTGTTTGCGGCGGACTACGATGCGCCGACGCCTTCCAACCTGACCACCGCGGTGGCCAACATGCAAACCGCGTATACCGATGCCAACGGCCGGGCAGCCGATTACACCGAGCTGGGCGCCGGCAATATCGGCGGGATGACCCTGCCACCGGCCGTCTACAAGTGGGGCACCGGGCTGCTGATCCCGACGACTGTCGTTCTCTCAGGCGGCCCCAACGACGTCTGGATCTTCCAGATTGCCGGAGGCCTCACCATGGCGAGCGCCAAGAACGTGACGCTGACGGGCGGCGCGCTGGCCAAGAACGTCTTCTGGGCGACTTTTGGCGCCGCGCAGATCGGCTCGACCTCGCACTTCGAGGGGATCCTGCTGTCGCAGACATCGATCAACATGGACACCGGCGCCTCGACGAAGGGCAGGCTGCTGGCGCAGACCGCGGTCACTCTCGACCAGAACGTGGTTACACAGCCGTAGAACCACAGCAGGGCAACGAAGGCCGTCGCGAGACGGCCTTTTTTTATGGCGCGGTCAGTTGAGCCAGACCGTCAACCAGAAGCCCAGCGTGTTGATGTGGTTGAAGTCGCGGATCTTCGGCAGGTAGACCAGGTTGAAGGTCACGCGGTCGAAATCGTAGGCCATGATCGGCAGCGGCGCGATGAAGGGGTCGCCGTTGTTGTAGGTGTTGCTGTGGAACAGCGCGAGCGCGCCGCCCAGGCGCAGGCGCTCGGTGGCGCGGTACAGCGCGCCGCCGCCGGCGTAGACCGCGGTGTTGCGACCGGAGTCGCGGTAGGCGCCGGCGTCGAGGAAGCCTTGCCAGTCCGCATTCAGGTCCATGCGGTAGCGCAGGCCGAGTCCCGGGTTGACCTCGTTGTCGACGCCGAGCCGCTTCGCCTTGTCGCGGTCGAAGTGGTAGGAGAGGCCGTAGACGTTGACACCCCACTGCCCATCCTGCGCGAGCGCGGCGCCGGGGAGGAGGAGGGCGAGGGCGAGAATGGGGACAGACCCCATTTTTCGCCTGCTTCGCACAGCGCGCAGAAAAATGGGGTCTGTCCCCTAGCGCGCGGCCTGCTGGTCGGTCCTGAGGAGCTCGGGTGCGAGGTAGCGCTGGCGGAAGGTCTCGAAGTCGACCTTGTCGGCGGCCTCGATGCGCGACTGCTCGGCGAGGGACTCGGCGGCGAGGTGGCGGAAGCGCAGGTCCACCTTGGGCGGCAGGGGACGGGCGCGCAGCTCGGCGGCGTGCGCGCGCGAGAGCGCGAGCACGAAGCGCGTGTAGGAGTTGCCGTGCTCGCGCGCCATGGCGGCGAGCACGCGCGCCGAAGGCAGCTCTTCCGGGTGCTCGAGCATGCGCAGCGCGTGCGCGCAGGCCTCCTCGTGGTCGCGGTCGATCGTGGCGGCGATGGCCTGGCATTTCGAGATCAGGTCTTTTCCCCAGTCCTTGAGGGAATTCCTGTTGTCCAGCACCAGGCCCGGCTTGCGGCCCTGGGTCGCCACCAGCTGCTGGTTGCGGCCGAGGGCGGCGATTTCC